>Ga0326597_10010579_pt1 | contig 12274 bp, 15 predicted proteins | sample RVTome_12_FD_203789 | JGI IMG/M metagenome (GOLD analysis project Ga0326597, IMG submission 203789) | Soil microbial communities from uranium-contaminated site in the Upper Colorado River Basin, Wyoming, United States - RVT100D185 | ecosystem: Environmental > Terrestrial > Soil > Contaminated >... | reverse complement strand
TCGGCATCCCCCGCCTCTCGATCAAGGAGGAGGCCGGCAATCCCACCGGCTCCTTCAAGGCCCGCGGCCTGTCCCTGGCCGTCTCGATGGCGAAGTCGCTGGGCGCCACCGACGTGTGCCTGCCCTCGGCCGGTAACGCGGGCAGCGCGCTGGGCGCGTATGCGGCCCGCGGCGGCCTGAAGGCCCACGTCTTCGTCCCCGGCGACGTGGCGCCGATGTTCGTGATGGAGACCCGGGCCTACGGCGCCGAGGTTGTCGAGGTCGACGGCCTCATCACCGACGCCGGGCGGGTCTGCGCCGAGCGCGCCGCCGAGAACGGCTGGTACGAATGCGCCACCCTGAAGGAGCCCTACCGGGTCGAGGGAAAGAAGACGATGGGCTACGAGCTGGCCGAGCAGCTCGGATGGAAGCTGCCCGACGCGATCCTCTACCCCACCGGCGGCGGCACCGGCCTCATCGGGATGTGGAAGGCTTTCCAGGAGATGGAAACCATGGGCTTCGTCGGGCCGGGCCGCCCGCGCATGTACGCGGTGCAGGCCGAAGGCTGCGCGCCCATCGTCAAGGCGTTTTCGGAAGGGCGCGAGGACGCCCCGATGTGGGAAGGCGCCCGGACCCTCGCCCATGGCCTGCGCGTGCCGAAGGCGATCGGCGATTTCCTCGTGCTGCGGGCGCTGCGCGAAAGCCGCGGCGCGGGGATCGCCGTCTCCGATGACGAGATCATCCAGGGCGTGAAGGACGCCTCGTCCCGCGAAGGCCTGTTCATGGCCCCCGAGGGTGGCGCTTGCGTGGCCGCGCTGCGCAAGCTGCGGGCTTCGGGGCACGTCAGCCCCGACGAGTCGGTGGTGATGTTCAACACCGGCACCGGCTACAAGTACGTCGACAACATGCTGCCCCGCTGGGACGGCCCCGCGCCCGCGCGGGCGTGACGCGGCTGCTCTACCGCGAGGACCCGTACCTCCTGGAGTTCGACGCCCGCGTCGTCGAGCGCCGCACGCATGAAGGCCGGCCGGCGGTGGTGCTCGACCAGACCGCCTTCTACGCGGAGAGCGGCGGCCAGCCGTGGGACACCGGGGTCCTGGGCGACGTCCCGGTGGTGGCCGTCGTGCACCTGGACGACGCCGTCGTGCACGTCCTCCAGCGTCCGCTCGAGGGCGACCAGGTCCGCGGGCACGTCGACGAAGCCCGGCGACGCGACCACCGCCAGCAGCATCACGGGCAGCACCTTCTGTCGCGCGCGCTGCTCGAGGGCGCCGGCGCGCCCACCACGAGCTTCCACCTCGGCGAGACGGTCTCCACCATCGACCTGGCGGCCGAGCTGTCGGCGGAGGTGGTGGTGAACGCCGAGCGGCGCGCCAACGACATCGTGTGGCAGGGGCGGCCGGTCACGGTGCGCACTGTTTCCCGTGCCGAAGCCAAGGCACTCGGCGTGCACGCCCCCGAGGAGGCCGGCGACAGCGTCCGCATCGTGGAAGCGGAAGGGTTCGACCGCCAGCCCTGTGGGGGCACCCATCCGCGCAACACGTCCGAGGTCGGTGTCGTCGTCGTGGTCGGACACGAGCGTCACAAGGGCGGGACGCGCGTCCGGTTCGTCTGCGGCGATCGCGCGGTGGCCGCCTTCCACCAGCGGCAGGCCATCGTCGACGAGACATCGGCGCTGCTTTCGTCCGCGCCGGAGTCCCTCCCTGAAGCCGCGCGACGCCTCCGCGACGCGGCCGAGGAGGCCGACCGCCGGTGCCGCGGGCTTCTGGAGCGCGCGCTCGAAGCCGAAGCCGCACGCCTGATCGCCGCCGCGCCGGCCACCGACCCAAGGGTCGTGGTGGCGTCGTTGGACGGCTATGCGCCGAGCGAGCTGCGGACCCTCGCCGGCCACGTGGTCGCCCAGCGCTCCGCGATCGCTCTCCTGGGCAGCCGGCACGAGGGCCGCGCCCATCTCGTGTTCGCCCGCTCCCCTGGCCGCGCCGAAGACGTCACAGCACTTCTCAAGGGCGCCCTCGCCATCCTTGGCGGCCGCGGAGGCGGACGCGGCGATCTCGCCCAGGGCGGTGGTGATCTCGTCGAGCGGCTGGACGAGGCGCTGGCCGCGGCAGCGGCGGCGGCGTCTCCGCCCGCGGCGCGCGGATGAGGCCCGCCACCGGAGGATATGGGCTGCTCGCACTGGCCGTCCTGTGCGTGTCGGTGGGGTCGATCTTCATCCGGCTCGCCGCCGCCCCGCCCCTGGCGGCGGCTTTCTACCGGATCACCCTGGCCACGCTGCTGATCGCGCCCTTCGCCGCGGGCTCGGCCGTGCGCGCGTGGCCGCTCCTGTCGTCGCGGCGCCGCCTGGCGATGATCGCCTCGGGCGTCGCCCTCGGCCTGCACTTCGCCACCTGGATCGCGAGCCTGTCCTTCACCTCGGTGGCGGCCTCGGTCCTGCTCGTCAACACCGCCCCCCTCTTCACCCTCGCCTTCTCCCGCCTGGTGCTGGGCGAGGCCATAACACCCGCGGTGGCCGTGGCCATGGCGGTGGCGCTGGCCGGAGCGGCCCTCATCGCCGCCGCCGACTGGGCCCAATCGGCGGCGTCGCTGCTGGGGTCCGGCCTCGCCGTCGCGGGAGCGGTCACCCTGTCCGCGTACCACGTCATCGGACGCGGCCTGCGCGATGCGCTTCCCCTGCCGGCCTATGTCCTGTGCGTGTGGGCCGGCGCCGCCGCGACGCTGGGCCTCCTCGTCGGGGTGGCGGGCGTCCCCATCACCGGATACCCGGCGCGCACGTTCGCGTGGCTGCTCGCGCTGGCCGTGGTCCCGACGGTCCTCGGCCACGGCCTGGTCAACCTCTCGCTCCGCGCCTTCCCCGCCCCGACCGTCGGCCTGTTCCTCCTCGGGGAGCCGGTGGCGGCCGCGGCGCTGGCCTACGCGGTTTTCGGCGAGCGCCCGGGCGCGCTCACCCTCGCCGGCGGCGTTCTCGTCGTGGCCGCGCTGGCCATCGTCGTGCGCAGCGAGACCACATGACCGCCACGCGCAAACACGTCCACGTGTTGTTCACCGGCGGCACCATCTCGATGCGCATCGACCGCGAGACGGGCGCGGCCGTGCCCGCCCTCTCCGGCGAGGAGATCGTCGCGCGCGTCCATGGATTGCGCCGCGAGGCCCGCCTCACCCTCGAGGACTACGCCCGGCTGCCCGGCCCCCACGTCACGCCGCATTGGATGTGGCGGCTGCGCCAGCGAGTCGCCGACGTGTGCGCCGATCCCGCGGTGGACGCCGTGGTGCTCACCCACGGCACGGACACGCTGGAGGAGACGGCGTTCCTTCTCGACCTGACCCTGGACACGGACAAGCCGGTGGTCTTCTGCGGCGCGATGCGGACGGTGTCGGAAGCGGGCTGGGACGGGCCCGCGAACATCATGGCCGCGGTGCGCACCGCCGTCCACCCCGACGCTCCCCGGCGCGGAGTGATGATCGCGGTCGGCGAGGAGATCCACGCCGCCGCGGAAGCCATCAAGTGGCACACGCAGAGCCTCGCCGCGTTCCGCAGCCCGCACGGCCCGCTGGGCTTCCTGGACCGCGGCCAGGTGCTGTTCCATCGGCCGGCGTCCCGCCACCCGCCGCTGCCCGCGCGCCGCCTCGTCTCGGAGGTGGACCTGCACACGATGGCGGCCGGCGTGGACGATGCGCTGCTGCGCGCGTCGATCGCCCGCGGCGCCCGCGGACTCGTGCTGGAGGCGACCGGCTGCGGCAACGTTCCGCCCGCGGTCCTCCCCGGGATCAAGGCCGCGCTCGCGGCGCGCCTGCCCATCGTCCTCGTGTCTCGATGCGCCGAGGGCCGCGTCTCGCCCGCCTACGGCTACGAAGGCGGCGGCCTGATGCTGCGGATCATGGGCGTCATCTTCGGGCAGGACCTCCCCGGACCGAAGGCGCGGATCAAGCTCATGGTCGCCCTCGGGATCAGCTCCGAGCCGGCCGACGTGCGGCGGGTGTTCGAGGGAGACGGCCAGCCGTAGGCTGGAAGGCTGGCCGCCGTGGGCTTCATCCCCGAATCGGCGAAGTGCATCCTCGAGGGCATTGGATCCGAGATCTTCCTCGCTCGACGGGCCTGGCCGGCCCTGTCGAGGTCCTGTGGATCTCCTGCGTATATCCCCGCTGCGCCTGTGGATTCGGCACCGCCCTCCGTGCATCACCTGTGGATCGCGGGTGGAAATCCGGCCCTGCGGAGTGGACAGCTTGTGGATGGATCGCGGATCGGAAGCTTACTTCCTGTGGACGGCCTGCGGATGGATCAGACCTTGACCAGGGGGTCGAAGAGCTTGCAGTGCTCGTCGAGGGCGAAGCGGTCGGTCATGCCCGCGATGTAGTCGCACACCACGCGGTGGGGGCCGTCGCCCGCGATGCGGTCCTGGTACTGCGGCGGAAGCTGCAAGGGCTCGCCGACGTACGATTCGAACAGGCCGCGCAGGATCCGGCCCGCCTTGTCGCCCATCCGCACCACCCGGTAGTGGCGGTACATGTTCTTGTAGAGGAAGTCCTTCAGCTCGCGCACGCCTTCGGCCATCTCCGGCGAGTAGGCGACGAGCCGGCGCCCCGCGTGCCGGACGTCGTCCACCGATTCCACCCCCGCCGCCTGGATCGTGGCCAGCGTCGCCTTCAGGAGGTCGCGGGTGCAGCGGTTGATGATGCGGCGGACGACCTGGTGGCGGCGCATCCGCTCCTCGGTCACGCCGGCCGCCAGCACCTCGCCGTGGGCTTCGCGAAACAGGCGGACCGAGCGGATGGCGTCGACGGTGAACATCCCCGACTTCAGGCCGTCGTCCACGTCGTGGTTGTTGTAGGCGATCTCGTCGACGAAATCGACGAGCTGCGCCTCCAGGGTCGGGGCCTCGCCCGGCGCGTACTCGGCTGGCGCGTGCGGGTCGCTCTCCTGCTGGTGCTTGATGATTCCCTCCCGGACCTCCCAGGTCAGGTTGAGGCCGGGGAAGCCCGGGTAACGCTCCTCCAGCACCTCCAGGATCCGCAGCGTCTGCGCGTTGTGCTCGAAGCCGCCGTGGTCCCGCATCAGCTCGTCCATCACGCGCTCGCCGGAGTGGCCGAAAGGGGTGTGGCCGAGGTCGTGGCCCAGGATCAGGGTCTCCGTCAGCTCCTCGTTCAGACCCAGCGCGCGGGCCGCGCTGCGGCCGATCTGCGCGCCTTCCAGGCTGTGGGTGAGGCGGGTGCGGTAGTTGTCCCCCTCGTGGTTGACGAATACCTGGGTCTTGTACTCGAGGCGGCGGAAGGACGAGGAGTGGATGACGCGGTCCCGGTCGCGCTGATAAAGCGTGCGGAGCTCGTCCTCCGGCTCCGGGTACCGGCGCCCGCGGCTGTTGGCGCTCCTCATCCCGTAGGGCGCGAAGAGGCGGTCCTCCCGCTCTTCCTGCGCCCGCCGATCCACGAGCGGCATCCCGGCCACGGGCCGATTCTACGCCCCGCCGCGGACCACGCCGCGGCGCGTTCTAGAATGAGCGCATGGGGAAGATGGGCGTCGGCATCCTCGGCGCTACGGGAGCGGTCGGACAGCGGTTCATCCAGCTTCTCGCGGACCATCCGTGGTTCGAGATCGCGGAGCTCGCGGCCTCCGACCGCTCCGCCGGCAAGCCTTACAGGGATGCAACCACGTGGCGCCTCGCGGCGCCGCTTCCCCAGGCCATCGCCGATCGGACCGTGCAGACGTGCGACGCGCCGTTCCGATCCAAGGTCCTGTTCTCGGGCCTCGACTCCTCCGTCGCGGGCGACGTGGAGACGACGCTCGCGGGGCGCGGCCACGCCGTGGTCTCCAACGCGCGCAACCACCGGCTGGATCCGGACGTGCCGCTGCTCATCCCCGAGGTGAACCCCGATCACCTCGACGCGGTGGCGGTGCAGCGCCGGCGCACCCGCAGCGGATACATCGTCACCAACCCGAACTGCAGCGTGGTCGGCCTGGCCATGGCCATCGCACCGTTGGAGCGCGCCTTCGGGCTGGAGTCCGTCGCCGTGGTCACCCTGCAGGCCCTGTCCGGCGCCGGCTATCCCGGCGTCGCGTCCCTCGACGCCACCGACAACGTCATTCCGTACATCGGCGGCGGCGAGGAGGAGAAGATCGAGACCGAGCCGCGCCGGATCCTGGGCCCGTTCCGCGATGGCGCCTTCCAGCTCGCGGCTTTCCAGATCTCTTCATCCGTACACCGCGTCGCGGTGAGCGACGGCCACACGCTGGCGATCTTCGTGAAGCTTGCGAAGAAGGCATCGCCGGAAGAGGCCGCCCGCGTTCTGGCCTCCTTCCGGGGCGAGCCGCAGGAGCGGGGGTTGCCCACCGCCCCCCGGGCTCCGATCCATGTCTTGTCGGAGCCGGACCGTCCCCAGCCGCGGCTGGACCGCGATCGTGAGAACGGGATGGCCGTCTCCGTCGGCCGGATCCGCGGCGACGCCGTGTACGACCTGCGGCTCGAAGCCCTCGTGCACAACACGATCCGCGGGGCCGCCGGCGCGGCGATCCTGAACGCGGAGCTGCTCCAGGCGCGCGGGCTCCTGCCGTGATCGTCATGAAGTTCGGCGGCACGTCGGTCGGGTCGCCGGAGCGCATCCGTGCCCTGGCCGACCTGGTGGCCGCGCGCATCGACCAGGCGCCGGTGGTCGTGGTGTCCGCCTTTTCCGGGATCACCGACGCGCTCGTCCACGGCGCGCAGCTCGCGCTGGCCCGGGACGCCGCCTGCGCGCGCGTCTTGTCGTCGACGCTGGAGCGCCATCACGACGCCGTCCTCGCGCTCGTTCCGCCGGGCGCGGAGCGCGACAACCTCCTCGCCCAGGTCGACAACCTGCTCGCGGAGCTGCGGGCCCTCTACAGCGGCGTCTACAACCTGGGCGAGCTGACCCCGCGGTCTCTCGACGCCATCTCGAGCATGGGCGAGCGCCTGTCCCACGAGATCGTGGCCAAAGCGCTGCGCGCCCGCGGCGTGCCCGCCCGCGCGGTGGACGCCCGCCGGGTGGTGATCACCGACGAGTCGTTCGGGCGCGCGCGGCCGCTCCCCGACGAGACGGCGGCGGGCGTCGCGTCGCATGTGCGCCCCCTTCTCGACTCCAGGTTGCTGCCGGTCCTGGCGGGGTTCATCGGCGCGACGCGCCAGGGCGCGACCACGACCCTGGGCCGCGGAGGGTCCGACTGGTCGGCGTCACTGCTCGGCGCGATCCTGGGCGCGGACGAGATCCAGATCTGGACCGACGTCGACGGGATGATGACCGTCGATCCCCGCGTGGTGGCGGCGGCGCTAACGCTGCCTTCGGTCACCTTCGATGAGGCGGCCGAGCTCGCCTACTTCGGGGCCAAGGTCCTGCACCCGGAGACCATCCGCCCCGCGATCGAGCGCGGGATCCCGGTGCGGATCCTGAACTCGCTGCGTCCGCAGGCCCCGGGCACGCTGATCCGGCAGTCGGCCGAGGGGACTCCCGGCGAGCCGCGCGCGATCGCCTTCAAGAAGGGCATCTCGGTCATCCTCATCGCCCAGCCGCGCATGCTGATGGCCTACGGCTTCGTGGCCCGCGTGTTCGAGGTGTTCGACCGCCACCGCACGCCGGTGGACCTCATCGCCACCTCCGAAGTCTCGATCTCGCTGACCGTGGACGATCCGTCCCGCCTCCGCGCGGTGGAAGCGGAGTTGGCGGCGCTGGGCGACGTGAAGGTCCTCGCCGGCATGGCGATCGTGAGCGTCATCGGGCGCGGCTTCGTGCGCCACCCCGGCCTCGCGGGAAGGATCTTCCAGGCCATCCGGGAGGTGAACGTGGTCATGATCTCTTTCGGCGCCTCGGACGTGAACGTTTCGTTCGTGGTCGCGGAGGCGGACGCGGAGCGGGCGGTGCGCGCCCTGCACCGCGAGTTCTTCGAGGCCGCCGCCGGCGCGCCCGCGGTCGCCGTGAACGCCGCGGGGGGGCTCGTCCACTGATGCGGGTCGCGGTCATCGGTCACGGCCGCATGGGCCGCGAGGTCGAGGCGGCGCTCCTCGAGCGTGGGCACGAGCCGGTGATCGTGGCCAAGGCGGCCGGGTTTCCGCATCTCTGCCCGGTCGGCATCGACTTCACGCAATCCGACGCTCTGGTCGCCAACACCCGGCGGGCCCTGGAGGCCGGGGCGCGCTATGTCGTGGGGACGACCGGATGGGGCGACGACGAGCCCGAGATCCGTGAGCTGGTCGCCGGGTCCCGCGGGGGACTCGTATACGCCGCGAACTTTTCTCTGGGGGTGAACCTCTTCTATCACGTCGTGCGCCACGCGGCGGCCTTGATCGCCCACTTCCCCGACTACGACCCGTACATCGTGGAGAAGCACCACCGGAAGAAGAAGGATGCGCCCTCGGGCACCGCGAAGGTCCTGGCCGGCTACGTGGCGCAGGCGGCGGTGGGCGGCCGCCGCAAGCCGGAAAGCCAGCTCACCGGCGTGCTGCCGCTCGAGGAGGACCGGTTCACCGTGTCCTCGGTGCGCGCCGGCGGCATCATCGGCGAGCACACCGTGGGTTTCGATTCCGGCGGCGACGAGATCCTGCTCGAGCATCGCGCGCGCAGCCGCCGGGGGTTCGCCCTCGGCGCCGTCCTCGCCGCGGAGTGGATCGAGTCCCGCACCGGCTTCTTCAGCTTCGAAGAGGTGGTCGCCGACCTCGTGAACGGTTGACGCGCGTCAAGGCATGCAGCCGGAACCGAGCGGTGCGTACGCCTGATCGTAGGAGGCCGCGCAGCGCAGTGTCCCACCCGCCGGCTGCACCGCGCCCTCCAGGCGGCTGGCCCCCACGCTGATCGACGTGGTCGCGGCGCCGAACGCGTTCTCGAGGCTGAACCCGTCGGCAGAGATCGTCGATCCTTCCACGGAAACTCGAGTCTGGTCGCTGTGGACCCCCACCCCGTTGCCACCGGCGGTCACGCGCACGGTCACGTTCCGGAGCGCCGGCGTTCCGCTGAACGAGCTGGTGACGCCAAAGGCGCTCGACGGCGCGTCGACGGTGATCGTCACGTCCGAGATGCTGGCGCTCGAGAACTCGTTGCGGATGCCGCTGGCGAAGGATGCTCCTCCGGCGACCTCGATCACCGCGCCCCGGATCCGCGCCGCGGAGCCGGCGCCGTTCACGATGCCTTCGCTGATATTCGCCCCGCGTCCGGAGGCGCGCACGTTTCGGAGCAGCGGACCGCTGCCCTCGTTGCGGAAGCCGAGCGCATAGCTGTCGCCGACCGCCTCCCCGCTGACGTCCGTGATCTCGCCGTCCGAGCTGGCACTGAACACCGCGAACGCGAAGCTGGTGCCCGAGGCGAACGCGCGCACCGCAGCAGGAGGCCGCCGCGCGTCGAGACCCCCGTCGCCGCCGGGCTGCTTCCGCCCGCACGGTCATGTCGCGAAACGTCCCGCCGAGCGCGAAGTTGGCGACGCCGGTGCTCGAGCTGCTTCCGTCGCTCGCCAAGCAGGTGACGTGCGACGCCGCGAATCCCGCCGCCGAGCTCGCCAACGCGATCGCGTGCGTCGCGGCGGTGTTGAGGACGGTCAACCGCCGCAACTCCGCGGGATCCGCCCCCTGCACCGTGCCCAGGCTGTTCACGGTCGATTGCACGGTCGTGACACCTTCCCCGGATCCCTCGATGTCGACGAAGGGTCTCATGACGAGGGACTGGCCATCGAGGTCATAGACACCCGGCTCCACCTTCACGAGCCAGGGATTCGTGGCCGATGGGCCCGTGATGTCCGCCACGGCGCGCAACAGGCGCGCTCCGCTGGCCACCGGGTTCCCGGCGACCGGGCTCACGAACTCCGTCCGGATGAGGTTGACGGGCCGGGCCGCGGCGTCCGGCGCCATCAGGATCCCGAGCCGATCAGGACTGAAACCGATAAACCAAGCCTGGACTGGGCCACAAATCCCCCTTTCGCCGCACTAGCCATGGATCCCACCGTCGCGCTGCTCCTCGCCAACACCCTCAGCTTCGTGCTCTGCGTCATCGTCACCCTGTGGTACGTGGCGCCGTGGCTCCGCAAAGCAGGGCGCGCTGCCGCTCTTATGCCTCTGCTCTGGGTGCACGCGTTCCGTCACGTCGCGCTGCAGGTGTTTTCGGCGCAGAGAGCGGGCCTGGCCGTGTCGGACACCCTTCGTGACCAGATCGCCTACGGTGACCTCCTCGGGATGGCGCTCGCGGTGCTCGCCCTCGCCGCGCTGCGTGCCCGGGCGCGCGCGGCCATCCCGCTCGTCTGGCTGTTCGTGGCCGCCACGTGCGCCGATCTGCTGAACGCCCTGGTCGGCGGGATGAGGGAGGGCATGCTCGGACATGCGAGCGGTGTCACGTGGTTGATCCTCGTCTTCTACGTCCCGTCGCCATCCGGCCCTCGGTATCCGTACTGGATCCAGCCATCGACGAGCAGCCTCTCCCATTCGTCATAGGCGGAGTCCGTCCAGAGCAGCGCGCGGGCGGCTTCGCCCCGCCAGGTCGGTCGAGAGTCTACGAAGTCCGCGAAGTGGGACCGAGCGCTCAGGAAGGCCTCACGGGTGGCTCGCGGCAGGTAGGAGCAGGACTCGGGACAGGCGATGTCCACGCGGCGGTGCGATCCACAGCAGGACGGGCAGATCCCTCCACGGAGCGCGGGGCAGGCACGCTTGCCCTTGCGACGGCCGCACTGGCGGCATTGAGACACCGCGCGCCGGCCTAGCAGATCGCCCCGTGTTCGCCAGCGGGCCCTCGCACGGCGCGCGTGAACGAGTTGACCCCGATGCCCCTGGGTGGGATTATCCCACTATGGTGATCACGCTGGACGCCAAGCGCCGGCTCACCGTGCCCGCCGCCCTCGCCCCCGCGAAGCCGGGTGACGTGTTCGAGGCCGATTTCGACCCGGACGAGGATGCCATCGTCTTTCGTCGCCTTTCCCGGAACGCGAACTGGGTTGCCGTCCTCGAGGACTGTCCGGTGCCGATGGACGATCTTCCGCCGCGACGCCGCAAGGCCTTTCGCTCCAAGCTGTGAGCTGGCTGCTGGACGCCGACGTACTGAGTCAGCCGGCGAAAAGCCAGGGTGACCCGAAGGTGATCGGTTGGCTCCGCGCCGAACAGCAGCGCTGTTACACGAGCGCCATCGTCGTCGCGCAGCTCGCTTACTGGGTTCGCACGAAGAAGGGACGGCAGCGTGAAGCTCTCCAGGAATGGCTCACCCGTCTCATCGATGCGCTTCACGGACGGATCCACGGTTTCAACGTGTCGGTCGCCCACGTCTGGGCGGAACAGCAGCGCCAAATGGACGAAACTGGGCAGCGGATGCCGCTCGAGGACAGTTACATCGCCGCGACGGCACGCCGGCACGGGCTCACCATCGTCACGGGCAACGATCGGCATTTCCGAAGGCCGGGACTACGAGTATTCAATCCATTCAAAGAGCTTGTCTGAACACGGAGGCGCAGCCGCCTCGCCTACGGCGAACCCCATCGCCACGCGCTCGGCAGACGCTACGAGGATGAGTCGTCCTCACTGACGAGGCCTAGGCCCGACTTGACGATCGTGCCGGCGGCCGCACCTACTTCTGCCGCGGCTGCCTCGCGGCGCCGGAGCTTGGCCTCGCGCTTCTCCGCTCTCTTCTTTTCCTGCTGCCGGGCGCGTTCCTCGATGGACACGACGGTTTCGGGCCGCGCGCGTCCGAACGTCTTCAGGTAGAGCTCTTCGATGAAGACCGGCAGCGGGAGCTTCCAGCGCTCCTGGCGGTGATTGTCGAGGCCGCCGAGCTTCTTCGGGTTCATCCCCAGCTCACGCGCCATCTGCACGTGGGCATGAGAGAGGTGACGGCGCTTCCGGGCCTCGATCCAAGCCCGCAGGCCGTCTGGGATGCGCTTCTTCTTCACAAGGCCTCCTCGTCCCTTCCCACGACGATCTTTCCATTCACCCTTACGTTCGTGACAAACGATGACAGCCAGCACGTTGTTCTGCCTACTGGACGCTCGGTCCGGCAAGGGGCTACTCGTGCGCCCGGCCGGCTTCCCGCAGGAGCCTCCCCATCCCCTCGAAGAGCGCCGCCAGTCCGTCCGCGAGCACGAGAGCCAGGACGATCGTTTGGTTCAGTTTTGGTTCAGTTCGGGCCTCACGTCGGACGCGCTCTCCGGTGACCAGGACAAGGAGCACGCTCGGGCAGGAAGCCACGTGAATGGCATTCACGAGGTCATGGGTTCGATCCCCATCAGCTCCACCAACTCCAGCAACAACTTAGCGACATGACATCAGCGGCTCTGGGCCGCTGTGTCTATTCTGTGTCCATTCCGCGCCCAGCGGCACGCTTGCCCGCAGGT
>Ga0326597_10010578_pt1 | contig 12275 bp, 11 predicted proteins | sample RVTome_12_FD_203789 | JGI IMG/M metagenome (GOLD analysis project Ga0326597, IMG submission 203789) | Soil microbial communities from uranium-contaminated site in the Upper Colorado River Basin, Wyoming, United States - RVT100D185 | ecosystem: Environmental > Terrestrial > Soil > Contaminated >... | reverse complement strand
CCCCCTGGCCCGCATGGGCGCCGCCGCCATGGAGATCATGCTGCGCCGCCTCGCCGACCCGCACCACGCGGAAGAAGTGTGCTTCGTCCCGGAACTCGTGGCCCGGCGCTCGTCCGGGCCTCCACCTCAGAAGGAGACGCAACGGTGAGCAGCCTGAAGTTCCACAACATCCTGCACCTGTCCTACGCCGAGGTCGCCGAGGCGGCCAAGACGCGGGACACCATCATCATCGCCGTGGGGAGCTGCGAGAAGCACGGCGCCCACGTGCCCCTGGGAACGGATACCTTCATCACCGAGGGCGTGGTGACGCGGGCGGCCGAACTGGCCGACGTGATGCACACGCCCATCATCCCGGTGGGGTACTCCCCGCACCACATGGGCGAGCTGGGCCAGCTCACCGGCACCCTGACCTTCTCGCCCGCCACCTACAACGCGGTGCTCTACGACATCGGGCGCAGCCTCCTCTTCCACGGCTTCAACCGCCTGGTGTACGCCACGCACCACGGGTCCAACACCAAGCTCATCGACGGCTTCATGCGGCGCCTCCGCTACGAGACCAACTGCTTCGTCTGCTACTACAAGACGCCCACGGAGCGCGAGTGCAACGTGGTGGCGGACATCATCGAGGGCCCGCCCGAGGAGACCCCCGGCTGGCACGCCGGCGAGATCGAGACGGCCATGATCATGGCGGTGGACCCCCGCATGGTGGACATGAAGCGGGCGGTGCAGGACCGGGCCCACGCCCCCCGCTGGATGGGCCCGGCCTTCTCCAAGAAGGACGGGATGTCCACGGTCATCTTCCAGGGGGCGGAGAACGTCTTCGTCCCCATGGAGCACCACGAGTACTCGGACACGGCCACCATCGGGAACCCGTTCCGCGGCACGCCCGAGAAAGGCAAGAAGCTGTTCGAGCGCGGGGCCCGGCACCTGGCCGACTTCGTGAACGAGGTGAAGAAGATCCCCGTGAACATCACGACCCGCGAGTTCCCGCAGCGAGCCGCTTTCTGACACGGCGCGCTCGAGAGTTCGAACGTTCGAATGTTCGAGCGTTCTTCCCGACAGGGTCCTGGCGTGCGAAGGTGTTTCGGGGGATTCCGGGGGCTCTCCCGATTTCGGTACGTCCGAACGTTCGAACCTTCGAACGTCCGAACGGCGCTGGCACACAACGCTGGAGTCTGATGTGCCGGGTGAAGGGGCGCCCGTCGTGGCGGTGCTGGCGACGATGGACACCAAGGGGGCCGAGGCCGCCTTCGTGGCGGCGGTCCTCCGGGAGCGGGGTGCGCTCCCCTGGCTGGTGGACGTGGGCCTGCGCGAACCGGCGGCCCGGGCCGACGTGGCCAACACCGCCGTGGCGCGGGCCGGCGGGATGGAGTTGGCCGACGTCCTGGCGCTGCCATCCCGCGACCGGATGGTCGAGGCCATGGGGCGCGGCGCAGCGGCCGTCCTGGCCGGCAGCCTCAGGGCCGGCGAAGTCCACGGGGTGCTGGCCCTGGGCGGGAACCAGGGGGCGGCCATCGCCGCCCTCGCCATGCGGGACCTGCCCTTCGGCCTGCCCAAGGCCATCGTCACCACCATGGCCTCGGGCAACGTGCGGCCCTACGTGGGCTGCAAGGACATCCTGACGCTGTTCACCGTGGCGGACCTCGCCGGCGGGCCCAACCGGGTGACGGCCCCCGTGCTCCGCAACGCCGCCCTGGCCATGGCCGGCATGGCCCACGGCGCCCGCGCCGCCCCCCAACCGCGAACCGCGAACCGCGAACCGCGAACCGCAGTAGCCGTCACCGCCCTCGGCAACACGCATCCGGCGGTGGCGCGGGCGATGGAACGGCTGGCCGGAGCGGGGTACGAGCCCATCGCCTTTCACGCCTCGGGCGCGTGCGGATCGGCCATGGAAGAGCTGGTGGAGGCGGGAGCCATCGCCGCCGTCCTGGACCTGACGCCCCACGAGCTGTCCGAGGAGGTCATGGGGGAGGGCGCCTACGTGCCCGTGCGGCCCGGCCGGATGACGGCGGCCGGCCGCCGGGGCGTCCCGCAGGTGGTCTCCACCGGCGGCATGGAATATCTTTGCTTCGGGCCGCCGGAGACCATCCCGGCCCGGTACCGGGCCCGGCCCACGGCCATGCACAACCCCATGAACCCGAACGTCCGCCTCACGGGCGAGGAGCTGGCCCGCGTGGGCCGCGCCATGGCGGAACGCCTGAACGCCGCGCGCGGCCCGGCGGCCGTCCTGGTGCCCCTCAAGGGCTGGTCCGCCTACGGCGGCCCCGGCGGGCCGCTCCACGACCCCGAGGCCGACGCCGTCCTGGTGCGGACCCTCGCCGAGCGCCTGGACCCCCGGGTCCCCCTGCGGCGCCTGGACCTGCACATCAACGACCCGGCGTTCGCCGACGCCTGCGCCGACACGTTGCTCGCCATGCTCTCCGCAGGACTGAGGTCAAAGGACTGAGGACTGAGTGGCCGCCCTCAGTCCTCATACCTCAGTCCTCATACCTCAGTCCTCAGTCCTCAGTATGGAGCACCGATGGCCGACACCTTGAAACAGTTGAAGGACGAACTGGCCGAGACATGTCAGAAGGCCTTCCGTCGCGGCCTGGTGGGCGGCGCCGGGGGCAACATCAGCGTCCGAGTGCCGGGGGAGGCCCGCGCCCTCATCACCGCCACCGGGGTCTCCCTGGGGGATATCGACGAACGCACCATCGTCCTGGTGGACCTCCACGGCGTGATGCTCGACGGGGCGCCGGAGATGCGCCCGTCCAAGGAGACCGGGTTCCACGTGTGCGCCTACCGGCTACGTCCCCACGTGGGCGCCGTGGTGCACCTGCACCCGCCCTACGCCACCGCCTTCGCCGTGCGCGGCATGGAACTGCCCCTGGTAACCGACGGCGCCATGCTCAACCTGAAGCGGGTCCCGGTGGTCGGCCACGCCCCCTCCGGGTCGCCCGAGCTGCATCGCATCGTAGAGGAAGGCCTCCAGAAGTATCCCGAGGCCAAAGCGATCCTGCTGGAGAAGCACGGCATGTTCAGCATGGGCCCCAGCCTCACGGTGGCCTTCAACCTGGCGGACCTCGTAGAGGACACGGCCAAGATCGCCATCCTCGCCCAACTCATTGGGAGGCATGAGGCATGAGGTACGAGGCATGAGCCACGCCGGCGCTCGCCCTCGTGCCCCATACCCCATGCCTCATGCCTTACGAGAGGAGGATCAAAGCATGGCGATCCCGAGCATGATGAAGGCCACCGTGCTGGTGGCCCGGAACCGCTTCGAGTTGCAGGACCGGCCGGTGCCGGCCCCGGGCCCGGAGGACGCGCTGCTTCGCGTGCGCGCCTGCGGCCTCTGAGGCAGCGACCTGACGCTCGTCCACGAAGGCCTGCAGGGAACACCGCCCGACGGCGATTTCATCTTCGGCCATGAATACGCCGGCGATGTGGTGGCGCTGGGCGAGACGGTGGATGAGCTTCAGGTCGGCGACCGGGTGGTCGTCCATGCGCATCTGGGTTGCCGCCGGTGCGAGAACTGCATCCGCGGCCATTACACCACCTGCCTGAACTACGGGAACCTGCGGCGCGGCCACCGGGCCAACGGGTTCGTGACCAACGGGGGGCTGGCCGAGTACGCGGTGAACCACGTGAACACCCTCTACCGGATCCCGGACAACGTCTCCTACGAAGAGGCGGCAGTGGTGATGACGGCCGGGAGTCCCCTCTTCGGCCTCCAGAACGCCGGCGGCTACTTCGCCGGCGAGACGGTGGCCGTGCTGGGCGCGGGGTCCATCGGCCTCATGGCCCTGCAGCTCGCCAAGGCCATGGGCGCGGCCCGGGCCATCCTCACCGACGTGCGGGACGCGCGCCTCGCGCTCGGGCGGGAACTGGGCGCGGACCTGATCGTGAACAGCAGGACGCAGGACCCCGTGGCCGCGGTCATGGAGGCCACGGGGGGCAAGGGGGCCGATCTGGTGATCGACTGCGCCGGGGCCCCGGATACCTTCGACCAGTCCATCCGGATGGCCCGGCCGGCGGGGAAGCTGCTCCTGGTGGGCCTCTACCACGGCCCCGTCACGGCCGACGTGACCCGCGCCATCATGAACAACCTCGCCATCTCCACCACCCGCGGGGAGGGGGGAACGAGCGTGGGCCGCGCCCTGGCCCTGCTGGCGGCGGGGCGGATCCGGGCCAAGCCCCTGGTGACCCACACCTTCCCGCTGGCCCAGATCCATCGGGCCTTCGAGGTCTTCGAGAAGGGGATCGGCGATCCCGTGAAGGTGGTGGTGAATCCCTGAAGCGGCCGTCAGCCCATCAGTTGTCAGCTCAGAGCTGGGACACCGGCTTGGGTTAGACGGAGAGCCACTTGGCTGACCTGCCAACTGGCGTCTGATGGGCTGATGGCCGCGTGAAAGAAGGGATGATCCATGGGCATACCGGGCACGATGAAGGCGACGGTGCTGGCGGCGGGGCGGATCCGGGCCAAGCCCCTGGTGACCCACACCTTCCCGCTGGCCGAGGTCGGGCGCGCCTTCGAGGCGTTCGAGACACGCCTCGACGACCCCATCAAGGTGATCCTTCACCCCTAGGAGGCCGTCTGCCGGGGCAACCCTTCGGAGAGCACAGCGGGTGAGGGACCCTGGAGGCCAGGCCCAACCCACGATGACGGATGGAGTCATCATCCGAGAAAGGGGAAGAGCCATGCGCGAAGGTAAACGATTCTCTGTCCGCCCGATCCTGATGGTCATGGGTGTGGTGTCTTTGCTCGGGGCCGCCTCGGGCGCCGCGGGCGCCGAATTCCCAACCAAGGCGATCGAGTTCATCATCCCCTTCGGAGCCGGCGGATCCGCAGATATCGAGGGGCGCATCATCGCCAAGGCCGCCGAGAAGATCCTGGGCCAGCCGGTGGTGCCCATCAACAAGCCGGGGGCCGGCGGCGCGCTCGCCTACACGCACGTGAAGAGCGCAGCCCCCGACGGATACACCGTGGCCTGGAACTCCACCTCCCTCCTCACCACGACCGAGCTGGGGAATGTGGACTTCCGCTGGGACGCCCTGGATCCGGTCTGCCGGGTTTCGATCCAGGCGATGCCGCTGGCCGTACGCAAGGACGCCCCCTGGAAGAGCTTTCAGGAATTCGTGGCCTACGCCAGGGCGAACCCGGGCAAGGTGAAGATCGGGAACGCGGGCAATGGCAGCGGCACGCACCTGGCGGCGGTGGCCATGACCGAAATGGCCGGCATCAAGGCGATCCATGTCCCCCTCGGTTCGGGCAAGCGTATCGCGAGCCTGCTCCGTGGCGAGGTCGAGATGATCAGCGTGCCCACACCGGAAGTGGCCGGCCAGGCCAGGGCGGGGGAGGTGCGGATCCTGGCCATCCCCAGCGAGGCCCCCGACCCCTCGTTTCCTGGAGTGCCCACCCTGAGGCAACTGGGAATTGCCATGTCCATGGAGTTATTCCGCGGGCTCAGCGTCCCGAAGGGGACCCCGACAGCCATCACGCAGAAGCTTGCGGACGCCTTCCAGAAGGCCGGCCAGGACGACACCTTCAAGAGCGCCGGGGAAAAGGGAGGATTCCTGGTCAGCCCGCAAGGGCCCGATCCCTTTCGCAAGTACCTGGCCGAACAGGATGCCTTCATCGCGGACATGGTGAAGAAGGCCGGTCTGGGCAAGGGACGCTGAGGACCCATCCCAGAACCCTTCCGCCGGAACAGGCGGATGCCAGTTTCCGGTCCTGTCCTCGACCGCTGCGCGACCCCGCCATCTCTCTTGAGGCACTCCCCAGCAGGCTGGGGGCCTGGCAAAGCGGAGGGGACCAACCGACGCGCGCCCCAGCGCGGCGGGGCGCGAGGGGCTCGCGGCTGAGGGCGTGACCGGACACCGGCACCCGAGGGAGCCGCGCGGCAGGGTTTTCGGATAGATGCTAAGGGTCTCCCGTGAGGAGGTGGGCGATGCCGAAGGCACGCCGGGCCCGTGACGATCTCGTCGTCGCCCTCGCCCTGCTGGCCTTCGCCGCAGGCTACGGCGGCCTCGCCCTCCGGTTGCCGGAGCGGAACATCCCGGGGAGCGTAGGCCTCGATTTCGTCCCGCTGCTCCTGGCGGGTACCCTCGCCATGCTGGCAACAGGTCTCTTGATCGGTGCCATCCGCCGCCCGGCCGTCGCCCCGGCCGGCGAGTCGCCCGGCTGGGGGCAGGCGGGCTTGGTGGTCAGCGTCATGCTGGTGTACATCTTGGCCCTGCCGTACCTGGGGTTTTGGCTGGCCACACCCCCCTACTTGGCGGTGACCATGTGGCAGAGCGGCGCCCGGCGCCCCGGGGTCATCCTCGTCACGGCCATGGGATTGAGTCTGGCTCTCTGGGCGGTCTTCATCGCCCTGTTCGCCGTCCCCCTCCCACGGGGATCCCTCTTTTGAGCCCCCTGGAGCTCCCATGGCCGAGATAGCGATCTGGCAGGCCCTTGCCGAGGTCCTTTCCTGGCAGAACCTCTTGGCCAGCCTCGTCGGCGTGGTGCTCGGCCTGGTGGTCGGAGCCCTCCCGGGCTTGACCATCTCGCTCGGGATGGTCCTGCTCCTTCCCCTCACCTTCGGCCTCAAATCCGTTACGGCCATGTCCCTCCTCCTTGGCCTCTTCGCGGCCGGCATGACGGGGGGATCGTTCTCGGCGATCCTCATCAACATCCCAGGTACGCCCTCGGCCTCGGCCACCGTCCTGGATGGACATCCCTTGGCCCAGGCGGGGCAGGCCGGCAAGGCACTCGGGGTCTCCGTGATCTCCTCCTTCTGGGGAGGCCTGTTCAGTCTCGCGTGCCTGGTGGTGAGCGCGCCCCTGATCGCTCGTGTCGCCCTGCGATTCGGGGCAGCGGAGCAGTTCGCCCTCATGACCCTGGGGCTGACCCTGATCTGCGCGTTCGCGGGTCAGTCGGTCTTGCGCGGGTTGATCTCGGGAGTCCTGGGCCTCCTCTTGACCACGGTGGGGCAGGATCCCCTGATGGGCACGCCACGGTTCACCTTCGGGCTGGTAGAACTCCAAGCGGGCATCCTCTTCATCCCGGCCATGATCGGGCTCTTCGCCGTGCCGCAGGTGATCAAGGGCATGCGCGCGGGGGCCAGCGGGGTCATCCCGCGGTTCAAGCTGGGCCTGACGCAACTGCTCCCCTCCTGGCGCGACTTGCTCAAGCTCAAACGCAGTCTGCTCGTGGGCGCTGCCATCGGGACCGGCGTGGGCGCCATCCCGGGTACGGGTGGCCCCATCGCCGTCTTCCTGGCGTATGACGTTGCCCGCCGCCTATCCCGCGATCCCGGCGCCTTCGGCCGGGGGAGCCTGGAGGGGGTCGCCGCGCCAGAGGCGGCCAACAACGGCGTCACGGGGGGCGCCCTCGTCCCCATGTTGACCCTGGGCATCCCGGGGGATCCGATCACGGCCATCCTGCTCGGGGCGCTCATCATCCAGGGCATCGCCCCGGGTCCGCTCCTGTTCCGGGAGCACCCGCAGTTCGTCTACGGGGTCTTCTGGGCCCTCTTGCTGGCCAACGTCATGACCCTCGTAGTGGCGCTGCTCTCGGTGCGCTGGATCGTTCAAGTCCTGCGCGTTCCGCAACGCATTCTGATCCCGGTGATCGCCATCCTGTGTATCCTGGGCTCCTACGGCATCCGGAACACCCTTTTCGACAGCCTGGTGATGCTTGCCTTCGGCGGCCTGGGATACGTGATGCAGCGATACCGCTTTCCCGTGGTCCCCATGATCATCGGTCTCGTCCTGGGCCCAGAATTAGAGGAGCAGCTCCGGCTCTCCCTCATCCTCAGCGCCGGGGACCCCATGGTATTCTTGCGCCACCCCATCGCGGCAGCGTTCCTCGCCCTGACAGTCCTGGCCTTCGCCGCCCCGGTGCTGCGACTCGCATGGGCCCGATGGCGCGGGCGGAGGGCTGGTCTGGTGAGCGCAACGCCCGGTCCGGATTGGAAGGTAACTCCGGAGCAATAGGGCCTGGCGTGGGCGCCGTGGAAGGCACCCGCCGGCTTCGCCGGAACGCTTCTCGGGGCACTCTCTCGGCACGCTCACGGCCCGCATTGGATGCACTGCAGAGGGTTCACGATCTCCAACCATCTTTGCGGAGCAGAAGATGAAGCGCTTAGTCGTACCGCTCAGCGACGCCGTCACCGGGAAGCTGCCCGTGGCCGGCGGCGGGGGGACCTACCGGATCCTCCTGGACGAGGCCATCGCCGGCACGAAGCACTTGGCCCTGCTCCACAACGAGATGGCCCCGGGGTACCGGGGAAGCGAACACGCCCACGAGGTGGAGCAGTGCTTCTACGTGGTGGGCGGCCGGGGGATCTTCACCATCGGCGGCGTGCGCCACGAGGTGGGGCCGGAGACGGCGGTGCACATCCCGGCCGGGGTGATGCACCGGGTGGAGTCCGTGGGCACGGAGCCGCTCAGCTACATCACCGTCTATGCCCCGCCGGGACCGGAGCAGGACCTCCGGACGCGCGGCTACCAGGCCTTCGGCCCCCCCGGACCAGAAACCCCTCGCCCCGCCCGCTGAAATCTGGTAGAGGAATTGGGGGGGGAGGTTCCCGTGGTTTTCGACGATCTGCGCGCGATCCAGGAACGGCACGGGTACATCCCCGTGGCCGCCCTCCACGAGATCGCCCGCGCCCGGAACCTCCCCCTCTACCACCTGCACGGCCTCGCCACGTTCTACCCGCACTTCCGCCTGGAGCCCCCCAAGCGCCTCGAGGTCCACGTCTGCCGCGACCTGGTGTGCCACATGCGGGGCGCCCCGGCGCTCCTGGACGCGGCGCGCCGGGCGGCGCACGAGGCGGCCGGGGCAGAGAACCGCGTGGTGGAAGTTTCGTGCCTCGGGCGGTGCGACGGCGCCCCGGCCATCGCCGTGAACGGCCGCATCTTCAGCCATTGCAAGGAGGCGGCGCTGCTCAACGCCATCCGCCGCGACCCCGCGGGGGACCTGGACGAGCCCCCGCTCCCCGCCCCCAGGCATCCCGAGGCGCTCATCGATCCCTACAGCACCGAGGCGCAGCGCTATGGCGCCCTCCGCACGGCGCTGGTCTCGGGGGGCCACGGGGTGGTCCTCTCCGAATTGAACGCCAGCGGCCTGCGTGGCATGGGCGGGGCCGGGTTCCCGGCCGGGCGCAAGTGGGAGATCGTCCGCGACGCCCCCGGCGACGACAAGGTCGTGATCTGCAATGCGGACGAGAGCGAGCCCGGCACCTTCAAGGACCGCTACCTGATGCAGGCGTACCCGCACCTGGTGTGGGAGGGCATGCTGGTGGCCGCCGCTGTGGTGGGCGCGCGGCGGGCCATCGTCTACATCCGGCACGAGTACGAGCAGTGCCGGGAGGCCCTGGAGGCCGAGCGGGATGCCATCCGCGAGAGCGGGTTGCTGGACCACTTCGCCTGCGAGCTGGAGGTCTTCGTCAGCCCCGGCGGGTACATCTGCGGCGAGGAGACCGCCCTGCTGGAGGCCCTGGAGGGCCGGCGCGCCGAGCCGCGCAACAAACCCCCCTTCCCCGGCACCCACGGCCTCCACGGGCAGCCGACGTTGATCAACAACGTCGAGACCTTCGCCTTCGTCCCCGTCATCCTGGCGCTGGGCGGCGCGTGGTTCGCCCACCAGGGTGTCAACGGGGCGAAGGGGCTGAAGTACCTGGCCCTCTCCGGGGACGTGCAGCGCCCGGGAGTCTACGAGGTTCCCCTGGGCATCGTCGCGCGGGACTTCATCGAGCGGTACGGCGGCGGGATCTCCGGCGGGCGCGCCCTGAAGGCGTTCATGCCCGGCGGCGCCAGCAGCGGCTTCCTCCCCGCCGCCATGGCGGACGTGCCCATGGACTTCAAGCCCCTGGCCGACGCCGGGGCCATGCTGGGCTCGGGCGCCGTGGTGGCCGTGGCCGAGGGGCGTGACATGCTGGACCTGGCGCTCAACGCCCTCCGATTCTTCCGCAACGAGTCGTGCGGCAAGTGCGTGCCGTGCCGTGCCGGATCCGAGAAGATGGTGAACCTCCTGGAGGCCGCCCCGGCCGACGGCGAAGGCCGCGGACGGCTCGAGCTGATCCACGAGCTGGCGGACACCATGACCGTCACGTCCATCTGCGGCCTGGGCCAGGTCGCGCCCCTCCCCGTCACCTCGGTCCTGAAGCACTTCGCCGGCGAGTTGCCGGCGAGCCTGCGTCGCCGCGCCGCCGGGGCGACATGACACGAAGAGCACCATGGGCCGGGTTCAAGAGAGGAAACGTGGCGGAGACGTAGGGCGGCAGCTCGGCTGCCGCCGTCACGGCACACGAAACCGGACGGAGGCACACGAGGTGCCTCCCTGATACATCAGACCGGGGGGAACTTCGACACGCCATGGCCGATCGGATAGAACTGACCATTGACGGGAAACCGGTGACGGCCCAGGCGGGCGCTACCCTCTGGGAGGCCGCCCACGCGGCCGGCGTCGACATCCCGGTCCTCTGCCACCACCCACGGCTGGCGCCGGTGGGGGTGTGCCGCGTCTGCGCCGTGGAGGTGGAGGGGGGGAAGGGCCTGGCCGCGTCCTGCGTGCGCCGGGCCGAGCCCGGCATGGTGGTGCGCACGGCCACACCCCGCGTCCGTTCCGCGCGGCGGATGCTGGTGGAGCTGCTCCTGGCCGACTATCCCAAAGCGTCGGCCCGCGAGGCCCGCGGCGAGACGGACCTGCTGCTGGCGCTGGCGCGCGCCGAGGGGATCCAGGCCTCGCGCTTCGCCGGGCGCGCCGTCACCGACGGGCGCGACGACTCCTCCAAGGTCATCGCCGTGGACCACAACGCCTGCATCCTGTGCGACCGGTGCATTCGGGCGTGCGACGACGTGCAGGTGAACGACGTCATCGGGCGCCGGGGCAAGGGGCACGCCGCCCGCATCGCCTTCGACGACGACCGGCCCATGGGGGCCAGCACCTGCGTCTCCTGCGGCGAATGCGCCAGCGTCTGTCCCACCGGCGCCCTGGTGGATCGCCTCCTGGTCCCCGTCCGTCCCGAGGACCTGCGCGCTACCCGCCCCGTGGACAGCGTGTGCCCCTACTGCGGCGTGGGCTGCGCCATCACCTATCACGTGGCCGGCAACACCATCGTGCAGGTGGCGGGCCGCGACGAGAGCCCGGGGAACCAGGGGCGCCTCTGCGTGAAGGGCCGCTACGGATACGACTACGCCCACCATGCCGAACGGCTCACCGTGCCCCTGATTCGCCGCCCCGAATTCCCCAAGCGCTCCGACTCGTATGCCGACCCCATGCGCTGCTTCCGCGAGGCCACCTGGGACGAGGCCCTGGACCTGGCGGCGGCCACCTGGCGCCGCATCCGGGCAGAGAGCGGCCCGTCGGCCTTCGCCGGCTTCGGCAGCGCCAAGTGCTCCAACGAGGACAACTACCTGTTCCAGAAGTTCATCCGCGCCGTCTTCGGCACCAACAACGTGGACCACTGCACCCGCCTCTGCCACGCCTCCAGCGTGGCGGCGTTGATGGAGCAGGTCGGCAGCGGGGCCGTTTCCGACGTGTTCGGCGACGTCCGCCACGCCGACTGCGCCTTCCTGATCGGCACCAACACCACGGCCAACCACCCGGTGGCGGCCACCTTCTTCAAGCAGGCCGCCCGGGCGGGGTGCCGCCTGATCGTGGCGGACACGCGCCGGGTGGACATGGCGCGGCACGCCGAGCTCTTCCTCCAGTTCGAGCCGGGCACCGACGTGGCCCTGCTGAACGGGATGATGCACGCGATCTTCGCCGAGGGCCTCCAGAACGATGCGTTCATCCAGGAGCGCACCGTGGGGATCGAGGCCCTGCGGGCGACGGTGGCCAAGTACCCGCCGGAGGCCGTTGCCAAGATCTGCGGTATCCCGGCCGACCTGATCGTGCGCGCCGCGCGCGCCTACGCCACGGCCCGTGCCGCCATCATCTTCTGGGGCATGGGCATCTCGCAGCACAGCCACGGGACGGATAACTCCCGCAGCCTCATCAACCTGTGCCTGATCTGCGGCCAGGTGGGGCGGCAGGGCACGGGCTTGCACCCGCTGCGCGGACAGAACAACGTGCAGGGCGCCAGCGACGTGGGCCTGATCCCCATGGTCTACACCGGCTATCAGAGCGTCGCGGACCCCGCGGTGCGGCGGACGTTCGAGGCGGCGTGGGGCGTGCCGCTGGACCCGCAGCCGGGGCTCACCGTGGTGGAGATCATGGGACAGGTGCTGGAGCGGAACATCCGCACCATGTACATGATGGGGGAGAACCCGTTCCTCTCGGACCCCAATATCAACAAGGTGAAGAA
>Ga0326597_10010577_pt1 | contig 12275 bp, 5 predicted proteins | sample RVTome_12_FD_203789 | JGI IMG/M metagenome (GOLD analysis project Ga0326597, IMG submission 203789) | Soil microbial communities from uranium-contaminated site in the Upper Colorado River Basin, Wyoming, United States - RVT100D185 | ecosystem: Environmental > Terrestrial > Soil > Contaminated >... | reverse complement strand
CGTTCGCCATCTGCTGGTCCGCCCGGGCGCCCTCCGGATTCGTCATGAAGACGAACCCGTTGCGTTGGTCGTAGAGCGTGTCCAGGATGATCTCGAAGCTATCCTGCTCTCCCGTGGGAAAGTCCTCTCGGATGTCGTTGACGACGACTCCCGAATGGCCGCGGTCGTGACAGACGGCGGCGATGTACAGGTTCTTGCTGTCGAACGCCACCCGGACCTCGGTGTCTTCCGTCGCGGGCTTGCCTTCGTACGGCTCCGCTTGAATGAAGCCGGACACCGGCGGCCCCAGACGCCAGGCGGAATCGTCGAGGACGCCGTCGACGACCACCGGGTCTCGCGACTCGACGGCGAGAACCTGCAAGCGCCCGCTCTCCGACCGGGCGGGGATCGTCCTCGTCTCGACCGCTCCTTCGTCGGTCGCCGGCGCCTGGGCCGCCGCCAGGAGCGCGAGGAGGACCTCCCTCATGTCACGAGCCGGAGACGAAGATGGCCGAGGCGCCTTTCCGCTTCACGAGATCGTTGAACGCGGGGACATCCGAATCGACCACCTCGCGAAGCTGGCCGAGCCGCGCGTCCAGCTCTTTGGAAAGGTAGGCGAACCGCGTGCGGGCGCTGTCGGTGGGCTTGTCGTCCTGCTCTTCGATGGAACCGTACAAATAGACGAGCTGGTTGTCGAGCTGCCCGGGGTAGTTGAGGGGGTCCTGACGGCTCGTCGACTTCGTCTGGGTGAGCTTCTCCTCGACCGCGGTGAGCTTTACCGAGAGGGCATCGGCGGCTTTCGTCACTTCGTCATCCTTCATCCGCTCGGCGATCGCCTTCGCCTGGGCCTTGACGTCGCGAATCCTCCGCAGCGCGTCGTGGGTTTCCGTGATCCGATCGCGGAGCTCGACGAGCAGATCGAACTGATCCTGGAGGTCGGACTCGGTGACATCGAGGTCCGGGTCCTTGCGTAACTGGAACGATCGGGTCTCGGACCAGGAACCTGACGTGAGCTTCACCATGTAGGCGCCGGGGACGGCCTTCGGCCCATCGGCGTCCCCGCCCCAGAGGACGACGCCTTCCATCAGCTTGGCGCCCGGGTAGCGAAGGTCCCAGGCGAAGCGGTTCATGCCCACCTTGGCGTCTATTTTCTCGCCGCGCACGACGGCGCCCGCTCGGTCGAGCATTTCGATCGTCGTCTCACCCTCGGGCTTCTTCGCGAAGTAGGAGTAGATGACCGCACCGGAGGGCGGGTTGCTCCCGACCCAGCGCCGCGGAATCGCGGCCGCGAGCAGACGATCCGAGATCGTCGAAGCCCGCTCGCCGCCTCCCGCCCCCTGAACTTCCACGCGATAAGCGTCGCGGGGGACGTAGAGATGGGCTCCAGAGGAGGCGATCTCGGCCGTCAGCTGGTGGAGCGGCGTCAAGTCGTCGAGGATCCAGAACGAGCGGCCCTGGGTCGCGACGACGAGATCCTTCCGGTGGACGGCCAGATCGGTCACCGGGGTGACGGGCAGGTTGAGCTGGAGCGACTGCCAGTGGGCGCCGTCGTCGAAGGAAACGTAGAGCCCGAACTCCGTCCCGGCGTAGAGGAGCCCCCGCCGGTCGGGGTCCTCCCGGACGACGCGGGTAAAGTGATTCGCGGGAATTCCGTTCTTGCCGTCGGTGAGGAGCGTCCAGCTCGCGCCGAAGTCGTCGGTTCGGAAGATTAAGGGCTTGAAGTCGTCGGAGCGATAGCGATAGGCGGCGATAAAAGCCCGGCCCGGGGCGTGAGGCGAGAGCTCGATGGCGTTCACCGTGCTCCACTCGGGAAGGCCTTTCGGCGTCACGTCGGTCCAGCTCCGTCCGGCGTCTCGCGACAGATGCACCAGCCCATCGTCCGAGCCGGCCCAGAGCACGCCCGCCTGATGCGGCGATTCCTCGAACGCGAAGATCACGTCGTAGACTTCGACTCCGGTGGCGTCGTTGGTGATGGGCTGCCCGGGAAAATCCTGCTTCTCGGCATCGTTGCGGGTAAGGTCGGGGCTCACCACCTCCCAGCTCTGTCCCTCGTTCGTCGTCTTGTGGACGTGCTGCGACGTCATATAGACGACGTTCGGATCGTGGGGCGAGATCCGGATCGGCGCGTTCCACTGGAACCGGTACTCGAGGTCCCGGGCGGCGTTACCGAGCGCCATCTGCGGGTAGACCATGATGCTCCGGGCGTGTCCGGTGCGCAGATCGACGCGGTCGATCGTCCCCCCATAGCTCCCCGCATAGATCACGTTCGGATCGCGAGGGTCGACGGCGATGTGTCCGCTCTCGCCCCCGCCCATGGCGTTCCAGTGCTGCGTCGTGATTCCGGGCGAGCGCGTGCGGCTGGGAACGGAGATGGTGGAGTTGTCCTGCTGGGCGCCGTAGACGCGGTAGAGAAACTGGTCGTCCACCGTGACCCGGTAGAACTCCGCCGTCGGCTGGTTGAGCTGGGGCGACCAGGACCTGCCGCCGTCTCTCGAAACGTTGGCTCCGCCGTCGTTCGAATTGATGAGGATGTCGGGATTCTCCGGGTTCAGCCAGAGGTCGTGGTTGTCTCCGTGGGGCACGGGGATGGACTCGAACGTCTTCCCGCCGTCGGTCGACTTGTAGAAAGCGGTGTTGAGCACGTACACCGTGTTCTCGTTCTTGGGGTGAGCGTGCACGTGGGTGTAGTACCAGGCGCGCTGGCGGAACCGGCGGTCGGGATTCACCAGCGAGAAACTCTTGCCGCCGTCCTCGGAGCGAAAGAGCCCGCCTTTCTCCGCCTCGACGAGGGCCCAGACCCGCGATGGGTTCGCCGGGGAGACGGCGACGCCGATGCGGCCGACGAGCCCTTCGGGAAGCCCTCCCCCGAGTTTGGTCCAGTTGTCGCCCGAGTCGGTGCTCTTGTAGATTCCACCCTCCTCACCACCCGAGATGATCGCCCAGGGCTTTCTCTCCGCGCGCCAGAGCGCGGCATAGAGAATGCGCGGGTTCTTTCTGTCCATCGAGAGATCGACGGCTCCCGTCGTGTCGTTCGCGTAGAGGACTTTCTCCCAGCTCTTCCCGGCGTCTTTCGAGCGGAACACCCCCCGCTCCTGGTTCGGTCCGAAGGCGTGACCGAGGGCGGCGACGTAGACGAGGTTCGGGTCTTGCGGGTGGATTCGGATCCGGCCAATCTGCCCGGCGTCCCTCAGACCTACGTGGGTCCAGGTGGCGCCGGCGTTGACGGACTTGTAGACACCGAGCCCGGCCGAGACGTTGCCTCGGATGCAAGCCGAGCCCGTACCGGCGTAGATGACGTTCGGGTCCGACTCAGAGACCGCGAGAGCGCCCATCGAGGCGGCCTCGAAGAACCCATCGGAGACGTTCGCCCAATCGAGGCCGGAGTTCGTCGTCTTCCAGACGCCGCCACCGGTCGAGCCCATGTAGAACGTGTCGGGCTCGAGGGGAACGCCGGTCACCGCCGTCACCCGGCCTCCGCGGTAAGGTCCGATGGAGCGGAACTCCATCGCCTGGTACAGAGCCGGATCGTAGACGGCGTTTCTATCGCGGTCCTCGACCGCGGCATCCGCCCGAGCGCCGAAAAGAGTCCCTAGGAGGAGGAATGCGGGGGTCTTCCAGCGACTGGCCACGAGGGCCTCCTTGGCTCGAATACACGAGACCGCTCTTCAACCCAGCAAGAACCACGCCAGGACGAGATCCCCGTTTTCGCAGAGTTTCCTCAGGCAAGGCTCGGATCGAAGAAGGGGGGAAGCGCCTAGTCCTGGGGAATTTGGCGCGGTCTAAGGCGTCAAGAGTCCCGCTCTGCCTTCGACGATGACCACGCGCCGATCCAGGGGGACGTTACCTAAGGTTTGCTTGACGTTCGAGCTGGGCCAGAACACCTCCAGAAGCTCGAGCCGGTCGACCCGACCGAGCCCGATCGTCTGCCGAAGCGGGTTGGCGCCGAAGGTCCCTCCGCTGTTGACCCATTTGTAGATGGACCGCCGGCGATCGCCTTCGACCACCTGCACGCGGATGCGGGCCCCGATGGCCGAGCGGTTCGACTCCACACCCACGAGCTCGACCGTCACCCACCGGTTGCCGAAACCGGGATTCTCGAAGAGCGCGTCGTCCCAGCTATCTCCCGGGAGAGCCCCGCCCATCTGGGCGAAGACCTCCTGGTCGCCGTCGTCGTCCAGGTCGGCGAAAGCGATGCCATGCCCTTTCTGCAAGTGGCCGAAGCCGCCGGCAGTGGTGACGTCGGCGAAGCCTCGACCGGAGCGGTTGCGGTACATGACGTTCGGCATCAGGGCGTGGTACGCCATGTATCCCGTTCCCAGGTAGAAATCGAGGTAACCGTCGTTATCGAGGTCGCCAAAATTGGCTCCCATCGGAGCGCTGGGACTCCTGAGGTTCGATTCCTCTCCGACATCCCGCAATCGTCCCTTGCCGTCGCCGCGATAGAGTCGTGGAAGTTGCGCCGTGAATTTCTGACCGAGTGCGGCGGTCACGATGTCCGTCACCTGCGCGTCGTAAGCGGACACGAAAAGGTCCAGGGTTCCATCGTTATCGAAGTCCCAGAACCAGGCGGAGAAGCTCCGGTCGGGCTTGGTCACGCCGAGCTGGGGCGCCATATCGATGAAGGTGCCGTCGCCCTGGTTGCGGTAGAGCCGGTTGGCGCCGTCGAGGTTGGAGACGTAGAGGTCCAGGCGGCGATCGGAATCGTAGTCTCCCCAGACGACCGCCTTGGTGAACCGGTCGTTGGTGACCCCCGCGGAGAGCGCGCCGTCGGTAAAGACGTCTCCCTGATTGGTGAAGAGCTGGCATGGCGCCACCGCTCCGTCGCCAGTCTCATTGCCCACGTAGACGTCGAGATCGCCGTCGTTGTCGTAGTCTCCCCACGATGCGGTCTGCGTCGGGTAGTGCACCTCGCCCAGGCCTGCCTCGAAGGTCCAATCGGTGAAACTGCCATCCCCGTTGTTGCGCAGCAGGGACTTGGGATGTTGACCCGCCTTGCCGAGCCAGGCCCCACGCAAAGCGAGCACGTCGACATCGCCATCGTTGTCATAGTCGGCCTGGACCAGATTCAGACCGCCATAGATTCCGTCGAGGCCGGCCTCGGTCGTGCGATCGGAGAAAAGAGCTCTGCCGTCATTGACGAACAGGCGAATCTGGCCCGCGGGGTCGTAAGTCGAGACCAGGAGGTCCAGGTCGGAATCCAGGTCGAAGTCGTCCGCCACCACCGAGCCTGCCAGCGAGTACGTGGCGACGCCCGCCCGTTGGGCGACGTTGGGAAAGCGGGGAAAGGGCTCTTCCGATTCAAACCTCTTCGGCGGAATCAAGTATGCGGCAGGCACTTCGCCCGGATAGCCGCCCACGGCCATGTACGCCAGATTGAGGAGCCACCGTCCGGCGACGTAGGGCCCCGAGTCCTTTTCGTCGTGTGCGAGCTGTTCGGTGAAGTACTCGATGGCCTTCTTCGCCGGAGCACGATCCACGTGGACGCCGCCTCCCCGGATGGGGAACAGCGAGCCTTCAGGAGATCGATGAAGGCGCCGATGCTGCGCCTCCCCCAGTCTCAAGTAGGACATGCCCAGGCGAAAGCGGAGCCGGTTCGCCCAACCGGGAGCGAGCTCCCCTCCGATGCTCGGCAGAAGCGCGTAAGCGTTCTCCAGATGACGAATCGCCTCCTCGTCTCGTCCCACCGTCTGCTCCGCCTCGCCGAGCTTCAGATAGAGCTCCCACTTGATGACGTCCGGAGCGTCGGGCCTGAGTGCTTCGACCTGCTCTCGCCAGGGCCGGGCCCTCTTGTCGCTCAGGTTGGGGTGCTCCTCGGGCGCGCGTTCTCTGATCTTTTCGAGCAGGGCGAGCATCCGGGCATGACCGGACGAATTCTCGGACAGCCCGCCGAACGAGAGTCCCGCCGCGAACAGAAAGCCGATTGCCGGCGTCTTGCGAAGGCTGGAGCGAAAGGCGATCACGGGCGCTAATCTTCAGGGTGAGCGAGTCGCGCCAGGCGAACGCGGGAGGGCGGACCCGGGTCGGTCCACGCGAAGAACGCGCCGTTTCGCGTTTGGGCCATTCGGGGAAATCCGCTCGAACGGGTTCCGCTCGACGGCGCGACGACAAATGAAGGCTCCATGGCCCCGTCCGATCGCGCGCGCCGGGCGCGAGTCTCGGCCTTCTTGCCGCGGGTAAGCTCGAGCCAGAGTACCAGGACGCTTCCGTCCTCCATCCATTCAACATCTACCCGGCCGACTGGCTTTCCCTCGTCCACGCGCACCGGGGCTCCAAACGTACGCCCGCCGCTCGCCGAGAAAACGACCTGGACGACGCTTCGCTTGCTGCCGCCGCTGAACCACGCTACGGCGAGACGCTGGCCCGCGACGGAGACGGCAGGGCCGTTGACCGGGCAGGCAGGGATCCGCCAGCCGTCCGGATAGAGCACGCCGGGGTCGGTCCACCGTCCGTTCTCCGAGCGCACGTAAGCGATGTCGCGTACTTCCGCGGCCGACCGGTCGCGGTAGGCGACGAAGAGTTCCGAGCCGACGCGGGCGGCTGCCGTCTGACAGCAGTCGCAGACGAGCGGATCCAAGATTACCTCCGGCTGGAACGCTCCGTTCTCGAATTCCGCGAACATCAGCAGGATCTCGTCCTGAGGGAATGGATCGCCTACCAACTCGTGCGCCGACCCTCGGCCATCCAGCCACACTGCCGCGAAACGGCCGCCCCCCTGGTCGACGAGCGACACGAAGCCGTGCTGGTTCAGCGTCTGGTCGCGATGAGGCCGGCCGACCATGCTCCAGCTTTCGCCGCCATCGGTGGAACGAGCGACGAGCACGTCGTACTCGTGCGCGCCTCGGCCGATCTTCTGGAGCCAATGCGCGACGAGAGAGCCGTCCTCGAGCGGCAGGAGCGATGGAAAGTCGGCCCAGTTCGCGAGGAGCGAGCCGGAGCTGACGATGGTGCGCGGCGGGCTCCAGCCCTCGCTCCAGCGGGAGATGCGAAGGGCTTTCTGGCCGCCGCCGGCCGGCTCGATCCAGGTCAAGTAGACCGTTCCGTTCCGGCTTGCGAGGTTCGGCTGGGCGCTGCCGGGGCCGGCCGGTGAATCGAGCTCAGTCAGCGTGCGGTCGATTCGTGCTGGTTCAGCGGCCAACACTACGGGCGTGAACCAGAGCAAGCCAAGACTGACCCACCGTTTCACGTCGCCCGAAGGTTAACACGATGGCCTCGAGGCTGAGAGAGTGGTTGCAGGTGAGCGCGCGAGATCGTCAATGGGGACCTGACGGCGGGATCGACGTACACACTCGCCATCAACGACTTCATGGCCAGTGGTGGAGACGGCTACCCGAACGTGCTGCCCCGGATTGCGAGCCCGGATCTCATGGATCAGTGGCCCATTTCCTCGCGGCGACCACGCCGGTGAGCCCCGCGATCCAGGGCCGCATCGGCAGCGTCGGACTGTTCTGCCCGGTGATCACGCCCTAGACTCGCCCCGGCTCCGGTACTTGAACGGCCTGCAACGCTGAGTGCAGGCGAATCAGGCGCAGCCGAGGTCAGTTTGTATCAGGCGGAGGGTCTGGAGAAGTAGCTCGGCCTGAGCCGTCGTTAGGCCCTTGCCGCTCTGCGCTTCAACCTCGCTGGCGAGGGCCGCGAGGAGGTTGCACGCGGTCCGGGTGCGTCCCGCGTCGATCGCGCGCCGAGCGGCGGCGAGCTTCGCGAGCAAGCTCGTCTGAAGGCCCTGCGGGAGGTCGAGCGAGATGACAAGGTCCTCGAGATCCACTACCGACACGACGGGCGTGAGGAGGAAAGCGCGGCGGAAGGTGTTGGTCCCGTTTGCGTCCATGCAGGAGGCGGGGGGAACGACCCTGCTGCCCTTGCAGCCGAATCCCACGATCTGCCCGACGTCGTTGATGTCCGTCGCCGCGATCAGCTCCCAATCCGAGTCGGCAGCGACCAGCTGGTTGAGGTCCCAGAGACGGCCGTCGCGGTAGACAAACGCGTGCCGGCTCTGGTTTCCCGCCGTGTACGAGTAGCCGACCACGCTGCCTCTGTTGTTCAGCGCGAAGGCCGAGCCTTCCGTGCCGCCGAGGCCGCCGAGATCGAGCGCGCCGCCGGAAGCGGGGTAGAAGACGGGGCTCACCTCAGTGACGCTCGGTCCGGACCAGCCCACGGCCTCCCCTGTTGCGTTGACGTCATTGGCGCCGTTGTAGGTGTTTTCGCCCAGAAACGGCAACGCGGTCATCCCCCCGTTGCTCCAACGGAAGCCGTACCACAGGTTGCTCCCCTCCACGAGCTGCGAATAGCCGACGACGAGACCCTCATCGTTGATACCCGTTGCGATACTCCAGTCGCGGTCGAGGGTGCCGAGGTCGGTGCGCACACCGTTCTCCCAGAGGTAGGCGTGCCAAGTTCGAGAGTTGGGGAGGTCGGCTTTTCGCGACCAGCCCACGACCTGCCCGAGGTTGTTCACGTCGTTGGCGACGCCCGCGTACCAGGGCAAGGGGGCCGAGAGGTCGAGGGTGAAGCCGTCGCGGACGAGGACCGGCGTCTGGACGGCGCAGGAGCCGGGAAAGCACCCCCCCGAGCAGCTGGCGTCGGCGACGTACACGTCGTTTGTGCCCGAAACGTCACCCGCGTCGCTGATGGCGGATGCGGTAGCGAACCTAGTGCCTGGCAGCGAAGCCAGCTCGACCATACCGCCGTCCTCGAACAGGAAGGCACGCCGTTCGTCGCAGGCGTTGTTCAGGGTGTGTTCCGCGAGGTGGGAGAACCCGACGATCTGCCCCGACGAGTTGATGGACGAGGCCACGGCTTCGCCGCCCCCGAGGTCACCGAGATCGGTCACAACGTAACCGGGCGAACCCGTCTGGGCGATCGCCTTCGCCGCACCCAGCACCGAAACCGCGAGCAAGATGCTGATGGTGAGAATCGAGTTGCGCATGAGAGCCCCCCGCCGCCGGATGTCCGGATGGGGAATCCCGATCTCCGCGGCCCCAGAGCAGAAAGAATAGGCCCTCGACAAGAACAGTGTCAACAAAGACTCGTGTCTGCGTCGTTGGAGAAGTTCACTGATGGGACGCTTAGCTCGGAAGGTGAGCTTCCCCTCGACCGCCGCGACGAGCCGGCGCCACCATGGAACAAGTTGATGACGCGAGAGCCGGGTCCGTTATCATGGGCTCGTGACGAAGACGCTGCGTTTGACGAAGCTCGTCGACTGCGCCGGCTGAGCGGCGAAGCTCAGCCCAACGGTGTTGCGGCAAGTTCTGGGAGCCCTCCCCGTTCCGGGAGACCCGCGCCTTCTGGCGGGATTCGACAAGGCGGAGGATGCGGCCGTCTTCCGTCTCGACGAAGACCGCGCCGTGGTCGTCACTATCGACGTCATCACGCCCCTCGTGGACGATCCGTTCCTCTTCGGCGAGATTGCCGCGGCGAATGCGCTGTCCGACGTTTACGCCATGGGAGGGGAGCCCCTCTTCAGCCTCAGCTTCCTCGGGGTCCCGCGCGGTTTTCCCGATGAGGCGACGGTCGCGATCGTGAAGGGCGGCGCGGCGCTCGCCAAGGCGTCTGGAGCACCCATCGTCGGCGGTCACAGCATCGAATCGAAGGACTTGATGTTCGGGCTGGCGGCGGTGGGTTTGGCGAGCCCGCACCGTCTCTTTCGCAACGATGCTCTCGCGGTAGGCGACCAACTGCTGTTGACGAAACCCCTGGGAACGGGCGCCTTGACGACGGCGCTCAAGAACGACGCCCTGACCGAGGGCGACCTCGCGGAAGCCATCGCAGGTATGCGGCAGACGAATCGCGCCGCCGTCGCCCCGTGCCACGCCGTCTCCGTCCGCGCGGCGACGGACGTCACCGGGTTCGGCCTCATAGGACACGCCGCGGAAATGGCGAACGCTTCCGCGGTCCGAATCGTCATCGACTCTGCGTCGGTTCCCGCCTATCCGCACGCGCGCGAGATGCTCGCGAAGGGCCACGTCACGCGGGCGAACCGGACCAATCTGGAGTACGTTCGCGAGCTCGGTCCGCTCGAAGGAGCTCCCGAGCCGCTGCTCATGGATCCTCAGACCTCGGGAGGGCTGCTCATCGCCGTCTCCGCCCGGGCCAGCGAGGAGCTCGCCGCTGCGCTCCGAAAGGCGGGTTTCCCCGCCACCCTCCGAGTGGGTCAGGTGCGCGAGGGGGCTGGGGTCGAGGTCGCTTAGTTAGTAAGCGTTTACTTACCAGCACGGGGCCGGGCGCGCGGGATTCCCCAAACGGTGGGTGAATCGACGCGGTCGATTCGCGAGCGCGAGGCCGGCTCTGGGGCGACCGCATTGAAGATGAAGGCTTTATCGGGCGTCAATCCACACCCGAGGGACTTGGTCCGTCCTTTGCTTAGGCGATTGGAATTGTACTTCGAGAACCTCATTGGAGGGCCCATGCGACCTCTGCCGCGTCTGATTCCCCTCTTCTGTCTAGGAGCGTCGCTCGCCTGCCGGATCGGCGCAGTTGCGGAGAGGAGCGGACCTATCGAGGCCTCGATCGACCCCGCCTCGGTCGTGGAAGCGAGCGCAAGCCTCATCGAGCTGGGAAGAACGACCTATACGAAAGAGTGCGTTTCCTGCCACGGCGCTCTCGGAAACGGGGAGGGTGACGCCGCGTATCTCCTTTTTCCCCGTCCACGCGATTTTACGCGCGGCGAGTACCGGCTCGTCTCTACCTGGGACCGGGTTCCTACCGACGAGGACTTGTTCCGCACCATCTCACGGGGAATGCCGGGCTCGGCCATGCCTTCCTGGGGCCATCTGCCGGAGGAGACCCGCTGGGGACTGATTCATTACATCAAGACCTTCTCGACGCACTCTCTCGACATCCAGGAGACCTACACCCCGACCAAGCCCTTCGAAGAGGGCCGGGGTCTCGTCACCATCCCTCGGGAGCCTCCGTACGACGCCACGGCGGCGTTGAGGGCTCGAGAGCTCTATAAGCAGAATTGCGCCGCCTGCCATGGCGAGACCGCGCGGGGAGACGGTCGCCAGGAGCAGATCGACTCCAAGGGACGGCCGACGCGGCCGCGCGATCTGACCGCGGGCATCTTCAAGGGCTCGCCTTCGCCGGAGCACGTCTACCGCCGCATCGTCGCCGGGCTTCCCGGTTCTCCCATGCCGATGAGTCCCTACATTTATGGAGAGGATGCCTGGCACCTGACCCACTACGTGCTCTCGCTCTCGAGCCCCGCGCAGCAGGCCAAGAACGAGATGAAGAAGTTCCGCATCGTGGCCTCCCGTGTACCATCCCTTCCCACCCATCCCGACGACGGCATATGGGGTCGGACGGAAGCCGTCAATCTCCACCTGATGCCTCTCTGGTGGCGGGACGATCGGCCGGAGGAGGTGACGGTGAAGGCGGTGCACGACGGAGACGAGATTGCGTTCCTCATGGTATGGCCCGACACGACGTACGATCACACCGCGATTCGGCCTCAAGACTTCCGCGACGCCGCGGCGGTCGAGCTCTACCCCGGCTCCGATCCGCCGTTTTTCGCGATGGGTCAGCAGGGCATCGCCGTCAGCCTCTGGATGTGGAAGTCGGAGCGTCAAGCGGACCTCGAGCCGGCGTTCCAGGATCTCGACAAGATCTACCCCAACATGGGGATCGACTCCTACCCCAACTTTCTGCGCTCGCCGCTGGAGCAGCCCACTCGAGACGCGCTCACCCTCGAATCCGACCCCACGTACGTGACCGCCTGGGGGGCGGGAAACGTCGTCTCCGACCCGAGCCCGAAGAGCGCGACCGAGGAGCTGACCGCCCAGGGATTCGGAACCCTGCGGGCGAGACCTCCCATCGACAGAGAAGTGGACGGGACCGGGGTCTACTCGACCGGCTCGTACCGTGTCTTGTTCCATCGCCGGATGAAGACGGCGAGCCCCGACGGGGTGCCGTTCTCACCCGGCGGACGCTCCTCGGTGGCCTTCGCGGTGTGGAACGGAAGCGCCGGCGATCGCGATGGGAAGAAGTCCGTCACCATATGGCAGGAGCTGGTCCTCGCTCCTTGAGAGTGATTCGAAAAGGAAAACGAAGATGGCGCGACCTGATGAGACCCACGGAATCGACCGGCGTCTGTTCCTGAAGTTCCTGGGCGGGGGCATGGGAGCCTCGGTGCTCGCCCTCGACCCCGCCTGCACCTTCCTCACGCCAGCGGCGCCCGCGGAGAATCCCCTGAGCCGGACGGTTTCGCGGGAGTGGGAGAAGATCTACCACGACCAGTACCGCTACGACTCGTCGTTCGATTGGGTCTGCTCCCCGAACGACACCCACGCCTGCCGCATCCGCGC
>Ga0326597_10010576_pt1 | contig 12276 bp, 11 predicted proteins | sample RVTome_12_FD_203789 | JGI IMG/M metagenome (GOLD analysis project Ga0326597, IMG submission 203789) | Soil microbial communities from uranium-contaminated site in the Upper Colorado River Basin, Wyoming, United States - RVT100D185 | ecosystem: Environmental > Terrestrial > Soil > Contaminated >... | reverse complement strand
CTGCTGCTGCGGGCCCGGCGGGCGTCCGCGCCGCAGGTGCCTTGCCGGTGTGCCGGCCCCGGCCCTGAGCGGCCCGGGGCGCTGCCATTCCGCCAACCCGCCACCGAAAGGGAGACACCCATGGCTCTACTGGAAAACAACGTGCTCGTGCCCACCAAGCACGGCAGGATGCCGGCCTTTACCGCCTGCCCGGACGGCCCCGGCAGCTTTCCCGCCATCATCTTCTACATGGACGCCCCGGGCTTCCGGGAAGAGCTGTGCAACATGGGACGGCGCATCGCCAAGCACGGCTACTACTGCATCGTGCCGGACCTGTACTACCGGCTGGGCACGCTGCGCTTCGACCTGCCGCGCCGCAACGACGTCATGTCCACGGTGATCCGGGCGGCCATGAACCATCTCACCAACCAGGACGTGTACGAGGACACCGGCGGCATCCTCCAGTACCTGGACGCCCAGGACAAGGTGAAGCCGGGCAAGGTGGGCTGCGTGGGCCACTGCATGAGCGGCCGCTACGTGACCACCGTGGCTGCCCGCTACCCCCACCGCTTCGCCGCGGCGGTGTCGCTATACGGCGTGGGCATCGTCACCGACCAGCCCGATTCCCCCCACCTGATCGTGGACCAGGTGCAGGGCGAGCTGTACTACGCCTTCGCCGAAACGGACCACACCGTGCCGGACAACGTCATCCCGGACCTCACCAAGGCCCTGGACAAGGGCAAGGTGAAGTACACGCTGGAGAAGATCCCCGGCACCGAGCACGGGTTCCAGTTCGCCGAGCGCGCCCCGTACCACCCGGAGGCCGCCGAGCACGTCTGGGACAAGATGTTCGAGCTGTACGACCGCACCCTCCGCTAGCCCCTTCCTGCGCAGCGCTTCCGCACACCAGCCGGGGCGGGGCGCCGCGCGCCGCCCCCGATGCAGTGCCCCTGGTTCCCGCCGCGGCCGCCCTGCCGCCGGCGTTCGGGCGGGCGGACGCGAAATTAATGTTGCGTTGCGGTCCATTGCAGCACAAGACTTGACCCAGCGGCGCCAGGAGGGGCGCCGACCGTCACCCCCAGGTTCGTGGAAAACCCGACCGGGCCCGGCCCACTGGCGGCCGGCGTGCCGCGATGGCGACCCGTGCAGAGGAGACCCCATGCCCACCCCACCCCCGCGGCGACGTCGGCGTGCGCTCCGGGACTGGGCGAGCGATCCGACCCATCCGGCCCGCACCGCGGCCCTGGTGAGCGGCCTCTACTTCATCGCCTCCTCGGCCTATATCCTCCTCTCCGGACGCTACGCCGCAACGATTTCCCCCACCATCGACCGTCTGCTGGCCGTCGAGTGGGTCAAGGGGCTGGCCTATTCCGCCGTGGTGGCGCTGGGCCTTTTCGCCCTGACGCGCTTCCTGCTGGCCCGCATCCTGGCCCAGGGCGAGGAGCGGCGCATCCAGGAGCGCCGCTTTCGCGCCGTGTTCGAGAGCGCCGCCATGGGTACGGCCCTGGTGGATGGCGCCGGGCGCATCCTGGAGGCCAACACCACGCTGGGGCGCATGCTGGGCTACAGCCCGGAGGAGCTGCGTGCCCGCACCGTGGGCGATCTGACCCACCCGGACGATCGGCCGGACGCCATGGCGCTCTGGAACGAAATCTCCGCCTCGGACCGCGAAGCCTACCGGATGGAAAAGCGCTGCGTGCGCAAAGACGGCACCGTGTTCTGGGGGCGGCTGCACGTCTCCGTGGTGGCTCGCCCGGCCACCGCGGGCTTCACCGCCATCACCATGGTGGAGGACATCTCCGACTTTCGCGCGGCCATGGACAACCTGCGCAAGAGCGGGGAGCGTTTCCGGGCCCTGGTGGAAAGCTCGGTGGACATCGTCACCATGGTGGACCAGCAGGGCACCATCCTGCTGATGAGCCCCAGCGTGCAGCCCACCCTGGACTACGCGCCGGAGGCGCTGGTGGGTCGCAATGCCTTCGAGCTGATCCATCCCGACGACGCGGATGCCGTGCGGGCCGCCCTGGAGCGCGCCTTCGCCACCCCGGGCACCCCGGAACACCTGGAGTTCCGCTTCCGGCACCGGGACGGCTCCTGGCGCGTGCTGGAATCCACCGGCCGCAGCATGCTGGAAAGCGGGGCCCCCGGCAGCGCGGTGGTCACCTCGCGGGACATCACCGACCAGCGCGAGCTGGAGGCCCAGATGCGCCAGGCGCAGAAGATGGACGCCATCGGGGGCCTGGCGGGAGGCATCGCCCACGACTTCAACAACCTGCTGGCCGTGATCCTCACCTACTGCGGCTTCCTGGCCGACGCGGTGCAGGACGAGGCGGCCCGCGAAGACGTGGAGGAGATCCGCCGCGCCGCCGAGCGCGCCACCTCGCTGACGCGGCAACTGCTGGCCTTCAGCCGGCGCCAGATGCAGCAGCTCACGGTGCTGGACCTGAATGAGGTGCTGGGCGACCTGCACTCCATGCTGCGCCGGCTCATCACCGAGGACATCGAGCTGGACATCCGCTGCGGGGAGTCTCTGCCGCTCATCAAGGCCGACCGGAGCCAGATGGAGCAGATCATCCTCAACCTGGCCGTCAATGCCCGCGACGCCATGCCCCAAGGCGGCCGGCTGACGATCGAAACGGGTCCGGCCGCGCCGGGCGACCCCCGCCTGGAGCCGTTCCGGGGCACGGCCGGGCGCCGCTTCGCGCGCCTCACCATGACCGACACGGGCGTGGGAATGGACGAGGCCACCCGCAACCGGGTCTTCGAGCCCTTCTTCACCACCAAAGAGGTGAACAAGGGGACGGGGCTGGGCCTTTCCACCGTGTACGGCATCGTCAAGCAGCACGACGGTTTCGTCACCGTGGAGAGCGCCCCGGGGCAGGGCGCCACCTTCGCCCTGTTCCTCCCGGTCACCGACGAGGAAGCCGGCGCGGACCGGCTCACCAACCGAAAGCTGGAGGCCCTGCGGGGCTGGGAAACGGTGCTGGTGGTGGAGGACAATGACTCGGTGCGGGCCGCGGCGGGACGCATCCTGAGCAAGCACGGCTACCGCGTGCTCAGCGCCGCCGACGGCCCCGAGGCGCTGGAGGTGTGCCGGGCGGAAACGGCGCCCATCCACCTGCTGCTCACCGACGTGGTGATGCCGCAGATGAGCGGCAGCGCCCTGGCCGAGGAGGCCCGCAAGCTGGTGCTGGGGCTGCGCGTGCTCTACATGTCCGGCTACACGGACAACATCATCGACCCCCACGGCGTGCTGGCCCCGGGCGTCCGCCTGCTGGAAAAGCCCTTCACCCAGCAGGGACTGGTCGCCGCCGTGCGCCAGGCCCTGGACGAGAGCGGCTGAGCGCGGCGCCTCACCCCCTCCCCTTTCCTCGACGTGGATGGGAGAGAACCCGACCTTCGGGCTGGGAGCCGGTGATTCCAAGGTGCATTCGAATGTTTGCTGACTGAAGCACAGCAAAACCCCTCCCTGCCAGCAGGGAGGGGTGGCGCGCGTCAGCGCGACGGGGTGGGGTGGTCGTTCAAAAGGCTCATCTTGAACCCAACTCGGTATGAGGCCCCGGGCAGCCCCCTACCGGGCGGGCTGGGCGGGGATGGGCTGGGGCATGGGAACCCCCACCGACTCGGCGGCCTTGGCGATGTTGTCCCACACGGGCTGCTCGATCTCGATGCCCTGGGCCTCCACCTTGCGCTTCCAGTTCTCCTCGTACTCCCCGGGCACCTGCACCGCCGGATCGCCCGGGCGCACCTTGGTGGCCCGCAGGTAGTCCACCAGCTTCTGGATTTCGCGCTCGTAGAAGGTCTTGTCCACGAACGCGAGAGGGTCGAGCACGATCATGAAGGTCAGGTTGTCGTGGCCGATGATGGGCAGGTCGGAGGCCAGCGTGCCGCCGCCGGAGAGGATGCCCCCCATGATGGTGGACAGCACGGCCAAGCCGTAACCCTTGTGGGCGGCCACGCCCCCCAGCGGCAGCAGGGATGCCTTGTGCTCCATGTACAGCTTGGGGTCGTCCACCGCGTTGCCCTCGCGGTCGATCAGCCAGTTGGGGCCGGCCGGCTTCTGCCGGTCGCGGGCCTGGCGCACCTTGTTGGCGGCCACCACGCTGGTGGCGAAGTCCAGCAGCACCGGCCCGCTGCCGGGCAAGGGAAAGGCGGCGGAAATGGGGCTGGTGGCCAGCCGGGGCTCGATGCCGCCGAAGGGCACCTGGGCCATGTCGCCCCCCCGGGAGGCCACGAACAGCAGCCCCACCAGGCCCTCCTCCGCGGCCATCTCCGGGTAGGCGCCCACGCGGCCGATGTGGTTGAGGTTGTGCACCGCCACGGCGGCCACGCCCACGTTCTTGGCCTTGCCGATGGCCAGCCGCATGGCGTGGGTGGCGGCCACGTGGCCGAAGTTGCGGTTGCCGTTGGCCACCGCCAGGGAGGGGGTCTCCCGCTCGATGGTGAGCCCCTTGCCGGCCACGATGGACTTCTCCCGGAGGCGCTCCAGGTAGCGGGGAATCTGGCGCACACCGTGGGAGTCGTGGCCGCGGATGTTGGACAGCACCATCAGGTGCGCGGCCTGCTCGGCGTCCTCCCTGGGCACTCCGGCGGCGTGGAACACGTCGCGCGTCAATGCCCGCATGTCCTCCGGCTTTACGTTCGGCATGGCAGTCTCCCTGGCGAAAGGTTGGGTTGGGGGAATCGAACCTGCTGTCCAGATACACCGCAGGCCCCCGGCCGACAACCCCGCGGCGGCACATTTCGGGGCAAGGCGCCGGGCAGCCGGGCGGGGAGCGCCCACGCCTCGCCGCAACACGGCCCGCCACGCCTGCGCTTCGCATCTTGCCAGGACGCGGCCGAGGGGGCACAGTACAGCCCACCGACGCGCCGCGCCCGCGGCCGGCGCCGGAATCAGCGGGGGACATTCATGCGACAGGCGGAACCGCACCGGGCAGCGACCCTGCCCCGCGGCGTGCGACCGGGCCGCTCCGCGGCCATGCTGGTCACGTGCGGCGGGGCCCACCTGCTGCACGACGGGCTGTCCAACCTGATGTACGTGCTGCTGCCCATCTGGGCGCGGGGCTTCGGGCCCAACCTGACCCGGGCCGGCGCGCTCAAGACCGCCTTCAGCGGGGTGCAGGCCAGCCTCCAGGTGCCGGTGGGCATCCTCTCGGAACGGCTGGGGGAGCGTGGGCTGCTGGTGGGCGGGACGGCCGCCGTGGGCCTGGGCTACCTGGCCCTGGGCACGGCGGGGGGGTACTGGACGCTGCTGCTCCTGCTGGGCCTGACGGGCATGGGGCTGGCCACCCAGCACCCGCTTTCCTCCACGCTCATCTCCGCCGCCTACGAGGACAACCACCGCCGCGCCGCCCTGGGCACCTATAACTTCGCCGGCGACGTGGGCAAGGTGCTGGTGCCCGGGCTGGCGGCCCTGGCCCTGGGCGCCGCGCCCTGGCCGTTCACCACCACGGGACTGGGCGTGCTGGGGCTGCTGGCGGCCCTGAGCCTGCTGCTGGCCCTGCAGCGCATCCAGGCGCCCCGGGAGCACCGGCCGGCGGCCCCCGCCGGCCCGCATTCACCGGCGCGGGGCTGGGGCGTGCGCGACTGGCCGGGCTTCACGGCGCTGACGGCGGTGGGGGTGATCGACAGCTCGGCGCGGGGCGGGGTGCTGGTGCTGCTGCCCTTCCTGCTGACCGCCCGGGGAGCCTCCATCGAGTTCGTGGGGCTGAGCCTGTCGTTGGTGTTCGCCGGCGGGGCCTGCGGCAAGTTCGTGTGCGGCCTGGTGGCCGAGCGGCTGGGCATCGTGCGCACCGTGGTGCTCACCGAGCTGCTCACGGCCGCCGGCATCGCCGCGGTGGGCATGGTGTCGCTGGAGTGGCTGCTGCTCCTGCTGCCGGCGCTGGGCGTGGCGCTCAACGGGACGTCTTCGGTGCTCTACGCCACGGTGGCCGATCTGGTGGAGCCGGAGCGGCGTGCCCGGGCCTTCGGCCTCTTCTACACCTTCCTCACCGGCTCCAGCAGTCTCGCCCCGGTGATCTACGGCGCCTTGGGCGACCTGGCGGGCATCCCCACCGCCTTTGCCGGCATCGCCGCGGTGGTGCTGATGACCCTCCCCCTCTGCTGGTGGCTGCGCGTATAGCCGCCTGCTTGTCCCGCAGCCTGCCCATCCCCGGCGCCCGCACCAGCCCGCGGCCCCTTCCCCCGGACAGCGGCGCGCGTCCGCGTTTTCGGTCAAACGCTTCGATGTAGAAGCGTTGGCTTCCTGCCTTTGTAAGGGCGAGTTGGCTTCCTGCCTTTGGTAAGGGTGAAATGATGCGGCCGGCGCGCGGAAGGGGCGATTTGCCCGGCGAGTTCCGATTGCACCTTCGGAGCGTCAACATTTCCCGCAACCTGCGCCCAGTTCTTCCCATATTGATTGGGACAATTTGAATCAGCCCCGGGAAGCCTGATTCCACCGGACGAACGTCACCGTCCGTTCACGACATCACCGGAATCTTTCGGAAGCGGCCCGGAATACCATCTGGTTGCCTTTAAGTGTTCACCCCTGCCCAACGACTCTCCCTTGGTACGGATTCTGCGAGCCAAAAGAGCATGACCAGGAAGTGGGTCAGCACGGGGAGCCGGAAGCCCCCCAGGGCCTGCACCTGGAGAAAGATCACCACCGGCGGGAAGAGGGCGGTGGTGCTGATGAAATCCTGGAACACGTACTCGCGGCGTGTGCCGGCGATGCGGGTGTCGATGGTCTTGTTGAGGGGGTCCAGATTCCACATGGTGCGTCCCTGACGCCACGCTGTTGCGGTCGTGCCCGGCCGATGCCTGTTCCCTGCGGGCCGCCGGCATTTCCGGTCGGACTCCCGCCGCGCCGGCCGCCCGCAGCGCGCGGCGGTCAGCCGAAGATCTTGCCGATCTTGTCGGCCAGGGTCCTGGCGTCGAAGGGCTTGACGATGTAGTTGTTCACGCCGGCCTGGGCGGCGGCCATGATGTTCTCCTGCAGCGATTCGGCCGTCACCATCAGCACGGGAATCTTGCGCTTGCCCGGGTCGGTGTGGTTGCGGATGGCCTTGAGCAGGTCCAGGCCGGACATCTGAGGCATGTTCCAGTCGGTGATGACGAACTCCACCTGCTCCTCGTTGATGATCTTCAGCGCGCTGGCGCCGTCCTCGGCCTGGCGGACGTTCTCGTAGCCCAACTGGCGCAACACGTTGGTGATGATCTTGCGCATGGTGGCGAAGTCGTCCACGACCAGGGTGAACAGGTGCGGATTGGCGGTCATAGCGTCTCGTTGAGCCATTGTTGTCGGTTGTGCATCCCTGCCGTTCGTCCGGCGGCCGCGTCCCGCGGCGCGGTCAGTCCAGGCTGGGGCCCAGCGCCGCGCGCAGCCGGTGGCGCGCCCGGAAAATGCGCATCTTGACCGTCCCCCGGCTGCACCTCAGGGCCGCGGCGGTTTCCGCGTAGGTGTGGCCCTGGACGTCCCGCAGCCGCACCACCTCCCGGAACCGGGTCGGCAGGGCCTCGCTGGCCCGGTGGATCGCCCGGCGCAGCTCGTTGCCCAGCAGCACCTCCTCGGGCGTGGGGGCGGCAGCCGCGAAGCCGGGCAGGGGCTCAGGCGCGCTCATGGCTCACCAGGTGCAGGATTTCGGCGGGAATCCGCTCCAGGGGGAGCACGCGCTGTGCGCCGCCGTTCTCGAAAGCGACCTTGGGCATGCCGTAGACGACCGAGGTGGCCTCGTCCTGGGCCAGGGTGGCCGCGCCGGCCTTGCGCATGGCGAGCAGGCCGGCGGCGCCGTCGGCCCCCATGCCGGTGAGCACCACCCCCACCGCGTTGCGGCCCACCTCGCGGGCCACCGAGTGCATCATCACGTCCACCGAGGGGCAATGGCCGTTCACCTTCTCGCCCCGGGCCACGTTGACCCGGTAGATGCCGCCGGAGCGCGCCACGGTGAGGTGGAACTCGCCGGGCGCCAGCAGTGCGCGGCCAGGCATGACGCGGTCGTTCTGCTCGGCCTCCTTCACCTCCATGGCGCTGGTCTCGTTGAGGCGGCGGGCGAACTGGGTGGTGAACCCCGCGGGCATGTGCTGCACCAGCACCATTCCCGGCGTGGTGCCCGGCAGCGCGTTGAGCAGGGCTCGGATGGCCTCCGTGCCGCCGGTGGAGGCGCCCACGGCGATGATCTGGTCCGTGGAGGCGGCCAGGGCCCGGTGGCGCGCGGCGGGCGCCTCGGCTGGGTGGCGCTGCTGCTTCCAGCGCGCCAGGTTGGCCCGCGCGGCGATGCGGATCTTCCAGCCGAGCTCCTCCATCATGGCGTTCAGGCCGCGGGAGATGTCGGCCCGGGGCTTGGTGACGAAGTCCACGGCGCCCGCCTCCAGGGCGTCCAGGGTGACCTGCTTGCCCCGCTCGGTGAGGGCGCTCACCATCACCACCGGGATCGGGTGCTCGGGCATGAGCTGGCGCAGGAACTCGATGCCGTCCATGCCGGGCATCTCCACGTCCAGCGTGACCACGGTGGGCGAGAGCCTGAGGATCTTCTCCCGGGCCACGAAGGCGTTCTCGGCGGTGCCCACCACCTGGATGCCGGGGTCTTCCCCGAGCCCGGTGGCCAGCACGCTCCGCACCAGCGCGGAGTCGTCCACCACCAACACCCGGATCGGCAATTCTGGTCGTTGCACGGTTCCCTCACACGGAAGGGGAAGGGGGGTGGCAGCCGGTGACCCGCCGGAGGCCGCCGCCGCAGTGAGGCATCGGTGACCGCATCAGTGCAGCCCCACCGACGGCTTGCGATACACCGAGGGCATGACCGACTCGTAGGGGATCGACTCCTTCGGGATGGTCTCGGACAGGCCGAGGAACAGGTAGCTGCCGGGCTCGCTCTGGTCGTAGAACTTCTGCACCAGGGCTTCCCGCGTGGGCCGCTGGAAGTAGATCATCACGTTGCGGCAGAAGATGATGTGGAACGGCTTGCGGAACGGGAACGTCTCGCTGACCAGGTTGAAGCTGCGGAAGACGACCTGCTGCTTAAGCCGCGGTTCCACTTCCCACTCCTCCTCGCTGAGGCGGCGCAGGTAGCGGGTCCGGAAGGTCTCCGGCAGCCGCCGCACGTTGTCGTCGCGGTAGACGCCCTGCTGGGCCGTTGCCAGCGCCGTCTGGCTGATGTCGGTGGCCAGCACGCCGGCCTGCCAGTTCGGGTAGTCCAGCCCCAGCGCTTCCATCATCAGCATGGCCAGGTAGTAGGCCTCCTCGCCCGTGGAGCAGCCGGCGCACCAGATGCGCAGGTCGCGCTCTCCCCGGCGGCGCAGGTCCTCCACGATGGCGGGCAGGGCGGTCTGGCGGAAGTACTCGAAGTGCGCCTTCTCGCGGTTGAAGTAGGTGTGGTTGGTGGTGAGGGCGTTGCAGAACTCGGTGAGCGCCTTGCCCGAGGCATCCCGGGCCACGAAGTCCAGGTAGGTCTTGTAGCTGGCGAACCCGAAGGACTGGATCACCTTGCGGAAACGGGTGGCCACCATGGCCTTCTTGTTCTCGGCCAGGTGGATGCCGATCCGCGACAAGGCCAGGTCCTGAATCCGCCGGAACACGCAGTCCGGCAGGTTCGGGGTGGGATCGATCTCGAAGCCGACTTCCATAGGTCCCCTCAAGGATGAGTACGGATGCCGTGCCGTCGCCGGGCCGCGCCGACCCAGGCCCGGGCGGCGGCGCGGCCGGGCGGCGCTCAATAGCGGCCGAAGTCCGAATCGGTCAGGGGGATGGACTCCCGGGCCTCCACCTCCTGGGCGTCCGCGCCCCAGGTGATGGACTTGAGCCCGGCATCGTCCTGCTCGCCGTCCTCGTCCCGGGGCCGTTCGGTGAGCAGGCGCTTGCCCTCGGTGAGCTGCTTGCGGTTCAGGTGTCCATCGCCGTTCACGCGGAAGCGGGACACCATCTTCTTGGTGTCCTCGGCCTGCCGGTAGAGCTCTTCCGCGGAAGCGGCGAGCTGATCGGAGCTGGACGTGGTCTGGTAGGTGACCTGGGAGATCTGGTCCAGGGCCTCGCTGACCTGGGAGATGCCCTGGGCCTGCTCGTTGGAGGCCGCGGCGATCTCGCCCACCAGGTCCACCGACTTGGTGGCACCGGTCACGATCTCGGAGAGCGCCGTGGCGGTCTTTTCCGCGATGCTGGCGCCCACCTGCACCTTGCTCACCGAGTTCTCGATCAGCTCCTCGGTTTCCTTGGCGGCCTTGGCGCTGCGGGCGGCCAGGTTGCGCACCTCCTCGGCCACCACCGCGAAGCCCTTGCCGAACTTGCCGGCCCGGGCGGCCTCCACGGCCGCGTTCAGGGCCAGCAGGTTGGTCTGGAAGGCGATCTCGTCGATGACCTTGATGATCTTGGAGATGTCGCGGCCGCTCTCGTTGATGGCTTCCATGGCCGCCACCATCTCCTCCATCTGGCGCATGCCCTGCTGGGCCTTTTCCCGGTTGGAGGCGACCATCTGGTTGGCCTGAGTCGCGTTTTCCGCGTTGAGCCTGGTCTGGGAGGCCTGCTCGGTCATGGTGCTGCTGATCTCCTCCACGGTGGAGGACAGCTCCGTGGCGCCCTGGGAGAGCGACTGGCTGGCGTTGGAGATCTGGCCCGACCCGACGGCCACGCGCTCGGCGGCCTGCTGGATGCGGCGCATCAGCAGGTTGAGGTTCTCACCGGTGCGCTTGAGCGCGTTGCCCACCTCGTCCGCCTCGTCCACCGGCTCCACGTGAAAGGTGAGGTCGCCGTCGGCCAGGCTCTTCAGGGCCGCCACCACGCCGTGCTCCAGGGTATCGGCGAAGTCGTCGATGGCGCGGCCCATCACGCCGATCTCGTCGTTGCGCTTGAGATTCAGCCGGGCGCCGATCTGGCCGCGGCCAAGCCGCTCCACCATGCGCCCCACCTTGGCCAGGGGCCGGGTGATCATGTTGCGGCTCAGCCACCAGATGCCGACGATGGCCAGCACCACCAGCACCAGCGTGGTGAGGATCATGCGGAACTGCGAGGTGGCCAGCTCGGCCAGATCGTCGGCCATGGAGATGGACATGGAGACCGTGCCGATGGTCTCGCCCACCTTCTCCTCATGGCAGGTGCCGCAGATTTCCGGGTCGGCGCCGGCGGTCACCCCCATCACCACGGGGATGGTGCGCCGGAAATAGGTGGCGTCCCCCTGCTCCACCACGCTGCTGGTGTCCTTGGCCGTGGCGATGGCTTCCCGCTCCACCGCGTCGCGGGGCGGCGCCGTGGTCTTGGTGCCCTCCTCGCGGGCATATGCCTCCAGCTTGGGGCCCCAGGCGATCCAGGTCTCGCTCTGCTTGTCGGTCTGGATGTCCTTGAGCAGGTCGGCCAGCAGCAGCACGGCGCCGTCCTGGTTCTCGCGCCCCACCATGGCCCGAATGGTCATGCGGCTCAGGGGCTCCAGCCGGTCCGTGCTGCGCTGCATGAGCTTGGCCTGGAGGCCGTTCTGGAAGTAGACGGTGAACCCGATCACCGAGACGGTGCCGACCAGGACGATCACCGCGCCGGCCAGCCACATGAACTGCGTTCCGATCTTCATGTCGAAGTAGCGCTTCCACAGCCAACTCATCGCGCACCTTTCAGGAGTGGTTCGCTTTAGCGCGGTTGCGGGTCAGGGCCCGGGGCCTTGTCGCCGAACCTGTTTCACCGGCCCCGCGGGGCCGGGGTGTTTTCTCAGCGTGCCTGCTGCACCTTTTCCAGGGTCTGCAGGTCGTCCTTGCGGATCAGTCGTTCCACGTCGAGCAGCACCTTCACGTCGTCCCCCTGCTTGCCCAGACCGTTGATGAACTGGTGCTGGGAGTTGTCCACGAAGGTGGGGGCCGGGTCGATCTGGGCCGGGTCGATGCGCACCACCTCCTGCACCTCGTCGATGGCCAGCCCCACCGCCACGTCCTGTACGCCCACCACGATGATGCACGTACGGTCGTTGTAGGGCCGTTCGGGGAGGTTGAACCGCAACCGGACGTCCATGATGGGGATGATCTTGCCGCGCAGGTTGATGACGCCCCGGATGAACGCCGGCACTTCGGGGATGGGCGTGATCTTCTGCAGGCCGATGATCTCGGTCACCGCGGCGATGTTGATGCCGTAGGATTCGTCGTGCAGTCGGAAGGTGAGGTAGCGGTCGGTGCCCTCGTCTTCCAGCTCGTCGTAGAGCTCTTCCTCGAAGCTGCTCCCGCGGGGGTCTGCGCCAGTCTGGTCGTTCACGGACATCGTGCGCTCCTGGCTGAAGGGGTGGGCGCTGGCCGGGCCGGCCGGCGCCGGCGACCGCGCGGGAGGAGAAAGCTCCCGGTTCTCGGGTGGGGGCA
>Ga0326597_10010575_pt1 | contig 12276 bp, 26 predicted proteins | sample RVTome_12_FD_203789 | JGI IMG/M metagenome (GOLD analysis project Ga0326597, IMG submission 203789) | Soil microbial communities from uranium-contaminated site in the Upper Colorado River Basin, Wyoming, United States - RVT100D185 | ecosystem: Environmental > Terrestrial > Soil > Contaminated >... | reverse complement strand
ATTCCTTACATCAATACACAAAGGAAATTTGGTTTTATCAGAGTTTACCCATTTAAAACTTATTATATCATTTCCATTATAAACTACATCAAAAGTTTCAAACCACATTTCAATAGAATTACCTGACTTAAATAAAATCTTAATTAAATGCTCATGCATTATTTAAACCTTTCCAATTGGGTTATCAAGATAGATACAATAATCTGTGTAATACCCACCAAACAATTGATATCCTTTACCATTATATCTTACTTTTCTCCATCCCGTCATTTGTCTGGGTATTCTCTGAATTGTTTTTATTACGGTATCATCCACATGGTTTCTTACATTAATAGACATTGGGGATTTCAATTACTTTCTCCTTTCATTGCCAGGTTAATTGAATAAATCTGTGCATGTGAATAATAAAAATCAATCACATGCCCAGAATTAAATAATTAATCAATTAGTTCTTCCTCCAACTGATAATAGTTAATATATAGTTTTTATATCCAAAATAACCATATTAAATTAAAAAATAGATGTCAACTATTTTTTAATAACATCTTTTTATTTTTTTGGATCCGACTGCCTTGTTAATCAAACGCAAGATAAACTGAATTCATATTTTATCAAATTCTTTCTGGATTCAAATCGCTTGTTATGTTAAGCAATGCATTGTGAAAAATATCCTCCAGGTATTCTCTCAAATTGTATTTGTAATTTAACCTTTGGGAAAAATCACCATTGAAATGAATATTGAAATTCATAGGATTCTTTTTGGGAATAATCAAAGTAAACTCTGCATATCCACAATAATATCCATTGTCATTCATACAATGAAAGGAATTAAGGCATTTAAAATACTTACCCATATCAGTAATCAACCACTGGCAATCAATTCCAGCACCATTAGGTAACTGTCTTTCCAGAATCAATTCATTCAACTTCTTTACAAACGTATACCCCTGATTAGGGTAACTCCTTGCAAATTCAAGAAGTGTATTGCCAAAAATCAATCCGTGACTGCTATGATTCTTATTATTAAACCATATCTCAAGGTAATTAAGATCATAATCCCAAAGTAAATGTTCTCCATTACCTAATGATTTAACATACTGACTATTATTTTGTTTCAAAGTTCTCATTACTTTACCCCTTTCCGATTGATTGCTTTTTGAATTCTTTCGGCATCATCAATGTGCATTTTAGCAATTGCCTTTGCCGACATTGTTTCAAGAATCAATGATCCTTTTTCAATTAAATAAACCATTGGATAAATTGTAGTTACCTGAATTATTTCAACTTCTATTACTTTACCCCTTTTTACTTATGAATTGATTGATTGCAATATAGGTATAAGGAATTGATAATGCTTTGCATGTTGCTTTTAATGCTCGACCTTCTTTATTGTATGATCCTTTCAGAAAAGCCTTCTTCATCTTTTCAACTACACTTGGGATCACTTCTGGTTTAAATCCATATTCCAAAGGATACTTCTTTACAGCAATGCTCAATTGTTTTTCATATTCAGACATGAATTGTTCAAACTGAGTCATTGTTCAATTTCCTTTCCAAAAGTGTTTAAAGTAATTCAAAGCCTTACTGCCACAATTAGGACATTCAAAATCCTTGTTACTGGTTTTCCCACAGTAATTACAACGCATTTTAAAAGGACGTAAATCATTAATTATTCTGTCAACCCATTGATTCATAATTCGCAATCCATTTTTTGCACCAAGTGAAAAAGAACCTCCACATTTACTACATGCATCCATTGCTATTCCCCTTTCTCATTACATTCCACAATTTGGAAAAACAAACCATTGCCCAATTTACCATCAAAATATGAAATAGTCATATTAGCATTGAAATAACCATCATCTTCGCATTTATTCCAAATGTATTTGCTAATATCTTTTCCATTGGAATCCTTTACGGCATAGCCTTTTACTTCCTTTCCTGTTTTTTCATTGAACACAGCAATTCGTACACAATCTTTTGATTCCATTGTTACCCCCCTATCTTTTTATGAATTAATTTAAAAGAATCTTTTCTAAAATAAAAAGAACCTTTAATACCATGTTTTACAGAATGTTTCCTATACAATCGCCAGCAATCAATATTTGATTCCGTATTTGAATCAATTATTGCTGAACAAACTCCAAAATTCCGCATTGTATCACCAAAAAATTCCATACTGCTTCTTTCAAAGAATTTGGAATCAGGATAATTTGTTTCATATTTAAATTTCAATTCCGATGCAGTCATTAATATTCTCCTTTCTTAATTGCTGGATTTGAATTGTTTGTTACTGAGCGATAATGAATCCCTTTGCCAAATATTCTTTTTCCATAGCAAGCTTTGTATCCTGTGCATCCTGTTTATCATCAGTATAGTATGTTTGATCCTCATTCCTTTTGCCATTGATATAAGGATTAACAGAATATTCATTCAAATTACGATTAAACTTAATTGTTAATCTTACAATTCCTTTATTCATGATTTACTCCTCTTCTTTAAAAAGAAGCAATTGATTTGAATTTTCGGATTCGATTGCCTTGTTATCTCTTTCAGTCATAAGAGCAACAATTTGGGATTCAAAATCATCTTGAATTCTGGCAGTATCAATATAGCAATTACCTCCTGCTTCAATTACAGGACAGGTATTGGTATTTTCCATAGCATTCCTATAACATTCATAAATAACATCATCATCCAGGGATTCAGCAAATTCCTTTACCGTTTGTTTTACCTCCGGTAGTTCCCATTGAAGCATGTATGGATTTTTACAATTTGGGCATTGATTATAGATTGAGGAAACCATTAAATCTTTTCCCTTTCCCTCCCAATTGCAATTAATACAACTTACATTTTGCTCATCCGAATCCAATTCATCATCCGAATCCAATTCATCATCCAGACCATTAATTAAATCATGCTTAACATTGGTTTCATATTCAATTTGTTCCATTTCCATTTCAATCTGTGAAACCATTTCATCATCTATTACAGGATAATCAGCAAGTTTATCTAATTCAAATTCATTCCAAATATCCTCTCTGAGCCATAATTGTTTAGAACCATAACATCCGGTAAGTTCCACCAACTTTAATTTGGGATTCAATGGAGTTTCCTCCCAGGTAAAACCCCTCATTGAATCATAATTTGAAATACGAATATATCCTTGATTCCATTCTTCATAGGAATAAGAATTAACGGAATCATTCAAATCATCATGCTCCAATAGGAATCTTACATTCGCTCTTTCAATCGAACATGATTCATCATAATCACCAAACAAAAGGTAGTCACAAGAAACATATTTGATATCATTAAATTCTTTCTCTTGTTTTTCCATCACTTAATTTCCTTTAATTGGGTTTTTAATTGTGACATTCTTTCAGCAATGTCCGAATAGTTTTCTTTATTTAATCCTTTCCTTAGAAACTTTTTTCCAATAAGTGGATTTGAATTTATTCTCAAAAAGTTTAAAACCATTGAAATAATCATATATAGGTTGATTCAATTCACAATCCAAAAAAGGTTTAGTTATTTGGTAAACAAAGAACTGCACCTTGGGATACATTTTATCCAATTCAATTGCTTCTTTCCTTATTTTCCTTAAAAGGCTTTTCTTATTTCCTGCAATTATTTTAAAGTATATACCATATCCACCATCCAATCCAAACTCAACTGTAAATCTATTTTTGCACTTCTTTTTTTCAATTCGTTTAGTAGACATTATGAATTCCTTTCTTATTAATTATTTAAATGGATTCAATTTCATCTTCAAATAAAGCAATCCCTTGTTTTCTATCAGTAATGCAAGAATACAGAACAGGATTATGATTGCAATGAATGCCAACGATTGTAACAATTTTACCATAAAATTTTGATGCCACATCTTTATGATTCTTTACCCTTACCTTATCACCTATATTAAGCATTTGTATTCCTTTCAATCCTTATATCAATGTTTTTAACTTCGGCTAATACCTTTTCGGCACTACCATATCTATTATCATAATCAAGTAATGCAATGAATACTTTTGTTGCCAATGTCTTATCACAGGCTAAATCAGGAGTACAAACCCAACGATAATCAAGCTGTTTATGTGCAATCAAATAATTCTGCGGCATCTGTCGAATTGAATCTGTGTAAATACTGTGAACCAAATAGGGTTGAATCTTATTCTTTGGCATTTTTCAATTCCTTTCTGAATTATTGGATTCAATTACCTTGTTATTCAACAACGTGGAAATTTAAAGAATTCATCCGATATATAAGGAAAATTCAAATCATCTTTAGCGGATTCAAAAACATCACAAAAGGAATTCCAGGAAACTACTTTTTCAGGCAATGCTTTTTTGAACTCAATCAATCTATTATTATTTTCCTGATAGGAATACAACCAGGGATTCAAACTTTCAAATCTTTCCAATTCAGGAATAATCTGATCTTCCCCTAACTTTCCTAAATAGAATATTTGTGAAATGTTATTATTCCCATATAACTTCAATTCCCAATTGTGATAACCTTTGAATAACGTAAAATGATAATCCGGCAATTGCTCTTTGAATACCAGAAGAATTGGTTTTCTGATATGAACCTTTTTCTTATGCAGTACCGTTATAATTGAAACAATAATTGAAACAACACGAATCATCTCAGTATTCCATTTGATTTTCTTTCTGATTTCCTTGTGTACCTCAAAGTAATTAACTTTTTTCATTCTTAATCCTTTCTATTCATTGAGGGAATAATCTAATTTGTTTATGAATTCGGACAATCCAAGAGAATCACAAAGAACATGGCTTTCTTGATTATCATAAGACCAATCACAACCATTTATAATATCTCCATTACAATTCAAATACAAATTGGTTTCTTCGAGTAATTGTTCTTTTGATTCAATGATTGATTCTGTTTCATCCCTTCCATCATTGAAATTTTCAGCATACAGTCCTTGATTGATTAATTGAATATCTGAATAGTCATAACTTTCTTTTGAAAACTTTCTGGAAAAAAATGATAATCCATCAAGTAAATCAGTATCATATCTACTATTAACAGCGTGGTAGTAATCATTGGATACATGAATACAACACATACTTTTTTCAGAACAATAAGAATACCATTTCAAACAGGCAATTATAAACTCTTCTGAAATGGCAATTCCATTGGTGGCAATGTAAAAATAATCAACACAAATATTGTATTCCTTTACTTTTTTCAAAGTGTATTCAATTGCCCCTGTATTTAAAGAAGGTTCCCCACCAGAAAAAGTAATTGAACCAATTGATTCAATTTGTTTCAATACATTATTGATATATTGATAATCAATATCTTTATTCTGGGCATATCCCCGTATACAATGATCACATTGAATATTGCACTTTCTTGTTACTTCAATTACCAGATTGTTCAAAATCACTTTTTCCATTTGAATTCCCTTTCAATTGAATTGATTAAGAATGAAAACTCCAATTTTTAATTGTCACATTCCATACCATACCAATAGTGTAATAATATCTTGTTTCGTATTCTCTCAATTCATAATTAGTAACAATTTTGGAAATACTAGCAACAAATGATTTTTCCCCAGCAGAGGAATCAGAATACAAATCAACCCTTACCTTTTGATCCCTTGATTCCCCATAAGTGGAAAGGTAATTGATGCCATTGATAAATTCTTGCATCACATTATTATTCATTGCAAATTGCATTACTTCATTGAAATGTTTCTGATTGTGAATAATCAATACTGATTTGTTTTCCATTGTTTCATTCCTTTCAATGGGTAGCTGTTAATTTGTCTTTGAAATATATTGCAGTATTTAGTTATATACAAGAAAAAAATTATTTTTTTACATATTTTTATCAAATACCTGTTTTTACAAATGATTTTTAAAATGAAAATCAGGGAAAAATCAAAAAAAATGGATTCGATTGCTTTGTTGCATCATATAGGAATTACAGTACAGGTATACTCGCATTGTGCATACCAGGATAAGACAGAATCAAAAGGAATCCATTTTAATGAATAAAAAGTAAAAGAATTTTAATTAGGACTCAATATGCAATCCTGGCAATACCCTGGAAATTCCTTTCAATAGACTGATTCCTTTCTTTGATTGCTTTCCATTCATTTTTTACCTGCCTTTCCTTTTTAATAATTTAATGATAAAAATGTATTGTTTTTTAATTTACTTCATTGCAATCCAAATTAATCAATAAAATCAAGAGTTTAGACCTTATTGCATTTTTACTAAAATGTCAATTTTTGGATAACATATTGATTTTATAAAGTTTTTTAAATCGTATGATTAAGCATGATATAAAAAAAGTGATTTTCTAATATTAAAAATGTATTGGAAAATAACAAAAGTGTACCTTAAATCTATTAACTATTGAAAATAACAACATAAATACCCATTGAATTTAAATGTTTAAAATATAAACAAAAAACTACTTTTCTTGCAATTATGATTTGATTTGATATACTACAGGTGAAAGATAAGATGTTCTTTGAAAATTGAATATGCTAAACCCGTTTGCCGCTGGATTTGCTAGGTTGCCTAGGCCCCGTCAAACGAACCCCGCTAGAATACCGACAGAGCAAACCTGGAAATAATCGGCCCTCTCTATCTCTTGTTCACCGGTATTTTGGCGGATTGATAAAGGTTGATTTATTCAAAATGCCCTTTAACTAATTGAAAGGGCATTTTGAATAAATCAATCTTTACCGGGTAATTAAACCCGGTATTAATCAAGAAAGGAAAAATATCATGCGACTGTCGGAAATGGCAAAAGTGAAAATCACTAAAAATCACGTTCGGAAAGATGGCCAGGTAAACAAAGGTCACAAAATAGCCTTTGCTTTATCTGTGCTGGCAAAACAGGTGCAAGTTGAAAGCCCCTAATTATGGGCCTTTCTCTGTTAAAAGAAAATCACATTTTGCAGAAAGGAATTTTGCTAACCTCTTTCAGACTCGATAGGTATCGAGTTACCGAAAAGTACTTACTAGGCAATGAGACATACATCATTGAAAGGTATTATCCTAGTGAGTATGCAAAACAGGAAAAAGATTTAGTAGAAACCGAAAAAGCAATCAAATCCTATTATCAGAAAGGGAAAAACATCATGGCATTAAATCTGAACAAATCCAAAGTCGAAACCACCCCGGCCCTGTCTCTTGGCAAAAAGCCTCAAATGCAAATCGAAGGTTTTGCCATGGCCAAAGAAGTAAAAGAGCTTTTCCAGGAATTGAAAAGCCTTATTACTGGTGTTAAACAAGAGGTTGAAAGCTTTAAAGCTTTGCAGGTATCGGGGCAAGCGAGCGATAAACAAATGATAGCGCTATTGCAGACTATCGCCGGGGCGACTCAGCAAATGGTGTCGGTAAATACCGGAGTAAAAGAAAAGCCAGTTGATACCAATACCGGGGTAAAAGAAAAAGCTATTACCACCGGTGAAACAAAGAATCTTTATGCTAGCTATAAGCTGAACGGCGGAACAATTGATCAAGAAGCTACTTTTAACGCCTGGATAAAGACCTTAAACACGTCGTCCAGGCAAGCCCTTAACGATAGCTCAAAACATAAGGTTACAGGTATTGAGGGCTATATTTATGCGCCAAAGAATAAAGCCAAAAACATTGATGCCCTTTGGATTGCTTTATCCGGTCAAGGTGATCCTGTGGCAACACCTGGCGGACGTTCTAAGGTTTTGGATGCCGGTTATTTTGCGGATTCTTTACAGGTGGAAAAACAAGCAATCCTGGAAGTGATTAACCAGGTGAAAGAATCCGGGTTATCAGCAGGTGACGATGATTTGATTGCTGAATACTTGATTGATGAAGGGATGGACGAGGATTTGATTGATGAATACCAAGGGTTTTATAATTGGCTGGAAAGCCTTTAAAACGGGAACAAAATAGAAACCAGTAGTCTATAGAAAGGAATACCCATAGGGAATAAGTTTTTATCTTATTGACTGACCTCCTATGGGTATTCCATAGAATCTTTAAAACCATTTGCTTAATAAAAGGTATTGAATAGAAACCAAGAATTACTTAAAGGAATGGAATCCAAGTATTACTTAAAGGAATGGAATCCAAGTATTCATTCACTGCGCTTTCGTAGAAAATCAAATCAATCAAATAGAATTCATTCAAGCATTGAAAGGAATTCTATTCAATCATTCAATAGAAAGGGATATATTATGAAAACCAAAATGGGTATTGATAAACACCTTAGCCGGGATGATATGATTTTAAATAACCTTTACCATTGGGCTATTACCGGAGTTTATACCTATGGTATTTCCTATGTGGTATTGATTATTGCTGATCTTATAAAAGGGTAAATATCTATATATTTGATAGCGTTTACCCTAGTGTGGATATACAAATTCTTAAAAAACGAAAGGAATTATTATGGAAAAGTTAATGGTGTTAGGTATTGGGTTACTTATGGCGATATTGATTGCAGCAAGTGCTATTAAGATTCAGAATCACTGCATGGATCTTTTGCAGAAGTCGTTTCCTATTGAAAGGATGATAGAATAATGGTATCCCATTCTTATTATTAAATCATAAGAATGGGATATCTTATCTATTTGATAGCATTTACCCTAGTGCAGACATAGGAATTCTTAAAAACGAAAGGAAAGGATATGAAACAGCAAGATATTTTTAAAGGTCAACGGTATATGTCAGATAAGGCAAAGGATATTTCCTGCATCGATTCAAGATCAATATCAAATCAATATAAACAAAGATCCTTTGGTATTGTTACCGGGGGAAAACGTAAAGCAGTATTCCCAAAGGTTTTGAACTTAGGATGGCTATCAAAAGGAAATATCAATGGATAATTATGTATGTAGAATCCATTTTGCATGGTCCCTTTGGTCATGCGGTTATCGAATAAGGTTTATTCAATACATGGATAGTAAGGTTTTGATTCAATTCGATATGCAAATTGAATGCAGCGAATAGAAAATGCTATTGCACATTAAAGGAATGCTATTGCACATTAAGCTCAGGCATTGCACATTAAAGGAATTGGATTTATTAATGTGCAATGCCTGGATAATCCGACCGCTCATTAAAATCCTGGTACTGGAAGCTAAGAGGTCCCGTAAAGATTTTTATAGTATTTTTTATTTAACCCTTCAAGTAAAGATTTATTTAACCATTCAAAATACAGGTATTGCCCCCTATCTTATTACTTATTCCCACATGTAATCTTCTATACGTAAAGATTTTTATAGTATTTTTTATTTAATCATTCAAAATACAGGTATTACCTCTTACCCTATTACTTATCTGATTACATGTAACTATTTTTATAGTATTTTTTATCCAGGTATTCAGGTGATCAAAGACCCCTATAGCATTCCCCATACATAGGTAACTCCCTTTATAAAATTTTTAGATTTTTATATTATTAACCATTCAAGTAATCTCTTTCCCAGATTTCTTATTGATTCCTTTCTATACCAATTGTTACTTATATCCTACTAATTCCTTTCTAAATTTTTAAATTCTTTTTATGCTGTTAACCAGAAGATGCCCATTATATTAGAACATTATTAAATTCAATTGAAAAATGAATAAACACCAGATTTTATTATTGACTACAATATTTAGCATCGATATACTACCGATAGCATTATAAATAAATTATAGGAGGTACTGGTGGAAACAGAAAGCAGTATACAACACTTTTTATATAACTGGAGATACATAAAAAGTGATATGATTATTTGTCCAGGTGTTTATATTGAGTATGGGGAAGCAGATTTATTCAGTATAACCAGAACAGGGTATTCCCATGAATTTGAAATAAAAATAAGCAAATCTGATTTTAAAGCTGATTTAAAAAAACCAAAGCATAAAGCATATGGAGAGAAAGGAAATACACCAAATTACTTTTGGTATTGTTGTCCGAAAGGATTACTGGTGGTTGATGATATGCCTAATGATTCTTATGGACTCCTATATATAATAGGCAAGCAGGTAAAAATAATTCGTAGAGCAAAGCTGTTACACAAAAATAAATGTTCTGATAAGCAAAAACAACGGGTATTGCTATCAATGATGCACAGGTATTGGCAATTAAAAAACAAAATTGATAATAATCTTTAACAACAAAGGAATTATAAGATTATGGAACATCAGTACGAGCAGCATGAAAACTGTGAATTACTTTATTGCTGTATCTGTAATGCTGGTATGAAACTCTGTAAAGTATGTGGCGGAGAAGACCGGTCTTTAACAACTGAATGCCCTGGGGAAAGGATTACTGAGGAACAAGAAGATCAGATTTATAATCATGAACTGGATTTCATTGGTGGTAAATGGAAATCAGTTTATGGATAAATCAAACACAAAATACAAAAAGTTTAGAACTGGTTTAACTTTTAAAGATGTTAGGAAAATGCTTTGGAGTTATTCAGATAATCCTAAAGATTGGAGGCATGTAACACGACATACAGTTCTTGGAAAATTCCGTGAAATTAAATTAGAAATGTTCCATCGGTATAAATCATGTAGTACAATAGAAGACATAACTACAAAATAATATTATAGGAGGTAAAATGTATTGAACAATGATAACCATAAGACGTAGTATAATTGATGATTTTGATAGTTATGATACTTCAACTGTAACAAAATCACAGCTATACATGGCAACTATGCATCATAGAAGTGATGTTAAAAATGGTCTTACTTTTTTTAAATACATGCTTGAACGTATTATGCTCGAACATGACATGGATAAAATTTCTGATTTTGATTCATTTCATAATGGTTTTATAACCAGATTTGAAGATAGAAAATGGATTGATAAACACACGGCAAATAATAAACATCATGCCCTATCACATGAATGCACGCCAGAAGATATAAACCTAATTGATTTACTTGAAATTATTGTTGATTGCACTGTTGCCGGAATGAGTAGACGTGGAGATGTATATCCAATTATTATTTCTGAAAAAATGCTTGTAAAAGCATTTAATAATACGTTCAATTTACTTAAAGATCAAATTGAACTTAAATAAATTGAATGTATTTATGTTGGTTGTACTTGGGATTATAAACATAAACGGAGTAACACGAAAGGGAGTAAAGATGAAAACAGATTTGCCGGATGCCATTGAAAGTGTTGAAGACACCAAAAAAAGATTAGAAGCATTAATTGAATGTAATGCCCAGTATATCACCACCCCTAAATTTCCTTGTGATAAAGTTTCAATTTTAAAAACAATTGCAGTATGTGAATCCAGTTTTGGTGTTATGAATCACTCAAGATTTGAACCCGCATATTTTACTGGTGGTTTCTATTATGAAAAAAGTGAAGTGGTAAGGGATTTGGTAGAAAAATTTGGCAAGTCAGCAGCATGTTCCTACTCTTCTTTTCAAATTTTATTTGTTACTGCTTGTGAACTTGGTTTTCATGGAACCCCAGAAGAACTAGGTAATGATGATATTGCTATTTTTTGGGTAATGAAATTCATTAATAAAAGAATTATTCATAAAAACCCTGAAAAAATTGAAGATATTTTTGATGCATATAATTCTGGTAGTTTTAGGGATAAAAATGTTCCACTTGGGTATGTATCAAAAGCAATGTATTTTTATTCTCTTTATTGTTCTAATGGTAAAATTTAATGCCAGACATAAAATATCATCTTACCCAAAGAGAATATATGTTGAAATTTAATAGATGCCCAGTATGTTTGCTTGGAATAGCCCCAAGAGATATTGAACATAAGGATTATACTTGTCCTGTTTGTGGCTGTTCCACAGTTTATAATGATTTAAAGGATAGGAAATAATGTCGTGTTTTAAACGTAAATTGTGTAAATATAATAATATGTGTTCAAAAGATACCAGAACATTATGTGATAAATTTGAAATGAAAGAAATACTTCCTGGATTATCTGCTGAAGAAAGTGCAGAGTTTAAAAAAATGTATGAATGTAGTCATAAAAATACAATGATTATATACTCACCAAGGTTTAATGAATTAAATACAAAATTGGCTAGGGAGTGTCTTTCTATTTAAGGAAGCAATCATGAATGTAAAAGAACTAATTGACATTATGGAAAAAAAGTTAGAGGAGTTAAAAACATATGATGAAAACACACGGGTAATTAAAGCCGGGGAGAATACGACTTTAATTGGGAATAAAATGTATTCAAAGTTTATTTATTTGGATTATCCGGTAACAAAAATAGCATATAAAGGTTGTTTGTACTCAAAAGAATTTGTTAAACTAA
>Ga0326597_10010574_pt1 | contig 12276 bp, 7 predicted proteins | sample RVTome_12_FD_203789 | JGI IMG/M metagenome (GOLD analysis project Ga0326597, IMG submission 203789) | Soil microbial communities from uranium-contaminated site in the Upper Colorado River Basin, Wyoming, United States - RVT100D185 | ecosystem: Environmental > Terrestrial > Soil > Contaminated >... | reverse complement strand
CGCGATCGACGATGTCGAAGGCCTGCGAGAAGAGCACGCCCAGCAGCCGGTCGCGGATCATGCGCGCCTTGTCGGGCGCGACCTCGACGCGCTCGCGCGCGCCGACCGTGCGCCAGGTGTCCACCGAGCGGAAGATCTCGGCCGGCCGGTAGTGGGCGCCCTCCTCCTCCATCTGCAGCGTGTTGGTCTCGACGATGATCGCATTGCCGCGCGCCATGTTGAGGACCTGGAACGGTCCGGCATGGACGAACTCCGCCGCCACGCTATCGATCTCGGCCGCCGTGGCGCGCTCGAGCAGCAGCGCCGCCTCGTTGCACCAGTTGTCGAACACGCGGTCGAGCATGAAGCACAGGACGTCGGCCGTGACGAGCGGCACCTTGCCGGTCGTGCAGAACAGCCAGCGCAGGTACTCGACCGCCTGCGGCGCGCACGCGTCCCACCGGACGACCTCGACCGCCGGGTTGCGGAAGGCGGGCGCGAAGAAGTGCGTCACCGTGGCGCGCTCCTTGTGCGCCAGGCCGGCGAACAGGCGCGCGGCCGGCAGCGAGCTCGTGTTGGAGGTGATCAGCGCGTCGGGGCGCACGACAGACTCGACGCGCGCGAAGATCTCGCGCTTGAGGTCGAGCCGCTCGGTCGCGGCCTCGATCACCCAGTCGCAGTCCGCCAGATCGCCGTAGTCCAGGGTCGCGACCAGGTTGGCGCGCACGCGCGCCGCGCGCTCCTCGGACAGCTTGCCGCGCGCGACGCCCTTGGCGGCGTAGCCCTCGATGCGCTCCAGCGCGCGGTCGAGCGCCGCCTGCTCGACGTCCACCAGGAGGAGCTCGAGGTCCGCCAGCTCGCTCTTCAGCCAGTAGCCGATGTCGGGCCCGATCGTGCCGGCGCCGACGACGGCCACGCGCCGCGGCAGCGGGCGGGCGGGGGTCGCGAGGAGCGGGTTGCGGTGCGGGGTCGTCTGCAGGAGCGCCATGCCTCGCCTCGGCCGCGGGACTCGGTGCCGCCGGGGACCCGGCCGCTGCCCTTCGCGGGAGGGACGGCCGAGGCTGAGGACCCCAGGGAAGGTGTCGGATATCTGGAGGCGATCATCCTATTCTGTAGCCGGGATGCAAGACGACGAAACCGAAGCCGATCCGCTGCTGGTGGACGTCGAGGGGCACGCCGAGTGCCTCCTGGGCAACGAGGCGATCGTGCGCGGGGCGCTCGAGGCCGGAGTGGGCTTCGCCAGCGGCTACCCGGGCACCCCCTCGTCCGAGGTGACCGACTCCTTCGCGCGCGTCGCGGCCGCGCGCGGCGTGTGCTTCGAGTACTCCGTCAACGAGAAGGTGGCGCTCGAGATGGCCTTCGCGGCCTCCCTGGCGGGGGCGCGCTCGATCTGCGCCATGAAGCATCTGGGCCTGCTCGTGGCCGGCGACCCGCTCTCGACCATCCCCTACGTGGGCACGGTGGGGGGGATGGTGATCGTCAGCGCCGGCGATCCCTCCTGCCGCACGAGCCCGAACGAGCACGACCAGCGCCACCTGGGCCCGATGCTGCACGTGCCCGTGCTCGATCCGGCCGGCCCGCGCGACGCCTACGAGATGGCGCGCGGCGCGTTCGAGCTCTCGGAGCGCTCGCACCTGCCGGTGCTGCTGCGCATCACGACGCGCGTGGCGCACACGCGCGGGGTGATCCGCTACGGGCGCCTGGCCGCGCCGCGGGTGGCGGGTTTCGTGCGCGACCCGGCGCGCTTCGTCCCGATCCCGGCGAACGCGCGGCGCATGCGGCTGGAGATCCCCGGCCGGCTGGCGGCCGCGCGCGCCTGGATGGCCGCCGCCGGCCTGTTCCGGCGCCAGGGGAGCGGGCGGCGCGCGATCGTGGCCGCCGGCGCCCCGGCCGCGACCTGCGCCGACCTGCTGGCCGAGCACGGCCTCACCGGGCGCGTCGTGCTCGCCACCCTGGGCGGCCTCCACCCGCTGCCCCAGGACGAGCTGTGCGCGCTGCTCTCCGAGGTCGACGAGGTGCTCGTGCTCGAGGAGCTCTCGCCCTTCGTCGAGGCGGCGCTATTGGCCTTGTGCGCCGAGCGCGGCCTGCGCGCGCGGGTGCTCGGCAAGCGCTCGGGCCACCTGCCCGAGGAGTTCGAGTACACGCCCGAGGTGATCCAGCGCGGCCTGCACGCGGCCTTCGACCTGCTGCCGGCGCCGCCGGTGCCGGTCACCGCGGCCGAGTCGCCGGCGCTGCCGGCGCGCCCGCCGGTCCTGTGCGCCGGCTGCCCGCACCGCGCGACCTACTTCGCGGCGCGCGCCGCGTTCGGCGCGGACCAGCTCTACTTCAACGACATCGGCTGCTACACCCTCGGCTACGACCCGCCGCTCGAGACCGCCGACGCGCTCTTGTGCATGGGCGCCGGCTTCACCCTGGCGGCCGGCGTCAGCCGCGTGACGGGAGCGCGCACGGTCGGCTTCCTGGGCGACTCGACCTTCTTCCACGCCGGCATGCCGGCGCTGCTCGACGCGATCCAGTCGGACGTGAACATGGTGGCGGTCGTCCTGGACAACCAGGTCACCGCCATGACCGGCTTCCAGGCGAGCCCCATGGTCGACAGCTCCGATGGGCGGCCGCGGCGGCGCGTCTCGATCGCGGGCGTCGCGCGCGCCCTGGGGGCGCGCCAGGTCGAGACGATCGACCCGGCCGACCTGCCGGCGGCGATCGCGGCCTTCGAACGCGCGCGCGACGCGCGCGGCCTGAGCGTGATCGTGGCCGAGCACCCCTGCCCGGTGTACGAGGAGCGCCTGACGGCCCGCGGGCAGCCTGGCCGGGCGGCCGTGGCCTACCAGATCGACGCCGAGCGCTGCCGCTCGTGCGGGCGCGAGGGCTGCGGCATGCGCTGCGACCTGGGCCCGAGCGAGGGGCACCAGCGCCACATGGCGCGCAGCCGCGCGCTGGAGCGCGGTGGCGCCGAGCGCGGGTGCGAGCGCGCCCCGGTCGCGCCCTGCGCCGAGCGCTGTCCGCTCGGCCTGTGCGTCCAGGGCTACGCCGGCCACATCGCCGCCGGTCAGTACGAGCGGGCGCTCGAGCTGATCATGAGCCGCTGCCCGCTGCCCGACTCGGTCTGCCGCGTCTGCCACCGGCCGTGCGAGCCGGTCTGCGTGCGCGGCGAGCTCGACGAGCCGGTGGCGATCAACGACCTGAAGCGCTTCGTGATGGACTGGGCCGCGGCGCACCCCGCGGCGTCCTACGACCCGCCGCGCGAGGAGCCCAACGGGCGCGCGGTGGCGGTCGTCGGGGCCGGGCCGGCGGGGCTGGCCGCGGCCCACGAGCTGGCCCTGCGCGGCTACGCGGTCACGCTGTTCGACGCGAACGACGAGCCCGGCGGGCTGCTCCTGACCGGCATCCCCGGCTTCCGCCTGCCGCGCGCGGCCCTGCGGCGGGACGTCGCGCGCATCCTCGCGCTGGGCGCGACCTTCCGCGGCGGCGTGCAGCTCGGGCGCGAGCTCGAGCTCTCCGAGCTGCTCGGGGACGGCTTCGACGCCGTCTTCCTGGCCGTCGGCGCCCAGCGCGCGCTGGAGCTGGCGCTCGAGGACCTCGACGCCGGCGGCGCGGAGAGCGAGGCCGGCGCGCAGAGGGGTGCGCCGCGCGTGGTCGACGCGCTGGCCTACCTCGCGGCCGGGGACCGGGCGCCGCGCGCGGAGAGAGTGGTCGTCGTCGGCGGCGGCAACGCGGCCCTCGACGCGGCGCGCAGCGCGCGGCGCCGGGGAGCGCGCTCGGTCGTGGTCGCCTACCGGCGCGGGCGCGACGAGATGCCGGCGCTGGCCGACGAGGTCGCGGCCGCGGCGCCGGAGGGCATCGAGCTGTGCACGCACCTTGCAGCGGTCGCCCTGCGGCGCGGCGACCAGGCCGGGCTCGTGTGCCAGCGCACCGAGCCGGGAGCGCCGGACGCCTCCGGGAGGCGCGCGCCGCGGCCGGTGCCGGGCTCCGAGACGCTGATTCCGGCCGACCTCGTGATCGCCGCGGTCGGGCAGGTGCCGGCGCTCGACTTCACCGCGCCGAACGGCCGCCAGCTCGAGCCCGACCGCGCCGGGGGCCTGCGCGTCGACCCCGAGACCGGCCGCACCTCGCACCCGCGCGTCTTCGCCGGCGGCGACCTCGTGCCCGGCGCGCGCACCGTCACGGACGCGATCGCCGCGGGCCAGCGCGCCGCCTGGGGCATCGATCGCGCGCTGCGCGGCGCCTCCGCGGCCGACCGCCGCCCGCCGCCGCCGCGGCCGGCGGACTGGCCGGGGGCGGGGGCCTTCCGGCACGCCGTCCCGCGGCGCGAGGTGCGCACCCCGCGCGCGCGGCCGACCGAGCTCGACGCCGCCGGGCGCACGAGCGGCTTCGACGAGGTCGTGGCGAGCTTGAGCGAGGCCCAGGCGCGGACCGAGGCGGCCCGCTGCGCGGTGTGCGGCCAGTGCGGCAACTGCCGCGCCTGCATCGACCTCTTCGGCTGCCCGGCCTTCTTCGAGGAGGAGGGCAGGATCGGGATCGACGCGCTCCTGTGCAACAGCTGCGGCGTGTGCGCCGACTTCTGCCCCAACCAGGCCATCCGACCGGCGGGCGAGGTAGAGCGGTGATCGGGCGTGGCGGGGCGGCGGGTGCGCGCTTCAAGCTGCTGCTCGTCGGCGTCGGCGGGCAGGGGGTGGTGAGCGCCGCGCGCTGGCTGGGGGACGCGGCCGCGCGGGCCGGCGTGGAGGTCGTGGTCGGCCAGTTGCACGGCATGGCGCAGCGCGGCGGCAACGTCGAGGCCACGGTGCTCTTCGGCCCCGGCCAGAGCTCCTTCATCGGCGCCGGAGGGGCGCACGCCGTGCTGGCGCTCGAGCCGCTCGAGCTCCTGCGCGCGCGCGCGCGCATGTCGCCCGCCACGCGCGGCCTGGTCAGCCTGGGGCGCGTCGTCCCGCCTGCGCTGTCGCTCGCGGGGGGGAGCTACCCGGACGTGGCCGCGATGCTGGCCGAGGTGCGCGCGCTCGCCCCCGGGCTGGTGGCGATCGACGGGCCGGGCCTGGTGCGCTTGGCCGGGGATGCGCGCGCGTTGAACGTCGTGATGCTCGGCGCGCTGGCGGGGCTGGAGCTCGTGCCCATCGACGGCGCGACCCTGCGCGCGGCGATCGAGCGCGGGCGCCCGGCGCGCACGAGGGAGTCCTGGCGGCGGGCCTTCGCTCTCGGCCTGGAGGCGGTGCGCGCATGAGCTACAGGATCGGCGTCGACGTCGGCGGGACCTTCACCGACCTGTTCTTGTGGGGCGGCCAGGCCGGTGTCGAGACGTTCAAGGCGCTCTCCACGCCGGAGGACCCCGCCATCGGGGTGCTGGACGGTCTGGAGACGGCGGCGCGCTCGCGCGGCGCCGGCCTGGCGGAGTTTTTGGGCGCGACGCGCCTGATCGTGCACGGCACGACGGTCACGACCAACGCCGTGCTGACGCGCGGCGGGGCGAGCTGCGGTCTGCTGACGACCGAGGGCGTGCGCGACGCGCTGGAGATGCGGCGCGGCATCCGCGAGCAGCAGTACGACAACCGCTGCGAGAACGTCGTGCCGCTCGTGCCGCGCCGCTTGCGCCGCACGGCGCGCGGGCGGCTCGACTTCCAGGGCCGGGAGCTCGCGCCGCTCGACCTCGACGACGTGCGCGCGGCGGCGGAGCTCCTGGGGGCGGAGGGCGTGTCGGCGGTCGCGATCTGCTTCCTGCACTCCTACGCGAACCCGGCCCACGAGGAGGCCGCGGCCGCGGTCGTGCGAGAGGTGCTCCCGGACGCCTACCTGTCGGTCTCCTCGCGCCTCTTGCCGACCATCCGCTTCTACGACCGCATCTCGACCACGGTGCTCAACGCCTACGTCGGGCCGGTGCTGCGCGACTACCTCGGGAGCCTGACCGCGCGCCTGTCCGGCGCGGGCTTCGAGGGCGTGCTCCTGATCATGCAGTCCAGCGGCGGCGTGGCGGCGCCCGCGGTGGCGCTCGAGCGGCCGGCCACGACCGTGCTGTCGGGCCCGGCCGCCGGGCCGCAGGCGGCGGCGGCGTACGCCCGCGCGCACGAGGACGGGGACGAGGACTGCATCCTGGTGGACATGGGCGGCACGAGCTTCGACGCCTCCCTGGTGCGCGGCGGACGGGCGGCGACGAGCAGCGGCGGCGAGATCGACCGCCTGCGCATCGCCCTGCCGATGCTCGACATCGCCACGATCGGCGCCGGGGGCGGCAGCATCGGCTGGATCGACGAGGGGGGCCTCTTGCGCATGGGGCCGGCCTCGGCCGGGGCGTCGCCCGGCCCGGCCTGCTACGGGCGCGGCGGCGAGCGGCCGACCTGCACCGACGCCGACCTGGTGCTGGGCTACCTCGACCCGGACTTCTTCGCCGGCGGACAGATGGCGCTCGACGCGCAGCGCGCGCGCGACGCGATCCGGGCCGGGATCGCCGAGCCGCTGGGGCTCGACCTGGAGCAGGCCGCGGCCGGGATGTACCGCGTGATCAACGCCAACATGGCCCACGGCGTGCGCGAGATCACGGTGAAGCGCGGCCTCGACCCGCGCGAGTTCCCGCTCGTGGTGGCGGGCGGCGCGGGCGCCCTGCACGCCTGCATGATCGCGCGCGAGCTGGGCATGGGCTCGCTGCTCGTGCCCTCCACGGCCTCGACGCTGTGCGCGGTCGGAATGCTCTTGTGCGACCTGCAGCACGACTTCGTGCGCTCCTGCGTCGGCCCGCTGGAGGCGATCGAGCCGGCGCGCATCCGCGCGCTCGTGGAGGAGATGAGCGGCGAGGGCGAGCGCACCCTGCGCGGCGAGGGGGCCGGTGAGGGCACGCACGAGGTCTCGCTCGACCTGCGCTACCTGAAGCAGTACCACGAGGTCACCGTGCCGGTCGCGCGCGAGGCTCTCGAACGCGACGACTTCGCCTCGATCGCGGGCTCCTTCCACGCCGCGCACGACCGGCTGTACGGGTACGAGCTGGCGCAGGAGGGCACGGGCCTGGAGCTGATCAACGTGCGCGTGCGCTCGATCGGGCGCACCGCCAAGCCCGACCTGCCGCGGCTCGAGGCCGGCGGCCCGGACCCGTCGCGCGCGCTGAAGGGCATGCGCCGCGCCTACGTGCCCGAGAGCGAGTCGTTCGCCCAGGTGCCGGTGGTCGACGGGCACGCGCTGCTGGCGGGCAACGTCGTGCCGGGGCCGGCGCTGATCGAGCGCGTGGACACGACCGTCTTCGTCAGCGAGAGCTTCGTGGCCGGCGTGGACGAGCGCGGCAGCATCCGCATCGAGCAGGACACCGAGGAGATGGCGGCATGAGCGCGCGAGCGGCGATCGACCCGGTCCTGGCGGCGATCATCGGCCGGGCGCTCAAGGCCATCACCGACGAGATGAGCCTGACGATGGAGAAGACCACGCGCTCGCCGATCCTGTGCGAGGCGAAGGACTTCGTGACCGGCCTCTACGACGCCGAGGGGCGCATGCTGGAGCAGACCGAGAACCTGCCGATCCTGTCGTTCTCGCTCAGCCCGGTCTGCCGCCACATCGCCGAGACCTTCCGGGGCGAGGTGTACCCGGGCGACGTGTTCTTCCACAACGACGTCTTCACGCTCGGCAACCAGAACAACGACGTGGCGGCCTTCAAGCCGATCTTCGCCGGGGAGAGGCTGGTGGCCTGGGCCGCGGCCAAGGGCCACCAGGCCGACATCGGCGGCGCGGTGCGCGGCGGCTACAACCCGAACGCGACCGAGGTCTGGCAGGAGGCGCTGCGCATCCCGGCCGTCAAGGTCTACGAGCGCGGCAAGCTGCGGCGGGACGTGTGGAACCTGATCTTCGCCAACATCCGCCTGCCGATCGTGCAGGCCGACATGCGTGCCGAGATCGGCGCCTGCACGGTGGGCGAGCGGCGGCTCCTGGAGCTGATCGGCAAGTACGGTCTGGAGCGCTTCGAGGCCCACCAGGAGCACCTGTTCCAGGCCGCGCGCAAGATGATGGAGGCCGAGATCCGCTCGATCCCCAACGGCGTCTACCGCGGCCAGAGCAAGGTCTACTTCGACGGCAAGACGCCCGGCTCGGTCTACACCATTCGGGTCGCGATCACGGTCGCGGACGAGCGCGTCACGTTCGACTACTCCGACACCGACGCGCAGACGGACGGCTTCGTCAACGGCACCTACACATCGAGCGCCTCGGCCACGATCCTGACCTTCCTGCAGATGGTCAACCCCGACATCCCGCACAACGACGGGATGATCCAGCCGCTCGAGATCGTGATCCCCGAGGGCACGCTCCTGAACGCGGCCTATCCGGCGGCGACGACCTTCGGCAACCACCTGTGCCCGCCGAACGCCGACGCGATCATCCGCGCGCTGGCGCCGGTCATCCCCGAGCGCGTCAGCGCGGGCTGGAACCAGCTCCTGTGCTCGCTCTCGACCGGCCGCCACCCGCAGCGCGACGACACCTACGTTGACATCCTGTTCATGGGGCTCAAGGGCGGCTCGGGCGCCACCTGCACCTGCGACGGCTACGACCACATCGGCATGATCGACGCCTCGGGCGGCGTGCTCGACCAGGACTACGAGATGTTCGAGCAGATGACGCCGCACCTGCTGCTCGAGCACGAGTACGTGCGCGACTCGGGCGGCGCCGGCCGCTTCCGCGGCGGCCTGGGCGTGCGCACGCGCTACCGGGTCGGCGGGGAGAAGACGCAGATCGTCACGTTCGGCGATGGCGACGTCGAGGGCGCCTTCGGGCTGTTCGGCGGGCGCGGCAGCACGCTCAACTCGATCGAGCTGCGCTACCCCGACGGGAAGGTCTACCGCGCCACCAGCAAGGACATCGTGCGCGACGTCCCGGCCGGCACCGAGTACGTCCAGGCGGCCGGCGGGGGGGGCGGCTACGGGCCGCCGCGCGAGCGCCCGGCGCGCAAGGTGCGCGACGAGGTGCGCAACGGCGTGGTCTCGCTGGAGGCGGCGCGCGATCTGTACCGCGTGGCGCTCGACCCCGAGACGCTCGAGCTGCTCGAGGACGAGACCGCCCGGCTGCGCGCAGCGGAGGCGCGCTAGCGATGGACCTGACGCTCAGCGAGGAGCAGCGCGCGATCCAGGAGACCTTCCGCGCCTTCGCCGAGCGCGAGGTCGCCCCGCGCGCGCGCGAGCTGGACGAAGCGCCGCGCTTCCCGCGCGAGCTGTTCCGGCAGGCCGGCGCGCTGGGCTTCTTCGGCATGCGCTACCCCGAGCCCGACGGCAGCGGCGCCGACACGGTGTCGTACGTGCTGGCGGTCGAGGAGCTGGCGCGCGCCAGCCTGTCCGTGGCCGCGGCCTGTTGCATGCAGTCCTTGATGGGGACCTGGTTCGTGCAGCGCTTCGCGGCGGGCGAGGTGCGCGAGCGGCTGCTTGCGCCGGCCCTGCGCGGCGATGTCGTCGGAGCGATCTGCATGACCGAGCCCGACGCCGGCAGCGACCTGGGCGCGATCGCCACGCGCGCCGAGGAGCGCGGCGGTGGCTACGTGCTCAGCGGCCGCAAGACCTGGGTCACCTCGGCGCCGGTGGCGGACATGTTCACGGTCTTCGCGCGCACCGGACCCGAGGAGCTGTCGATCTTCCTGGTCGAGCGCGGCGCGCGCGGCCTGGCGCTGGGGCGCGACATCGCCAAGCTCGGCGTGCGCGCCTCGCTCACTTCCGAGGTCTCGTTCGACGAGACGCCGGCCACGTGCCTCCTGGGCGAGCTGCACGGCGGGATGGGCTACCTGCGCGAGATCCTGGCCCAGATCCGCGTCATGACCGCGGCCCTGGCGGTCGGCGTGGGCCGCGCGGCGCTGGAGGAAGCCGTGCGCTACGCCGGCGAGCGGCGCCAGTTCGGGCGCACGATCGACCGCTTCCAGGCCGTGCAGGCGCTGCTGGCCGACATGGCGGTCGATCTCGAGGCGGCGCGGCGCCTGACGCACTGGGCCGCCTGGCGCGACGACCAGGACCTCCCGAACGAGCACGAGGCCTCGCTCGCCAAGCTGTTCGCGTCCGAGGCCGCGCTGCGCATCTGCGACCGCGGCGCGCGCGTGCTGGCGAGCTACGGCTTCGCGAACGACTACGCCATGCAGCGCTACCTGCGCGACGTGCGCTTCACCCTGATCGGCGGCGGGACGTCCGAGATCCTGCGCGGGAACATCGCCCGGGGGCTGGCGCGATGAGGGCTCCCATCCGCGTGCTGATCGCCAAGCCCGGGCTCGACGGGCACGACGTCGGCGCCAAGGTCGTCTGCCGCGCGCTGATGGAGGCCGGCATGGAGGTGGTCTACACCGGCCTGCGCCAGTCGCCCGCCTCCATCGCGCGCGCCGCGCGCGACGAGGGCGTCGAGGTCCTGGGCCTGTCGATCCTGTCGGGCGCGCATCTGCCGCTTTGCCGCCGGACGGCCGAGGAGCTCGCGCGCGCGGGCGGCGCCGACCTGCTGTGGATCGTGGGCGGCGTCATCCCGCCCGGCGATCGCGAGGCCCTGCGTGCACTCGGCGTCGACGCGATCTTCCCGACCGGTTCGCCGCTCGAGGCGATCACGGAGTTCATCCGCGCGAGGGTCGAAGCGTGAGCACGGCGAAGCGCGGCGTACCGCTGGTGTGGGAATCGGGGCTCGAGATCGAGCCGGTCTACACGCCCGAGCACGTCGCCGCCAGCGGGGGGCTGGACGCCGTCGGCGCGCCGGGCGAGTTCCCGTTCACGCGCGGCATCCACCCGCTGATGTACCGCCGGCGGCCCTGGACGATGCGCCAGTACTCGGGCTTCGGCACGGCGGCCGAGACGCGCGAGCGCTTCGCCTACCTGATCGGCCACGGCCAGACCGGCCTGAACGTGGCCTTCGACCTGCCGACGCAGTGCGGCCTGGACTCCGACGACCCCCTGGCCGACGGCGAGGTCGGGCGCGTGGGTATGGCGGTGGACACGCTGGCCGACGTCGAAGAGGCCTTCGAGGGCATCGACCTGAACGAGATCAGCGTGTCGCTGACGATCAACGGCGCGGCGCTGCCGATCATGGCGATGTACTTCGCCATGGCGCGCAAGCGCGGCTACGACCTCGCGCGCCTGCGCGGCACGGCCCAGAACGACATCCTCAAGGAGTTCATCGGGCGCGGCACCTGGATCTACCCGGTCGAGCCGTCGCTGCGGCTGGTGGGCGACACGATCGAGTTCTGCGCGCGCCACGCGCCGCGCTACAGCCCGGTCAGCGTGTGCGGCTACCACATCCGCGAGTCCGGGGCCACCCCGGCCCAGGAGATGGCCTACGGCCTGGCGATCGCGCGCGCCTATCTCGACCACGTGCTGGAGCGAGGCCTGGACCTGGACGCCTTCGCCGGCGGGCTGTCGTTCAACTTCGACATCCACGGCAACTTGTGGGAGCAGGTGGCGAAGTTCCGCGCCGGGCGGCGCCTGTGGGCGCGCATCCTGCGCGAGGAGTACGGCGCGCGCGACCCGCGCTCGATGCAGATGCGCATGATCGCCGGCGGCGGGGGCGGCGGCCTTACGGTGCAGCAGCCCGAGAACAACATCGTGCGCGGCGCCTACTTCGCGCTGGTGAGCGCCCTGTCGGGCACGCAGACGATGGCGCTGTGCTCCTTCGACGAGGCCTACACGATCCCGAGCGAGCACGCCGCGCGGCTGTCGCTGCGCACGATGCAGATCCTGATGCACGAGACCGGGCTGTGCGACACGGTCGATCCGCTGGGCGGTTCGTGGTTCGTCGAGACCACGACCAACGTCATGGAGGCCAAGATCGCGGCCCTGTTGGAGGATCTGCGCGCGCAGGGCGGCATCGTGCGGGCCGTGAGCGAGGGCCGCGTGCAGGCCGAGGTCAGCCGCCAGGCCTACGCGCGCGAGCGCCGCATCGCCGCCGGCGAGCTGAAGAAGGTCGGGGTGAACTGCTTCGTCGAGCAGGAGGAGGAGCGCGCCGTCGAGCTGCACCCCTACCGCGAGGAGCAGGGCCGGCGGCAGGTCGAGCGGCTCGAGCGCGTGCGCGCCCGGCGCGACGGCGCGGCGCTGCGGGCAGCGCTCGAGGCCTTGCGCGCGGCGGCAGCCGGCGGGGCAAACGTGATGCCGGCGGCACTGGACGCGGTCGAGGCCTACGCCACGGTGGGGGATGTGTGCGGCGTGCTGAAGGACGTCTTGGGCACCTACCGCGAGCCCGTGCGCTTCTAGGATCTGCGCCCCATGTCGCGTCCTGAAAGCTGTGCAGGACCAGCGGGGGTCAGTCCCGCCGCGGTAATCGCCGGAGAGCCGCGTAGCAGGCTCCAGTCACGGGGAGAGATCCCCGTGGCCGAGCGGAGCGTCAAGA
>Ga0326597_10010573_pt1 | contig 12277 bp, 13 predicted proteins | sample RVTome_12_FD_203789 | JGI IMG/M metagenome (GOLD analysis project Ga0326597, IMG submission 203789) | Soil microbial communities from uranium-contaminated site in the Upper Colorado River Basin, Wyoming, United States - RVT100D185 | ecosystem: Environmental > Terrestrial > Soil > Contaminated >... | reverse complement strand
GAACGTGGTTTTACGCTGCTCGAAGTAATGGTGGTGGTCGTCATACTCGGCATCCTTGCCGCGCTGGTGGTGCCCAGGATAATCAGCCGTCCGGACGAGGCTCGCACGATTGCGGCCAGACAGGATATCGCGAGCCTTTCGCAGGCACTCAAACTCTACCGGCTCGACAATCACCGCTATCCCGCGACCGAACAGGGACTGCAGGCGCTGATCGTGAAACCCACATCTGCCCCGGCCCCCCCCAACTGGAAACCGGGTGGCTACCTCGAGCGGCTGCCGAACGACCCCTGGGGTAATCCTTATCAGTACCTGAACCCGGGGATCCGCGGCGACATAGACGTCTTCAGTTTTGGCGCCGACGGCAAACCGGGCGGCGAAGGCAATGACGCGGACATCGGTTCCTGGAATCTTTAGCGCTCGCCGGTCAAGCGGGGGAAGCAGCTGCCGGCCGGTCATGGGCGCCCAACCCATCCACGAGCCCCCGCGGCGTTTCCGGCGGTTGCCCGGACGCACGGGCTTCACGCTCATCGAGCTGATGGTGGTTCTGCTGATCATCGGTCTGTTTGCCGGTCTGGTCAGCGCCGTGGTGCGACCGGGCGGGCGGGATTTGCTGCGGCTGGAGGCCGAGCGCCTGGCGCAACTCCTGGAGCTCGCTGCCGAGGAATCGCAGCTCACCGGCACACCGATTGGCTGGACCTCCGATGGCCCCGGCTACCGCTTCTGGCGCTTTCACGAATCATTGGGATGGATCGAAATCCGCGACAGCGATCTGCTGCGCCCGCGCACCCTGCCCGAGGGCATGGCCATCGCGGCCCTGCGGGTCGAATCCACGCGCCCGCAGGGCGCGATGCGCCTGGAGTTCATTCCCTACGCGCCGACGCTGGCGTTCACCATCGACATGGCGTTTGGCGCGGAGCGTTCCGCCATCGCCGCGTCACCCATCGGCCGGGTGCAGGTGGTGCAGGCACCCGCAAATCGTCATGGCGATCTGGCGACGCACTAGCGACACCGGGTTCACCCTGGTCGAGGTGCTGGTGGCCTTGGCCATCATTTCGTTCGCGCTGCTCGCCGCATTGCGCGCCGCGAGCCAGGGCACGACCAGCGCCGGCGAGCTGCGCTCCCGTCTGCTCGCGCGCTGGGTCGCGGAAGACGTTCTGGCGCTGCGGCGCGCGCGCGGCGACTGGATGCCGCTGGGCATCCACCGCGGCGCCGGCCGCCAGGGGGGCGTCGAATTCGTGTGGCGAGAGGACGTCACGCCCACCGCGAATCCCGCCTTTCGGCGGGTCGACATCCTGGTGTTTGCGGAGCCGGGCGAAACGCGCCCGCTGGCGCGGCTCACCGGATTCCTGGTCCTGCCGCCGGGGACAGGGAGATGACCGCCGTGCCCGGTGAACCTTCGCGCGGCTTCACCTTGATCGAGGTGCTCACGGCGCTGCTGATTCTGTCGCTCCTCGCCTTGATGTCGTATCGCGGCCTTGGCGCGGTGCTCGACGCGCGGGTACACGCCGGCCGGGAGACCGATAAATGGCGCAGCGTGGCATCGTTTTTCGCCCGCTTCGAGCGCGACTTGCGGCTGGCGGCGCCGCGGCCGGTGCGGACCATTACCGGCACGGCGCCGGCGTGGCGGGGATACGCCGGCGCGAGCTCCGGGCCGCGTGTGGAGTTCAGCCGCTTTGCCTCGGTCGAAGGGGTTGACGCGCCGCGCCGGCTGGCCTACGGACTGAACGGGAAGCGCGAAATCGAGCTTTGGCTGTGGCCTGGTCTGGACGCCGCCCCGGACGCCATTCCTGCGCGCTACGCCGTACTGACCGGGGTGACGCGATTCGAACTGCAATACCTCGACGCCAACCTCGCTTGGATCGACGCGTGGCCCGGTTCCGCCGGAGCCGCGTCCCTGCCGCGGGCCGTGCGCTTGTACGTCGTGCTCGCATCGGGCGAGGACATCTCGCGAATTTTTATCGTCAGCATATGAGTGGTAAAGCCAAGATTCCGCAGCGTGGCGTGGCCGTGGTGCTGGCGATGGGCGTCGCCGCCCTGGCCGCTATCGCCGCGACAGCAATCCTTGTGACGCAAAGCACTTGGGCACGCCAGGCCGAGCTGGCCGCCAACCACGCCCAGGCACAGTTCGTCGTTCAGGCCGGGATGGATTGGGCACGCGCCGTGCTGAGCGACGACCGGCGCTCGAGCCGGGTCGATCACCTGGCCGAACCGTGGGCGCTCCGCCTGGCGCCGATGCCGGTCGAAAACGGCAAGATCGTGGGTTATATCGAGGATGAACAGGGACGGTTCAATCTCAACAATCTGGTGAAGGATGGTAAGGTCAGTCTCGCGCAACTCGCGCAATTTCGCCGGCTGCTGGCAACACTGGGCCTGCCCACCGCGCTTGCTGACTCGCTCGCCGACTGGCTGGACGCGGATAGCGCGCCGCAGCCCGGAAGCGGCGCAGAAGACAAGCACTACATGACGCTGCAGCCACCGTACCTGGCGGCGAACCGAACGCTGGTCGATGTAGCGGAACTCGTCCTGGTACACGGCTTCGACGACAACGTGCGCACACGGCTGCGCGCATTCGTGACGGCCCTGCCCCGTTATACCGCGGTCAACGTGAACACGGCGCCTGGAGAAGTGCTCGCGGCCATCATCGACGGCCTCGATCTTGACGCCGCGCGCGCGCTGGCCGCCCAGCGAACGCGCACCTATTTTCGCGATCGCGCCGATTTCCGGGCCCGCCTGCCGCGCGAGCTTCGCAGTGCGGAAAGCGACATAACCGTCAGCAGCGATTACTTCACGGCTCGAATGAGCGCGAGCATAGGCGGTGCTCAAGCGCACGGAACCGTGCTTCTGGCGCGCCAGGGCGCCGGGTGGCCGGAAATCGTCTGGCGTAAATCGCTATGAGCCTGCTGCGCATTTACGGCTCGCTGGTCGATCCGACCCTGCAGTGCGAGTGGGTGCTGGTTGACGGCAACCGCGGTCCGATTTCCGGCACCGGCGGCCCCGCTGATCTGCCCCGGCATGCCGATCGCGTGCAGTTGGTCGTTCCCGCAGCCCAGGTCCTGCTCGTGCGCGCCCACGTGCCGGCGGCTGCCCGGCGCCGCGCGGGCCCGATGCTGGCCTACGCGATCGAAGAGCAGATCGCGGGCGAACCGGAAACCCAGCAGGTATTCTGGCTCGGCCTCGCCGCGGGGAACACCGGTTTCCTGGCGGCGATGGACCGAACCGGATTGACGCGCTGGCGCGATGCGCTCAACGGCGCCGGTATTCGGGCCTACGAGGTTCACTGCGAGACCCTGATGCTGCCCTGGACCCCGGGGCAATGGAGCCTCGCTTGGGACGGGCGCGAAGGATTCCTGCGCGCGGGCGAATTCGAAGGCGCGGCCACCGACTGCGGCGACCGGCGTGCGCCGCCGCTGTCCCTGCGCCTCGCGCTCGAGGAAGCGCAAGCGCGGAGCGAGGTGCCGGGGTCGATCGCCGTCTTCACGACCGCGCCGGACGCGGTGCCTGAACTTGAGGAGTGGGAGCGCAGCCTCGGCGTCGCAGTGCGCGACGCAGGCGCCTGGAGCTGGAAGACCGCTCAACCGCGGGTTGAAATCCCGCTTGCTCGGGAACGCCGATATTGGCGCGGCCTCGCTCCGTCATTGGCCGGGATCAGACCGGCACTCTGGATCGCGGGCGCTGCGCTCGCGATTCATGCCACCGCGCTGGTTGCGGACTGGACACTGCTCCTCGCCGAGCAGCGGGTCCTGCGCCAGCAGATGGAGGCCAGGTTCCGTGCCGCGATTCCCGACGCCGTCGCGGTAGTCGACCCGGCGCTGCAGATGCGGCGCAAGCTGGCCGAAGCGCGCCGCGCCACCGGCGTGCCCGACAGCGGCGACTTCCTGCCGATGATCGATAAGACGGCGTCGGGTTTGCGCGATGTGCCGGCCGCGCGTCTGCGGATCGCCTCCTACGAGAGCGGGCGGCTCACGCTCGAACTCGCCGCGATCGACGACGCGACGCTGCGCCGCCTCGTCGCGCGCTTGCGGCAGGAAGGCCTGAGCGTCGATGTCGCTGCCGCTTCGAAACGTCCGGCCGGCGGCACGGTCGCTGTCACGGTGCGGGCGCCATGATCGGACGGCTCCGCAGGATTTGGGAATCACGGGCGCCACGGGAGCAAGCAGTCGTTACCGTGCTGACCGTAATCGTGAGCGCCGCGCTGTATCTGTGGTTGATCAACGCGGTTCACCACGCGCGTCAAAGAGTCACAACTTCGGTCATGGCGCTTCGAGTCCAGTCGGGCGTACTCGATCGCCAGGCAATCGAGTACGCGCGGTTGCGCGCGATGCCGCCTCCGGCGGCCTCGCAGACCGACCTGCGCACGCACGTGAAAGCCCGCGCCGACGCGAGCGGAATGTCGCGCGCCTTGTCGCGCATCGATGCGCCGGACCCCGATCAGGTCACCCTGGTCCTGGGCGCGGTCGCCTTTCCGGACTGGCTCGACTGGATCGCCAGTCTCAAGCTGCAGCACATACGTCTCGAATCCTGCCGCATCGAAGCGCTGTCCGCGCCGGGCTTGGTGAGTGTCACCGCGACGCTCGCCCGCACCTCGCGCCGATGAAGCGCCGGACCCTGCTGGCGATCGGGCTGGGCGCCTACGCTCTCGCGCTTATTGCCGCCGCGCCGGCAGCCCTGATCGACGCGACCCTCGCGCGCGCGAGCAAAGGCTGGCTGCGGCTGGCCGAGGCGCGTGGCACGCTGTGGTCAGGTTCGGGACAGATCGAGATTCGCGACCGCTTCGGACGGACCGCTGCAGGAAGATACCTCGCGTGGCGCGCCTTGCCCGCGTCGCTGTTGCGCGGAAATCTGCTGTTCGACGTCGAGCTGGCGCGGTCGGGCCGGCGATTCCCGGTGAAAGTCACCTTCTCCGGCATCGAGGTCGGGAGCGCCGACCTCGATCTGCCCGCCGAAGTGCTGTGGCTGGGTGTGCCGAAACTGGCCCCACTGGGGCTCGGCGGCGACATGTCGATCCACGTGGCGGACCTTATTCTGGGAAACGGGACGATTCGGGGCAACGGCACCCTGCAATGGCGTGCGGCCACATCGGCGCTGACGGCCGTCTCGCCTCTCGGCGATTACGAACTGCGCCTTGATAGCAACGGAACGCGCGTTCAGGCTGCCCTCCGCACACTCCGGGGGCCGGTCGAGCTGGATGGCAAGGGATCTTGGACGAGTGGCGATAATCCGAATTTCACGGCCACCGCGCGCGTTCCCCCGCAGCATCAAGCGCAGCTTGCGCCGCTGTTCGCCCTCATCGGGATCGATCGCGGCGAAGGCCGGTTCGAGCTGCAACTCAGATAGCAATGTGGCCTGGCGGCCGGAATCGCCGACCATCTTTTTCCCGCACTAATGCCTCGTTCTGAATTAATGGTTCATGGTATCCTCCATCGCCATCTTCGCCCGGGATGCCGCCGCCTGATTTCGATGGGGTCTTCTGTTTACGTCTCTGCTGCTGTTTGTGCCTCGTATGATGGCCTGCGCGAAGCAGAGAATCGACGCATTCCGACGTTCAGAATCCCGGGGCCGCTTCCAGGCCGAAAGGACGCGCGGCCGTGAACGTCGGCGTCGTTGTGATCGGGCGCAACGAAGGGGAGCGGCTGAAACGATGTCTGGAATCCCTGGCCGGAATCACCGGACGGATGGTCTACGTCGATTCGGGCTCGACCGACGGTTCCGTCGAGATGGCGCGTGCGATGGGCGTCGAAGCGGTCGGGCTCGACATGCGCGTTCCCTTCACGGCGGCGCGGGCGCGCAACGAGGGATTCCGGCGCTTGCGCGAACTTGCCCCGGATCTGGCCTGCGTGCAGCTCGTCGATGGCGACTGTGAAATCGTTGCGGGCTGGCTCGAGAGCGCGGTCGGCTTTCTCGATGCGCATGGCGAGGTGGCGGCCGTGTGCGGCCGGCTGCGCGAACGTTATCCCGAGCAGTCGATTTACAACATGCTGTGCGACATTGAATGGGATACGCCGGTCGGCGAGGCCCGGGCCTGCGGGGGAAACATGCTGATTCGTGCCGCTGCGTTCGAGCAAGTGTGCGGCTTCCGGGCCGATCTGATTGCCGGCGAAGAGCCGGAGCTTTGCATCCGCCTGCGCGCCGCCGGGTGGCGCATCTGGCGTCTGGACCAGGAAATGGCGTTGCACGACACGGCGATGACGCGGTTCGGTCAATGGTGGAAACGTTCGCAGCGAGCCGGGTACGCCTACACCGAGGGCGCACTGCTGCATGGGGCGCCACCGGAGCGGCATTACGTCCGTGAAGCGAGACGCTCTCTCGTGTGGGGCGTGCTGCTGCCGGTCTTCGTGCTGGTATCCGCCTCCCTTGACCCTCTGTTTCTTGGCTTGCTGCTCGTCTACCCGTTGCAAGTCTTTCGCATCGCAATCCGGAGCAAGCTCACCGGCAGCAAGGCGTGGTGGAGAGCGGCTTTTCTCGTTCTCGGACGATTTCCTGAAGGCCTGGGACAACTGAACTTTCTTCTCAACCGGATTTTGCGCAGGCGTGGCACCCTGGTCGAATACAAATGATCCTCTCCGGACCGTGACTCCCTTGAAGTCTTTTCCCGAACAGCGTGCATCGGCCGCGTCGGTCGCCGGGATATCGGCGCCTGCCGGAATCTTCGCCGGCGAGGAGTTTCCCGGATGAGCCGGCGCTACGTTCTGATCTCCCCTTGCCGCAACGAAGCGGACTTCATGCGGAAGACTCTCGACACCGTGATCGCGCAGTCGGTTCCACCCGCGAAATGGGTGATCGTGGATGACGGGTCGACGGACGATACTCCGCGCATCCTGAGAGAATACTGCCGGCAGCACGACTGGATCGAGGTGGTAACGCGCGAGAATCGCGGGCGCCGCGCCGTCGGTCCGGGTGTTATCGACGCGTTCTATGCAGGGCTCGATACTGTTACACTGGACGGCTTCGAGTATCTCTGCAAGCTCGATATCGATCTCGAGCTCCCGCCGACCTACTTTGAGCGAGTCATGGAAGAGATGGAAGCCGACCCCGCCTTGGCGAATTTCTCGGGAAAGGTGTATTTGCGGGAGGATGACGGGCGGCTGATTCCCGAACGGATGGGCGATGAAAATGCCATTGGCGCGGCGAAATTCTACCGAACAACCTGCTTCAAGACGATCGGGGGCTTTGTCCGGCAGGTGAGCTGGGACGGGATCGACGGCCACATGTGCAGGATGAAAGGGTGGGTGGCGCGGTCCGAGGACAGTCCCGAGTTGAGGATTATTCACCTCCGTCAAATGGGCAGCAGCCAGCAAAGCATCTGGGTGGGTCGACTGCGATGGGGGTTCGGCAAGTATTTCATGGGCTCGGCCCTCTATTACGTGACGGCCGTGGCTTTCTACCGGATGTTCGAGAAGCCGTACATCGTTGGAGGGTGCGGAATTCTTTGCGGATACCTGAAGGCGATGTTTACCGGGGCGCCCAGGTTTGAGAACGGGGAATTCCGCCGGTTTTTGCGGCGCTTCGAGCTGCACTCGCTCCTTCTTGGCAAGGGCCGCGCGGTCGATCGGTACCATCAGCAAATTCGCCGGTCACGGCAACGGACGACCGGGGCCGGCTCCGACCCTTCGCCCGGTTCCTCGCCGCAGGGCGGCGAACCACAGGCCCAGGAGGGGCCGCATCGCCGCATTTTTTCCAGGAAGAAGAAAATCCTGGGCGTTTCGAGCGGCGGGGGTCACTGGGTGGAATTGATACGGCTGGCGCCGGCCTTCGAGGGGCATGATGTTGCGCTGGTAACGGTGGATGAGGCGTACCGCGGCGAAGCCGGCTCGGCGCGATTCTACACAATCCGAGACGTGACACGGTGGAACAAGTGGCGGTGGGTGCAGACATGCGTGAAACTGGCGTGGATTCTCGCGCGTGAAAGACCCGATGTGGTGGTATCGACGGGGGCGTTGCCGGGATATTTCTGCCTGCGCATCGCCAAGTGGTTCGGAGCCAGGACGGTCTGGCTGGACAGCATCGCCAACGCGGAAGAGCTGTCCATGTCGGGGCAAAAGATCGGCAAACACGCTGACTTGTGGCTGACGCAGTGGCCGCACCTGGCCCGGCAGAATGGGCCCATCTATCGGGGGTCGGTCTTATGATTTTCGTGACGGTCGGGGCGCAAATGCCGTTCGATCGCCTGGTGACAACCGTCGATCGGTGGGCCGGCGCCCGCGGCCGCGCGGATGTGTTCGCGCAGATCGGCGAGACCGATTACCGCCCGTCGCATATCCGATGGGCACGGTTCCTGGATCCCGCGGAGTTCATGCGCCGTTTCGAGGCAGCCGGAGCGATCGTCGCCCATGCCGGTACGGGATCGATCATAACCGCCCTGCAGCTGGGAAAACCCATTCTGGTCATGCCGCGGCGTGCGAGCATGCGCGAGACTCGCAACGACCACCAGGTGGCGACCGCGGAACGGTTTGCTCGCTTCGATTCGGTGGCCGTGGCATGGGACGAGAAGGAATTGGCCGCCAGATTGGAAGAGATAGATAGTCTGGATGGACGGCAGGCGGTCGGACCCCATGCTTCGCATGTCTTGGTGGGGGCGATTCGCGGGTTCATTGACGGCGCTGATGCGAGTTCGCTCTAGGCCGACGGCCTGGCAGATCTGTTGGAATCGTCGAAAGGACGTGATGATGAAAGAGAAAAAGACCCCCGGCCTGGCCGCATCGAACATGACGGGCACCGGGCCCGGGGGGCTCGGGCCCCGGGATTTCGCGCGTTGGTACCGGGACCACGAGATCGAAAAGTGGCACGAGCTTGACCTGGACGCCATTGAGGGAATCGCAAAGGCCATCGAGAAAGCCGAGGCGAGGGGAAACCAGGTCTTTGTCATGGGCAACGGCGGTTCGGCGGCTACGGCCTCGCACATCGCGACGGACTGGGCGAAGACGGCGGAGCGAAAAGGCAAGCGGCTGCTGCGCTGCATGTCGCTCACCGACAATGTCCCGTTCATCACCGCGATCGCCAACGATCTCGGCTACGACGAGGTTTTTGTCCGCCAGCTCAGGAACCATCTCCGGCGCGGCGATATCGCCGTGATCATCTCGGGATCGGGCAATTCGCCCAGCGTCGTGAAGGCCGCCAGGTTCGCGAAACAGAAGGGCGCGTTGACGATCGGCATGACCGGATTTACCGGCGGCAAGCTTCGTAAGCTCGTCGACCTCTGCCTCCATGTGAGCAGCGATCAGTACGGAGTCATCGAAGATCTTCATATGGCGGCCGGCTCCATACTCGCCTTCTACCTCAAGCAGAGGAAATGAGCGCATGACCGGGTTGATCGGGAGGGAGGTGAGCAGTCGGTTGGAAATCCTGGTGGAGGGCGCGGGAAGATGATTCACTACATCACGGCGAACGGGACCGGCAACGCATGGGTCGCCAACGAGTTGAGCCGGGTGGATGCGGGTGGCGTGCCGTTCATGCTGCACGCGATGCGGGCTCCCGAGAAGCTTCTGCACAGCTCGAAATGGGCGGTAACGATGAGCGAGCGGACAGCCGTGATCTACCCGGTGCCGGTGTTGGGGCTGATCGCGTCGGCGCTGGCGGCGCCGGCGCTGTTCCGTGGCCGTTTTTGGGAGGCGCTATGGAACTCGCTGTCCGGCAGGCGCGAGCATCTGAGGGCGCGGGTGGCCGGGATCGCCCACTTGCTCGTGGCATGCCATTGGGCGCGGAAGATGAGGGGCCGGCCGGAGAGCATCGCGCACATTCACTCGCAGTGGATTCACTCTTGTGGAACGATCGCCATGTACGGCGCATGGCTGCTGGACGTGCCGTTCAGCTTCACCGGACACGCGACGGATCTTTTTCGGGATCGATGCGCGCTGGAGGACAAAATCCGGCGCGCCGAGTTCATCGTGTGTATCTCGGAGTTCCACCGGCGTTTTTACCTGGAGCACGGGGCCCGGCCGGACCAGTTGTTTATCGCGTATTGCGGAATCGAACCGCAGTGGTTCTATCCGCGGGCGCAGGAACGTGCGAGCGATCAGCCGTTCCGGATCCTGTCGTCGGGCCGGCTGGTGGAGAAAAAGGGGTTCCGATACCTCATCGAGGCGTGCCGGATCCTGGCCGACCGTGGCGAGCGCTTTGAATGCGTGATCGGCGGCAGCGGGGAGCTGGAGGCTGAGCTGCGATCCCGGATCGAGCGGCTGGGCCTGTCCGATCGGGTGACGGTCACGGGCCAGACGTTGATTCAGGAAAGGATCATCGAGTTCATGCACCAAGGGGATGTGTACGCCCTGCCCTGCGTGTGGGCCGCCGACGACGACGTGGACGGGCTCCCGCAGATGCTGATGGAGGCGATGGCGTGCGGCCTTCCGGCCATCTCGACGCGGCTGGTCGGGATTCCCGATTTGATCCGGCACGAAGAGACGGGCCTGCTGGTTGAGCCCAAGGATCCGGCCGGGCTCGCCGACGCGATTGCACGGCTGATGCGCGACCGATCGCTGCGGGCGCAACTGGCCACGGCAGGGCGGCGGTGGATCGAGGAGCGGTTCAATCTCCAAACCTGTCTGGAGCCGCTGGTCGAGAGGTACCGGCGGTGTTTGGGCGCGGCAAAACCCGACGCGGCGATCGGGGGCTCGCATTCGCCCGGCGTGACCGGTCCATTGCACCTCGGCCGCGGGAAGACGTGATCACATGATAATTTCGCAGACGCCATACCGGGTGAGCTTCGGCGGGGGCGGCACGGACCTGCCGGCGTTCTACCGGAACGAGTACGGCGCGGTGCTGTCGGTGGCGCTCGATAAGCACATGTATGTGACGGTGAGCCCGCGGTTCGAGCCATCGACCCGCGTGGCGTACACGCGCACGGAGATCGTCGATAATGTGGCGGAGCTCCAGCACGAGTTGGTGCGCGAAGCGCTGAAGATGACCGGTCTGGGCCGGCATCTGGAGATAACGACGGTCGGGGACGTGCCGGCGGGCGCGGGAATGGGATCATCGAGCTCGCTCACGGTTGGCATGCTGCTCGCGCTGTACGCCTACAGGGGCCAGATTGTGAGCGCCAAGAACGTGGCGGAGCAGGCGTGCCGGATCGAGCTCGAGGCGCTCGGCAAACCGATCGGGAAACAGGATCAGTACGCGGCGGCATTCGGGGGAATGAACTACATGCGGTTCAACCCCGACGGCAGCGTGGACGTGGAGCCGGTGCCGGCGAAACCGGAGACGATGCGGGAGCTGTCGAAACGGGTGATCATGCTGTACACGGAGCAGCAGCGCGACGCGGACAGGATCTTGAAGGGTCAGAGCGAGGGGACGAAGGATCGGATGCCGATCCTGCGCGCGATGCGTGACCTGGCGCATGAGATGCGCCTGGCGATCAGCGGCGACGGCAATCTCGAGGAGTTCACGCGCCTGCTCCACGAGGGCTGGGAGCTGAAACGCTCTCTCGGGTTCGGGATCACCATGGAGTCGGTGGACGCCTGGTACGAACAGGCGCGGAAACTGGGCGCCCAGGGAGGCAAGCTGCTCGGCGCGGGCGGGGGTGGCTTCCTGCTCCTGGTCGCCCCGCCGGAGCGGCACGACATGATCCGCGATGCCCTCGGCCACCCGCGCGAGCTGACATTCGGCATCGATCGGCGCGGCGGGCGGGTGATCTTCATCAGCGATCACCAGCGACTGCTGCATAACCGGTGAGCAGGCCCTTCGAGCGCGGCCCATGGCGCGGGAGAATCCAGTGAGAGCGTTGCTGACCGGCGGCGCCGGTTTTATCGGGTCGCACACGGCCGATGCGCTGCTGCGCGAGGGCTGCGGCGTGCGCGTGCTGGATTCGCTGGAGGAGCCGATCCACCCCGATCACCGCGTGCCGGAATACCTGGACCCGCGGATCGAATTCATCCGGGGCGACGTGCGCGACGAGCGCATGCTGCTCGATGCAATGCGCGGCTGCGACCTCGTGTTTCACTTCGCCGCATTCCAGGATTACCTGCCGATCTTCAGCCGGTTCTTCGATGTCAACGTGACCAGCACGGCGTTGATCTACGAGCTGATCGTGCGGGAAACACTGCCGGTGAAGAAGGTAATCGTGGCCTCGAGCCAGGCGACTCTTGGGGAAGGGCTGTACCACGATGCGGCGGGATCGCCGGTGCTGCCGGATATCCGTCCAACGGAACAGTTGGAGCGCGGTGAATGGGAGATCCGGCCGCCGCCCGGATTCACGGGGCCGCTACGCTGGCGCCCCACCGATGAAACGGTGGCCAACCCGCAGAACCAGTACGGGCTGAGCAAGATCGCCCAGGAGCGCGTCGCGTTG
>Ga0326597_10010572_pt1 | contig 12277 bp, 8 predicted proteins | sample RVTome_12_FD_203789 | JGI IMG/M metagenome (GOLD analysis project Ga0326597, IMG submission 203789) | Soil microbial communities from uranium-contaminated site in the Upper Colorado River Basin, Wyoming, United States - RVT100D185 | ecosystem: Environmental > Terrestrial > Soil > Contaminated >... | reverse complement strand
CTGAGCCGACACGAACCGCTCGCCGCCGACCAGCCGCGCGGCCCAGTCGGCCTCGACGATCTGCCAGGCGGCGAAGTTGGACGAGCCGATGTAGCGGACCTTGCCCGCGGCGACGAGGTCGGTCAGGGCCCGGAGCGTCTCCTCGATCGGCGTCGCCGGATCGGGGAAGTGGAGGTGGTAGAGGTCGATGTAGTCGGTCTCGAGGCGGCCGAGCGCTTCCTCGACGTGGATCCGGATCGCCCGCCGGGAGCCCGAGGCGAGATCCGGCTGTCGTTGGCGGCGGCTGCCGAACTTCGTCGAGATGACGACGCGCTCGCGCTTCCCGCGGAGAGCTTGGCCGAGGACGCGCTCCGATTCGCCCTCGCCGTAGCTGTGGGCCGTGTCGATGAGGGTGATTCCGGCGTCGATCGCGGCATCGACCACGCGACTGGCGGTCTCGGCGTCGCATTCGCGACCAAAGAGCCGGGTCCCGAGGCCGAGAACGGAGACGGTCAGGCCGGAGCTGCCAACCTGGCGGTAGCGCATCACGACTCCCTCCCCGCGGATCGCCGGGCAGGCGGGGTCATTCGGACGCCTGGGTGACCGGGCCGACGTGCCAGTTCGACGTGTCGTGGAAGTCGGCAAAGGCGGAGCCGGGGGGCACAATCCGGTCGATCTCGACCAGGACACTCGCATCGAGCGTGATGTCGACAGCGCCGAGGTACGACCCGAGCTGGGCCGTGGTCCGCGGCCCCACGACGGTTGCCGTGACGACCGGCTGCTGCTGCAACCATCCGATCGCCATGTGGATCGGATCGAGGCCAGACTCGCGAGCGAGGTCGGCCAGGGCGCCGGCCTTGGCGAGCGCCGCGTTGCCCAGCCGGGGCCGGTAGCGCTCCTGCTGGTCGTACAACCGGGTTCCCTCGGGCGGGCGATCGGCAGCCGTCGTGGCGTACTTCCCCGAGAGCAGGCCGCCGGCCAGCGACGACCAGGTCATCAGCCCGAGGTCATAGGTTCGGAGGAACCGCACGCGCTCGTTCTCGAGGCGCCGGTCGAGGAGGTTGTAGGGCGACTGCTCGGCGATCGGCTGGACCCAGCCCCGTCGCTCGGCCCGCCACCACGCCTCGGCCGTCCGCCAGGCCGGGAACGTACTCACACCCCAATACCGGATCTTGCCCGATCGGACCAGTGTGTCCATGACCTCGACGGTCTCCTCGAGCGGCGTGTCGAAGTCGGCGCGATGGAGATAGTACAGATCGACCCAATCGGTCTGGAGCCGGCGCAGCTGGTTGTCGAGCTCGGCCAGGATATGGCGACGTCCCCCACCCCGCTCGTTCGGCCCCTCACCCATCGGGTAGAAGACCTTCGTCGCGAGGACGATCCTGTCGCGCGCCTTCAGCTCGTGGAGGGCGGTGCCGAGGGTCGACTCCGCCCGGCCGGCGTTGTACATGTTGCTGCTGTCGTAGAACGAGATGCCGGCGTCGAGCGCGGCCGCCACGAGTGCCGTCGCTTCCGCCTGCTCGGTCACGCCACCGAAGTACATCGACCCAAGGCAGAGCTTGCTCACGACGAGTCCGCTGTTGCCGACTCGGGCTGTACGCATCGGTGACTCCTTCTCGAATGTCGGCTGATCGCCGGGGGATCAACCCGGGCTGACGTGAACCGGCGGCGCCCCGGCCGATCGTAGGGCGGGCCCGACCTCCCTGGCGAAGCTCCGGACGGCGGGGGCGACGATCTCGAAGGGGAGGCCGGCGTGCTGGATCCGGGCGAGGACGTGCAAGTCACGCCCGGCGAAGGCCGCGACCCACGGCTGGAGGCGCGCCGTGACGGCCTCCGGCGTCCCGACGATGGCCCGCCGGGCGAGGACCGCCTCGTCGAGCGGCGGTAGGTCGTCGACCGATTCGACCCGCTCGCCGGCGTGCCAGCGCATCGACGTCCCGATCTTGTGCCAGATGGCTCGCCTGACGGCATCGGGGACGGCACCGTCGGCCGAGACCCAGACGTTGACCTGGAAGCCGACCGTCAGAGCCCGCGGGTCGCGACCCGCCTCGCGGGCGGCCTCGTCGAACGCGTCGACGAGGACCCTGAACGCGTCCACGTCGCCGAGGGGCGGAGCGATGAAGCCGTCGGCGATGCGACCCGCGCGGGCTGCCGCGGCCGGCACGCCGCCGCCGAGCAGGAGCGGCAGGTGGCCATACGCTCTCGGGCTGACAGCGACATCACGGCCCGGGCCCATGGACGGGCCGCTCGGGGCACGACCGTCGGCCCATGCCGCCCGGCAGAACGCCGCCAGCTCGATCATCCGCCTGATCCGCTCCGCCTTCTGCACCCCGAAGGCCGCGAACTCTTCGTCCCGCCAGCCCGGCCCGAGGCCGACGATGAGCCGGCCGCGGGACAGTTGGTCGACGACGGCACAGTCCTCCGCGAAGCGGATCGGGTGCTGGAACGGGGCGATCGCGATCCCGGAACCCAGCCGGATCCTGTCCGTCACCGCCGCGATCGCCGCGAGCATGACGATCGGCGACGGGAGGTGCGAGTCCGCGCTGCCGTGGTGCTCCGATACCCAGATCGAATCGAAGCCGACCGAGTCGGCGAGTCGGGCCAGCTCGAGGATCTCGCGGTAGACCTCGGCAACCGGCCGCCCGGCGTCGGACGGAACCTGGCCCGAGATCGTTCCGATCCCGATCTGGACGCTCACCTGCGGCTGTCCCTCCGCCCGGCCCGGCAACGCGGGTACGCTATGACCGGTCTTGTCTGACTAGATGACAAGAATATACACAGACAAGAGGCGGCGGCGGGCGGGGGGTCACCCCGGTCCGGCCGTCGGGCAGGGCGGCCCGGCAACGATGAACCGAGGAGACGCAGCGTGCCCGATCCCGACGATGGTCCCCGGCTCTTCTCGGTCCTGCGGCTGCGCGGCGTCGAGCTCCGCAATAGGGTGATGCTCGCGCCGATGTGCCAGTACTCCTCGGTCGACGGCTTCGTGAACGATTGGCACCGTGTTCACCTCGGTGCCCGGGCCGTCGGCGGCGCCGGGCTCGTCATGACCGAGGCGACCGCGGTCGAGGCGCGCGGACGGATCAGCCCGGCGGACCTCGGGATCTGGTCCGACGACCACGTCGAGGGCCTGGCCGGGATGGTGGCCCTGGTCGAGGCGCAGGGAGCCGTCCCGGGGATCCAGCTCGCCCACGCCGGTCGGAAGGCCAGCACGAAGATCCCCTGGGTCGCCGGCCATCGCTGGCTCGGGCCAGACGGCGGCGGCTGGCCGACAGTTGCGCCATCGGCGATCCCCTTCGGCGAGGGCTTCGGGAGCCCGGAGCCGCTGACGGAGGGGCAGATCCGCGGCCTCGTCGGAGCCTGGGGAGCGGCTACCCGCCGGGCCCGGCAAGCGGGCTTCCGGGTCATCGAGATCCACGCCGCCCACGGGTACCTGCTCCACGAGTTCATGTCGCCGGTCGCCAGCGAGCGGACCGACCCGTACGGCGGCAGCTTCGACAACCGGGTCCGGCTGACGCTCGAGGTCGTCGACGCGATCCGCGCCGAGTGGCCCGACGACCGGCCGCTCTTCATGCGGGTCTCGGCGACCGACTGGATCGCCGATCGGCCCTCGTGGACGCTCCCCGACACCGTATGCCTGGCTCGCCTCGTGGCCGACCGCGGCGTCGACCTCATCGACTGCTCCTCGGGCAGCATGCTCCGCAGCGCGCCCTCGCCCGAAGCGCCCGGCTTCCAGGTTTCCTTCGCCGAGGCCGTCCGTCGCGAGGCAGGAATCGCCACGGCGGCCGTCGGGATGATCACCGACCCGGCCATGGCCGAGGCCATCGTCGCCACCGGCCGGGCGGACCTCGTGGCAATCGGCAGGGCCATGCTCACCGATCCGAACTGGCCGCTCCATGCGGCCCAGGCCCTTGGCGCTGACGGGCCGTGGCCGCCGCAGTACCTCCGCAGCCTCAGGACGCCGCTCGTCGGCGGGGCGCGCCCCGATTCACGGACGGTCTGAATCAGGCGGACACGCCGAAGGGCCCCCGGCGGGCGGGACTCGATGTCCGCGGCCGCGCGGGGGCCCCTCGTCAGGAACCCATCGGATCGGGAGGCGTCAACCCCCGAATTCGCCCTCGGCCTTGTCCAGGAGCGCCTGGAGTTCCTCGGCCAGAAGGAGGTTCTCGCCCTGGAACTCGGACCGCGTGAAGTCCGCCATCCATGGCTCTGCTGGGGGAACGTTGATGTTGAGCGGGAACTGACCAAGGTCCGCCCACAGCTGCTGTGCACGGTCGGTCAGCATCCAGTTCGCGAACACCTTCGCCGCGTTCAGGTGCGGGGCGTTATTGATAACGACCATGCTGTTCGTGACCCGGACGCCAATGTCCTCCGGCCAGACCACGGCGAGGGGCTTGCCCTCAGCGATGAGGCTGGCCGCCTGGCGACCCGTGATGCCGAAGCCGATCGCGAACTCGCCATTGGCGATGGCCAGGAGCGCTTCGTCCTGGTTGGCGTAGAAGACCGGGTTCTGGGCCTGCATGCCCTGGATCCAGGCGTCGCCGTACTCCTCGGTGGCGAACCGGTAGGTGTGGTTGCCGCCGCCCGTGTTGAACGGCTGGCGCCAGGCGATATCGTCCTTCCACTTGGGATCCACCAGGTCCATGTAGTTCTGGGGGACCTCGTCCGCGGCAACGAGGTCGGTGTTGTACCAGAACCCGAACTGCTGGGTCATCATCGCCGTGCTGACCGGCTTGTCGTCGAGCAGGAGGATGGGATCGAACTGCCAGACGGCCGCAGGATCGCCGGCGGCCGGCGCCGAGAACTCTGCGAACCAGGCCGCCTGGGAGGCCACCAGGTTGCCGTAGGAGAAGTCGCTGACGTCGCCGAGATAGACCTGCGATTCCTGCTCGGTCGAGATCCGGCTGACGATGGCCGAGTTGTTGCCCGCGGCGAGGTAGTCGATCTGGATGTTCGGGTAATCCTCGGCGAAGGCGTCCACCAGCTCCTGGACCCTGTCCGCTGGAACGCTGCCGACGGAGTAGTACGTGAAGCGTCCCTCGGCGTCGGCCGCAGCCTCGATCTCCCGCCAGGCCAGCTCCTCCTCGACGGTCATTCCCCACCGGGGCGTGACCTCATCGGTGGGTGCGCCGGACGTGGCCGCCGTCGGAGAGGCCGGAGCGACGGAGGGGGAGCTGCCCCCCGAGCAGGCCGCGGCTAAGACCGCCACCGCGAGGAGCGCGAGCCACCGTGGGGCGCCGCTGAATCTGGGTCGCCGGTCAATGGACATCGACAAGAGTCCTCCATGGAAGATGGTCAGTCCGTCAGACAGTATGACGACACGCGCCGGATTGCAAGACCTTCCTGACGGACTCCGACGCCCTCACCGAGCCTCGCCGCACGGATCACGCCGGCCCCTTCCGGGCTGCCGGCTAGACGGTTTGCTCGATCCCGCCGCGGCCGAACCGCTGGAGGAGGAAGACCCCGGTCGCCATGACCAGACCGAGGAGGGTCATGATCAGGCCGACGACGGCGGCGCCCTCGAGGCTGCCGGTCCGCCAGTACGAGAAGAAGACGACGGACAGCATCTGCGAATCCCGTCCGAACAGGAGCACGATCGACGAGAGGTCGCGGATGATCACGGCCATGAAGATCAGCCAGCCGATCCCGATGGCCGGGCTGAGCAGCGGCAGGACCACCCGACGAAAAGTCGATGTCCATGTCGCCCCCGCGATCCTAGCGCCCTCCTCGAGCTCCCGCGAGAGCTGGATCATCGTCCCGTTCATGAGACGCGATCCGAGCGGCATGACCCGGACGATGAAGACGATCGCGATGAGCAGGAGCGATCCGTAGAGGACGATCGGGAACTTGATGCCCCGGAGCGCCGCCCACAGGAAGCCGACGCCGAGGACGAACGAGGGGACCATGTACGGGACCCAGGTGAAGACGTCGAGGGCGTGCCGGAGCCGGTACTTCGTCCTGACCACGACGTAGCTGACGAAGGTCAGCAGGATGATCCCGATCGTCGCCGCGACGACGCCCACCAGCAGCGTGTTCTTGAGCGGGCCGATGAGCGCCTCGCTGCCGGCCAGCGACCAGTGCTCGAGGGTGAACGCGTCGAAGCGGAGGTTGGCCATCGACCGCTGGACGGAGCCGAGCGCGAGGAAGACCGTTGGCAGGACCATGGCCAGCAGGAAGTAGACGCCGATCAGGGCGAGGATCGGGTACTTCCAGCGGCCCAGGTAGGCCGGCCGCGCTCGGTAATCCTTGCCGCTCACGGTCACAAAGCTGCGGCCGCGCAGAACCCTGCGCTGGAGCAGGATCGCCGCGCTCGTGATGAGCACGAACAGCGTCGACAGGGCGATCGCCGGTCCGTACTGGGGAATCTGATCTTGTCCGATGTAGCGGTAGATCTGGGTCGAGAAGACGTAGATATTGGCGGGCACCCCGAGCAGGAGCTCGGTCTCGAAGGACTCGGCCATGCGAACGACGGCCAGCCCGAACGCCCCGATCACCGCCGGCCAGAGCAGCGGCAGCGAGATGCGCCGTATCGTTCGCATGCCCGTCGCGCCGGCCATCCGGGCCGCCTCCTCGAGCGAAGCGTCGACCGCCCGGAAGGCGGGCGCGATGATCATGTAGAGGAACGGGGCCCAGTTGAGGACGCTGACGAAGATGATCCCCTCGTAAGAGAAGATGTTGAGCGGTCCCGACCGTCCCTCGATGCCGAGGACGTCGCGCAGCCAGACGTTGATCGACCCGGTACGCGGCGAGAGCAGGAACGTCCAGGCCAGGATCTGCGGCAGGAGGGGGATGAAGAAATTCGCCAGCATGAGCGTGTGGAGGATCCCCCGGCCGGGCAGGTCCGTCCGGACGATGGCCCAGGCGAGGGCGACCGCCAGGCCGACGGCGAGGAGGGCCCTGACCAGCGACAGCCAGACCGTCGTCACGATGGCGCGGCGAGCGGCTTCGTCGGTCAGCGCCACACGGTAGCCGTCGAGGGTCAGCGAGCGATCCGGCGAGCTGAACGGCGGGGTCACGCTCCCGATGAGGAGCATCACCATCGGATAGAGGACGAGGAAGCCAACGAAGGCGGCGAGGAGCACCAGGAGGACCTGGGGCAAGCCGATCGACCACCGCAGCCGCATCAACCAGGACGGCTGCGGCTCGAGAGCCGGCGTGGCGACGTCGCCAGCGGTCACGAGATCGGCGCTTGGGGCGGTGCCGCGGGCGTCGATCCGCCCCAGGTCCGGATGCCGTCGATGGTCATCCGCAGCCCGGTCGACGAACCGATCGGAAGGTTGGAGTCGGCCGGGGCGCGCACGTGAAGGCCGGCGCCGCCGACCTCGACGACGTACTCCATGTAACCGCCAATGTAGGTCGCGGCGGTGATCGTCCCGACGAGGTCGCCGCCCCCGGGGGCGAGGTTCACCGACTCGGATCGGAATCCGAGGACAACCTCGTCACCTTCGGCCAGTCCTTCCGTACTGCCGAGCCGGATGGTCCCCGCGCCCCGCACCTCGGCGTGGGACACCCCGTCGATGACCCGGATCCGGGCGCTTAGGTGGTTCACCTGGCCGAGGAAGTCCATCACGTAGCGCGTTGCCGGCTGCTCGTACACGTGGCGCGGCGGGCCGATCTGCTCGACCCGGCCGGAATGCATGACCGCGACCTCGTCCGACAGGGTCATGGCCTCGAGCTGGTCGTGGGTGACGAAGATCGTGGTGATCCCGAGACGGGCCTGCGTGCTGCGGATCTCGAACCGCATCTGCTCCCGGAGCCGGGCATCGAGGTTCGAGAGGGGTTCGTCGAGGAGGAGGACCTCGGGGCTCGGGGCCAGGGCCCGCGCCAGCGCCACGCGTTGCTGCTGGCCGCCGGACAGGAGCGGGGCCGGCCGGCTGGCAAAGTCGGCCAGACCGACGAGCTCGAGGGTGGCCAACGTGCGCTCGTGCACGGTCGCCTTCGGGAGCCGCAGCTCACGGAGCGGGAATGCGACGTTCTCGAAGACGGTCATGTGCGGCCAGATCGCGTAACTCTGGAAGACCATCCCCATCCGGCGCTGCTCGGGCGGCACGAAGACCCCCCGGTTGGGCGCGCTGACGAGCCGATCCCCGACGTAGATCTCGCCGCCCGTGGGCCGCTCCAGGCCGGCGATCATCCGCAGCGTCGTCGTCTTGCCGCAGCCGCTCGGGCCGAGAAGGGTGAAGAACTGGCCCGCCTTGATCTCGAGGTCGATCCGATCGACCGCGGTGAAGGATCCGAACTCCTTCAGCAGGCCCTTGATCCTGACGCTCGTCGCCACGCTTCTTCCGCACCCGCGTCATGGGGGATCCCGAAGGGGGTTCCCAATTGGTGTCCGCCGAGAACCAACGCGCTCAGCACGCTCGGATGATCATACTGTCTGACAATTACGCTTGTCACGTCGCGAGGACGATCGGGAGGGACGTCGTGGCACGATCTCCAATGGCTCGGCAAATCTCGCCCGGGAGGCGATAGGGCGTGGCTCGAAGACCCCGGACCGACGTCCCCGAGTCGACCGTGGGAGCCTTCCGGCACCGCGACTTCCGGCTGCTGTTCGGGGGGATCTTGCCCTCGAACGTCGGCTACTGGATGCAGGAGTTCGCCGTCGGGTGGCTGGTCGTCCTCGTGGCGCAGCGCGAGGGCAACCCGGCGCTGGCCGGCTTCTACCTCGGCCTCAGGGGGATGGCGACAGCCGTCCCGTCGCTCGTCATCGGGCTCGTCGCGGGGGCCTATGCCGATCGCGTCGACCGGCGGTCGATGCTGGTCTACTCGAGACTCGCGTCGGCCCTGGTGGCGCTGGTCCTGACGATCGTCATCGTCACCGACCAGGTCGGGATCGCCGTCCTCGTCGTCATCGCGGCCGCGTCGGCCGCCGCGTACGCATTTGAACCGCCGACCCGCCAGGCACTTCTGCCCCGGATCGTCCCCGACGGCGACCTCTTCAGCGCCATGGGCATGATGCGGGCTGCGCTCCAGGGTTCGCAGACGCTCGGGCCGCTCTTCGGGGGCCTCCTCATCGTGCCGCTCGGCATCGCATCGGTCGCCCTCGGCAAGGTCGGGCTGATGCTGCTCTCGATCCCCTTCCTCCGCCAGATGCGACCCCAGCCGGTCGTCCTCGAGCCGGGTGCGCCGGGGGTCCTCGGATCGCTTCGGGAAGGCCTGCGCCACATGCGGGCCGACCCGCTGATCCGGTGGTGCCTGATCCTCCAGCTCGTCTTCGCCGTGTCGGCCCAGGCTGTCATCCAGCTCTTGCCGGCGGTCGCCGTCGAGATGCTGGGGGTCGGAGCGGTCGAGCTGTCATGGCTCATCGCCGCGGTCGGGGCCGGGACCGTCCTCGGGGCGATGTTCCTGGCGACGATTGGACGGGTTGTCCGGCGAGGCCTCCTGCTCCTCGGGTTGATGGTCGCCGGCGGAGCGACCGTGGTGGGTCTTGGGCTCCAGCGCGAGCTGCCGGGTGCGCTCGTGGTCGCCGCGGCCCTGGGAGTCCTCCAGCAGCTGTTCATGGGCACTCACGCCGTGATCCTCCAGCTCGGCGCGCCCGACCGGCTGCGGGGGAGGGTGATGGGCACGCAGGCGGTGATCTTCCAGGGTGTGGGGCCGGTCGGGGTCCTCGTTATCGGCTCGATCGGCAGCCTCATCGGGATCTCGACGGCCATCATCGGGGCGGGCATCGTCCTAGCCGCCGTCGCGATCATCGCCGGCTTCCGGGTGGCCGTCGTGCGGGACCTCCGCCGGGCGGACAATCCGCTAGCCCAGCCGGCTGAGCCGGGGCCTGATCAGATCGTCTGACGGTATGATGCTCGTGACCCTCGGATCGCTCCGCACTGCGAATGGGGCGACCGCGCCGGTCCCGGAGGCGGGCGGATCTTCGAATGAGACAGACCACCCCGAGCGAAGCCGTCCGCCTGGACCTGCCGGCGCCGATGGCCCGGCCGGAGCGTCCTGAGTGGGGCAGTGACGTCGTCGTCGAGATGTTGCGTGGCCTGGGGACCGAGTACATCGCCCTCAACCCCGGCGCCAGCTTCCGGGGCTTCCACGATAGCCTCGTAAACTACGGCGGCAACGAGCGTCCGGCGGTGATCCTCTGCAACCACGAGGAGATCGCGGTCGCGGTCGCCCACGGCTACGCCAAGGCCACCGGCCGACCGATGGCTGTCGGGCTCCACACCAACATCGGACTGCTGCACGGCAGCATGGGAATCTTCAACGCGTTCGCGGACCGGATGCCGATGTTCCTCCTCGGTGGAACCGGCCCGCTCGATTCGACGCATCGCCGGCCGGGTGTCGACTGGCACCACACGTCCAACGGTCTCGGCAGCGTCGTGCGCGACTTCACGAAGTGGGAGCAGCTGCCAGGGAGCGTGGCCGCCATCCCAGAGGCGATGTTGCGGGCCTGGCACCTCACCAGCACGGAGCCGCGCGGGCCAGTCTTCCTGACCCTCGACGCCGGGCTGCAGGAGCAGCGCGTCGACCCGTCCCTGGAACTGCCCGACCTGTCGCGCTATCCGCTGGCGGCGCCGGTGGCCCCGCCGCCCGACGCGGTCCGGACGGCAGCCAGCTGGCTCGTCGCGGCTCGGGACCCGGTGATCCTGACCGGCGACGGAGACCGGACGCAGGCGACATGGGACCGGCTCGTCGAGCTGGCGGAGCTGCTGTCGGCCGCCGTAATCTCGGATCCGACGTCGATTGCCGCCTTCCCAACCGACCACCCGTTGACCCAGGCAGGCCACGGTCCGACCCGGCGGGCCGAGGCGCACGAGGTGGTTCGTCGCGCCGACGTCGTGCTGAGCCTCGGTGTCCAGACGACGGCCGGTCTCCTTCGTGATGCCCAGCTGGACCGGACAAGCCACTACCAGAACCCCGGCGAGGCAGGCGGCCGATCAGGGCCGCCGTCGGCCAGGGTGATCGCCGTCTCCCTCGACCACTACGCGGCCCGCTCGTGGGCGGCCGACTTCCAGGAGCTGGTCCCGGCCGATCTCCCGATCGCCGCGGCGGTCGAGCCGACCGTCGAGGCCCTCGTGGAAGCCGTCCGGCGTGAGCTCGCCGAGAACCCCTCGGCGGGAGAGGCGGCCCAGGGCCGTGCCGAAGTCCTGCGGCGCCGACGGACCAAGCTCGAGGCCGCCTGGGAGCGCCGCCGGGCAGAGCGCTGGGACCTCGAGCCCATCAGCATGGAACGAGCCGTCGGCGAGCTCGCGGCCGCGCTTGGCCCGGAGCGGGATCGGGTGACCGTGTCACGGATCCCCAACACCTGGGCGAGCGGCGTCTGGGACTTCCGGCATCCGCTAGCCTACCTCGGGAAGGACGGCGGCGGCGGGCTCGGGTCGGCGATGGGGATGGCGCTCGGCGCGGCGCTCGGCCTGCGGACCGCGGATCGACCGATCGTAGCGTTTCTCGGCGACGGTGACGCTCTGTTCGCCCCGAGCGCCCTCTGGACGGCGGCCCACTATCGGCTACCGATCCTCTTCGTAATCGCCAACAACCGCTCCTACTACAACGACGAGGGTCACCAGGCCCATGTCGCCCGAGTGCGCGGCCGTCCCGTCGAGAACCGCTGGCTCGGCATGCGCCTCGAGGAGCCGGCCGTGGACTTTGCGGCCCTGGCCCGGTCCCTCGGCGTCGAGGCCTTCGGCTGCGTGACGAGCCCGTCCGATCTGGCCGATGTCTACGCTCGCGCGGTTGCGCGGCTGCTGGACGGCGAGCCGGTGCTCGTGGACGTCCGTATCGCCCGCGACTGACGGGCCTCCGATCGTCGTGCGGGAACCCCGACCGAGCGGCACGACCGCATCGGGCCGCGGGGCGCACGGCGGGGCCACGACGCCCCGATGAGCGACCTCGAGCTCGGCTTCGTCCTCAACGGCACACCCGTCTCGCTCAAGGTCGCCGCCGACCGCTTCCTCATCGACGTCCTTCGGATCGATCTCGGGCTGACCGGGACGAAGCTGGGCTGCGGCGTCGGCGTCTGCGGTGCCTGCAGCGTGACCGTCGACGGGGCGCTCCTGAGCTCATGCCTGCTCCCGGCCGTCCAGGTCGCGGGAACCGAGGTTCGAACGGTCGAGGGCCTGGCCTCCGGGGCCGAGCTCGCGCCACTCCAGGAGGCGTTCATCCGGGCGGGAGGCTTCCAATGCGGGATCTGCACGCCCGGCCAGCTCGTCGCGGCGACGGCGCTTCTGGCGGAGCTTCCCGCCCCGAGTGACGCCGAGATCCGGGCGTGGATGATGGGCAACCTCTGCCGCTGCACCGGCTACGACCAGATCGTGGACGCGGTGCGGCGAGCGGCCGGGGCACAACTGGCGCTCCCAGGGCA
>Ga0326597_10010571_pt1 | contig 12278 bp, 13 predicted proteins | sample RVTome_12_FD_203789 | JGI IMG/M metagenome (GOLD analysis project Ga0326597, IMG submission 203789) | Soil microbial communities from uranium-contaminated site in the Upper Colorado River Basin, Wyoming, United States - RVT100D185 | ecosystem: Environmental > Terrestrial > Soil > Contaminated >... | reverse complement strand
GCACGCGGCTGGTTGTCGAGGGGCTGCGGCAAAAGCCGGCTTCCGATGCGGAGCGACCCGCGCCGACCCCCTGAGGCCGCGGCCCCGAAGGCGTCGGGAAGGTGCCCGGCTCGGGAGCGAGATATATTCGATAGATGACGGTTCGCAAGACGGCACTTGAGGCCCATGCATGTTTTGACAAATACAGGTAATCAGAAACGCTTTAATAGACGATCTATGTAGTCGAGTTCAATCAACGGTCGGGTACGCTCGCCGGCGCGGCGGCGCAGTTCATCGAGGATCTGGCGCGACTTCTGCAGGATATTCTCATCTGGAATCTTGACGTCGCTGCGATCGTAAGTACCGCTGTTCGACATCGGCCGGCCCAGCGGATCGCGCTCGATCCGGTCGCGCGCGCTGCGGTCGGTCGCTCCGACCTCGTCGCCGGGCTCGCCCAAATCATTGCCAAGCTGTCTCTGCAGCTGCTGAGCCAAATCGCGCGCCGCCTGCTGCAGCTGATCGAGCGCATCGGTTTGTGGGTTTATCGCCTCACCCGGATGGCCGCGCTGCAACGCACCGGCGGCATCGCGCATCGAGCGCTCGGCCCGGCCAAAATTCTCGGGGATGTCGCCTCTCCCTTCGCCGAGCCGCCGCATCATCTCGCCGAGCATGCGGCGCAACGCCTCCTGCTGGCCGGCGGCGTCGCCCATTTCACCCATTTCGCCCATATCGCCGGAATCGGCCTCCTCGCCCGGCTGCTGCCCAGGCTGCGGCTGGCCGTTTCGGTTGGGCTGACCTTGTTGGCCCTGCTGGCCCTGCTGGCGCCGGGCACGGAAGCTGCGATCGAGCAGCTGCTGCTGGCGCTGCATCAATTCCTGCAATCCGCGCATCATCTGCTGCGCCTCGTTGGCGCCCTGCTGCTGCATTTGGCCGGGCCGGGCAGCGCGCAGGTTCTCCAGCATGTTCTGGAGCCGCGACAGCAATTCGCGTGCCTGTTCGCGCGCGCCGCCGCGCGCCATCTCGCGGGCGCGGTCGATCATCCGCTGCAGATCCCGCCGGGTCAGCACCTGCGACGGGTCGATCGGCTGCGTCGCCTCGTCGGGCGGATTCTGTCGCATCTGCTCGGCCAGCGCCTGCAGATAGCGATCGAGCGCCTCGCGCAGCTGTTGCATCAGCCGCTCGATTTCCGCGTCGGGCGCGCCCTTGGCCAGCGCCTCCTGCAATTGCTGCTGCAGCCGTCGCAGATCGCGCTCGGCGAGCGACATGTTGCCGTCCTCGATGCGCAGCGCGGTGTCCCATAGCAGCTGCGAGGCCGCGCCGATCGTCTCCTTGCCGTTGTCGCCGCGCAGGCGCTGCTGCGCGATGCGAAGCCCGAGATAGACGACGGCGTCGTCGCGGAACAGCACCGGCCGCTTGTTCAGGTCTTCCAGGATTTCGGCGACGGCTTCGGCTGAACCGGGATCCTTCGCCAACTCCTTGCGCTGGTCGATGATCGCGCGCGCGATCGGGTGGCGGAACTCGCGTTCGGGCAGGTTCATCCGGACCGGCTCGCTTTCGCCGGTCTGGCCGAGAGCGTCGGTTGCGACGAGCCGGATCTCGACCGGCAGGCCAGCCCAGGGGTGCGGCGACAGGTCGTGATAGCTCGTTGCCTCCGCCTCCTTAAGATGCAGCCCCGGCAGCGGCAGCTCAAGCTCGATCGTCTCGTCGGAACGGCCTTCGGACTGCCGGATGACCGCCTTCGCGCTCACCACCCCGTAATCGTCCGTGGCCCGGTAATCGACGCGCAGCGCGGCGCGCGGCGTTGCCTTTGGCGGCTCGGCAAACCCTATCGCAGGGCGATTGTCGGGGATGATCGCGATCGGCCAGCGGCCGAGCACATCGCCGCCCTGCCGCAAGGTCAGCTGCTTGCCGCTGGTCAGCTGCGCCTCGACCCGGAAATTCTGCTTGTCGACGGGCACGAAATCCTGCGTCGCGGCATCGATCGCGAGCCGCGGCAGCCCTCTGCCGCCATGGACATGGCCGAGTAGTACGCTGCCGGTCGGCACCGACACCGTTTCGGTGTGCTCCGCCCGCAGGAATTGCGGCGCCAGCCCGGTATATTCCGGCGGGGTCACCCACAGGTCGAAGCTCGCCGCGAGCGACGGCGCCCCCCCCGCGAAGCTTGGCCGCAACGCTCGGCCCGCACGGTCGCGCCAGTCGGCGCCGGCGTCGATCGCCGCGAGCAGCAGCAGGATCGCGAGCACCGCGCGCACCCCCCAGGGGTCGCGGCGCGCCAGGCCGGCGATCGGCCAGCCGACGCGCAGCCGGCGCACCGCCGCCGCCATGCGGCGTTGGTGCGCCGCCCAGAGCATCCGCGCGCTGTCATCGAGCGGTGCGCTCGGACGGTCGGTCAGCGCCTGCAACGGGCGGTGCGGCAGCCCGCTCGCCTGCTCGATGCGGCGTCGCGCCGCGAGCCGGTCAGGCCACGCGCCGGTCCGCGCGGCGCGCACGCCCCACGTCGCCGCCGCGGCGAAGGCGAGCGCGAACGCCGCCAGGATCGCGGCATGTGCGATACCCGGCAATGCCGGCAACAGGTCGAACAGCCCGACCACCGCAAGGACGCCGAGGACACACAAGGCCGGCCAGGCCGCGGGCCAGACCCGTTCCCACAGCAGCGCCGCGCGCGCCAGCCGCATCCGCAGGTCAAGCCGACCCTCCGGCCGAAACATCTTCATCATGCGGCACCTCGCCGTCGCGGCGGTTCCTCGTAGGGCTTGCGCGACGCATCGTCGAGCCAATCGGGCACCGCATCCATCGCCAGCATCGCCTCAAAGCTCGGGCGCGGCCGAACGACGGCGAAGCGGTCGTCCGACACCAGCACCTCGGGCACGAGCAGCCGGCTGTTGTAGGTCGAACTCATTACCGCGCCATAGGCGCCGGCATTGGTCAGCGCGACGAGATCGTCCTCGGCAAGCGGTGCGAGGTCGCGCTCGGTGGCGAAGGTGTCGCCGGTCTCGCAGACCGGGCCGACCACATCGGCCGGCGCCAGCACCGCCCGGGGCGCGGGCAGCCGCACCGGGACAATGTCGTGCCACGCGTCGTACAGCGCCGGCCGGATCAAATCGTTCATCGCCGCATCGAGAATGACAAACCGCTTGGTGGAGCCCTCTTTGACGTAAACCACCCGCGCCACCATCAATCCCGACGGGCCGCACAAGACGCGGCCAGGCTCGAACGCGAGATCGAGCGCGAGCGTTCCAAACGCCTCGCGGACCAGCGCGGCATAGGCGCTCGGTTCGGGCGGAGTCTCGGCATGATAGCGGATGCCAAGACCGCCGCCGAGATCGAGCCGCGATACCGCGAACTCGGCGCCGCGGAGTTCGAGGATCAGCTCGGCGACGCGCCCGAAAGCCCGGCGGAACGGCGCCAGATCGAGGAGTTGCGAGCCGATGTGCACCGCGAGCCCGACCGGCTCGATGCCCGGCAGTTCGCCGGCGAGGCGATAGGCCTCGGCGGCATCGTCGATGTCGATGCCGAACTTGTTCTCTTTCTTGCCGGTCGAGATCTTGGCATGGGTCAGCGCGTCGACGTCGGGGTTGACCCGGATCGCGACTTGCGCGGTCGCGCCGCGCGAAGCGGCGAGCGCGCTGAGCCGGTGCAGCTCCGGGATCGACTCGACATTGATCTGGCGAATCCCGGCGTCGAGCGCGGCGTCGAGCTCGCCCCGGGTCTTGCCCACGCCGGAGAAGATGATGCGTTGAGGCGGCACCCCGGCGGCGAGCGCGCGGCGAAGCTCGCCTTCCGACACGACGTCGGCGCCGGCACCGAGGCGAGCCAAAAGCCGCAGCACCGCGAGGTTCGAGTTCGCCTTGACGGCGAAGCAGATCAGCGGCTGCTCCGCGGCGAAGGCTTCGGCGAAGCGGCGGTAGCGAGCGGCGAGCGAGGCGGCGGAATAGACGTAGAACGGCGTGCCGACCGCGTCGGCGATGCGCGCCACCGACACGCCCTCGGCATGGAGCACCCCATCGCGGTAGGTGAAAAAGTCAGGCACTCGGATAGGTCCTGGGATAGGTAATGGGTTCGCCCGGCGGCGGCTGCGGCGCGCCCTTCCGGCCGCACCCGGCAAGCGCCAGGGCGAGGACGATCAGCAGGGCAATGCCGCAACGGCGCGCGCTCACGCGAGAAACCTGCGGCGCGCCGCGGCGGCGGCCTCGCGCACCCGCGCCGGCGCGGTGCCGCCAAAGCTGGTGCGACTGGCGACCGAGCGATCGACGTCGAGCACGTCGTATACCGCCGGGGTGATTGCCGGCTCGACCGCCTGCAACTCGGCGAGCGGCAGTTCGGCGAGCGCGCAACGCCCCGCCTCGGCGCGCTTCACGATCTCGCCGGTGACATGATGCGCGCGGCGGAACGGCATACCGAGCGTGCGCACCAGCCAGTCCGCGAGGTCGGTCGCGGTGCTGTAGCCGCGGCTCGCGACCTGGCGCAGCCGCTCGCGGTCGGGCCGCATGTCGCGAACCATGCCGGCCATCGCCGCCAGGCACAGTTCGAGCGCGTCGGATGCCTCGAATACCGGGACCTTGTCCTCCTGCATGTCTTTTTGATAGGCCAGCGGCAGACCCTTCATCACCGTCAGCAACGCAACAAGCGAGCCGTCAAGCCGGCCGGTCTTGGCGCGCACCAGCTCGGCGGCGTCGGGGTTGCGCTTCTGCGGCATGATCGAGCTGCCGGTCGTGAACGCGTCGCTGAGCCGGATGAAGCCGAACGGATCGCTCGCCCACAGCACGATTTCCTCGGCGAAGCGCGACAAATGCGTCCCGGCGAGCGCCGCGCCGGCAAGGAACTCGATCGCGAAGTCGCGGTCGGAAACAGCGTCGAGCGAATTGGCGGCGGGCCGGTCGAAGCCGAGCGCGGCGGTGGTAGCATCGCGGTCGATCGGAAAGGCGGTGCCGGCGAGCGCGGCGGCGCCGAGCGGACATTCGTTGAGCCGCCGGCGGCAATCGGCGAAGCGGCCGCGATCGCGCCCGATCATCTCGACATAGGCGAGGAGATGGTGCCCGAAGGTGACCGGCTGCGCGATCTGCAGGTGCGTGAAGCCGGGCATCACGGCGTCGGCATGCGCCTCGGCCTGTTCGATCAGCGTCTCTTGCAGGTCGCGCATGGCCGCATCGATGCGGTCGATCGCGCCGCGCACCCAAAGGCGGAAATCGGTCGCCACCTGGTCGTTGCGCGAGCGCGCGGTGTGCAGCCGCCCGGCGGCCGGTCCGATCAGCTCGGCAAGCCGGGCCTCGATGTTCAGGTGAATGTCTTCGTTCGCCTCGCTGAAGGCAAAGGCGCCGCCTTCGATCTCGGCCCGGATCTGCTCTAGACCCTGGGCTATCGCGGCGCCATCTTCCGGCGAGATGATGCGTCGTGCGACGAGCATCGCGCAGTGCGCCTGCGAGCCGGCGATGTCCTCGGCGTAGAGGCGCTTGTCGAAATCGATCGAGGCATTGATGCGGCGCATGATCGCGGCCGGGCCGCCGGCGAAACGGCCGCCCCACATCGGGTTGGCGGCGGCAGCGGCCCCAGGCCTCGCTTCGGGCTTGTCCCGAGAGCTGGCTATGTTGGGCACTGTAGCGATAGCGATCATGCTCCTGCTGCTACCGACGGCTGCGGTTGCCGCCGAGGATGCAAAGACAAAGGTCACCTTCGACCAGTTTATCCCGGTTGAGCCGCCTCAGCCAGCACCGGAGGTCACCTTCACCGATGCCGGCGGCAACCCGGCGGGCCTCGCCGATTTCCGGGGCAAACCGGCTGTCATCAGTCTCTGGGCCACCTGGTGTGCGCCGTGCCTGCGCGAAATGCCGGCACCCGCCAAAAGCGCTTCTAGCGAGCCGCGCTGAGCACATTACGCAGGAAGCGGCCGCCGCGCTCCAGCCCCTCCGGGTCGATCGAGTGCTCGACGCCGACGCACGCGAGCGAATCGACCGGGACTCCGGCATGGCGCAGCGCCGCCTCCGCCTGCGTCATTGACTCGAACGGCACCAGCGGGTCCTCGGTGCCGTGAACAAGCAGCACCGGCGGGCGCGAGCGCAATTCGCTCGCCAGCAGATCGGGCGCGATGAGCCGGCCGGAATAGCCGAGGATGCCGGCGAGCGGCCGTGGACGGCGCAGGCCGACAAACAGCGACATCATCGTGCCCTGCGAGAAGCCGACCAGGGTCGCGTTGCTCTCGTCGAGACCGCGTTTCTCGAGCTCCTCGTCGATAAATGCGTCGAGCGAAGGCAGGGCGGCGCGCACCCCGGCCAAAACCGCTGGCGGGCTGCGGTCCTGCACGCTGAACCATTGATAGCCATAGGGCGCCATGTCGCACGGGAAGGGCGCGTTCGGCGACACGAACTCCGCGTCGGGCAGCAGCCGCCCCCAGTACTGCTGCAATCCGATCAGATCGTTGCCATCGGCGCCGAGGCCGTGCAGCAGGATCACCAGGCAACGGGGCTTGCCGCCGGCGAGCGGCGGGCGGGACGGTCCGGACAGCGCCATCAGCATCGAAACGACCCCTGTCAATCCTTCACGTATTCGAGGCGGAAGCCGCTGCCCCAGCGCTTGATGTGGCCGACCGACGGCGACGGGAAGTGCATCGTGCAGCACAGCGTGTCGGTGTCGCAGTAGCGCTCGAAGAAGCGCCGCCGGGTTGCGATCGCCTGGTCGGGGTCGGTATCGACTCGCATGACCAGCTCGGGATAGCGGGCCTGGATCGGCGAGTGGATCAGGTCGCCGGTGAACACCGCCTGGTCGCCGCCGCGCCCGGCGCAGACCGCGAAATGGTCGGGGGTGTGCCCCGGCGTCGGGGTCAGCCGGATGTGGTCGTTGAGCGCGTGATCGCTGGTGACGAGCTCGGCCTTGTTGGCCTCGATGATCGGCAGCACGCTTTCCGAGATCGGGTCTTGCGGCGTCTTCTGATGGACCTCGGCCCAGTAGGCGTATTCCTTTTTCGAGAACAGGTAGCGTGCCTTCGGGAAGGTCGGGACCCAGCGGCCGTTTTCCAGCCTTGTGTTCCAGCCGACGTGGTCGCCATGCAGATGCGTGCACATCACGAAGTCGATGTCCTCGACAGACAAGCCCGCGGCCTTCAGCGCCCGCATCCAGTTGTCGTCGGTCTTGCCGTTCCACGCCGGCCGATGGCCAAAGGTCTTGTTGTTGCCGATGCAGGCATCGACCAGGATGTTGTGGTGCGGCGTCTTCACGACATAGGACTGGAAGCACAGAACGACGTTACCGGTGCTGGAGTCGTAGGCAGCCGGCTGCATCCAGGAGCGGTTTTCCTCTAACTGTTCCTGGGTCAGGGTCGGCAGGAACTCGAATAGCGGCGTGAAGCCGTATTCCTGCTCGACGATCCGATGGATCGTCATGTCGTTGACGGCGAAGCTCGTGCGCATGATCGGAAACTCCCAAAGAACCCCGGATGACCGCGGATCGTAGCGCGGCCCCCGGCGATGGCAAAGCGTCTCGCGGCACGGCTCGGTGCTGAACCTTTGGCCCCGAACAGCCGTTTGCCGGCGACAGCCAGATCAGGAGGGCTCGCCATGGCCAAATGCGATGTCTGCGGGAACGACTACGACAAGACGTTCGACGTGATCCAGTCGGGCCGCACGATGACCTTCGACAGCTTCGAGTGCGCGATCCATGCGATGGCGCCGCGCTGCGCGCATTGCGGCTGCGCGGTCGTCGGCCACGGCGTTGAGGCCGGCGGTGAGGTTTATTGCTGCGCCCATTGCGCCGGCCACAAGGGCGGGATCCGCGACCGCGCCGCTTAGGGTCGGCTCGCTCGTCGCGGCGGGGCCGAGCGAAGGGAGCCTCGCCGCAGGGGCTTGCGTTGCACCCGCCATGCCCCATGTGCGACGGCACCACACGGGGAGCAAGTCATGATCAGCGACAGGGCGGTCGGAACGCGGGTGGACGAGATCGCCGATCGCGTGTTCCGCATCGCCACGCCGGTGCACAACCTGCCGGGAGGGTTCAGCTTCAACCAGTATCTGCTGGTCGACGATGGGCCGCTGCTGTTCCACACCGGACCGCGCAAGCTGTTTCCGCTTGTGCGCGATGCGATTGCCCGGGTCATGCCGGTCGAGCGCCTGCGCTACATCTCGTTTTCGCATGTCGAGGCCGATGAGTGCGGCTCGCTGAACGAGTTTCTCGCGGCGGCGCCGGAGGCGGTGCCGCTGTGCGGCCAGGTCGCCGCGCTGGTCTCGATCGACGACATCGCGGACCGCCCGGCTCGCCCGCTGGCGGATGGCGAGACGCTGTCGCTCGGATGGCACGAGGTACAATGGTTTGACACCCCGCACATGCCGCATGCCTGGGAGTGCGGCATGCTGTTCGAGCGAATGACGCGCACGCTGTTGTGTAGCGACCTGTTCACCGAGGGCGGCGCCGAACACCCGGCGATCAGCGAGGGCGACATCCTGACGCCGAGCGAGGCGTTTCGCGCCGCGATGGATTATTACGCGCACAGTCCGAACGGGCGAGCGCTCCTCGCGAAACTGGCACGGCAGCAGCCCGCGATACTGGCGCGCATGCACGGCAGCGCCTGGCGCGGCGACGGGGCGGCCATGCTGATGGCGCTTGCCGACGTGCTCGATCGGGGCCGGCCCGGCCCGGCGCAACCCGGCTGATCACCCCTCCTGATCGACGCCGACGACGAGGTGGCATTCGACCACCTCGTCGCGCCGGATGCGCAGCTCCGCCGGCGGATTGAGCTGGCGCAGCACTAGGGCGTCGTTCTCCCAGCGCGCGAACTGCTTGATCAGGACGGCCTGGTCCTTCTTGTAGACGACGACGTCGCGGCCGCGCGTCGGCGGCTTGAACGGGTTGACGTGCAACAGCCAGCCCTGCTCGTAGCGCGGCTCCATGCTGTCGCCGATCATATAGATCGCATAGGCGTCGCGCACGCCGCCGAGGTTGGCCGGGCGCGACGTGTAGCCGATCGGCCCGTCGCCGAGGAACATCTCCTGCTCTCCGCCGCCGCGGGCGGCGCTGCGGATCGGGATCGCGTCGGCGCGCGCCGGTCCGGCGCCGGGCAGCATCGGCCGCGGTGGCCGGCCACGGCGGGCCGGCTCGGTGCGCGACGGCGGCTCGATCGCGGCGCCCGCGTGTCGCAACACCTCCTCCTGCGGCACGCCGAGAAACGCGGAAACCTGCACGGCCTCGAGCAGCTTCATCTGGCGCTCGCCCTTCAGCATGCGGGAGATCGCCGACGGCGCCAGGCGCAGATGACGGGCGAGATCGGCCTGCGACGCGCCGGCCCGATCGAGCGCCTGCTGGAACCAATTCGCATCCATAGCAGCAGATCCCGTTAATTGCCATATTGACACTGATTAGCAAATAATATATGAACCGTGCGCCTTTGACAAGGGGGGCGGAGCGCATGTCGACAGTCACGCGGAGCACGCAGCAGCCAGCCGATGGCGGTCCCGAGACCGAGTGCGGCTGCGCCTTTGTCCTCGAAGAGCCCGGTCGCGATGGCGAAGCAAATTTCTGCGGGTCAGAGCGGCGTGCCGGCTCGGCCTATTGCCCGACGCATCACGCGCTGTGCCATCTGCCGTGCGACAGCATCGCCGAAACGCAGCACCTGCGCGAGATCGAGGCGCTGGCGGAGGCTGTCGGCGGCAAGACTGGGCGGGTCGCACGTCACCCGCCACCCCGCCTGTTGCGCCGCCTCGACCGTATTGCACGCGCGTTTTCGTCTCCAAATCGTTCACGAAATGTTCCTATGGCGGGTCGCGATGCCGCGCGCCGCTAAGCAGCTCGGCACAGCCCGTGCCGCGAATGCCCGAGGCACCGGGCCGACACCGGAACGCTTGCAACACGGCCTCGTCGAGCCGCTCGATCGTCCGATCGCCGACTCGGCCGGCATTCCGTCGCGGCCGCACCGGGCTGTCGATACGCTCACGGTCATGGAACGGCGCGGCTCGATAACCCCCGGTATGCGGCAGGCCGGCGAGGATTTTCGGGTCCGGTTCGCGACGGCTCAGCTGGACCCGCTACGGGCGCTCGATCTGTCGCATCTGCGGCTCGGCGAGCGCGGTCTGCGGCCCGATAGCGACGGGCCCGGACTGCGGATCGAGGCGGCGCGCACGGCGGTATGGCGTGCGATCCAGGCCGCGGGCGGTATCGGCTCGCCGGCGGGCTCCTGCCTGTGGCATGTCGTCGGCTGGGAGCGCTCGCTGAAGGAGTGGGCGCTCGAACAAGGGTGGAGCGGCCGCCGTGTCAGCCAGGAAACCGCCTCCGGGATTCTCGTGGCGGCGCTCGGTGCGCTCGAAGCGCATTTTCACGGCGGCCGGACGATGCGATATTCGCATATTACCGTTGACAAATCCGGATCGATCTGATATAAGATCACCACACTGACGGAACTGGGCGCGGTGGCGGCCCGCAACACTCGGTGGGGCGGCTTTTGGCAACTCGGTCTCCGCGGCACGGCGCTTCCCCGGCGACAGCCGGAAAGGCCCGCCGGCGGGCAAAAAGCCGGGCGCCGGAAGAAGCCGCCCCCGCCGATCTCGAGGAGATCGCGGCACGCGCGGCGCGCCTCGGCATCACCGCCGAGCGCGTGCTGATGGAATACGCCCGCATCGCCTTCGCCGATCTGCGGCACGTCGTCGAGTGGGGCCCCGAGGGTCTCGTCGTCAAGTCGCCGGAGGACCTGACCGATGCCGATGCCGCGGCGATTTCGGAGATCGCCGCCGGCGCGTCGGCCGGTACCTACCGGGTCAAGTTTTACGACAAGAAGGCGGCGCTCGACGCAATCGCCCGCCATCTCGGCATGTTTCCGGCGGCGCCGCGACGCCGCGAAGAGAATGCGCCAGCCGATCCGGCGGAGGACGCGCGTGAGGTGCTTGCACGCCTGCTGGCTCGCCTCGCTGCCGGAGGCGCTGCGGGGTAGCCTGCTGCGCTCGCTGACCTCGGGTCAGGCCGACGCCATCCTGCACGACTGGCCTTTCTGGGCGCGGCCGAGCCAGCTGCCGCCCGAGGGCCAGTGGCGTGTGTGGCTGCTGCTCGCCGGGCGCGGGTTCGGCAAGACGCGCACCGGGGCCGAACTGGTGCGGGCGCGCGCCGCGGGCGGCGCGGCCCGCCGCATCGCGTTCGTCGCGCCGACCGCGGCCGATGCGCGGGACGTGATGGTCGAAGGGGAGAGCGGCGTCCTGGCGATTTCGCCGGCCCGCGAGCGGCCGCTCTACGAGCCGTCGAAGCGGCGGCTGACCTGGCCCAACGGCGCGATCGCGACGCTTTTCAGCGCCGATGAGCCGGAGCGCCTGCGCGGGCCGCAGCACGATCTCGCGTGGTGCGACGAGCTGGCCGCGTGGCGCTACCCCGAAGCCTGGGACATGCTGATGTTCGGACTGCGCCTCGGCGACGACCCGCGCGTCGTGGTGACGACGACGCCGCGTCCGAGCCAGTTGATCCGGGGCCTCTTGACCGACCCGAAGGTTGTCGTGACGCGCGGCAGAACGGTGGAAAACCGCGCCAATCTGGCGCCCGCCTTTCTCGAACAGATCGTCAAGCGCTACGAAGGAACCCGGCTCGGGCGCCAGGAGCTCGATGCCGAGATCCTGCAAGACATGCCGGGCGCGCTGTGGCGGCGCGCGGTGATCGAAGCCGCCCGCAGGAGCGACATCCCCGAACTCTCGCGGGTGGTCGTCGCGATCGACCCGGCCGCCGCCTCGGGCGAACAGGCCGATGAGACCGGGATCATCGTCGCCGGCCGCGACATCGGCGGGCACGGCTATGTGCTGGCCGACATCTCGGGACGCTACACACCGGCCGAATGGGCGCGCGCGGCGATCACCGCCTACCGCGCCCACGCGGCGGACCGGATCGTCGCCGAGGTGAACAACGGCGGCGAGATGGTCGAGGCCACCTTGCGCATGATCGACCCGAATGTGCCGTACCGGGCGGTGCGGGCGGCGCGCGGCAAGGCCGCGCGCGCCGAGCCGGTCGCGGCGCTATACGAGCAGGGCCGGGTCCGTCACATCGGGGCCTTGCCGCAGCTCGAAGACCAGATGTGCGCGTTCGTTTCGGGATCCCAGGGCAATTTCGACCGCAAGGCGGCCGGCTATTCGCCCGACCGGGTCGATGCGCTGGTATGGGCGATGACCGAGCTTTTGGTCGAGCCGCATGCCGGCGACGGAATTTTCGAGACTTACCGGCGGCTCGCCGCACCCCCACCCGAACCCTCCCCCGCTTGCGGGGGAGGGAAGGGTGGGGGTGATACGAAGGAGAACGAGGCTCCATGACACTTCTGGTAAAAGACGCCAACACCACTGTCCAGTCGCTGGCGA
>Ga0326597_10010570_pt1 | contig 12279 bp, 10 predicted proteins | sample RVTome_12_FD_203789 | JGI IMG/M metagenome (GOLD analysis project Ga0326597, IMG submission 203789) | Soil microbial communities from uranium-contaminated site in the Upper Colorado River Basin, Wyoming, United States - RVT100D185 | ecosystem: Environmental > Terrestrial > Soil > Contaminated >... | reverse complement strand
ACCCAATAAGGCATTGAGGAAGGAAGAAGGATCTTCTTTGAGATACGGAAAGGCGTCCTTCGAAGGGGGAGTGTTTTGCTTGACACGAGAAAGCCTTTCATGGATATCCGGTGGGCGACCTACGAGTGCTATACGAGCACTATGGGAACGGCGCTCGGGTGGACATTGCGGATGAAGCGGCGATGAATGCACTAAACCGTAGGCTGAAGACATTAGACATAGGGGTGCGTTCGAAAAAGCTCCTCACCCTGCCATCTTCCCCAAGGAGGAGTATGGTTTTGTTGACGCACTGTACACACGAATGCAGAACGCACTACTGGCGAAGGAAGTTGGCGAGGAGTCGGCTGCCTTCGGTGGTGAGGAAGCTTTCGGGGTGGAACTGGACGCCGTCGATGGGCATGGTCTTGTGGCGGATGCCCATGAGTTCGTCGCGGTCGGTCCAGGCGGTGACCTCAAAGTCAGGGGAGAGAGTGGCCCGATCGACGGTGAGGGAGTGGTATCGAGTGGCCGTGAAGGGATTGGACAGTCCGTAGTAAACGCCTTTGCCGTGATGATGGATGGGGCTGGTCTTTCCGTGCATCAGCCTTGAGGCGCGGATGACCCTACCTCCGAAGGCCTGGCCGATGCACTGGTGGCCGAGGCATACGCCGAGTATTGGGACCTGCCCCGCGAAGCGCTTCACCAGCTCTACACTGATCCCGGCCTCGTTGGGAGTGCGGGGACCGGGAGAGATGATGATGGATTGCGGCTTCCAGGAGGCCAACTCATCGAGCGTCGTCTCGTCGTTACGAACCACCTTCATCTCGTAGCCGCCGGCCAGGCCGCCGATGGTCTGCACGAGGTTGTAGGTAAAGGAGTCGTAGTTATCGACGATCAGGATCATGCCGACAGCCTAATCGATCCCGCTGCTCAACTCAACAGCGAGTTTTGGAAAGTGCATCCGGACAATAGGATTCCCAGACTCCGCGCGGGCTCCCGACAAGTCGGGATTTCATTCCGCCTGCGGTTTGTTGGAGATTTATCCGCTTTTTTTCTTGCCTCGGGTGACGGCGTCCGGCAAGTCGGTCTGCTTGCGGACCATAGGAAAGCTGCAGTGCGGACAGGGCACCGAGTCCATAGCCGGGAACCAGTCGCCTTGATACACACGATATTGCGAGAGTCGCGGGGCGCCGTCGGCGCCGTAGGTGAAGCGGGCGGCGACTTCGGTCACGCCATGTTTCGGACATTCAAAGGGTGTGATCACGAACGCCGGTTGGTCGCACATCGCACACGGCCGGTCGGCGACTTGCCCGCGAGCGACGAAGGAGTGACCGGCATCGCACTTCCAATTCAGTTCGACGTCGTTAATCGTCCGCCGGTAGTAGACGGGCACCGTCGGAGCAGGTCGCCACCAAAGCCACGCGGTGAACGCGAGGGCGGCGGCCGACATCGCCAGGAGTAGACTCCACATCGCGGCGCGCGACGGAGTACGTCGCTGCACGATACGGACGGTATGCCGTCGGGCGGGGTGACTCCGGTGTGCCGACGAATCATCCGGCGTGGTCAATCGGGCGGGACGGGACCGGTCCACCAGAAAAGCTGATCCTTCGCGAAAGAGTAGTGGTAGACCTTGAGGTCCGTGCACAACGTGCAGCCGCCCGCGGCACAACGCGGATAATACTTCTGGATCGGGGCGTTCAGAATGTCCTTCGTGCGCACGTCGCGAACACCGCCCGCAAGGGTTAGCACGTGGATCCCTTCGCCGTGACGAGTCGTCACCCAGGGGCTGGATCCGACATCCGCAAATGGATCGAATCCGTCGCTCCACATAAGGAGGCTGTCATTACGCGAGGGACCGACGACGGTACCACCGCGCGAAGAGATGCTCCCGTCATCCGGGCCGAGATCGGCGGCCAAAATCGTATCCAAGGGACGGCGCGGAGCGTTACGATCTATGTGCGCCAACCGCCCCCCACCGATGGTCATAATGAAATTGTTTAGGCCGTAGCTGGCGAAGTCAGCGACCTCCGGGTCGCGGACCCGGGTCGACGCGGCGGCCATGCGATATCCAAACGGATCCTTTGGGCAACGAAGCACCATCGGGTCGGGGAGATAAGTGGGATAGAGCTTGCCGAACCACGGTTCGGCATTTTCTTGTTTCAGCGGGATGGAGACGACGGAGGGAGTCACCGGCAACCATCCCCCGTTCTCCATGCGATACATGTCCAAACTGCGACCAAGTTCGCGAAGATGGTGCCGGCAGACGGTGGCGGAGGCCATGTCCGTCGATCGTCTAAGTGATGGAAGCAATAATGTGAGCAGGAAGCCGATGATGGCGATAACGGTGAGCAACTCGATCAACGTCGATGCTCGCCGGGCTTCGCGGCTTCGAGCGCGCAGACAAAGCTTGTCTGATTCGTCGACAGTTCGCATGGCTTCCCCATATAACGTACACCGATCACTCGGAACACGCAATGAAAATCTTGAAAAAATTATAATTTTGCGGTCAGGGCCCAGACAGATACGGTTCGATTGCATATTGAAACCAATCGGGTACACTTTGGAGAAGACGCTGGGGTCGGGCAGCACTAAGTATCAATACTGGATATAAAAATAAAGTAAGTTTATATTTATGCCATTTCTTCATGATCGCATAAGTGCCGAGTTGCTTCCTTTTGTCAAACACCCCGGTCAGTACATCGGTGGTGAGATCAATAAATTAGTATCGAAAGGCGACTGGGAAAAAGCGGTAGTTCGGGTAGCCGTAGCTTTCCCGGATACCTACACAATCGGGATGAGCCATCTCGGCTGCCAGATCATTTATTGGTTGGTCAACCACACACCGGGTTGCTGCGCGGAGCGAGTTTACTGCCCGTGGCTCGATGCCGAGGGCGTAATGCGCGACAAAGGGATCGAGCTGTTCACATGGGACACGCGACAGCCGGTCGCCTCCGCGGACATTCTCGCCATCTCGTTGCAGTATGAAATGGCGTTCACGTCGGTATTACAAATCCTGGACCTGGCCAATATCCCGCTGCGCTCGGCGGATCGCGACGACCGACATCCGCTGGTGATCGCCGGCGGACCGCAAGCGGACAATCCGGAACCCATGACGCCGTTCATCGATTTGGTCGTCCTGGGGGACGGCGAAGCGTCCGTCGCGGCGATCCTCGCAGCGTACCGCGAGTTCAAGGCCAACGGCGTTCGCCGACAGGACATGATCCGCCTTATGGCCCAACGGTTCCCGTGGATTTATGCGCCGGCGCTCTACGATGTTTGCTACAACCATGACGGCACCGTGCGATCCATTCGTCCCAACGACCCGACGATCCCCCCATCCATCGTACGATGCCAGACGGAGGATTTTGAAGAGGCGCCCTTCCCGGTACGGCCGCTCGTTCCCTACGTGGAGGTGGTACATGATCGGTTTGCGGTCGAGATCATGCGCGGCTGCCCGCAACGATGCCGCTTTTGTCACGCTGGTTACACCAAGCGTCCTCTGCGACTGCGCAGCGTGGACAAAATCCTTGAAATGGCCGAGGAAATGTATTGGTCCACGGGGATGGACGAGTTCGGACTGTTGTCTCTTTCCACCGCGGATTATCCCGAACTGCGGGAGCTTGCCGAGCGGGCGAACGAGCGGTTTGCGGCGCGGCGGGTGAACATTTCTGTACCTTCTCTGCGGGTGGACAAGATGCTGCAGAACATTCCCTGGATGGTGAACTCGGTGCGCAAGAGCGGTTTGACCATGGCAGTGGAGGCGGCCAACGACGACATGCGGGCCGCGATTCGGAAGCACGTCACCGACGGCAATTTGCTCGACGGAGTGAAACAAGCCTATGCCGCCGGATGGCGGGGGGTGAAACTCTATTTCATGGCCGGATTCCCGGGAGAGCGACCCGAAGACATCGACGGTATCGTACATTTGTCCCGCAAAGTCAGCGAAGCGCGCCGCGAACTGGGAAAGGGACCGGCAAACGTTAATGCGTCGGTGGGCTGGCTGGTGCCTAAGCCCTACACACCGTTGCAATGGGCCGCTCAGCCGCGTGCGGAGTATTTCCATGATGCGCGGCGAAGAATGGCTGGCTTGCTGAACGCAGGCAACAAGGCAACAAGGCAACAAGGCAACGGGGCAACAAGGCAACAAGGAAGGAGACGCTCGGGGGCGGTGAGAATCAAGACGCACAATGTCGAACGCTCAATCTTGGAAGCCGTTTTCGCCCGTGGGGACCGACGACTCGCCGACGCCGTTGAACACGCCTACCGAGCTGGCGCTCGCTTCGATGGATGGGACGAATGTTTCAAGAACGAGATTTGGCGGCGTGCTTTTGAGGCGACTGGCGTCGATCCGGATTTCTACGCCCACCGCGAGCGTTCGCCGTCGGAGGTTTTCCCGTGGTCCCACCTACACGGCGGCGCGGGCGACGAATACCTTGCGCGGCAATACGAAGACGTGTTCACTCAAATCGGGACGCTAAGACCAACGCCCGCCGCCTTGGCCGTCTAAGATCACTGTAGCACGGTCTCCACAATCTCCCTTTCGTCCGATAAAGCCGAATGAATGTTCAGCTTTGCAACTGTCACTACCTAACCGGAAGCATCCGTCTCACAAAATGATTGATTAGATGAGTGCGATGTGGTATGATGACACTCATAGCGTTACCGACAGGCGAGTAACCGGATCACCAGTTGGCTCAACTTGCGAGCAGATTCAGATAGAACTCGAGCCATTCGAACGCAGAGCGCGAATAAACGTTGTCAACAATAGAGGGGAGCACGAATGAAGCGCCGTATTTTTCCTGCCCTGCTGATGGTCGCAGCCTGGTGTGGCGGTAGTGCCGTAGCTACAGCGTCAGATCACGACGATACGCCGCTGCTGAAGACGATCCAACGGCACGATGCGCGGATCACAGACCTCTTCGTGTTCCTGCGCGGGCAGAATCTGGTGCTGGCGGTTTGCTTGGATCCCATGATCCCGCCAACCGTCACCCATTACGTCTTTTCCAGCGACCTCACCGTCACCATCAACGTGGACAATAAACGCCACGTGCGCTTCGATGATCCTGCGGACCTGGCGGAATATGGCGGCACGATCGTCGAGCCGGAGAAAATCCACCCAAACGTTGTCTTCGAGGTGACTTTCGACGCCAACGGCCAGGCACAGTTGAACATCCTGGGACTTCGCCCGCGGGTGCTATCGAGAGCCCAGTTCTATGCCGGGCTCATGGACGACCCATTCATCCGCGGACCACGGATGGGTCGAAACGTCGCCACGATCGTGATCGAATTGCCGTACGAAGCAGTGACGGACGGCCACCTCCGCCCCCTGTTGGTTTGGGCGACTTCATACGTCGATGACGTGCTCGGAAATTCTCAAGAACATGGAGGCCGGGCATTGCGCTCGCAATTTGTGGAGAATGATCCGCTGAACACCACCACGCCCGCAGAACACGCGATGAAGTTGGGGGTCGTTCCCGACGTTGTCATTGTCAATCCTGCGGCGCCCATCGCCTTTCCCAACGGGCGCGAACTCACCGACGACGTGGTCGATCTTGCCCCCGATCCGCGAGTTATGGGGAATGATGCCCCGTTCCCGACGGCGAATGATCAGCCGTTCTTGACGGTCTTCCCTTACCTCGCGCCTCCGCACCCAGCGCCGTAAGGTCGGGCATAACGGACTACAGCAGCGTGAACGTCACGACGTACATCAGGGGGCGATTCGCCCGGCTTGTGTTGGCGTCTCACTTGCTTGTGTTCGTTGCCATGGGCTGCGTACATCCACACCCCGTTTCAACGATGTCGTTGGATACGCGGATCAACCACTATCAAAGCCGAGTCCGACGATTCCCCAAACTTTACCCGGCTCACTCCGCGCTGGCCAGCGCCTATCTGGACAAAGCGAAGCAAACCCATGATCCCGTATGGGTGCAGCGAGCCCGCGAAGCAGCCGCGGAGTCGTTGGCCATACAACCGAATTTCGCGGGCTTTCAGGCCATGGCGGCCATCTGTAATTTTGCGCACCGATTCGAAGAGGCCATCGAATGGTCGAACAAGGCTGCACAAACCTCCCCCGGAGACACTTCGGTAGCGGCAGCGCTTGTGGAATCGAATATCGGCCTGGGGCGAGTGCAAGAAGCTGAGCAGGTCTGCGCGCAAACCTCGGGCTCAACGGAGGATTTTTATCGGCTGATCGCTCAGGCGCGGGTGGCCGTCGCAAAGCGTGAAGTCGATCAGGCAAGCCAAACGTACATCCAGGCTGCGAATGCCGCCGGACGACAAGCGGCCAACGATTTTTCGGCATGGGCGCTGATCATGGCTGCAGGCATCCTGATCGATGCAGGGCGGCCCGCCGAAGCGCGGCCGCTGCTCGACCGCGCGGAAAATATTGATTCGAACAATTACATTCTTGACTTGCACCGCGCCGAGTTGGCCGAGGCGGAAGGACAATTGTCCGAAGCGCTGCGACTCTATGGGCGACTGGCGGATCGTAATGGCGATCCTGCGGTCCATGCACGGGCATTCCAAGTCGCACGGATTCTTGGCCGGGAAGCAGAGGCACGCCGACATTTCACCGCCGCGGAACATGGCTACCAAAAGGCGCTTGATGCCGGCGAAGTCTATACACTCGGGGCCCTCGCGCGACTGTACCTCGAGGCCGACGTGCATCTCGATCGAGCGCTGGAACTCAGCACGCAATGCCTTAACTACCAACGCGACGCGCTGACCCTACAAACCTTGGAAACGATTCAACGCAAGTTGCGAAACAACCCGTCGCCGTGACCGGTCTGCGGACCGCCTCGATCCTCGTCGGCGTGGTCCATCCACCACTTTTCTATACAATAGGAGCGTATGTCCTCGACGCCGCAGGACGCAACGTATATTCACGGCACGTCGCCCGAAGAGCAGCGGCGGCTATCTATCTTGAATGGGTTTATCAATGATGGGTCGCTGCGCGAGCTTGGTTTGCGCGGCGGCGAGAGAATTCTGGACGTAGGGTGCGGGTTGGCGCAACTTACGCGAGCGATGGCTCATGCGGCCGGTCCCGAAGGTCGCGTGGTGGGGGTGGAGAAAGACCCGGACCAACTCGCCGAGGCGAAGCGTCAAGCGGCTGAAAAAAACGAGGGGCAGCTCGTCGAGCTGCGCGAGGGCGACGCGTACACGCTCCCGCTGTCAGAGCAAGAGTGGGGTACGTTTGATGTAGCGCACACACGATTCGTGCTTGAGCACGTGAGCGATCCATTGAGGGTCGTTAGCGGAATGGTGCGGGCGGTTCGGCCCGGCGGACGTATTGTTCTGGAGGACGACGACCATGACGTGTTGCAGCTCCACCCCGAACCGCCGGGCTTTCGAGCACTCTGGGATGCGTACATACGGACGTACGAGCGGTTGGACAACGATCCCTACGTCGGACGGCGGTTGGTTTCGCTCCTCTACGAAGCGGGGGCCAAACCGGTTCGGAACACCTGGATTTTCTTCGGCAGTTGTGCCGGACAACCGACCTTTGATGCCGTGGTGAACAACACCCTCAGTATCCTGCGCGGAGCGCGTGAAACCATCCTGCTGCAGTCGCTTCTCGACGCGGCTGACTTCGACGAGACGCTCATGCACTTCGCGGCCTGGGGGAGGCGCCCCGACGCGGCGTTCTGGTTTTCCATCTGCTGGGCCGAGGGAGTCAGGCCCGTTTGATTATTGTCGACCGTTCGCTCAAACTGCGCAGCCTTCACGCGCCTCCTGGCATAAACGACCCCACGGTGATAGGATCAGGAATGATGGTTGTCCTTAGCAACGCGTTCGCGCGAAGCATTCGTCGGCAGATCACGCTGAACCAAGCCCGCACGCCCACGGAGCGGCTGAACGCACTGTGTGATCTACTCGACGTGGTTCGCGCAATGGTACCCGGCGGAACCGACGCCTACCAACGTCGCCGACGTGCGCTGGCGGCGCGTCAGCGGGATCGTGAGCAATTGCGTGCCGACTGCAGACGACTCTTTGCCTCCCGGCGGCCAAGCGCTTCGGCAAGCGTTTGAAGCGCTGGTCACCACGCTCAATGAGCGCGGCATCCGCTATGCCATCATCGGCGGGCTGGCGGTCATTCAACATGCGCGCGTGCGCACCACCGATGACATCGATGTGCTGTTGACCATACCCCAAGTGGCTGTTCCGGCATTCTTCGAAGCACTCAAGAACCGGGGGTTTCGCATCGATCTACTGAAGAATATCCAGGAGTTCTGCGAAGACGGCCTCACAACCATTGAATACGCCGATGTAATGGTCGACCTCATGCAGCCGGTCCTTCCGGCTTACGCACATGTGCTGGACCGGGTCATCTACGCGGACATCCTGGGACACCGGGTTCGGATCAGTTCGGCGGAAGGCCTGGTGGTTATGAAGCTCATCTCCATGCGTGGGCAAGATGAGTCCGATGTTCAAGACCTCTTGACTGCTTATGGTGATAGTCTGGACCTGGATTTCATTCGTGCCGAATTGGAGACACTCACTAACCCGGGCGATTCGCGTCGCGCCAAGTTCGAAGAATGGGTTAAGGCATCGATTGAGCGTCACCCACCGCGGACGGACAAGTCCTGAGTTAAGTAACATCGGATCGTCGAACTCGGCCAAAACCACATTGGGCCCCCTACAAGTCGTCGCCGATCGGGGTACGATAATTATATGTCTTTGATCCGCGATGAAGCGGTAGTACTGGGACGGCTCGACTATTCGGAGACTTCGCAGATACTGGTGCTGTTCACCCGCGAGCACGGCAAAGTCCGGGCCATCGCCAAGGGCATCAAACGGGGAACGAAGGCACGTTTCGCCGTCGGCGTCGATTTATTGGACGTGGGCCACGTCGTGTTCAGCAGCCGCAGCGAACGAAGCGAGACGTTGGCCACGCTGACGGAGTGGAAGCCGTCGCGGAGCCTGTGGGGGTTGCGCGAAAAACTCTTTCGCATTCATGCCGGGCAGTACGCGGTGGAGGTAACGGCGCACCTGACCGAGGATGGGGACGCCCATCCGGAGCTGTTCGACGCCCTGAGTTCGACGCTCACGGCCCTGACGGACGCCTCCGAGCCGCTCGAACTGGTTACGAGATACCAAATCGCGCTATTGGACTCCATCGGTTCTTTGCCGCGCTTCGACGCGTGTGTGCAGTGCGGTCGCGAAGAGGATTTCACGCACTTTTCGTCATTCGAGGGCGGACTGATCTGCCGCCACTGCGAACCGGGACAAGTCGAGAAGAGGGAGATATCGGCGCGGACCGTAACGGCGCTTAGCGAATCAAAGGTCCAGGATGACCACTGCTCGCAGAGCAGTGGCACACCGATCCAGGTTAACCACTGCTCACAAAGCAGTAGCACGCTGGCGGGCGTGTTCACAGTACTGAACTACCACATCGCCCATCTGATGGGCCGGGAACCGGTAATGGGATCGTTGCTCGTTTCGCGCTCCGCGCAGCGCGTGGTGGAGTAGACAACTCCGCGATGGTTACGGCGATTGCTGTCACAGGTTGCCGCGCCACTCCGGAGGGATTGCGTTTGCATCACCCTTGAGCAATGGGAGGTAGTATCGTCGTACAAACGCCCGACGCAGCCCGGTCGCATGTCCGCCCCAATTCCCAAGGCGCCGCATCGTCGGATTCCACGCCAGTTGATAAAGTTTAGGATGATCGGCGGTGAATCCAGCGTAGCCGATGGCGGGACCCTTGACGCGATCCATGGTTCCATGGCGGATCGTCAAGTCGCGCAGGATTCGCACGTCCTTATGGCTGTAATAATTGAAGATCCCGAGCCTGGTATGGTCCAAGGCGTGCGTGGGGTTGTAGGTAATCGAAACGCCGCCGGAGACCAGGATGATCCCTTCAAGCGTAACGTCGGGTGGTAGTTCTTCGCACGCGAAGAGTGCGATGCCTGCCCCGCCGGATTGCGCCAGCAGATAGAGCGGCGAGCTGGGGTGCTGCCGTGTCCAGGTTTCTATGTCGCGGGCGAGAAGCGACGCGCGGCGGCGATTCCGGGCGTAATCCGTGAGGTTATCGAGTTTGATAATGCCGATTGTAGATTCGAGGGCCGTCCAATCCCAAACCTGGGCGGAGACGTCGGGCATTTCCCATTCGATCTGAGCGCGCAGCGCTTGGGTGGCGTCAATGCCCACCGGTGAGCCGAGGATTCCGGGAAGAATCAACACGTGGCGTTGACGAGTGCTTTCGATGGGCTTGGGCGGCAGAATGCATGACGGGAGCGCCGTGGTACAAAATATGCACGCAAACAACATACTCATTATCGGATGATCTCTAAATCCCCAACGATCGACGACGCTTAGATTGCGCGGGCTAAAGCCCGCGACTCGGAAAAACAGTTCGCTCATTCGTTTAATGGCCTCGTGCTGAAATAGTGCTGTAGGGGTCGGACCTCCAACGGTATTGGTTCATTACCATCTTCGGACTTGCTCAACGCACGGATCGCGGCGACGGCAGCCCGAGCACCGGCAAGGGTGGTGATGAGCGGGACGCGGCGGGCCGTGGCGGCGGCGCGCCAGCGACCCTCGGCCGACGCGGGGCCGGTATGGATCGGCGTGTTGATGAGCAATTGCAGTGTGCCGTTGTCGATCAGGTCCTTGAGGAAGGGAGCGTCGCCGGAGTCGGAGTGTTTCGAGACCAGCGTCGAGGGAATCCCCGCTTCGGCCAGTGTGTTCCGCGTCCCGATCGTGGAAAAGATGCTGAAGCCAAGATCGTGCAGGTCACGGGCGATGGAGACGATTCGCGGCTTGTCGAGGTCGCAAACGCTGATCAGGACATTCCCCGAAGTCGGCAGCGATAAGCCCGTGGCGATCTGGGCTTTGGCAAACGCCTGGCCAAAGGTCGGAGCGATGGCCATGACCTCGCCCGTGCTGCGCATCTCCGGCCCAAGGATCACATCGACGCCGGGGAACTTGTGGAACGGGAAGACCGGGGCTTTGATTGCGGTATGTTTGGGCCAGGGCGTCTCGGTTACGCCGTGCGATGCCAATACCTCCGTTAGCGGCTCGCCCAACATGACCCGCGTGGCGACTTCGGCCCAGGGGATGCCCGTCGCCTTGGCCACGAAGGGCAGCGTGCGTGACGCCCGCGGATTCACTTCCAATACGTAGACCGTGCGATTCAGGATCGCGTATTGGACGTTCATGGCCCCGCACACTTGGAGTCGTTGGGCGAGTCTTTTGGTGGAACGGAAAAGCTCTTCGATCACAACCCGCCCCAGAGAAAATGGCGGCAAGACCGTGGTGCTGTCGCCGCTGTGGATGCCCGCTTCCTCAATGTGCTCCATGATCCCCGCGACCATGCACTTGGGCTGCGCCCTATCTTCTGATCCGCCCGTCCATCCGAAATCCGCGACCGCGTCGACGTCCACTTCGATCGCGTCGACGAGGAACTTGTCGATGAGGATGGGGTTGTCCCTTACGCCGCCCATGCGGTCGCTGGCGGCGAACACGGTCTCCAATAATTCATCCAGGTCGGCGTCGTTGTTGCACACCTTCATTCCCCGCCCGCCGAGTACATAACTAGGTCGTACGAGGATTGGGTAACCCAGGCTGCGGGCGACGTCGCGGGCTTGGACGCGGTCGCGGGCGATGCCGCTGGGCGGTTGGAGGAGGCTAAGCTCGCGGAGCACGCTCTGGAACTGCTCGCGGTCCTCGGCGAGGTGAATCATTTCCGGTTGAGTGCCAAGGATCGGCACTCCGACGTCTTTTAGCCCTTGCGCAAGATTCAACGGCGTTTGGCCGCCGAATTGCACGATGACGCCGCGAACCGGACCTCGACCAAGGTCGAGGTCCGGTTCGTGGAAGTTCGAAGATCGAAGTTCGAAGTCCGAATCAATTCCTGCCGTCTCTTCGTGCCTTCGTGCCTCTATGTCATCGTGCCTTTTTTCCTCGTGGCTTCGTGGCTCCTTGGCTCCGTGGCTTAATCGTTCAACGATGTTTAGCACGTCCTCGTGTGTCAGCGGCTCGAAGAATAGAAGGTCGCTGGTGTCGAAGTCCGTGCTGACCGTTTCGGGGTTGGAGTTGACCATCACGGATTCGAAGCCGGCCTTGCGTGCAGCGAACGAGGCGTGGCAGCAGCAATAATCGAACTCGATGCCTTGACCGATGCGGTTCGGGCCGCCGCCGAGAATCACGACTTTGGGCTTGTGGCTGACACGAATCTCGTCGTTGGCTTGTTGATTGCCGATTGCCGATTGTCGATTGCAGGTTGCTGATTGGGGAACCTCAAAAAGAGGATTTTCATGCGTGGAGTAGTAGTACGGCGTACTAGCCTTGAATTCCGCCGCG
>Ga0326597_10010568_pt1 | contig 12281 bp, 8 predicted proteins | sample RVTome_12_FD_203789 | JGI IMG/M metagenome (GOLD analysis project Ga0326597, IMG submission 203789) | Soil microbial communities from uranium-contaminated site in the Upper Colorado River Basin, Wyoming, United States - RVT100D185 | ecosystem: Environmental > Terrestrial > Soil > Contaminated >... | reverse complement strand
TATGTCAAGTACTGATCGATCCGGTCGTGGGTTCCAGCCTCACCCGGCTACGGGCGGCGCCCCGGCGCCACCGATGGGCTTCGGTGCGGCCCCGGAGGCGACCGCGGACGGCCACTGCCGATCCCCACGCATGATCTCCACCTTGCCGTCCTTCTCCAAATCCCAGGCGAGATTGAAGATCTTCTGCGCCCCCTGCTCCATGTCGACGATCAACTTGTCGATACGGGTGACGAAGCCGTTATAGGCGATGTTGACGGGAATCGCGACCACGAGTCCGGCCGCCGTGGTGAGGAGCGCGACTTTGATACCGCCCGCGACGAGGGAGGGATCGACGTCTCCGGCCGACTCGATCGCCGCGAAGGCCAGGATCATGCCGGCCACCGTGCCGAGAAAGCCCATGAGCGGTGCCACGTTCGCGATGGTTCCAAGAATCACCAGACCACGCTCGAGGAAGCCCAGTTCGATCGTGCCGGTCGTCGCGACGGCGGCCTCGAGCTCACCGGCGCCGAGGCGCTTGGTCTTGATGCGCTTCAGTCCCACCAGGAGAATCGCGGCTGCGGGACCGGCGGTGTTGTGAGCGATCTCGATCGCGCCGTCGATGTCGCCTCGCCGGGCCGCCTCTTCCACGCCCGAGATGACGCGCTGTGTGCCGCGGTGGGCGAGCCAAAGCGTCCACGCCTTCGCGATGATCACACCCAAGGCGATCATCGAGCAGAGGACGAGCGGATACATCATCATTCCGCCGTCGGCGAAGAGCGTCAGCAGCCTATATTGTGAATCCAAGCGGACTTCACTCCTGTCGTGAGATCGTCGCTCCCGGAGGAAGCACGCATCCGGATCCGAGGACCGCGCAATCTAGGAGTCGGGCTCTGAGGGTGTCAACGCGGTATTTCACGTGGACTTACAGGGTCGGTCGTGGACCCGTGAACGCGACGCTGGCAGGGTCGGGCTGCGCCGCGGTCGTCGCGCTGTCGACGGAAAGGTCGTTCCCCGACACGATCGCGCGCAAACGCTCCGAGTTGACCGCCCTCTCGAGCGTTCCGGAGATCGCCACTGCCACCTGCGCGGTCTCCTCGCTGACCACGATGACGATGGCATCGGTCTCCTCACTGAGGCCCAGCGCGGCGCGGTGCCGGGTGCCCAGCGAGCGGTCGCTCACGGGGGACTGCGTAAGGGGCAGGATCGCCCCCGCGCTCCGGATCCGGTCGCCCGCGATGAGAACCGCCCCGTCGTGCAGGGGTGAGTAGGGGGTAAAGATCGTGACGAGCATCTCGGCCGAGACCGGAGCCTCGACGGAGCTGCCCGTCTCCGCGTACTCGCCCAGGCCGACCTCTTGCTCGATCGCGATGATGGCCCCGTGCCGCGCACGCGCGAGGCGTTCGATGGCCTCGACGATCTCCTCGGTGACCCGACTGCTGCCCTCCAGGTGCTGGAACGCCCGCATCATGCGGCTCTGGCCCAGTCGTGCCAGGGCCGCGCGGAGCTCGGGCTGAAAGACCACCAGCACCGCGATCGCCCCGTACTGGAACACGGCTTCCAGCAAGGTTCGGATGAGGATCAGATCCAGGAGCCGCGCGACCCCGTAGGAGAAGGCGAGGAGCACGACGCCCAGTACGATCTGCATGGCTCGGGTCTGCTGGATGACCCGCAGGATCCGGTAGAGCAGGAACGCGACGATCAGAATCTCGGCCAGATCCGTCCAGCCGGGACGAAGGAACTGCAGCTGCTCCCAGATCCTGGTCAACGCCGGCTCCTCGCCACAGCAAGCGGGCGCGTGACCATCAGATCAACTCGTCGTCGTCCAGTGCCTCGACCACGCCGGGAGCCGGCCGGGGAAGCGGCCCGTCGCCGCCAGAGAGGCCGAATCCGCGCGGTGCCTTCTCGGGCTGAGCCGCCGGCTGATGCGGAAGCCGCGGCGGCTCCTCTTCCACGAGAAGCGGCAGCGGGGGCAAAGGCTCCCCGCGCGCCAGGGTCTCGACGTCCGTCCGGTCCAGCGTCTCCCGCTCGAGAAGCGCCAAGGCGAGCGCCTCCAGGAGATCCCTGTTCGCTCCCAGTACCTCGTGTGCCCTCCGGTGGGCTTCGTCGAGAATCCTCTTCACCTCTTCGTCCACGATGCGCTGCGTGTGCTCGGAGACCGCGCGGCGCTGCACGATCTCGCGGCCCAGAAAGACCTCCTGTTCGTTGTCCGCGACGGCGACGAGCCCGATGACCTCGCTCATCCCGAACGACGTGACCATCCTGCGCGCCATGGAAGTCGCGCGCTCGATGTCGTTCCCGGCACCGGTCGTGATGTCCTGAGAGCCGAAGATCATCTCCTCGGCCACGCGACCCCCGAACAGCATGGCGAGCTGGCCTTCCATCCACTCCTTCGTATAGGAGTGACGATCCACTTCCGGCAGGCTCGCCGTGATGCCCAGTGCGCGACCCCGCGGCACGATCGTGACTTTGTGCACGGGATCCAGACCCGGGATCCTGGTGCCCACGACGACATGGCCGGCCTCGTGATAGGCGGTCAGCTTCCGCTCATTCTCGGTGAGCACGAGGCTCTTTCGCTCGGTGCCGAGCATGACCTTGTCCTTGGCCTGCTCGAAGTCGGCCATCGACACCTTGTCGCCGTCCCGGCGCGCGGCCAGCAACGCAGCCTCGTTGCAAATGTTCTCCAGGTCGGCACCGCTCATTCCGGGGGTGCCGCGAGCGATGAACGACAGCTCCACGTCGTCGGAAAGCGGCAACTTTTTCGCGTGCACCCGCAGGATCCCCTCTCGCCCCTTCACGTCGGGAAGATCCACGACGACCTGCCGGTCGAAGCGGCCTGGCCTGAGGAGCGCCGGGTCGAGCACGTCGGGACGGTTCGTGGCAGCCAGAAGAATGACGCCTTCGTTGGACTCGAAGCCGTCCATCTCCACCAGGAGCGCATTCAGCGTCTGCTCGCGCTCGTCGTGTCCGCCACCCAGCCCTGCGCCGCGGTGGCGACCCACCGCGTCGATCTCATCGACGAAGATGATGCACGGCGCGTGCGCCTTGCCCTGCTCGAAGAGGTCCCTCACCCGAGACGCGCCCACGCCCACGAACATCTCCACGAAGTCGGAGCCCGACATCTGGAAGAAGGGTCGGGCGGCTTCGCCCGCGACCGCGCGAGCCAGCAGGGTCTTGCCGGTCCCGGGCGGGCCCACGAGGAGCACGCCTTTGGGGAGCCTCCCGCCGAGGCGCGAGAACTTCGCTGGATCCTTGAGGAACTCGATGATCTCCTGGAGCTCCTCCTTCGCTTCATCCGCGCCCGCCACGTCCACGAACGTCACCTTCGGCGTGTCGGGCGAGATCATCTTGGCCTTCGATCGACCGAACTGGAACGCACGGTTCCCCCCACCCTGCATCGTCCGGAAGATCCAAATCCAGAAGGCGATGAAGAGTAGCCAGGGAAGAGCCTGCAGCAGGAACGTCCCGATCCCTCGCTGCAGCGGCTCCGCGTTCACGATGACGCCATGACTCTGCAGCTCCTCGAGCAGTCCGTCGCTCAGCTCCCCGGGGAGCATGGTCCGGAACCGCAAGTAGTCCCGCTCGTCTCGCCTGACGGGTTGCCTGAACTCGCCCTCGACCGTGCGGTCGCGGAAGGTCACTTCGTCGATCCGGTCGGCCGTGACCTGTTGGGTGAAGTCCGAATAGCTGAGCACCGTGACAGGATCGTCCTGCCTCCCGACGACCTGTACGGCGAAGAGCAGCAACAGGGCCATCATCATCAAGAACGCGGCGTTCTTGGAGATGCGCCCCAAGCGGTTGTTGGGGTCGTCGGGTCGATTCGGGTTGGTTTGTGACATCTGGCTACTCGTGCGGGCCGGGCGGAGCGGCGAGTCGGGCGGCTCTAAAGGCTCGCGATATACGGCAAATGGCGAAAGTCTTCCCCGTGGTCGAGTCCATACCCCACGAGGAAGACATTGGGTGCATCGAAGCCGACCCAGCGGGGCTCCGCTTCGACCGCGTCGAGACGCTTGTGCAGCAAAGCGCAAATCTCGAGACTGCTGGGACCACGGGCCTGGAGCCGCGGAAGGAGCAGGCGGAGCGTGGTCCCGCTGTCGACGATGTCCTCCACGACGAGGACGGCACGGCCCTCCAACGACGACGCGGGGTCGTAGAGCAGGCGCACCTCCCCGGTCGACACCTCCCCCGGTCCGTAGCTCGACGCGACCAGGAAATCGACTTGGTGGGGCAGCGTGATCGCCCGCACGAGGTCGGCCATGAAGATAAACGCTCCCTTGAGGAAACCGAGGACGAGCAGGCGATCTCTTACCTCGTAAGCCGCGGAGATCTCGGCCGCGAGCTCACGCACGCGCCGGTCGATCTGCTCCGTGCTGAAGACGATCTGCAGGGGCTCCTCCGCAGCCCGAAGGCCATGGTCAGTCCAGTCGGGCATCAGCCGATTCCGATCCTGAGCCCGTCGGGGGAGTCCGGGAAGCCTGTCCATTCAGCCCTGGCCAACCCGGGGATCCACAGCACCTGTCCCTCCGCGTCGACGACGAGTGGAACGCGGTGTCGTTCCGAAGGTGGGATACGAGCTTCGAGGAGGACTTTCTTCACCTTCCTGGTCCCCCCGGTCACGCGGATCCGGTCACCCGGACGACGGGAACGAACGACCAAGGGGAACCGCAGGGCGCTCACGTCGAACCGCTCGGAGCGTCGTCGGCTCACGGGCTCCTGTCCGCCCCACGCCACCGGGATGGAAGTGCCCGCGAGGACGACGGACCCCCGGCCGGGCCCCGTGTCGGCGATCTCGAGTGCCCGCTCCTCTCCGGCGGGCATCGCTCGGCCCAGGACGCAGCGGTCCAGCTCTACGCCGAGCGACACCCAGCCTCCCAGGTCGATCGCACGGCCGCTCTGACCCGAGGCGGCGAACGCTACCGCCAGGTGCGTGGTCCGGTGGTCCAGCCTCACGCCGAGCCCCGCCGCGAGAGCGCGGATCACACGAGCGCGCACCGCGGGGTGGAGCTCGATCAGGTGGGCCCGGTCCAGGGACACCCCCCCTTCTACCTCCCTCACATCCAAGGGACCCATGACCGCCGGAAGGACGCTCGCCCAAGCCGCCTCTTCGTCGTTCGCCATGTCGGCCAGACGCACGAGCGCCCGCCGAGCCCCCGAAGAGACCAGCCTCTCTATGTCAGGAAGAATCCTGTTCCGGAGCGCGTTGCGAGCATACGCGGAGCCGCGGTTGGTCGGGTCCTCCTTCCAGGAGAGCCGCACCCTGTTGGCGTACTCCACCAACTCGGTCCTCCAGACGTCGAGTAGGGGTCGCACGATCGTGGGTCCCCGGTGCGCCGGAATGCCGCGCAACCCGAACGAGCCCGTGCCCCTGAGGAGCCTGAACAGGACGGTCTCCGCCTGGTCGTCCGCGTGGTGCGCCGTGAGCACGACGGAGGCCCCGGTCCGCTCACGCACCTCTCGCAAGAACTCATAGCGGGCATCGCGCGCCTGTTCCTCCGAAGCCGGTGGCACGTCTGCCTTGCCGACGTGCACGGGCACGTTCCACGCCCGGCAGAGTCCCACGACCCAGCGGGCGTCAGCGGCGCTGCACGAGCGCATGCCGTGGTCGAAGTGCGCCACGGCCCACTCGCGCCGTGCATGACGCGCCTCGAACCGAGCGAGGTGCAGGAGCACGCAGGAGTCGAGACCACCGGACACGGCGACGACGCACCGACCCTCCTGTCCGTGTGAGGCGAGGCCCGCCCGGAAACGGTCCCCGAGAGATGGTTTGACGACCGTCACGAGCCGCGACGCTCCCGGGCCCCCGGCGGAACCGGCCGGCCGGTGCGCTCCGTCAGGACCCTTGCGAGAAGGTCTGGCCGATCCGTCTGGATGCCGTCGACGCCGAGGTCGAGGAGCCTGTGCATGTCGTCCGCTCGGTTCACGGTCCAGATCTGCACCGGGATCGAGCGGCGTTGGGCTTCCCGCACGAAACGTCGCGTCGCAACCAGGAGCCGTCCGTGCCGCTCGGGGACCTGGAGAATATCGGCGTGAGGCGTATAGGGGCCCCCGCCTGGCAACCAATGCGTCAACCAGAAGAGGAGAACCTGGCCATAACTGGCCCCCCACGGGCCCGGATACCCACGCGCGTCCCTGCGTGACGACTCGTGCTCGGCTGCGACGAGCACGCGGTGCTCCGCGCGGTGCCGCGCGATGACCTCCACGAGGGGGCCCGCCACCTGTGGCTCTTTGGCTTCGATGTTCATCCGCATGTCGGGGAACCCTCCGAGGACCTCATCGAGCGTGGGGATGGTCACTCCGCACCCCCGGAAAGGATGGTCGCCCGCCTTGTCGACGAAGTGGTACCCGGCGTCGAGAGACTGGATCTTCGCCAGCGGAAAGTCGGCGACCGGCCCGCTCCCGTCCGTGGTGCGGTCGACGGTCGCGTCGTGGATGACCACGACCTGACCGTCCTTGGTCAGCCTAACGTCCAGCTCCAACATGTCGGCCCACCACTGTTCCACTGCCATCCGGAACGCACGAACCGTGTTCTCCGGTGCGAGCAACGAACCGCCCCGGTGCGCCACGAGCATCGGGGCACCCGCGAGATAGGGGTGACCCGGGCGAGGTCGCACCCAGGGCGTCATTGGTGAGGTCCCTGCGCGCGATCAGGCCGACGCCTGTCGGCCCGCCTCGATCCGCGCCAACTCCTCCGGCCCGACGCCGTGGAACTCGTACATAACGAGATCGATCAACTCGCTCGTGAGCTCGAGCTCCGTGCGAAACCTGGCCGCATCGTCGTCCGACGACTCCGCCAACCCGTCCTCGAGCTCGACGACCCGCCCGGCCAGGAACGCCATCACGTCCTTCACGACCTCCGGTCTCGGGCTGGCGGGCGCTATCGAGTCGGGCATGACCTCGTGCAGGAGAAGCCCGCGAATGAACGCCAGGAAGCCCGGAAACGTCAGCTGCGTGATCGGCCCCTCCTCGAGCGCTTCCTCATCTGTGATGTGCTCCCACTCGAGGTCGTTCCAGTACAGGTTCTCCGCCTCTCCCAGGAGATACGCCTGGGCCTCTTCGGTCAGGGCGTCGTCGCCCTGCGCCGACGGTGGGTCGAGGCGTCGATCCAGGAGGCGCTCGAGCCGTTCGCGGCGCGCATCCAGGAGCGTATTCGCGCGGTCGGTCATGTGCGTCACTCGGGCTCGCTGAGGGTGGATCGGTCTCGGGGTCAAGATAGGCATCGGATCGCCCGCTGGGAAACCGGAGACGGCCCCTTCCGTTGAGGGGGTTCCGGCGCCTCTTCTCCCTTGCAGCTGACCGTGGAAGAGGATATGATCGTCTCACTGCTTCAAGCGGTTCCCCGCCTCCTCATTAGAGAGGAACAGCCGCGTGATGCCAAGTGATTCCGGGCGTCCGGGCAATCAGACCGTGTGCCGTTTAGTCTTTTACGTCGCGGCCCTCCACGGGGGGAGCTGGCGGGCGTGAACGCAAAGAGCGTTCACGGTTGAGCCGAGGGCTTCTTGGCTCCCCACCGGTCCCAGCCGAGGGCCGGTCTTACGAGTGGATAGATGCCAAGAGCCAAGACCGGGCCTCAAGCCCCACCGCTGACTCTCTACGATCCCGCGTACGAACACGACGGGTGTGGAACGGGCTTCATCGCCGCGATCGATGGATCCCGTAGCCGTCGAGTCGTAGAGCTGGCCGTTCAGGCCCTCGTTCGGCTCACCCACCGTGGCGCCGTTTCGGCGGACGCGGTCTCGGGAGACGGAGCGGGCGTGACCATCCAGATCCCGCGCGAGCTCCTTGCCGAAGACGCTCAGCGACTCGGCCTGCCCGGTGACCAGGTCGATCGCTTGGCTGTCGCCATGGTCTTCCTACCGACCGACGAGGACCACCGCCCGCAGGCGCGCGCGCTTCTGGAGTCGGCCGCGGCACGCAGCGGCGTGAACGTTTTGGGCTGGAGACCTGTGCCCGTCGATCCGTCGATGCTCGGGGGGCTCGCCAAGGACACGTTGCCGGGCATCGAGCAGCTGCTCTTGGCGAGGACCGAAAGGCAGACGAGTACCGACTTCGATCGTGCGCTCTATCTCGGTCGCAAGCGGGCCGAGGCCGCGTACCGGGAGCACGACATCGACGCGTACGTCGTCTCGATGTCCTCGCGCACCGTCGTGTACAAGGGCCTCATGGTGGCACCTCAAGTCGAGCGTTTCTTCCCCGACCTGGGTGACGAGCGAACCGTGAGCAGCGTGGCCCTCTTCCACCAACGATTCGCTACGAACACGCTGCCGAACTGGAAGCTCGCCCAGCCGTTCCGCATGCTCGGCCACAACGGCGAGATCAACACGCTCCTGGGCAACAGAAACTGGATGTCGGCCCGCGAGCCGGAGCTCACGTCGCCGGTCTGGGGAGACGCGGTGAATGAGCTGACTCCGGTCATCTGGCCGATCGGGTCGGACAGCGCGTCGCTCGATGAAGCGTTCGAACTGCTCGTCACGTCGGGACGGGACCTGCTGCACGCGATGCGGATTCTCGTCCCCGAGGCGTGGGAGAACGACCCCGACCTCGATCCCAAGCTGCGAGGCTTCTACGAATATCACGCCTGCCTCACCGAGCCATGGGATGGCCCCTCCGCCATCGCCTTCACCGACGGAGTCGTGGCGGCGGCCGCAATGGACCGCAACGGCTTGCGACCGGCACGCTACCAGGTCACGGCGGACGGACTCGTGATCATGGCTTCGGAGGTCGGCACGCTCGACCTCCGACTGTCGGACGTCATCGAGTCGGGGCGGGTCGGCCCGGGCGAGATGATCGCGGTAGACACCGCACGCGGGCAGTTCCTGCACAACGCCGAAATCAAAGAGCGCCTCGCAGGAAGCAGGCCCTACAGCCAGTGGGTGGAGGGCAATCTGCGCCACCTCGGCGGCCCGACCAACAACGAGGGCGCCGCGTCGTTCGACGGGGACCTGGCGAGCGCTCATGTGCTGCACGGGTACACTCGTGAAGAGATCAAGCAGGTCCTCGCGCCCATGGCGGCCGAGGGGAAGGAAGCCACGGGCTCGATGGGCGACGATACTCCCCCGTCCGCCCTCACCGACCAGCAGCGGCCCTTCTATACGTACTTCAGGCAGCGCTTCGCGCAGGTCACCAATCCCCCGATCGATTCGATCAGGGAGCGCGTGGTCATGTCGTTGGACACCTATCTGGGCAAGCGCCACTCTTTCCTGGAGGAGCGCCCCGAGGCCGCTCGGCTTCTCCACCTACGCAGCCCTCTGCTGTCGGATTCGAACTGGGCGAAGCTCATGCGCTCGGGGGGTGACGATCTGACCTTCGCCACGCTGGACGCGGTCTTCCCCGCCGCCGGCGGGCCCGAGGGCCTGCGCGAAGCCCTCGACGACATTTGTCGAGGGGCGACGGCGGCGGTGCAGGACGGCCACGGTGCGTTGATCATCACCGACCGAGCCGCCGACGAGCACCGGGCACCGATCCCAATGCTCTTGGTGGTCTCGACCGTGCACCACCACCTCATCCGCACGGGGCGCCGCATGCGGGCGAGCATCCTGGCCGAGGCCGGGGACGCACGTGACGTGCATCAACTCGCGGCGCTCATCGGCTTCGGTGCGTCGGCGGTCCATCCTCACATCGCGCTGGCGACGGTTCGAGACCTCGCCACCAGGGGAGAACTGGGCGAGGGGCTCGAGGACGGCGATCGCGCTGTCCGGACCTTCATCAAGGCGGCCGAGGCGGGTCTGCTGAAGATCATGTCCAAGATGGGGATCGCCGCCGTCTCGTCCTACCACGGCGCGCAGATCTTCGAGGCCCTGGGCTTGGGCGACGAGCTGATCGAGCGTTGCTTCCCCGGCACCACCTCCCGCATCGGCGGCATCGGGCTCACCCAGGTCGCCCAGGACGTACTGGAGCGGCACCAGCGAGCCTTCTCGGGCGGCGACCTGGAGGCCGGCGGATGGTACAAGTTCCGCCGCGGCGGGGACTATCACGCGAACGAGCCCCCAGTCTGGCGGGCGCTGCATAAGGTGGTAGAAGGCGGCGGCAAGGAAGCTTACGAGGACTACACCAGGCTCATCTACGAGCGTCCACCGACGGCGCTCCGTGATCTCCTGACCTATTCGTCGGACCGCGACCCGATCGACATCGACGAGGTCGAGCCGGTCGGGAAGGTGCTGCAACGGTTCCAGACCGGCGCGATGTCGCTCGGTGCCTTGAGCCGGGAGACCCACGAGGACATCGCCCGCGCCATGAACCGCATCGGCGGCCTGGCCAACACAGGCGAAGGTGGGGAGGACCCCCGCCGCTACTCGTATGACGGTGACCTGCGGGATGCCAACTCAGCCATCAAGCAGGTCGCTTCGGGGCGCTTCGGAGTGACTCCGGCCTACCTGGCTGGAGCCCGGGAGCTCGAGATCAAGATCGCCCAGGGGGCCAAGCCCGGTGAGGGAGGGCAGCTCCCGGGCCACAAGGTGAGCCCCTACATCGCGAGCCTACGGCACGTGGAGCCGGGGACTTCCCTCATCTCGCCACCGCCGCACCACGACATCTACTCGATCGAGGACATCGCCCAGCTCATCTACGATCTGAAAATGGCGAACCCCGAAGCGCGCGTGGGCGTGAAGCTCGTCGCCGCGGAGGGCGTGGGTACGATCGCGGCGGGCGTCGCCAAGGCCTTCGCAGACAATATTCAGATCAGTGGGCACGACGGCGGCACGGGCGCCTCACCGCTCTCATCCATCAAGTACGCGGGCGCGCCCTGGGAGCTGGGCCTCGCCGAGACCCAGCAGACGCTGGTGCTGAACGGTCTGAGGGGTCGGGTTCGGGTCATCACCGACGGCGGGATCCACACGGGACGGGACATCGTTACGGGCGCGATGCTCGGCGCGGACCGCTTCGGCTTCGGCACCGCCGCGTTGATCGCGCTCGGATGCAAGATGGCGCGGCAATGCCACTCGAACACGTGCCCGGTCGGAATCGCCACGCAGGCCGAGGAGTATCGCCAGAAGTACTTCGGCACTCCGGAGATGCTCATCACCTTCCTCACGGCGGTCGCCGAAGAGGTCCGCGAGATCCTCGCAGAGTTGGGATATTCGAGCCTAGAGGATGTAATCGGCCGCGCCGATCTCCTGAAGCAGATCCCCGGCCAGGACAGCCAACGGTGGCGCTCGGTCGATCTCTCCCGGCTCATCGCGCCGGCGTCGGGTGGTCCGTTGCACTGCACCCAGGAGCGCAACGACCGCCCCGGCCTCACGCTCGACGACCGCATCATCGAGGAGTGCGGCGATGCGCTAGAGACGGGCACTCCGTTCTCAGGGAGCTATGAAATTCAAAATACGGACCGCACGGTGGGCGGACGCCTGTCCGTGCGCGTCGCTCGCACGCACGAGGACGCGGGCCTCCCGCCGGGGTCGGTGGACCTGCGCTTCAGCGGCTCGGCGGGCCAGTCCTTCGGGGCCTGGCTGGTCGGAGGAGTGAGCCTAACGCTCGAAGGTGAGGCGAACGACTACGTCGCCAAGGGAATGCATGGAGGCCAGATCGTGGTCCACCCGCCGGACGACGCGGGATTCTCCCCCGGCGAGTCCGCGCTCGTCGGAAACACGGTGCTCTACGGGGCGACCGGCGGAAGTCTCTTCATCTCCGGTCGGGCGGGTGAGCGCTTCGGCGTTCGCAACTCCGGCGCGGTCGCCGTCGTCGAAGGGTGTGGTGATCACGGATGTGAGTACATGACGTCGGGCCTCGTGGTGGTGCTCGGTCGCGTGGGCCGGAACTTCGGCGCCGGTATGTCGGGTGGGGTGGCGTACGTCCTCGATGCCGACGGCACCTTCCTCAACCGCCTGAACCGCGAACTCGTAAGGCCTGATCCCGTGAGCGATCCGCAGGAGATCGAGACCCTGCGGGCGCTGATCGACCGCCACCGAGAGCTCACGGGCTCGGCGCGTGCGGCACAGCTCCTGAAGAGCTGGCCCGACCAGCTCCCCAGGTTCTGGAAGGTCGCGCCCCATATGTCGCCTGCCGAGACGGACACGCCGACGTCGGAGTCCAACGAGCAAGGAGACTTGAACAAGGATCGCGTGCCGCAGAGCACGCGCGCACAGCCTCGGGCGCTGGCCGCGAGTGACGCCGCACAGGAAGGTCAGTACGAGGTGCCGCCGCCTCCGGCCTGAGCCAGCCGTGGGAAGCGGGATCATACGAGAGTGGATCGCACAGCGCGTCCGCGGCCAACGGTGGTGGGTATCGCGGGAACCTATCTGCTCCACAAACAGGGCGACCCCTTCGGGACGACGGTATGCCTGTTCTGGTTGGGGACCGCGCTCTTTAGCGCC
>Ga0326597_10010566_pt1 | contig 12282 bp, 10 predicted proteins | sample RVTome_12_FD_203789 | JGI IMG/M metagenome (GOLD analysis project Ga0326597, IMG submission 203789) | Soil microbial communities from uranium-contaminated site in the Upper Colorado River Basin, Wyoming, United States - RVT100D185 | ecosystem: Environmental > Terrestrial > Soil > Contaminated >... | reverse complement strand
GCGCTCGCCCGGCGTCGTGTTGCAGCCGAGCGAGCAATGCACGCACACCGAGGGAGCGGTCTGGAGGTCCCACTTCCGCGTGTAGTGCCGGCCGAGCGTCTTGTCGGTGAACACACCCGTCGGGCACACCTCGACCAGGTTCCCGCTGAACTCGCTCTCGAGCACACCGTCCTCGGCGCGCCCGAAGTAGACGTGGTCGTGCGCGGCGAAGACGTTCAGGTCGCGCCCTCCGGCGAAGTCCCGGTAGTAGCGCACGCAGCGGTAGCACTGGATGCAGCGGTTCATCTCGTGGTTGATGAAAGGCCCGAGATACTGGTTGCGGTACGTGCGCTTCCGGAATCGGAAGCGGCGCGCGGCGTGCCCCGTCATCACGGTCATGTCCTGGAGGTGGCATTCGCCGCCCTCGTCGCAGACGGGGCAGTCGTGCGGATGGTTCACCATGAGCCACTCGACGACCGACTTCCGGAATCGCGCGGCTTCAGGATCGGCGACCGAGATGCGCGCGCCGTCGGCGGCGGGCGTCATGCACGCCATGACGAGCATGCCGCGCGTGTCCTTCTCGTCCTTGAACTGCTTCACGGCGCACTGCCGGCAGGCGCCGACCGATCCGAGCGCCGGGTGCCAGCAGAAGTACGGCAGGTCGATGCCGAGGCCCAGGCACACCTCGAGGAGGTTGCGCGACGGATCCGCGTCGTGCATCCGGCCGTCGATCCACACGGCGGCCATCAGCAGGCCCTCCGAGCGCGGCGCTCGCCGCGGAGGCCGGCCGTCCGCTGGTTCGCCGCGCGCACCATCAGCCTTCCCCCCACGGGCAGCGCTTCTCGCGGATGTGCGCCTCGAAGTCGTCGCGGAAGTACTTGAGCGCGCTCTGGAGCGGCTCCATCGCACCGGGCGCGAGCGCGCAAAACGTCTTCCCGGGTCCGAGGAAGCGGCAGTGCTGCTCCAGGATCTCGAGGTCGCCGGGTTCCCCCTCGCCGCGATCGATCGCCGCGAGGAGCTTCTCCGTCCACGGCAGCCCCTCGCGGCACGGCGTGCACCAGCCGCACGACTCGCGCGCGAAAAACGTCTCGAGGTTGTGCACCATGCCGACAGGACACGTGCGGTCGTCGAGCACGATCATCGTGCCGGTGCCGAGGCGGCTCCCGGCCCGCATCACCGAGTCGAAGTCCATGTCCACGTCGAGGTGCTTCTCGGTGAGGAAGTCGGTGGACGCCCCGCCCGGCAAGAGGCCGCGGAAACGGTAACCGTCGCGCATGCCTCCCGCGTGCTCCTCGAGGATCTCGCCGAGCTTCGTTCCCATCGGAAGCTCCCAGAGGCCGGGGCGCTTGACGCGCCCGCTCATGCCGTAGAGCTTCGTGCCGCCGTCTCCCGTGCGGGAGAGCTTCCGGAACCACTGCGAGCCGTTCACGACGATGTGCGGCACGTTACAGAGCGTCTCCACGTTCTGCACGACGGTCGGTTTCCCCCACAGACCGACGAGAAGAGGGAAGGGCGGCTTCGCGCGAGGAATGGCGCGCTTTCCCTCGAGCGCGTTCAGGAGCCCCGTCTCCTCGCCGCACATGTACCGTCCCGCGCTCACGTGCAGGTGCATCTCGAGACCGTAGCCGCTCCCGAGGATGTCTCGGCCGAGGTATCCCGCTCCGTAGGCTTCCGCGATCGCGCGCTTCAGGCGATTCTCCGAGAGCTTGTACTCCCAGCGAAGGAAGATGAACGCCTCCGTCGCCTGGATCGCGTAGGAGGCGAGGATCATCCCTTCGATGAACTGGTGCGGATCGCCTTCCATCAGATGGCGGTCCTTGAACGTCCCCGGCTCCATCTCGTCCGCGTTCGCGACGAGGTACTTCGTCTTCGGCGCGTTCTCGCCCATCGGGACGAAGCTCCACTTGAGCCCGGTTCCGAATCCGGCGCCGCCGCGTCCGCGAAGCGTCGATTCCTTGACGAGCGCGGTGAGCGCGGCCGGATCCATCTCTGCGAGCGCTTTCCGCAGCCCCTGGTAGCCGCCCGCCTTCTCGTATCCGGCGAGATCGAACGGCTCCTGGCCGGGCCGGATGTTCCGTGTGAGCGGCTTGTCCATCGCCTTCCCGCTACCGGTACCGCTCGAGGATCCGGTCGAGCGTCCCCGGTTCGAGATCGGTGTGGAGGTCCTCGCCGACCATGAGCGCCGGCGCGCGCTCGCAGATCCCGAGGCAGGCGTTCGGCACCACGGTGAACCGCCCGTCGGCGGTCGTGCCGCCCGGCTCGATGCCGAGCCGTTCGCGAAGCTCGCGGAAGATCTTGTTCGATCCCATGATCCAGCAGCTCACGCTGTCGCAGACCAAGATCACGTGCCGGCCCACCGGCCGCCTGTAGATGAGGTTGTAGAACGTTGCGACGCCGTCCAGCTCCTCGGCGCTCATGCCGAGGCGCTCGGCGATGTCGCGGATCGCCTCATCGGTGATCCAGCCGCGTCGGCGCTGCACGATCTTGAGCGCCTCGATCGACGCGGAGGCTCTCTGCGGCAGCTTCGCTGCTTCCTCCTCGATCTCCCGGATCTCCTCGGGGCTCAGCAACGCGGCGTTCCTCCTCGTCGGGCGTCAGCGGTCCACATCGGCGAGCACGTAGTCCATCGCGCCGAGGATCGCGAGCACGTCGGCGATCATCGATCCCCGCGCGAGAAGCGGCAGCATCTGCAGGTGCGGGAACGAGCCGCTCCGGATCCTCACGCGGTACGGGTGAATGTCTCCGTCGCTCACGAGGTAGTAGCCGTAGCTTCCTTTCGTCCCCTCGATCGGCACGATCGCCTCGCCCGGCGGGATCACCGGCCCCCAGCTCACGCCGAGGAAGTGCGTGATGAGCGTTTCGATGTCGAGCATTGTGCGCGCCTTCTCCGGCGGCACCGCGAGCGGGTGATCCGCCTTGTGCGGCCCGGACGGCATGTTGTCGAGGCACTGGCGGATGATCCGGAGGCTCTGCCGCATCTCCTCGACGCGCACCTCGGCGCGCGCATAGCAGTCGCCCGCGGCCGCCGTCGGGACGTCGAACTCGAACTGTTCGTACCCGCTGTACGGGCGTTTCTTCCGCAAGTCCCACGCGAGGCCGCACGCGCGGAGGTTCGGCCCCGTCGCTCCCCACTCGATCCCTTGCTCCAGCGTGAACGCGCCGACGCCGACGGTGCGCGCCTTGAAGATCGAGTTCCGCATGACGAGGCCGTCGTACTCGCGGAGCCGCGCGGGAAGGTAGTCGATGAATTCGCGCACCATCGTGTCCCAACCGCGCGGGAGGTCTTGCGCGACCCCTCCGATCCGGAACCAGCTCGGATGCATGCGCGCGCCGCAGACCGCCTCGACGATGTCGAAGATCCGCTCGCGATCCGTGAACATGTAGAAAATGGGGGAGAGCGCGCCGACGTCCTGCGCGAACGTGCCGTACCACACGAGGTGGCTCGCGATGCGGAAGAGTTCGCACATCATGACGCGGATGACCTTCACGCGGTCGGGCACCTCGATCCCGGCGAGCTTCTCGACGGCGAGCACGTAGGGGAGGTTGTTGACCACGCCCGCGAGGTAGTCGACGCGGTCCGTGTACGGGATGTACGTGTGCCATGTCTGCCGCTCGCCCATCTTCTCGGCGCCGCGGTGATGGAAGCCGATGTCGGGAACCGCCCCGAGCACGATCTCGCCGTCCACCTGGAGCACGATGCGGAGCACGCCGTGCGTGCCGGGATGCTGAGGGCCGAGGTTCAGGAAGAGGAAGTCGCTCTCCTCGCCCTCGCGCCGCATGTTCCAGTCCTCGGGGCGGAACTGGAGCGCTTCCTCCTCGCGTTCCTGCTTCTCGTCGGGCAGGCGGAACGGCCCCATCTCGGTTGCGCGCGCCGGATGATCCTTGCGGAGCGGGTGCCCCGTCCACGTGGGCGGCATGAGGATGCGCCGGAGGTTCGGATGCCCGTCGAAGCGGATCCCGAACATGTCCCAGGCCTCGCGCTCGTACCAGTTCACCGCAGGCCAGACGCCCGTTGCGCTGCGGAGCGACGGCGCGTCGCCGGAGAGCGAGATCTTCAGCCGCACGTCGGCGTTCCGGTCGATCGAGAGGAGGTGGTAGAAAACGGTGAAATCGCCGGCCGGTTGGCCGCCGCGCACGCGGCGGGTCCGCTCGTCGATCGCCGAGAGGTCGAAGAGCATCCGGAAGGGCGCGTCGATCTCTTCCTTCAGATAGCGCAGGATCTCGACGTTCCGCTCGGACGGGATCCAGAAGGTCGGGATGCCGTCGCACGTCGTCTGCTCGACGACCGCGTCGCCGAAGTGCTCGCGGAGCGAGGAGAGGAGCGCTTGGGAGTCCGTGCGCTCGGCGCCGCCTTCGATCCGCGTGGCTTCCACTCAGACCTCGTCGGGGGACCGCAGCGTGGTCGCGCGCATCCGCTCCGCGCGCTTTTCGTCGCGGAAGGAAGGAAGCTTGGGCTCGATGATGCGGCGGTCCTCGAGCCACCAGCCGAGCGGCCGGCGCTCGCGGCCGACCTTGCCTTGCAGGAGGAGGAGCCCCTCCATCAGCGTCTCGGGCCGGGGCGGGCAGCCGGGAACGTACACGTCCACCGGGAGGAACTTGTCCACGCCCTGCACGACGCTGTAGATGTCGTACATCCCTCCCGAGTTCGCGCACGATCCCATCGAGATGATCCAGCGCGGCTCCATCATCTGCTCGTACAAGCGCCGGATGATGGGCGCCATCTTTATGAAGACGGTCCCCGCGACGACCATGACGTCGGCTTCGCGCGGGCTGCCGCGGATCACCTCGGAGCCGAAGCGCGCGATGTCGTAGGGGCTCGTGAGGCTCGTCGCCATCTCGACGAAGCAGCACGACAGTCCGAACCCGAAAGGCCAGATCGAGTTCTTGCGCCCCCACGCGACGAGGTCCTCCAGGCGCGCGAGAGCCATCGAGCGGCGCACCGCCTCGTCGATCCGCGGGTCGCTCGATGCGGGCGGCTCGCCCGATGATTCCGGCGGCTGTCCGTCGGGGCGCGTGAGCCACCACTTCATCGCGCGCCTCCGCCGAGTCCGCCCCGTGCGCGCTTCGGGCCCCAGTCGAGCGCCCCTTGCTTCCACTCGTAGACGAGCGCGGCGAGGAGGATGCCGATGAAGACCGAGATGCCCGCGAAGCCGGTCCACCCGGCCTCGCGCACGGAGATCGCCCACGCGATGAGGAAGACCGCTTCGACGTCGAAGATCACGAAGAGGAGCGCGACGAGATAGAAGCGCGCGGACAGACGGCCGCGCGCGCTGCCGGTAGGAGGGATGCCCGACTCGTACGGTTCCGCTGTGGCCCTCTCGCGGTGCCGCTCGCCGAGGAAACGCGGGATGCCGATCATCAGACCGGCCAGGAGGAGCGCCAGCAGAAAATGGAAGGCCAATGGCCACAGGGTCGTCATCGAGTTCCGGTCACCGTTCGCCGTGTCATTCCATAAGAGCGACGAGGTCGTGGTCGGTTCGGCCCCGCTCCGGCATTTCACGAAGCGGTTCGGAGCGGCGGCTCGATGCGCCGCGGCCGCTCGCGGGATTCCCTCCGCATTGTACGCGCGAAGGGCGGCCGCCGTCCCGGTGCGTGCGCGTCGTGGAAATCTCGAACGAAGATCCGATACTCCGATCGTGGCCGGACGCACGATCGCGGCGAGCGCCGCGCCGGACTACGCCGCGTTCCGCGCCAGGAGCCGCACGAACCGCGGATGGGTGCGCAGGCCGTCCCACTCGGGCTCGATGCGGGCGCGCGCGAGGACGAAGGCGGGGATCACGGCGGCGGAGCTTTCGAGGAGCGCGAGCGCGTCGTCCTTCTCGCCGCGGAGCGCGTGGATCGCGGCCGCGTAGTAGCGCGTGAACGGATCGTCCGCCCCCAGCGAGAGGCGCTCCGCGAACGCCTCGAGCGCTTCCTCCAGCGCCTCGCCCGCCGGCGCCTCGTCCCCGGCCGAGAGATGGCACATGCCGAGCCTCAGGTGGAGCTCGATGCGGATGCGCGAGCGGAGCGCATGATCGAGCCGCTCGCCGAAGAGGAGTTCGTTCGTGAACGCATCGATCGCCTCGGGGAACCGGCCCTGGAGCGACAGCACGTGTCCGAGGCGCATGTGCGCTCCAACGAGCCGCACTCCCTGCTGTCCGGAGAGGAACTCTTCCTGGAGCTCGATCGCGCGCCGCGCGGCCGTCTCGCTTGGCGCGAACTCCCGCAAGAGCGCGCGGCAGTGCGCGAGCTGGAGCCAGTACCATCCGGCCTCGGGGTTCCGCTCGACCGCCTTTCCGAAGTAATCCGCCGCGCCGCGGAAGTCGGCGCGCCCGATGAAGAGGCCCCGCGCCATTCCGCCGAGGATGTACGAATCGTCCGGCGCGAGGGAGAGCGCGCGGTGGAGGCACTCCATCCCGTCATCCACCTGGTTCCGCGCGATGAGCGTGAGGCCCAGCTCTCGCCAGGCGCGCGGCAGCCGCGGCCGCGATTCCAGCACGCGGCGCAGGATCGCGGCGCCGCGCTCGTGCAGCTCCGGCGACGAGAGGTAGTCGGCCTTCGTCGCGTAGGCCGCGCCGAGTTCGACCTGCGCGCGGACGTAGTCCGGATCGAGCTCCAGCGCGCGCTCGAAGAGGAGGATCGCGCGGTCGAGCGACTCGTAGCTCAACGAGCGCATGTTGAGGAGCCCCTTCGAGAGCGCCTCGTACGCCGCGACGATCTGCGTCTCCTCCCCCTCGTGCGCGGCCACGACGCTCGTCCGCAACCCGGCGAGGAGCTCGGCGACGATCTCGTCCTGGAGCGAGAAGATCGACTCGATGCGCCCGTCTTTCCGGAGCGCGCGCACGACGCGGCCCGACTCCACCTCGACGACGCGCACCGTGACGCGCACCTGGTCGCCCGAACGCTGGAAGCCGCCCGCGAGGACCCAGCGGGCGCCCGTCATGCGCCCGAGCTGGACGGCGTCCTCCGCTTCGAGTTCGCCCGCGGCGCCGAGCCGGCGAAGGCTCTCGCGCAGGCGCTCCGGGCTCCAGATTTCGAGTCCTTCGATCTCCTGGAGCGCCGCCGTGACCGTCTCCGCGAGCCCGGTGCCGAGCCACTCGTCCTCCGCCCGTCCGGTGATGTTCGCGAACCCCGCGATCGCGACGGTCAGCGCGCCCGAGAACGCGAGCGCGGCCGGGTCGCCCGCCCGAAGACGGAAGATCTGCGTTCCCACGTCACGCAAACCCGGCGGGCGCGCGGCGGGATCCTTCGCGAGCATGCGCGCGAGGAGGCGCTCGATCTCGGGCATGCGCGGATCGATCCATCGCGCCGGCAGAGGAGGCATCTCCCGGTGGAGGATCGCGTCGGCGAGCTGCACGACGTTTTCGCCGTCGAAGGGCCGCTTCCCGGCGAGAAGCTCGTAGAGGATGACGCCGAGCGAGAAGAGGTCGGAACGCGCGTCGATCGGGCGCCCCAGCGCCTGTTCGGGCGACATGTAGTGCGGCGTTCCCGCGAACTCGCCGTCGCGGAGCGCGATATCGCGGGTGAGCGTGCGGTCGTCCGCGGGCACCGGCCGGTGCATGCGCGCGAGGCCGAAGTCGAGGATCTTCACGCGCCCTTGCGAGACCATGAGGTTCGACGGCTTCACGTCACCGTGCACGACGCCGTGGGCGTGCGCTTCGGCGAGCGCGTCGGCCGCCTGGCCGACGAGGCCCAGGATCTCGTCGAGCCCCATCGACGATGCCGCCGCGAGCTCGGAGAACGTCTTCCCCGCGACGTACTCCATCGCCATCGCAGTCGTCCGTCCGGCGGGAGTCTCGATCTCGTCGATGTCGTAGATGACCGCGATGCCGGGATGGTTGAGGGCGGAAGCGGCCCGCGCCTCCGCGAGGAGGCGCGAGCGCTCGCCCTCTTCGCCGGCGCGACGGCGGAGGAGCTTCAGCGCGACACGCCGGCGCAGTCGGATGTCCTCGGCGAGGAAGACTTCGCCCATGCCTCCCTCGCCGAGGCGCTCGATGATGCGGTAGTGCGAGACGGTGCTGCCGATCATGCCGTTCACGCCGCGCCGAGGATGTCGAGGTGCTGGCGGATCACGCCGAGGTGATACGCGGCGTGAGCCGCGCTCGCCATCGCTCCCGTGAGGCCGGTCTCGTCCCACTCGCGCGGCGACGCGACGGCCTTGGTCCAGGCTTCGTACTGCTCGCGAAGCCTCGTGCGCAGCGCCTGCCACTCGCCGGCGCTCACGGTCTGCCGCTTCCAGCTCGCGTCCCAGTCCGCGGTCGCGAACGGGTTCTCCTCTCCCTGCGCGTAGCGGTTGAGGAGGGAGAGGCCGAATGCGAGGTGGTCGATGTGTGCCGCGATGGAGGAGCGGCTTGCGATCGCGCGGCGCGACGCCTGGCCGGCGTCGAGCCCGTCGATGAGGCCGAGGATCCCCCTGGTGTTCTGGTTGAGCAGCCAGCCTCCATCCGAGGAACTCCCTTCGAAGATCTCCTTCAAGAGGGCCTGGATGCCGGAGAGAACCATGGATTCGGTGAGCGACATGAGCGGTGCCTCCTCTGCGCGGTAGCGCGGTGACCTCTCCGTGGTGCGCCTATCGTACACCAGCGCCGGAGGAGGCAGGAACGCCCCGTGGGGCGCGCCGGCGGCGGTCACGTTTGCCTTTCGGAGCGGCCTTCACCCCAGCATCGAGGCCGCGAAGGCAGGCAAACGTGACCACTGCGATCACATCGCGGCCCTTCGCGAAAGCGGCTCCATGGGTCAAACTTGTTCAGCTTGGTCACCCGCCCAGTGGAAGCAGGCACAGAAGTGCCGCGGAACGGAGGCAGCCTCGCCCGCGGCGAGCCAGGAGGTGACCGATGTCACAGCGCGCGTTCCTTGCCCTCGTTGCCGCTCTGCTCGCGACAGCCGTCTCCGGCGCCGCGTACGCTCAACTCGACGTGCCGGATCCCGTCAACTCGCAGGTCCGGTTGCAGGTCGGTCCCGCGAATTGGCTCGCCGAGCCGACGCTCCTCCAGCGAGGGGATTCCCGAACCTGAGTTCGTGAACCAGCCGGGCAGTGCCTGGCGATCGCGCATGCAGGACGGTCGCTGGCAGGTCAATGCAGGCCATCATGACTTCCGCGTCGTCGCAGACCGTCCGCCCCTGAAGCCACGAAACCTCGCTCTGCTCTTTGCGAAAGAGATCGTGCTGCGAAGCCACCAAGACCCGCGACTCGAGGAACCTCTGGAGCAGATCGCCGCGATCGCCGCCTACGCGGATGTCCGCCTCTGGACGCGCGGGCGGCGCCGCAAGGGATCATCCGCTGTCGGCGAGGCGTGAGCAGCGCTTCGAGTTGATTCGCGTCACGTTCTACCTGCCGGAGGAGTACAAATAGACGAGTCGTCGACACGACGACCGACCGCTTGTTCCTGGCGGCAGGAAGCACCCGATCGCGCTGAGCCGTTCCTCATGCCTTTCGGAGGTTGAGATGAATCACTTCACTGCAGCTGCGAAGCCCCATTCGCTCCAACCGGGGCGCACCCGCTCGGGACTCATCCTGCTCGCGCTCGTGCTCGGCTGCGGCGAGGACAAACCGACGGCATCGAACGACCCCCCCGACGACGGCACCTTGAGGTTCGAACACTTCAGTGTCGCCGACGGAGAAACCCGTCGGTATCCGCCGGGTACGACGGTTGTTTCCCGCATGGGCGTCACGATCGACGGCAACATCGTCATCGAGGGAACGGGAGCCGGCGACTTCCGAATCGTCAGCGAAAAAGGCATCGTGTCGGTCGCGGGAACCATCCTGGTGGCGAGCGCAGCCGCCCCTTCTGCGGCCACTCCCGGAACGCTCCTGCGGCGACGCGCCGCGCCGTCCGGGGGCTCCCCTGCCGGACCTGCCGAGCTTCCCAAGGGAACATCGGTCGTCATCGAGGCGCAAGGGCAGAGTCGGGCAACGATCGTGTTCGGTCCGGGCGCCTTCCTTCGATCCGGAGATGGGAGAGATGCGCTCGACGAAGTGGTCGCGACGGGGGGCGGGCGCATCGAGGCGACGTCCGGATCCGACGCGGGCGACATCATCGTGACCGCATTCGGGGGAACGATCGAGCTCCCGACTGGGCGCGGACCCGAGTCTTCGCCGGTCTTCCACCTCGGGGAGGGAGGACGGGGCGCCGAGATCTCCGTAGATCGGGAAAGCTATCGTACGACGGAGTCGTCGATCGAACTCGTCGCGGGACGCGGCGGGCAATCCGGACGGCTCGTTCTCGAGGCGGGTCAGATCATCAATCGACCGCTTGTCACCGACGATGCCGGGGATCTCATGGCCGGAGGCGAGGGCGGCCGCGGCGGACACGCCGTGTGGGACAACTTCATGACCGGTCTCCTCTCCGGATCGAGCAACTTCGTGGACGCACGATACACGCTCGCGCAGATCGTCCTGCAGGGCGGCCGCGGCGGAGACGGCGCGCTGCTCGGCGGGAGCGGCGGCCACGCGTTCTACTTCGGCCTGCGCGTGATGAACGAGCGCGGCGATCCGATCGCCTCGGCCAACGTGTACGGCGGGGACGGTGGCGATGTTTTTCCATCGCCGGTGCCGGCGGGCCTCGTCATTGGCGGAGATGGCGGCGCTTATGCTGCTCTCGGGAACAACGGCTGGAGCGGCGCACCGCCGGACAGCACTGGACCGCGGACGGGGGCCGATGGAGGCGCCGCGCTCGCGCGAGGAGGAGACGGCGGCAATGTCCTGGAGGGCGTGACCTGCCATGCCGCGATCGGGGGCGACGGTGGGAATACGGTCCTTGATCGCACGAGAATCCTCGAGGATCTTTCGTTCAACTTCCCCCTCGAGCAATTCGACGCCGTCTTCTCCGTGCAGGGCGGTTACGGCGGTCGAGGAACGTCTCGCTGCGACGGCTGCCCTGGTGGCGCCGGCGGAAGAGCCGGCATGTCGAGCGTTATCGGCGGCGATGGAGGCAGCGTGCTCGCAGCGGCTGTGCGCAGCGTCGGAGGGTGCGGCGGCGATGTGTGGAGCACAGGGGGCGAGAGCAGGAGCGGGTTCGGTGGAGACGGCAATCCGCCTGGACAGGGCGGTGCGGGCGCAGCGCCGACCGTCGTGCCGGGCGAGGGCGGGAGCGCCCTGACACCGGGGGATCCGGGAGAGGTCCTCCGGACGCCGCGTGCCTCTCAGGACGGTCCCGATGGCTTGATCTGCGGCGAACAGGCGGGAGAATGCGACGACGATTCCGACGATGAATGCGACCCGTGCCAGGGTCCGTTCACGGTCACTTCGGTGTCGGTCCAGACAACCTCGCAGTTCACGCGCACCCACGACTATTCCGCCAACGGCGAGGTCGTTCTGAACAGCGGCTGGCGTTTCACCGGCGGCACATATCGCATGGTGCTCGACGTCCACGACCCCGCTTTCGGCCGTGACACGATGATGACGCGCGCTCTCACGGAAAGCGAGGCGGTGAGCCTCGTCAGCGCTGCGAGCGGACCGAACTGCCAAATGGGATACGTTCAGTGGGCCGACCGCGGCGGCATCCTCATCGAGTCCGCGGGCACGCGGACGACGTATGTGATCAGCGGCTGCACGCCGATCTTCTACGACTGCGATGCTCGGGAAGAGTACATCTGCTGCCCATTCGGCAGTGGGTGGAGGCCGTGCCGGCCGTGACCTGCACAATGGAGATTCAGAGGCGGCGGTCTCGACCCGGCTTGATTCTCTCCCTGCGCGAAATCGTATCACCAAAGAACGAGAGTATCTTTCGGTTCGCTCCGCCAACTTCTCGGTAATTCCCCTGTGTTCGGCGGTCCATGGCCTTCCGCGATCCAGAGAGCCTGGCACATGCCTTGCGACGCACAATGCAGATCCGCGCGCCGGTATCGGATTTGGCGCTCGTGTGCCCAGGTCAGTTATTGCAGGAGGGTAGACATGAAGAACTTTGGCGTTTCCAAGCTCCTTATCCTGTCGATCGCACTGTCCGCCGCCGGCTTGAGCAGCGTGCCGGTGCTTGCTGATGCGCCGCTCGTGTCGGCGACGGGGACCGTCGTGTCGATCGAAGGCGAAGTGCTCGTCGTGAAGACGGACACGGGGAGCCTGACGTTCGATCTCGACAAGACCACGGAGATGCCGGCGGAGAACATCGCCGTGAACAGCCGCATCACCGTCTGGTACGACTCGGACGATGATCCCGTGGACAGGATGGACGCGCGGCGCATCGAGATGGCGCCGGCGATGACCACGCCGTCCGCGCGGACCGACGAGCGGGAGAGCGGCATGGAGCCCCCGGCCCAGACCGACTACTCGGACACCGACGACGAGCGGACGGAGCTTCCACAGACCGCCTCGCCGCTCGCTCTCAT
>Ga0326597_10010565_pt1 | contig 12282 bp, 10 predicted proteins | sample RVTome_12_FD_203789 | JGI IMG/M metagenome (GOLD analysis project Ga0326597, IMG submission 203789) | Soil microbial communities from uranium-contaminated site in the Upper Colorado River Basin, Wyoming, United States - RVT100D185 | ecosystem: Environmental > Terrestrial > Soil > Contaminated >... | reverse complement strand
GGCCTGCCGGTGAAGTTCATCGGCACCGGCGAGCGGCCGGACGCCCTGGAGCCCTTCCACCCGGAGCGCTTCGCCTCCCGCATCCTCGGCATGGGCGACGTCCTCACGCTGATCGAGCGCGCCCAGGAGGAGATCGGCACGGACGAGGCGGCCACACTCGGCAAGAAGATCAAGTCGAACCAGCTCGACCTCAACGACTTCGTCTCGCAGCTCCAGCGCGTGCGCAACATGGGGCCGATCGGCGATATCATGGGGATGATCCCCGGCCTCGGCGGCCTCAAGCGCCAGCTCCAGACGACCGAGATCGACGCTGACTTCTTCAAGCAGGCGGAGGCGATCGTCTTCTCCATGACGCCGGACGAGCGGCGCCGGCCAGATATCATCAACGGCAGCCGCCGCCGCCGGATCGCCGCCGGCTCCGGCACCAAGCCGCAGGACATCAACCAGCTGCTCAAGCAGTGGAAGGAAGCAAAGAAGGTAATGCAGATGATGGCGTCAGGCCGCACGGCCAAAATGCTGGGCATGCGCTAAGACTAATCTGCACCGGCTGCCACACGGGGGGCCGCGGAGCGTTTCGTAAGGAGAGAAGCTTGCTGAAGATCAGACTTTCCCGGGTAGGCAAGAAGAAGCAGCCGAGCTACCGCGTCGTCGTCGCCGACGCCCGCGCCGCTCGCGACGGCGCCTTCGTCGACATCATCGGCCACTATGACCCGCTGACCGACCCGAAGGTCGTCGAGTTCGACGGCGACAAGGTCCGCGACTGGCTCGCCAAGGGGGCGCAGCCGAGCGAGCCCGTCCAGCGCCTGCTCGCGGCCCAGGGGATCATGGCGGCGCGGCCGAAGCCGAGCACGCCGAAGAAGGAAGTGCTCGTCGCCGCCCAGGCGAAGGCGGCGGCAGAGGCAGCGCCGCCGGCCGAGGCCGTCGCCGCCCCCGAGGCTGTGGCGCCCGCGGCCGAAGCGCCTGCCGAGCCCGAAGCCGCCCTCGAGGCTGTGGCGCCCGCGGCCGAAGCGCCTGCCGAGCCCGAAGCCGTCGAGCCTGTAGCCGAGGCCGCCGCCGAGCCCGAGGCCGACGCGCCAGAGGCAGAGGCCGCCGCCAGCGACGGCGCTGACGCCGCGACCGCCTAGGAGGATCCGGTGAAAGAGCTCATCGACTACGTCGCCCGCGCCATCGTCGAGCACCCGGACGAGGTCGAGACGACCGAGGAATGGGACGGCTACCGCCACGTCATCCACCTCGACGCCGCCGAGTCCGACATGGGCAAGGTGATCGGCCGCGGCGGCCGCGTCGCGGAAGCGATGCGCTCCCTCCTCAAGGTCGCCGCCGCGAAGCAGGACACGCGCGCGGTGCTCGACATCGGCGATTGAGCGAGGACGGCGCCGCGCTCGATCCGAGCCGCGCCGTCTGCGTCGGCCGGGTCGTGGGCGTCCACGGCCTCAAGGGCGAGATCAAAGTCGAGGCCCTCACGGACTTCCCCGACCGCTTCGAGGCCGGCGCCAGCCTCTGGCTCGACGGCGCGCCGGTGCGAGTCGAGCTCAGCCGGGCCCAGGCCAAGCTCTTCTACCTCAAGCTGGCGGGCGTCGACGACCGCGACGCGGCCGAGGCGCTGCGCGGCCACGAGCTACTTGTGCCGGAGGCGCGCAGCCTTGACGAGCCTGACCTCTACTACGAGCACGACCTCATCGGCCTGCGGGTCGAGGACGAGTCCGGCGCCGCCCTCGGCCGCCTGGCGGAGATCCTGAGGACGGGCGCCAACGACGTCTACGTGGTGCGCGGCGACCGCGGCGAGCTCCTCCTGCCGGCGCTCGCGGACGTGATCCGCGAGGTCGACATCGGAGCCGGGCGGATGGGCGTCGCGCTCGCCCCCGGCCTCGAGTTTCAGGCGTCGTCGCGGCCGGCGCGCCAACGCAAGGGCGCCGAGACGCCGTAACGCCGCCGCGCTGGTTGGCGCGCCCCTTGCCCGATTCGTTATAATTAATCCCGCGGTGGGGATATAGCTCAATTGGGAGAGCGCTGCGTTCGCATCGCAGAGGTCGGGGGTTCGAATCCCCCTATCTCCACCAAACTCCCTCCCTCAGCTTGACGCGGCCACTGACCGCGCGGCCCCGACGCGGCGGAGGAGTGTAGCTCAGCTGGTAGAGCAGCGGTCTCCAAAACCGCCGGTCGGGGGTTCGAGTCCCTCCACTCCTGCCAATTCTCAAGTCTGCAGCGCGAGGCACCTCGCGACTCGAAAAACGAGGAGATAACAACTGGCGAGGGTGGCGGTACTGATCAGCTAGTGACCGCTAGCGAATAAAGTCCGCACGGAAGGAGTCGGCGACCGGCTTTCCGTCATGGGTGCTGTGGCCGGTCGTCGGTTAACCTACAATGAACTTACCGGCACGGATCGGTGCCTCGTGACCACGGAAGCCACGGCGAGGCCGCAGAGGGGGTATCCGTGACTCAGCAGAAGCCAAACAGGGAACAACGACGGCGAATGCGTGCCCGACAGGGCCCATCCATTCAGGTGGGTGCCGAAGTGGAAGCGATATTCGTAAAGAGCAGTGCCTGTCGAACGATTCATGTTGATGGAGCGTTTGGGGGCCTTACTACCAGCAGCGGTCTCAACGTTCATGCATCACTGTATTCCGAATATCCAACAAGCCCAGAGTCGATAGTCTATGAAATTACGTCTATCGAGGGCGCCCAGGGCAGCCTTCGTGAGAAAGGGCGCAAAGGCGAGTCGCTGGCAATCACTAGAGAAATCGAAGCTGACCTGATAATGTCCGTCGAAACGGCTCGTTCCCTGGGTCACTGGCTCCTCGGGAAAGTGGAAGAAGCTGAAAAACGCCAAGATAACAGTGAGCCGAGTCAGACCGGCAGCACTGGAGAACAAGAATGACAGCCGACACCTTTACACCTACACCAACACTGCACCACTTCAGCGCGGGAGCGGTGAGTATCAGCGCGCAGCCAACCGGCGTTCGTATCATCGCCGATCTCCCACTGGGAGATCACTACATCTCTGTTGGTCGGACGACCGGCTGCGGCCCAAGTCTTGAAGATGATTATCTCAACGACCTGCGCGATGAGTTCGATGATCTGGCCGATGAGTGGCAGCGCGAAACAGGACATGTTTCATCGCCAGTTGATATTGCTATGCATCCTGCCTACCAAAGAATCATCGGTTTCGGACCCGCCGTAATCCCGCTAATTCTTGAGGATTTACGGGCACGGGGTGGCCAGTGGTATTGGGCTCTCAGGGCTCTAACCGGCGAATCACCCGTACCTATGGACGCCCACGGAAGCATTCGCGTTGCCAAGCAAGCGTGGCTGGACTGGGGTCAGCAAAGAGGTTACCTGAACTAGGCCTTGACGACCCCACGCCGCCGCCAGTTGTCCGCAGAGAAGCTTGTTCTGTTTCCGTCTCTGAGTCGTCGAAATCATCAGGTCACTAGCGACGAGACTGGTGATTACAACTGTGCGGCATGGGCAGCCGGAGTCTCTGACGAGTGGTGGTGGCCGATACCCGTTACGCCTGAAAACTATTGGCCGCCCGGCATCGAAAGGCAGCCTTCGATCGACTCCTTTTTAGCGGCCTACCGAACGCTAGGGTATGAGCAATGCCCTGACGGGTCGGTAGAGGATGGATTCGAGAAGGTAGTGTTCTATGCTTCGCGTGAGACGCCCTCAGTTGTCAAACACGTTGCCCTACAATTGCCGAGTGGTCGCTGGACTAGCAAGCTCGGTAAATTGGAAGACATTGAACATGAAACTGAGCAGGCCCTCGAAGGTGCCACACACGAATACTCGTATCACTTCGTAGCGGCTTATATGCGGAGACAGCGCAATGCCTAAGAAGAAGCCAGAAGAAGCGAAATTAATTTCCCAACCTGAGTTTAAGAGGGCCCTAAGCAAGGTTCTTAAGACGAGCAAGCAGGAATCGGACGGGCAGATCGTCGAGTGTTTCTGAAGCGACCTCAATTCGACTGAGAGCACCCTTCGAGAAGCAGCGGTTGATACGACTGTGGCTCGGTGAGCGCCTAACGCCTGTCGCTTCCCGATGACCTGATCGATGAATATCTTGTCAGCAGGTCTGGAGCGATCTCGCACTTCTACGATTCTAAGGAAGGGCCGGCGAGACACCGTGCCGATGATCGCAATATCAACCTGCCTAAGCTGCCCAGTTTCACGTTCAGGAATTTTTGCATCGAACACCACGCGGGCGCTCTCACGCTGGTAGAGCTCGACTACATAAGCAACCACCTCGAGAAACCGCCCGCGTGAGAGCGACTTAAACGGTTTCGCGGAGCCGGCGGGGATAGGAGGCACGTGCTCCTTAGTGTAAGCCTTCGCCGCCGGCTCAGATAAGCGCCACCTGGCCGCTGGTGCCGTCGACGTCGATCAGGGCGCCGTCGGGGATCAGGCGCGTCGCCGTGAGCGTCCCGACAACCGCCGGCAACGCCAGCTCGCGCGCGACGACGGCGCAATGGGAGAGGATGCCGCCCGAGTCGGTTACGACCGCGGCCGCGTTCAGGAAAAGCGGCGTCCAGGCGCTCGTCGTCGAGGTGGTGACGAGGACGTCGCCGGGCTGGAGGCGGTCGGCGTCCGCGAGGCTGAGGATCAGCCGCGCCCGGCCCTGAGCCCGGCCCTTGCTCGCGCCGAGGCCCTTGATCGACCCCTCGTCCGCGGCGGCAGCGGCGCGGCTGGGCTCGCCGATCGCCACCGGCGGGACGACGTTGCGCCAGAACGCGTACTCGGCGCGTCGATCGGCGATGAGCTGCCGGAGGCCGGCGATCGGCCCGTGGTCGAGCGCCTCGATCTCCTCGAAGTCGAGGAAGAAGACGTCCTCGAGCGCGTCGATCGCGCCCGCAGCGAGGAGCTTGCGGCCGACAGCGAGCGCGGGCTGACGCAGGGCGCCGCGCGATACGGTCATGACTGAGTTGCGGCTCTCCTTCACGGCGATATAAGGCGCGACGCCGGCGACCAGCGCCGCGAACTCGGGCCGGTCGGCGGCGTCGAGCCGGGCCTCGATCTGGGCCGCCGCGGCCTGGCGGCGCGCCGCCGCGCGGGGCATGGCGGCGCGCGGGTCCTCGCGGTCGAGGTAGCCGCGCAGGAGGACGGCGACCGGCGCCGGATCCTCGCGCCAGGTCGGCTCGATGAGCTCGCCGTAGTCGCCGGCGCGGCCGCCGTAGCGGTCGAGCCAGCCCTCGAGCGCTGCCAGGAGCGGGGCGGCGCCTTCGACCGCCGCGAGGCGCTCGCGCAGGCTGCCGGGCTCGCCGCTCTCGATGACGGCGCGCAGCCGCGGCTCGTCTTTAGCGAGCTGGGCGACGTCCCAGAGGGCGGCGTTGGCCTCGAGGCTCGCGTTCCAGTAGCCCTCGAGCAGCGCCGTCGTCAGCTCCTCCGCGTTCTCGTCCGCGCCGAGCTTGTCGCCGAGGAACTGGCTGAGGCGGTCGCGGCCGTAGCTGATTATGTCTAGTGCACCGAACATGAGGTCCATGTGGGTCGCGATCTGGTCGCGACAGCGCTCCATGCTCCTGACGAGCTCCGTGAGAGAGAGCGCGTCGTAATCGGCGCGCGCGACTGCTTCCGCCTCCTGCTCGATGCGGGCGCGCCAGCCGTGCTCCCAGATCTCGTCGATGCGGCTCAGGCGGTCGTCCAGCTCGTCATCCTGGCCGGTGGGCCGGCTCCCGCCGCCGCGCCGGCCGCCACCGCCGCCGCCGTAGCGGTAGCCGTGGACGTCGATGCCGGCGCGGGGGCGGCTGCCGCTGGCGGCGCCGGGGCCGACCGGGCTCCGGCTCGCGAAGGCGGCGGAGAGCTGGGTCACCGGATAAGGGTTGTGATCGCCGTTCCAGCGCCAGACCTGCTGGGCGTCCTCGGGCTGGGCCCATTCGACCGGGAAGTCGATCGCCTCGCCCGTGTCCCGCCGGTAGGCAACGTAGTTATCGAGCATCTCTGAGCCTCTCCCTTACGATTCCGTATCGCCGATTGTAGCCCGTTCTTCCGTGGCAGACTGGGTCGCGCCTGCCGTTGGCGGACCTTAGTGCCCGCCCGGGCCGCGCTCGCTCGCCGCGACGACGGCCGCGAGAGGCGCGACGGCGGGACGCACCGGCGGCTGCGGTCGCGTCGCCAGCAGGAAGAAGAGCGAGCCGATGGCGGCGAGAACGGCCAGGACCGTGAAGCCGGTCTCGTAGCTGCCCGTGCTATCGGCGAGGAGGCCGGCGATCAGCGGGCCCGATATGTTGCCGAACATCGTCACCAGTGAGGAGAAGCCCATGATCACGCCGAAGGAGGAGCGGCCGAAGTAGTCCGCCCGGATCGCCTGCATCAGCGGGCCGCGCGTGCCCCAAGCAAGGCCGTGGAGGACGGCGAAAGCGAGGACCATCGGCAGCACCGTCGCGTAGGCGACGAGGAGGAGGCCGACGGCGTGCATCGCCATGCAGCCAACCGAGATCAGCCGTTTGCTGAACCGGTCGCCGAGGAAGCCGCCGACGATCTGGCCGACGAGCTGCATCGAGGTCATCAGCGTGATGACGAGCGCGGCCGTGCCGAGCGAGTAACCGAGGTTCTCGTTGAGGTGGACGACGAGGTGGACCATCACCGCCGAGACCACGAGCAGGGCCGAGCCGTGGCCGAGCGAGATCAGCCAGAAGCTCGGGGCGCGCATCGCCTCGCGCGCCGTGAAGTCGACCAGCGGCTCGTTCGCCAGGGCGACCTTCTCGCTCGCCGATTCGGCCACGCCGTCGACGACCTCGCCGTAGTCCTCCGGCTGATGGCGGATCAGCTGCGACAGCGGCAGCCCGACGACGAGGACGAGGACGCCGGAGCCGAAGGCGGTGCCGCGCCAGCCGAACGTCTCCAGGCTCAGCACGACGATCGGCACGATGAGGCCGCCGACGGCGAAGCCCATCTGGGTCATCGCCAGGGCCGTCGCCCGCCGGCGCCGGAACCAGTTGACGACGGAGACGGTCAACGGCAGGAAGCCGCCGAGGTTGGAGCCGACCGCCATGACGAAGAAGGCGAGGTAGAAGGTCAGTAGCGAGTTGACCTGACTGAAGAGCATGAAGCCGATGCCGAGGAGCGTGAGGCCGATGCGCATGACGGTCCGCGGCCCGAAGCGGTCGCAGAGCCAGCCGCCGAGCGGGCCGAGGAGGCCGTTCTCGAAGCGGGCCATCGAGAAGGCGGCGGCCAGCGCCGTCTTGCTCCAGCCGAACTCCTGCCGCAGGAGGACGACGTAGGCGCCGTAAGCCTGGTTCAGCAGGCCGCCGATGACGAGCTGGACGCCGAAGCCGGCGGCGACGATCCACCAGCCGTAAAAAATTCCTTTGTGGCTGGTGGACCGTTGATGTCCAGCCCGAATCCTCGTGCGCAGGCGGCGGATCACTATGCCCCTTCAACCCTTCGAGCCGGATGCGAACGACTCGCCGGCCGCAGAGCACCTTGGCTCGCGGGCGTCCTGCGCCCTCGGCGCCGACGCCGACGATCGATCAGCCGCAAGAGAATCACTAAGCCCTCATCTTCTCGAGCCGGAGACGCCGGCGTTGCTACTGCTACCGTTTCGGCTGGATCGGGTTCGCGAGGCGCTCCTCGCGCTCGACCTGGAGGGCGGTGCCGTCCCAGCGGAAGTAAGTCCGGCGCAGGAAGGAGGGGCAGCAGAACGGGTCCTCGGGGCCGAACTCGCCCGCCGTCTCGATCAGGGTGCCGTCCGCCACCGCCATGACGAGGCCGCCGGCGGCGCTGCCCCGATCGAGGGTGCGGCGCAGGACCGGTGTCGGCTCGCCGTCCACCATCGTGAAGACGAGGTAGGCGATGTTGCCGAGCGTGCCCTGCGAGCTGATCGGCACGACTGCCTCCTCGCGCCGGTCGCCGGTGAGGTCGGCGTAGAGGATGTCGGCGGGGACGAGCGCGCCGCCGCCGAGCTGGCCCAGGGTGCTCACCACGGCGTCGTCCTGGCTGAAATCGATCGCCCGCACCGCGGTCGCGTCGGCCGGCGTGGCGGCGGCGTCGCGGCTCGCGTCGCCGCCGGAGCCGCAGGCGGCGGCCAGCGCGCCGAGCGCTAGAACAAATGTGAGGGTGCGGCTGAAAATGACGGGGTGACGCAGCGCTCTACTCCTTCCCGCCTGCAGGCGATGATATCGGTACGCTTCGCGGCCGGCAAACCGGCGCGCCTCGGTCAGCGCCGGCCCGGCGCGTCCGGGTTGCCGGCGCCCGGACCGGATGCTGCCGTCCCCACCACCGCGCCCGGCGGGGCGCCGTCTTCACCCGCCGCCGACGCCTCGCGGTCGGGATCGTAGCGCGGTATCTCGTAGTTGACGAGCTGGGGCATTCGCCAGGCGATCAGCGCCGCGACGACGATGGCGCCGATGCCGCCGCTGACGACGGCGAAGGTCGCGCCCGTCACGGCGGCGACGAAGCCGGCCCGCATGGCGCCGATCTGGCTCGAGGCGCCGACGAAGACCTGGTTCACGGAGCTGACGCGGCCGCGCAGCGCGTCCGGCGTCGAGAGCTGGATCGTCGTCTGGCGCATGACGACGCTCACCTGGTCGGCGGCGCCGATCAGGCCGTAGACGACGATCGCGAGCATGTAGTCGCGCGCCAGGCCGAAGACGATCGTGAAGATGCCGTAGACGATCACCGTGTAGATCAACGCCCGGCCCGTCTGCCGCACCGGCCGTCGCATGACCATGATGAAGGACATGGCGAAGGCGCCGACCTGCATCGCCGTCCGGAGGATGCCGTAGCCGGCCGGGCCGGTATGGAGGATGTCGGCCGCGTAGACCGGCAGCAGCGCCTCGGCGCCGCCGAAGATCACGGCGAACATGTCCAGGGTCATGGCGCCGAGCAGCACCTGGCGCCGCGCCACGAAGCTGATGCCCTCCTTGATCGCCGCGATGCTTACGCCCTTGCGCCCGCTGCCGTCGTGCTTGTAGCGGAGGAAGAGGAGGGGCGGGACCGAGATCAGCGTCACGACGCAGAAGGCCATGTAGGAGGCACCCGGTCCCGCCAGGGCGATGATGCCGCCAGCGAGGGCGGGACCGGTGGTCTGGGCCAGCTTCTGCATGGTGTTGCTTACCGTCACCGCGTTCTCGAAGGTCTCGGGCTTGACGATCGCCGGCAGGAGGGCGACGCGCGCCGGCCCCTCGAAGGCCATGGCGATGCCCATCATCGCCGAGAGGGCGAAGATCAGGGGGACGCTGACCCAGCCGCCGGTCGTCGCGACCGCGAGCAGGGCCGCCCCCGTAAAGGGAACGCTGCGGGAAGCGATCATGACCATGCGGCGGTCGTAGGTATCGGCGACGGCGCCGCCGATCATGCTCATCGCCAGCGATGGGCCGAAGCGCACGAGGCCGAGGAAGCCGAGGTTGAGGACGGAGCCGGAGACGTCGTAGACGTGCCAGGCGAGGATCGCCTGCATCATCGCCATGCCGATCGTCGCGCCGATCCGGTTCAGGCTGTAGAGGACGAAGGAGGACTGGCGCAGCGCCGCAAACGGGTCGTGCTCCGGCCGCGGCGGCGGCGGCGGCTCCAGGGACTGGCTCAACTTAGCTCCGCTATCTTTGGGCGAAACCCTAACGTTTTCGTACAGGTTCGATTACAGGCTCATTCTAGCAGACGGCCGCGCCAGCGTCCGCTCGGCCCGCCCTTACTTGCTCTTAGAAGAGGCCTGGCTGAATCTGTAGCGATGAACGACGCCGCCTCATGCCGCCGGCCATGGCCGCCGCGGCCGTGACGATCCGCCGCGGCCGCTCCGCGCGATGCTAGACGTCTTCCTCGACGTCGTCTTACCTGTCGCGCTCGTCGCCATCCTCGGCGGCGTCTTCGGCCACTGGCGCGGCGCGACCGTGGCGCCGATCTCCGCCCTCGTCTTCTACCTCTTCAGCCCGGCGCTGGTCTTCAGCTCGCTCTCCAGGACGACGCTCTCGGCCGACGTCTCGCTGCGCATCGTCGGCGTCATCCTCGTAACCTTCGCGATCATCTACGCCGGCGCCAGCCTCTGGTCGCTGCTCCGCCGCCACGACCCGTCCCTGCGCGCCGGCTTCGCCCTCGGCGCGACGACGCCGAACACCGGCAACATGGGGCTGCCCGTGGCCCAGCTCGCCTTCGGCGACGCCGGCCTTCAAGTCGCGGTCGTCGCCTTCGTGACCGGCGCCGTGCTCGTCAACTCCGCCGGCATCGCCGTCGCATCGCTGGCCGGCGGCGCCCGGCGCGAGGTGCTGGCGGCGCCCTTTCGCTACCCGGCCCTCTACGCCGCCGCCGCCGGCGTCGCCGTCAACGTCCTCGGCGCCGACCTGCCGACGACGGTCGACGCCCCCGTGAGCTCGCTCGCCGCCGCCGCCGTGCCGACGATGCTCGTCGTCCTCGGCCTCCAGCTGCGGGCGGCGGGCCGGCGCGACAATCTGATCGACACCTCCGCCGCGGGCCTCGCGCGCCTCGTGATCGCGCCGGGCGCCGCCTGGCTCGCGGCCGGCCTCATCGGCCTCGACGGCGCCACCCGCGCCACGCTCGTCGTCCTCGCCGCCATGCCCACGGCCGTGATCACGACGATCCTCGCCACCGAGTTCCACGCCCAGCCCGCCTTCGTCACCCGCGTCGTCGTGACCTCGACGCTGGCGAGCATGCTGAGCCTCACGCTCCTGATCACGCTCGTGCGCTAGGCGCGGAGCGGCCGGCCGCGGGGCGATCGACGCGACGGCGCCTCCGGTTGACATCTCGGGCCGGCGCGCTACGATCTGCTCGGTCGACTTTGGCTCGGCGGCCAAGACCCGCGGCTGTTCGAGAGATAGAGCCGCGAGGAGATGGACAATGCGTAACGGACAGGCTGTGATCGATGCGGACACCCACCTTCAGCCCGCGGCAGAGACGATCCTGCCGCTGCTGGAGGGCGAGTACCGCGAGCGGCGGGCGGAGTTTGAGAAGCGGCTGGTGCCGATCAAGACGGGCCGCGCCGGCCAGGTGATGCCGGAGCCCTACCGCCACCGCGTGCGTCTCGGCTCCGGCGGCGGCGAAGGCGGCGGCTGGGCCGGCAACGGGCCGCGCGTCCTCGGCGAGACGGGCAGGTCCACCAAGGACTGGAACTTCCAGAAGTTCATGGGCTCTCGCTTCCCGACGATCGGCACCGAGGACTACGACATGGACGGCCGGATCCGTGAGATGGACGAGGAGGGTACCGACGTCCACGTCATGGTGACGGGCGCCTTCTCCGGCCACGAGGACCAGGACGTCAACATGGCGTTCATCCGCGCTCTCCACCGCCACCTGGACGACAGCTGCGGCCGCTACCCGAGCCGCCTCAAGTCGATGCTCCAGGTGAACTGCCTCGCCGTCGACAAGACGGTCGAAGAGATGAAGTACTGGAAGAACGCCTCCTGGCCGGTCGCCATCCACGTGAACCCGCCACCCGGCATGCCCCTGGACCATCCCGACCTGGAGCCGATCTGGAGGCAGGCAGTAGAGCAGGACCTCTGCGTGGTCCACCACAGCACCGCCACCGGCTACCCGGGCGAGCACGACCTCTGGGACAACCCGTTCCTCGGCCGCCTCTCCTCCCACCCCTGGGGGGCGATGCGGGCCGTGGCCTCCTTCATGGGCGCCGGCATCATGGACCGCTACCCGACGATCCGCATGGCCGTCCTCGAGTCCGGCTTTGGCTGGCTGCCCTTCTGGGGCAAGCGGATGGAAGACCAGGTCCACTACATGGGCTACACCGCCGACCTCAAGGAGAGCATGTGGGACTACCTCACCGGCGGCCGCTTCTTCGCCGGCATCGTCCTCCACGAGGGGCCGGAGCTGGTCAAGATGGTCAACCAGATCATGGGCGACCACATCCTCATGTTCGGCTCCGACTACCCGCACGCGGAATCGCGCTTCCCCGACTCGGTCGACCTCGTCGAGGGCTGGGGCCTCGGCGCCGAGGAGAGAAAGAACCTCTATTGGAACAACGCCGCCCGCTGCTTCGGGCTCGAAGGCCTCTAGCAGTCCGGCTCCACGTCGCCGCAACCCGGAAACGAGCGGCGCTCTCCTTGAGGGAGCGCCGCTTTTCGACTGTCTGGCCGACGCTCCCGCTTACTTCGACAGGCGCCGCGAGCATCCCCGCCCGTTGACTCAGGCTCCGAACGACAAGGTAAGATGAAGGGGCGTTCGCTTTTTCTTTGCCAGCAAGCGAGGTTTACCTTGGCCACGGAGACCAGCAGCAGCCCCGCCATCTCCGTCCAGGCGATCGACGTGGTCAAGACCTATCAGACGGACGACATCGACGTCCAGGCGCTGCGCGGCGTCTCGCTCGCCGTGCCGAGGGGCGACATGGTC
>Ga0326597_10010564_pt1 | contig 12283 bp, 11 predicted proteins | sample RVTome_12_FD_203789 | JGI IMG/M metagenome (GOLD analysis project Ga0326597, IMG submission 203789) | Soil microbial communities from uranium-contaminated site in the Upper Colorado River Basin, Wyoming, United States - RVT100D185 | ecosystem: Environmental > Terrestrial > Soil > Contaminated >... | reverse complement strand
CTCGGCGCGCTCCTTCACGCGCGTTTTGGGGAACAGGTGGCGATCCTCCACAGCGCCCTCGGCGCCGGCGAGCGGCGGGACGAGTGGTGGCGGATCCGGCAAGGCGAGGCGAGAGTCGTCGTCGGCGCGCGCGCGGCGGCGCTGGCTCCGGTCGAGCGCCTGGGCCTCGTCGTGGTCGATGAGGAGCACGAGGGCTCCTACAAGCAGGAGGAGAGCCCGCGCTACAACGCTCGCGACGTCGCCATCGTGCGCGCCCGAAACGACGGCGCCGTCGTGGTTCTGGGCTCGGCGACGCCGTCCCTCGAATCCTACAGCCACGCGGTCGAGGGCCGCTATCGGCTTTTGACTCTTCCGGACCGGATCGCCGATCGCCCGCTCGCGAAAGTCGAGCTCCTCGACATGCGGGAGGTCGTACGCGAAGAGGGCCCGGAGGTCGTGATCTCTCGCCCGCTTCGGGAGGCGCTGGCAGCCCGGCTCGAGAGCGGCGAGCAGGCGATGGTCCTTCTGAACCGCCGAGGCTACGCGGGACAGCTTCTCTGCCGGAAGTGCGGCCTCGCTCTTCAGTGCAGCGAGTGCAGCGTCGCGATGACCCTCCACCGGAACGCGACCCTCGCCGTCTGCCACTACTGCGGGCTCGGGCGGGCGACTCCCGAGCGCTGCGACACCTGCGGGGGAGAGTACCTCCGCCTCGTGGGCTACGGAACCGAGCGGGTCGAGGAGCTCTTGAAGTCGCTCTTCCCCGAAAGCCGCGTCGCGCGGATGGACCGCGACACCATGCGCCGGAAGGGAAGCCACGAGGCGCTTCTCTCGCGCTTCGCCTCGCGGGAGATCGATCTGCTGGTCGGAACGCAGATGCTCGCGAAAGGGCACGATTTCCCCGCGGTGACTCTGGTCGGCGTCCTCGCCGCCGACAGCGGCCTTTCGACGCCGGACTTCCGCGCCGCCGAGAGGACGTTCCAGCTCCTGACGCAGGTCGCGGGACGGGCGGGAAGAGGCGAGCGCGAGGGCGAAGTGCTGATCCAGGCTTTCGCTCCCGAGCACTACAGCCTTCAGTTCGCCCGCGCGCAGGACTTCGAAGGCTTCTTCGAATCGGAGCGGAAGTTCCGCCGCGCGCTCCATTACCCTCCGGTCGTGAGCCTGGTGAACCTCGTCGTCGAGGGCGATTCGATGGCGGAGGCCGCGACGCTTGCGCGCCGGGCCGCATCCTTTTTGAGGAAAGTCGTTCCCGAAGAGGTGAAGGTGCTGGGGCCGGCATTCGCGGTGCGCTCGAAGATCGCGGGCCGGTACCGCTCGCAGATCCTGTTGAAGCTCTCGAGGCGGGAGCACGCGCGCGCGCGGGCCGCGATCCGTGCCATGTTGAAGGACGAAGAGCTTCTGCGATCGATGGTGGTGGACGTGGATCCGGTCACCCTGTCGTGATTTGTCTTCTATACAGGCATCGTGTATATATGCGCGGTGCATCTAAATGAAAGCGGGCCGGGCCTTCCGCTGAGCGCGGTGGATTTTCACGTCCTTCTGGTCCTTGCGGGCAGAACTCTCCATGGCTACGCGATCCTGAAATCCGTGGAAGCCGAATCCGAGGGCGCAGTGAGCCCCGAGGTGGGCTCCCTCTACCGGGTGCTGGCTCGGATGATGGCGGCCGGCCTCGTCGAGGAATCGTCCGCGCCGGCTTCGGCGCCGCGAGTGCACCGCGGTCGATCCCGACGCTACTACCGGCTCACCCGCGAGGGCCGCGCTCTCCTCAAGGCCGAGGCCAGACGACTTGCGTCCGCCGTCGCGATTGCCCGCAACCGCGCGATCCTTCCCGAGGGCGCCAAATCGTGATGGCCGCCTGGGCCGATCTCGTGTTCCGGGCGGCGCTTTTCTTCTACCCCAAGCGGTTCCGGGAGCGTTTCGGGGAGTCGATGCTCGAAACGCTCGCCGAGAGATTGGGCGAACGGCGGCGGGAAGGGACGGCCGCGGGGCTCGCCTTCGTCGCGGGGGCTTCGGCGAATCTGGTGGCAACGGGTCTCTGCGAGCGCCTCGACGAACGGCGATCCGGCATTCCATCGAGAAGGAGGAAATCAGGGATGGGCACGTGGCTCGGAGTGTCTCTGAAAGAAGCTCGATTCACCCTTCGATCGCTCGGAAAGCGCCCTTCCTTCACGCTGACCGCGGTCGCGACTCTCGCCCTCGGAGTCGGTGCGAATGCCGCGATCTTCAGCGTGGTGCGGGCGGTTCTCCTCGATCCGCTCCCCTACGAGGAGCCCGGGAAGCTCGTGAGCGTCGTCAGCCGTTGGCCGGACTCGCAGTCTCGTCTGACGAGCATGTCGCATCCGGATCTGGTGGACATCGAGGCCGGGACGGCGTCGATCGACGTGCTCGCCGGCTACAACACGACGAACATGACGCTGACGGAGCTCGGAGAGCCGGAGGTGATCGAGATCGCGCGCGTGACCAAGGGACTTCTGGAGACTTTCCGCGCGGCGCCCCTCATCGGTCGAGATCTCGCGTCCTTCGAGCTCGGCCCCGAGGGACCTCACGTCGTGGTCGTCGGGTACGGGTTCTGGCGCTCGCGCTTGGGAGGCGGAAACGACGTCCTGGGGAAGACGGTGACTCTGGACGGCGTGGCCCACGAAATCGTCGGGGTCGCGCCCAGAGAGTTCCGCTTCCCGGAGCGCGCGGAGCTCTGGATCCCCTCGCGCATGAAACCGGAGGATTGCGGGCGCGGGTGCCATTCCCTTGCCGGCGTCGGCCGTCTCGCGGATGGAGGAAGCGTCGATTCCGCCCAGGCCGAGCTCGATCGACTGGCGGAGAACCTGGAGGCCGCCTACCCCGACTCGAACACCAACAAGCGCTTCACCGTGCGCTCGCTTCGGGATCAGATCGTGGGCGAAGCCCGTCCGGGATTGGTTCTTCTCCTTGGAGCGGTGGGTCTTCTGGTGCTCATCGCCTGCGCGAACGTCTCGAGCCTTCTCCTGGTGCGCGCCTCCACGAGGACGGGAGAGATCGCGATACGAATCGCCATTGGCGCGAGCCGCACCCGGCTCGTGGCGCAGGCGCTTCTAGAGAGCCTTCTGCTCGCTTTCGCGGGCGGCGCCCTCGGTCTCGCAGTCGCGGCGGGGAGCCTCGATCTGCTGCTCCGGCTCGCTCCCGCTCTTCCACGGATCGAGAACGTCGCGATCGACGTCGAGGTGCTCCTGTTCACCCTCGCCACGCTGCTGCTGGTGACCGTTCTCGTGGGCACGGCTCCGGCATTCGTTCTGCTGCGGGCTCCCGTTCGTTCCGGCCTCGCAAACGCGGGATCTCCCGGGCCTGGGCGCCATCGCTTCCGGAACCTGCTCCTGGTGTTCGAGACCGCGCTTGCCTCTCTGCTCCTCGTCGGCGCCGGCCTCCTGTTGAAGAGCTTCAGCGCGCTCTATGCCGTCGAGCCCGGTTTCGATGCGCGAAACGTTTCCCGGTTCACCGCGCTTCTTCCCGAGGTCCGCTACAACAGCCTGGAGAAGGTCCGCCGGTTCTACCGGGAGTTGGAGGAACGCGTCCGGATGATTCCCGGCGTCGAGTCGGCAGGATCCGCCTGGGGACCGCCTCTCGGGAGAGCCCGGGCCACGGGAAAGGTCCTGGTCACGGGCCGCCCGGAGCCCGAGCCGGGGGAGGAGCACGAGGCTTCGATCCAGTCGATTGGCCCCGGCTATCTGGAGACGATGCGGATCGCGGTGGTTCGCGGCCGCGGGCTCGTGGCGTCCGACGATTTCGGATCCGAGCCTGCGGCGCTCGTCAACGAGACGTTCGTGCGGGAGAACTTTCCCTCCGAAGAGCCGCTCGGGCGCGAAGTGAGTATGACGATTGACCTCGGCTACGGCTCTCCCGCGTGGCGCATCGTGGGGGTGGTCGCGGACGTCCGATCGCGCGGGCTCGAGCTCGAGCCTTCGCCGGAGATCTTCGTGCCGCACGGCCTTTACGGTCCCGAGAGCATGACGGTCACCGTCCGCAGCCGGCCGGGAGCGGTCATCTTGCCAGAGGTCCGGGACATCCTTCGCGACATGGATCCCGCCGTGGCGATCCACCGGATCGAGACCATGACCGAAGTCGTCGAGCGCGAGATCGCGCCCACGCGCTTTCACCTGGCGCTCGTCGGCGCCTTCGCTGGCCTCGCCGCCCTTCTCGCCGCCGTCGGGATCTACGGGGTGGTCGCTTACGCCGCCGCCAGCCGGACCCGGGAGATCGGACTCCGCCTCGCACTCGGCGCCGAGCGCGCGAGCGTCTCCCGTCTGGTACTGGCGCAGGGTCTCAAGCCCGCGGCACTCGGGTTGACGCTCGGTCTCGCCGCCGCCTATCTCGGCGGCCAGGCGATCGAGGCGGTGCTTTTCGGGGTGCATCCGCGGGATCCTTCGGTGTTCTTCGGGACGAGCGTGCTGCTTCTCGCGGTGGCGCTGGTGGCGACTCTTCTTCCCGCCCGCCGGGCGGGCCGCATCGATCCGGTGCGGGCGATCCGGTTCGAATAAGATACGAGGCTTGAGCGAGCACGAACCGCAGTTGGCGAAAGCGAGCACCATTCCCTCGCGCTGGTACCTCGACCCCGCGTTTCTTGACCGCGAGCGAGAAAGGATCTTTCACCGCACCTGGCAATGGGTCGGGCGCGCCGAGGACGTCTCCCGCGCCGGCGACTACTTCGCGGCGGAGGTTCTCGGCGAGCCGATCGTCGTGGCGCGCGACCTCGATTCGGAGCTCCGGGGTCTTTCGAACGTGTGCCGCCATCGGGCCGCTCTGATCGCGGAAGGAAAGGGCAGCGGCAAGCTTCTCCAGTGCCCGTATCATGGCTGGACCTACGGTCTCGACGGACAGCTTCGGCGAGCGCCCGAGATGGAAGGGGTCGAGGACTTCGGCGTAAATGACGTGTGCCTTCCAAAGGTCCGGGTGGAAGAGTGGGCGCCCCTGGTGTTCGCGAACCTCGCTTCCTCGGGCCCCTCGTTCCGCGAGACCGCGCCGGCAATCGCCGAAGAGGTTGAGCGCGCCGGGTTTCCCATCGAAAGGATGAGATTTCGCGAGCGACGCGAGTACGTGGTCGAGGCGAACTGGAAGATCTACGTCGACAACTATCTCGAGGGGTATCACATCCCGATGATCCACCCCGCGCTCTACCGGGAGCTCGACTACGAGAAGTATCGCGTCGAGGCTTATCGCTATCATGCGACTCAGTTCGCGCCGCTTCGTCCCTCGGGAGGGGAGGACAGAACCTACCCCAAGACGGAAGAGGACGAGAAGGCTCTCTACTATTGGGTGTTCCCGAACTTGATGCTCAACTTCTATCCGGGGAATCTACAGGCGAACGCCGTCATCCCCCTGGATCACCAGCGCACGCTCACCATCTTCGAGTGGTATGGGCTCGAGGGCGAAGACCTGTCGCAAGCCATCGCGTTCAGCCATCAGGTGCAGCTCGAGGACGTCGCGATCTCGAATTCGGTTCAGGAGGGTCTCCGCTCGCGGACCTACGATCGTGGAAGGCTATCCGCGCGACGCGAGAACGGAGTGCATTTCTTCCACGGTCTCCTTCACGAGCACCTAATCTAATCTCAGAGTGCTCGCCTCGCCCTTCAATTGGTGCGCTGGGGCCCACCCCCAGCGCTTCTCGCTCCGGGACTCGCTTCGCTCGCCCTGTGCCCGAGCTGCCGGCGCCGCTCGGCTCGCCTAGCTCGCTAGCCATTCCTCGAGCCCCGCCCAGATATCCCCCCAGTTGAATACGATGGGCTCGGGCGTGAAACAGAGGACGAAGACCAGGAGCGCGAGCACCCCCATGGCATAGCGGCTTCGAGGCGGGGGAAGCTCATCGATCCGCGTCGGAGGATGAGGCCTTCGAATGCCGAGGGCGTACAACAGGAGCGCCCAGAAAAGCCATGAGGGCCCGAAATACGCCATGGGTAGAAAGGCGAAGAATGCCCAGGCGGAGAGTCGATAGGCGCCTCTTTGCAGGAGAGCGTAGGACGCGTGTCCGCCGTCGAGCTGGCCGATGGGAAGTAGGTTCAGCGCGGTGAGAAGGAGGCCGAACCATGCGGCGAGCCCGATGGGGCTGATGTAGAGGTCATAGTTCTCCGGGAGATTCGGCCAGATCGCGGACGAGAACCACCGGAAGAGGAGGGGCTCGCCGAAGCTGATGCTGGTCTCGGGGGGTAACGGTGGGCCGGGTCTCGAAGTGGCGATGCCGAGAACCAGGGCCGGCAGGACCACGAGGAATCCCGCGAAAGGCCCCGCGAGGCCGATGTCGATGAGCGCCTTCCGGTGGGGGAAGCGCGATTTGATGATGATGAAGGCGCCGAACGTGCCGACGAGTGAGAACGGGAACGGGAGAAAGAAGGGAAGTGTCGCGTTGACGCGGTAGTACCGAGCGGCCCAGTAGTGCCCCATCTCGTGGGACAGGATGATGGCGAGGAGGGTGAAGCTGAAGGGAGCCCCGTGGACGACGATCGCCCGCAACGTCTCGAGCGTGGAGGTTTCCTTCAGGAAGAGCTCGGGCGACCAAAAGGCGATTCCCTGAATGCCGCCCACGTAGAGCGTGGATAGAACCGTGAGGAGAAAGAAGATGGCGGGTAGTACCCAGCTCTCGACGCGAACCAGGTAACCGGCGAGGAGATGTCTGAAGAAACCTTGGGAGCTCAGGGGATGTTCTGCAAGTCCTTTCCCGGCTTGAATCGGATCGTGCGGCCCGGAGGAATCCGCACCTCCTTTCCCGTGCGCGGGTTGCGGCCGATGCCCCTCTTTCTCGGCTTCACCTGAAAGACGCCGAACCCTCGAAGCTCGATACGCTCGCCTCGCTGCATCGAGTTCTTCATCGCATCGAGCACCGCTTCCACCGCCTGCTCTGCCTTCACCTTGGTGATGTTTGCGGTAGCGGACACCTCGTTGATGATGTCCACCTTTATCATATTGACCTCCGGAGGGATAGGGTGTGATTATAGGAGCCGTCCCTTCGGCTGTCAAGGGTCATCTCCCTTATCGTGCTCTAAACGTTCGGGTTATTGGCGCAAGTCGCCGGCGGAAGCGGACAGTGCCTCAAATTGCGATAAAATAGGGACTTATGGTGAGACGATTGCCCCAGGTCGCCATCGTCGGGCGGCCCAATGTGGGCAAGTCGACGCTCTTCAATCGCATGAGCGGCTCCCGAAGGGCGATTGTGGACGCCGTCGCCGGCTCCACTCGCGACCGCAATGTGACCGCGGTGGAATGGGCGGGGAAAACGTTCGAGGTCGTTGATACCGGTGGAGTTCTGGAATCGGTCGCGACCCCGCTGGACGAACAGGTTGCCGCGCAGGTTGCGATCGCGATCGGCGGCGCCGAGCTCGTGTGCTGGGTCGTCGACGGCCGCGCGGGGCTTCTTCCCGAAGAGCGCTATCTGGCGTCGAAGCTCCGGCCCCTCGGCGAGCGCGTGATTCTCGCGGTGAACAAGATTGATAGCGAGGGACGCTTCGCCGACGCCATGGAGTTTCATCGTCTCGGGTTTCCCGAGCTTTTCGAGATCTCGGCGGAACACGGACTCGGAGTCGCGGACCTCATGGATGCGATCGCCGCCAAGCTCCCGGCCGTCGACGTCGAAGGCGAGGAGGAGACGAGCGAGATCCGCATCGCCATCGCGGGCCGCCCCAACGTCGGCAAGTCCTCTCTCCTGAACCGTATCGCGGGCGAGGAGCGCGCCGTCGTGAGCCCTGTGGCGGGGACCACCAGGGACGCCGTGGACACTTTGGTCAAGGTCGAGAGCCAGACCTATCGCTTCGTCGATACCGCCGGCATCCGCAGGAGGGGAAAGATCCCGAGCCTCGCGGACCGGCTCGCCGTGCTCTACGCCGAGCGCGCCATCGACCGCGCGCATATCGTTCTCTTGATCCTCGATGCAACCGCTGGAGTAACCACCGAGGACGCCTCGATCGGAGGCAAAATCGCCGACTCGGGTAGAGGGGTCGTCCTCGTCTTCAATAAGTGGGACCTGGTGGAAGAGCGCGAGGAGCAGGCGAAGGAGCTGGAGCGCGAAGCGCGAGAAGACCTTCCGCACCTCGACTTCGCTCCCGTAGTGTTCCTTTCCGCCAAGTCCGGCCGCGGGGTTCAAGGCATCTTTCCCCGCATCCGCCGCGTGCGGGAGGAGCAGCTCAAGAAGATATCGACCCCCGAGCTGAACCGCTTCCTCGATGGCGCCTCGGCGCGGCTTCCGCCGCGATCGAAGGACGGCAAGGCGGCGCGCCTCTTCTACATCACTCAGGCGGGGGTCGTGCCGCCCCGGTTCCTCGTCTTTTCGAACAAGGCGCAAAAGGATCTGGACATCAGCTACCCCCGCTATCTCGCCCGACGGCTTCGAGAGGCGTTTGGCTTCGAGGGGACCCCGATTCGGGTTGCGATCCGGCGTCGCGAGACGACAAAGTCCAATAATCGTGGTTGACTCGAGGATGGGATCTCATATAATACTTTAGGTATTCGGTTGAATCTGCAGGCCTTCTGAGTCCTGAAGTCACGACATAACCAATTTCCCTGAAACCTGTGGGCGGAATGCCGGATTCCATCCCTCCATGACGAAGGCAGACTTGGCGCGTGTCGTCTATGAGCGTCATGGCGGCATCTCCAATAAGGAGGCGTCGGTCCTCGTGGACATCATCCTGGAGTTCATCAAGGGCGGTCTGCGTCAGGGGGATCGGGTGCAGATCAGCGGGTTCGGGACGTTCCTGGTGCGGGACAAGAAGCAGCGAAAAGGGCGGAACCCGCAGACGGGAGAAGAGATGACGATCCAGCCGCGGAAGTCGGTCGTCTTTCGCCCCTCGAAGACGTTTCAGAACGGCTTCTCGTCCGAAGCTGAATAAGGCTAACGACGAGCACGCCGCCGATGGAACGGAAGATCCCGAGCAAGCTCTTCTTCAAGATCGGAGAAGTCTGCGAGCTCACCGACACGCAGCCCTACGTGCTGCGCTATTGGGAGTCGGAGTTTCCCGCGCTGGCGCCGGCGAAGAACAACTCCGGACAGCGGATCTACCGGCGGCGCGACATCGAGACCATCCTCCGCATCAAGACCCTGCTCTACGAGGAGGGCTTTACTATCGCCGGGGCAAAGAAGAAACTGGAGCTGGAGATGAAGGAGCAGTTGAAGGCGGGGACGACCACCCCTCCTCCCGAAGTCGTCGCCTCCGGGAGCGACGGTCTCAAGAACGAGATTCTGTCGATCCGCGCGGAGCTGCGGGGGATTCTGGAGCTCATCGACGCTCACGATTCCAACCGGAAGGACGACTGACGCCGGTTCGCGCCAATTGACGGCAATTGATCATGGTTCGTTGACCGCCGATTTCGGCGCGTGCTATCCTTTGCGTTTCCGTTGCGCGACAATCGAGTAGAACGCGCCGCGAGCGGAATGGCTTCGGGACGTAGCGCAGCCTGGTAGCGCACTTGCTTGGGGTGCAAGTGGTCGTGGGTTCAAATCCCGCCGTCCCGACCATTCCCGTTCCCGGCATTTCTGCGCTCGCGTGAGCGCCTTACAAAACGAGGAGAAGCCCGCCATTCTCGACATCCTGGTGACGAACGACGACGGCATCGACGCCCCGGGGCTCCGCGCGCTCGCCGAAAAGCTTCGCGAAGTCGGTGAAGTCACCGTGGTCGCTCCCGCGACGGAGATGAGCGCGGTGAGCCACGCCCTCACCATCCACGAGCCCCTCCGGTTCGAGCACGTCGAGCAGCGGATGTTCAAAGTCGAGGGAACGCCCGCCGACTGCGTCAACCTCGCCGTGGTGAAGCTTCTTCCCAAGCCCCCGGACGTGGTCGTGTCGGGCATCAACCGCGGCGCGAACGTCGGCGACGACATCGCCTACTCGGGCACTGTCGCCGGCGCGAGGGAAGCGGCGATGCTCGGCGTCCCTTCGATGGCCGTCTCGCTCGCGAGCAAGGAGGGAGGCGCAGACTATTCCCACGCCGCCGCCTTTGCCGCGCAGATCCTTCCGGTCCTCGCGGGGAAGAAGGACTGGAGCCGCCGGACGTTCTTGAACGTGAACGTGCCCGTCTCCAAGGTCAAGGGCGTCCGCATCACGAGCCAGGGGCGCCGCCCGTCCTGGACCAAGGTCGAGGAGAAGGTCGACCCCGCCTCGCGCATCTACTACTGGGTCAAACAGGGCTTTACCAAGGTGGAGAGGGAAGGGCTCTCGGACATCTCCGCCCTCCGCGACAGCTACATCTCGATTACCCCGCTTCAGTTCGACTTCACCGCCTACAGCGCCCTCGAGGAGCTCCAGTCCTGGGACCTGCGCTTCAACGGGAGCCGATAGCAGGACTTCCCCCCGCGCTCCATTCCGAGGTACACTAACGCGTTCACCCGCGTTCGCAAGGTCGGGGCGTGGCTCAGCCTGGTAGAGCACCTGGTTCGGGACCAGGGGGTCGGAGGTTCAAATCCTCTCGCCCCGACCAATAAAATCAACAAGTTACCGCGGATGACTGGATACTACCCCGAAATCTGGGTGGCGCCTAGGTGGCGACGCGACGAACCGAGCGGGAGTGGCGAAGGTGCAGTCTCGTACGTATGCTAGAGTCGGTAGAAGCGACGTGACTTCGGAGGAGTGAGCGGTGTCTCTTGGAGTAGCGATAAAGGGTCCTGAGGGAGTCGTGTTGGCGGCGGACAGCCGAGTCACGATCACAGCACAGGGTCCGGGCATGGAGGTGCCGCTCCACGTGAACTTCGACAATGCCTCCAAACTGCTTAGCTTCACGGACCCGAACGGTTACGTTGGGGCGGTCACATACGGTCTCGCCCTAATCGGGATGCGAACGGCGCATAGCTACGTCACGGAGTTCGAGGTCGAGCTTCAGAAGAAGGCGCAAGGACGTCTCTCTGTCAACGAGTTCGCCAAACACTTGAGCGAGTTTTTCGTGGAGCGCTGGCTTAAGCAGGGGCTTGAGAAGTACGAGGGTCCTGGGATGATGTTTCTGGTCGGCGGGTACGACGCGGACGCGCCTTATGGCTCAGTCTTCTTCTTCGAAGTACCGAACAATCCGAAGCCTGAGCAGCGAAACGAGAAGGATTTTGGAATGACCTGGGGCGGGCAGCTCGAGATTGCAAGCAGGATCGTTTTTGGATACGACCCTGCTTTGATCGAGATCGTTGAGAAGGCCCTAGCCCTTACAGATCAGGGTCAGAAGGCAGCATTGAGAGAGGCGCTGAAGCAGCTGCAATTTAAGATTCCATACAACGTGCTGCCGCTTCAAGACTGCGTCGATCTAGCAACATTTCTGATTCGCACAACCATGTCAGGCTTGTCGCTTGCAATCGGCGTAAGAGGGGTGGGCGGAAAGATCGAGGTCGCAACCGTAACCCGGAATGCGGGATTGAAGTTCGTCCAAAAGAAGGAAATCCACGGCGAGTTGCGACCTTAGAAAAAGGGGAGGTTGGATTCGATGAGGTACTCGACCGAAACAACCAACATGAGTATTTGGCAAACCGGATGGACTCTGGTCCCAAGCAACTCTTTTTGGGGAATTGCTCCAGCACTCCTCGGCGGAACATTGCTTTCGACGGAGCCGCCTGCTGCGAACAATGACTTTTGGGCCGGCGAAGCGTACGATCAGACAGCGGAGTTGCAAGCGCAAGGGGAAAGCGCTGAGGATATCGAGGATCTCGCAGATCTCATGAAAACAAAGCTCAAATACGAATCGGAAGGGGACGCGGGCTTCATCCGCCACAGTGAGTACCGGGAGCGTCGGTCACGAGTCGAGTGACCGATACGAGATTCTCTACGACCACGCCGCCTCAGCCGACGTCGACCGGCTTTCGGGGTCTGACTCCGAGCGAATTGATCACGCCATCGTTGAGTTGGGTGCAAATCCTCGGCCAAGAGGATGCGTGAAGTTGGGCGAGGGACTGTATCGAATCCGCGTCGGCGATTGGCGAGTGCTCTACGTCGTTGAGGACGGCCGGAAACGTGTGATCGTCTCCCGAGTCAAAAGGCGGAACGAGTCGACGTACCGCTAAGGACAAACCAAGAACAGCGCCCCCGATGGCTGCAGGATGCGACTTCTCGAGGGGGGCCGCACTCCTACTGCTTCCCGAAATCGAGCGAGGTGATGCGCCTCGACGTCGCCACGGCGATCGCGAGAGCAGTGCTCGACGAGGAACGGGCGCCCACCCGCTAAAACCTCCGCACAATTTACGCGAAGGTTCGAGCCCGGGGCTCCGTCGTGGGTCTCCGGGCCTCTCCGGGGCGCAATGCAGATGCACCTAATGGGGTTTGCGAGGGTGCCGCCGCCGGTTAGGCGCTGGTAGGCCAAGGAGCTTGTCGAGAAGCGAAACGGCCCC
>Ga0326597_10010563_pt1 | contig 12284 bp, 8 predicted proteins | sample RVTome_12_FD_203789 | JGI IMG/M metagenome (GOLD analysis project Ga0326597, IMG submission 203789) | Soil microbial communities from uranium-contaminated site in the Upper Colorado River Basin, Wyoming, United States - RVT100D185 | ecosystem: Environmental > Terrestrial > Soil > Contaminated >... | reverse complement strand
GGCCGTCGAGGTGGGCGTCACCGAGGTCGGGTGGTGGTCGTCGAACCCCATCGCCATCCCGCAACCCGAGGGCGGCTTCCAGGTCGCCGCCGGTCCGGACGGCTCCACGCAGAGCCTGGCGGCCATCCGACTGTCGATCGCCGCGGCCTCCGTCGACAGCCTCCCCGTGCACCTCGTCGAGTCGAGCTCGGTGGGCACGGACTTCGGGATCCTTCGGTTGTGCACCACCAACGATGCGTGGACGGCGGCCAACCCGGGCACCTTGGACACGGCCCCGAAGCCCGACTGCACGACCTCGGCCAACCTCACCCGCACCCTGGACGGATCCTGGCTCGGCGATGCCGCCGCCCTGGCCCCGCGGGGAGGCGAGGTGTCCCTGATGGTCGTGCCCGTCTACCAGCCGCCGGTGCCGGTCGGCCCCGGGATGGTCGTGACGATCAGCGGCGGCCAGTTCACGGCCACTGGATCCGAGGTCACGAGCACCACCGATTCCACCATCGAGACCTCGGTTGGTTCGGGCTCGGGGGGATCGACGATCGACTACTTCGGGTCCACCGGCGGCGGGTCCTTCGGGATACCGGATGCCACCATCACGCCGAGCTTCGGCAGCGTGGCCCCTCCGGCCGAGGAGGTCGCCGTGCCGAGCCGCACCACCACCGAGGGGTTCGCGCTCACCCCGGTGAAGAGCGACGGCGGGCCGCCGCCACCCTGGATACGGCTGATCCTCCTACTGCCGCTGAGCGCCGGATTCGGCGTGGGCGCCGCTCTCGTGCGCCGCGCCATCGCCGAGGGGCTCCTGCCGTTCGGCTGACGCACCTCTGCGCGCGGCGGCACGCCGAGAGGTCACTAGGCGAGCTCGGCGACGACGTGGTCGATGCAGCGGGTGAGGGCGGCGACGTCGTCGGGATCGATGGCCGGGAAGAGCGCGATGCGGAGCTGGTTGCGACCGAGCTTGCGGTAGCTCTCCGTGTCGAGGATCCCGTTGGCGCGGAGCACCTTCGACACGACGTTGGCGTCGACGACCGCCTCGTCGAGGTCGATGGTGGACACGACGTGGCTGCGCTGCTCGGGTGCCTGCACGAAGGGTGTGGCGTAGCTCGCTGCTTCTGCCCAGCCGTAGATGATCTCGGCCGAGCGGTCACAGCGCGAGGCGGCCCAGTGCAGGCCTCCGTTCTGGTTGATCCAGTCGACCTGCTGGTTGGCGAGGAAGATCGTGGCCAGTGCCGGGGTGTTGTAGGTCTGGTCCTTGCGGCTGTTGTCGAGGGCGATGCCGAGATCGAGCGACGCAGGCACCCAGCGGTCGGACGCCGCGATGCGCTCGATCCGCTCGACGGCGGCGGGGGAGACCGCCGCGAGCCACAGGCCACCGTCGCTCGCAAGGCACTTCTGGGGAGCGAAGTAGTAGACGTCGACCTCGGTGGGATCGAAGCGCAGACCGCCGGCGGCCGACGTGGCGTCCACGAGGACGAGTCCATCGCCGCCCTCGGGGCGCTGGAGGGGCATGGCCACGCCGGTCGAGGTCTCGTTGTGGGTGAGGCAGTAGGCGTCGATCTCGGGATCGGTGACAGGAAGCGGATGGGTCCCCGGCTCGGCGAACAGGTTCGACGGCTCCCCGAGGTGCGGGGCCGACGCCACGGCCTCGGCGAACTTCGACGAGAACTCGCCGAAGCGGAGGTGCTGGCTGCGCTGGTCGATCAGGCCGAAGGTGGCGGCATCCCAGAACGAGGTGGTGCCGCCGTTGCCGAGGAGCACCTCGTAGCCGTCGGGCAGAGCGAACAGCTCGGCCAAGCCGTTGCGCAGCGCGCTGACCTCGAACTGCACGCGGGCCTGACGGTGCGAGGTGCCGAGATAGGGGCCGCCCCGACCCTCCTCGGCCGACGCCACCAGCGCGTCGATCGCCTCCGGGCGGATCTTGGACGGACCGCACCCGAAGCGCCCATCAGCGGGCAGAAGGTCTGTGGGGATCTTGATCTCGGGGGTGGCGGGGGTGGTCACCGTGCCATGATCGCGAACCGACCCACCAAGGAGCGAGACCGTTGGCCAGCCCCCCTTCCGACGCCAGAGTTTCCCGACGCATCGCGGCCATCGCAGAGTCCGCGACGTTGGCCGTCGACGCCAAGGCGAAGGCCCTCAAGGCGGCGGGTGAGCCCGTGATCGGGTTCGGCGCGGGTGAGCCCGACTTCCCGACCCCAGCGGCGATCGTGGAGGCAGCGGTCGTGGCCTGCCGGGACCCGAAGAACCACAAGTACACGCCGGCGGGCGGGCTGCCCGAGCTCAAGGAGGCGATCGTCGCCAAGACGAAGCGCGACTCGGGCTTCGAGGTCGGCGCCGCGCAGGTGCTCGTCACCAACGGCGGCAAGCACGCGGTCTACAACACCTTCGCGACGCTGCTCGATCCCGGTGACGAGGTGCTCCTCCCCGCGCCGTACTGGACCACCTACCCGGAGCCGATCGCGCTCTCCGGCGGGGTCCCGGTGGTGCTGCCCACAGACGAGCGCACCGGCTTTCGAGTGACGGTCGATCAGCTCGAGGCCGCGGTCACCGATCGCACGAAGATCCTCATGTTCGTCTCGCCGTCCAACCCCACCGGTGCCGTGTACCCTCCGAGCGAGGTCGAGGCCATCGGTCGATGGGCGGTCGAGCGGGGCATCTGGGTCGTCACCGACGAGATCTACGAGCACCTCACCTACGGCGAGCACCGGTTCAGCTCGATGCCCACCCTGGTGCCCGAGCTGGCCGATCGCTGTGTGGTGCTGAACGGGGTGGCCAAGACCTACGCCATGACGGGCTGGCGCGTGGGGTGGATGGTCGGCCCGGCCGACATCATCAAGGCCGCCACCAACCTGCAGTCGCACGCCACCTCGAACGTCGCCAACGTCAGTCAGCGGGCGGCCATCGCCGCCCTCACGGGCGACCTCTCCGCGGTGGCGGAGATGCGCAGTGCGTTCGAGCGTCGCGGTCGCTTGATGCACACGCTCCTCACCGGCATCGAGGGCGTCAGCGCGCTCGAGCCCCAGGGGGCGTTCTACAGCTTCCCCAACCTGTCCGCCTACCTCGGCCGATCCATCCGCGGTCGCACCTCGGCCACCACGGTGGAGCTGTGCGAGGTGCTGCTCGACGAAGCCAAGGTGGCGATCGTGCCCGGGGAGGCCTTCGACGCGCCCGGCTACGCCCGCCTCAGCTACGCCCTCGGCGACGACGACCTCGGCGAGGGTTGCCAGCGGATCGCCGACCTCCTCGCGGAGGCCGAGTGAGTCGACGCGCCGCGTGGTGAGCGAGCTGCCCTTCGGGTCGTGGCCGACGCCGATCACGAGCGAGCTCGTCGTTCGGTCGGCTCGCCTGCCCAACGCGCTCGCTGTCGACGGCGATGACCTGTGGTGGTCGGAGAGCCGACCCGAGGAGGGCGGGCGGACGGCGGTGCTCCGTCGTGGTGCATCGGGTGAGCCCGTCGAGGTGCTGGTCGCGCCGTGGAACGCTCGCACCGCTGTCCACGAGTACGGCGGAGGGGCCTGGTGGGCCGAAGGTGGCGTGCTGTGGTTCAGCGACTGGGCCACGCAGCGTCTCCATCGGGTCGAGCCGGGTGGGGAGCCGGTGGCGCTCACACCGGAACCCGGGGTCCCCCGGGGGCTGCGGTATGCGGACGGCCGTGTGAGCCCAGACGGCACGACGCTGCTCTGCGTGCACGAGGAGCATCACGCCGACGGCGCTGAGGCGACGAACACGATCGTTCGGCTTGCTGCGCATGAGCCGTCGGTCCCGGAGGTGGTGGTGAGCGGTCCCGACTTCGTGTCGGATCCGCGCTGGCGGCCAGACGGCCGGGCGTTCTGCTGGCTGGAGTGGGATCACCCCGACATGCCGTGGGATGCCACTCGGCTGGTGGTGGACGAGGGTGGCCAGCGCACGGTGGTCGCCGGTGGCGAGCTGCGGGAGTCGATCTGCCAGCCCACGTGGGCGCCCGATGGCTCGCTGTGGTTCAGCAGCGACCGCACGGGGTTCTGGAGCCTCTGCCGGTGGACCGCGGCGGGCGGCGTCGAATCGATGGTCGATCTCGGCAAGGACATCGGGTTCCCGCAGTGGGTGTTCGGACAGACCTGCTTTGCGCTGCTCGAGGACGGTCGGGTGGTCTTCGTCGTCAGCGATGCCGGGGTCGATCGGCTCGCGCTGCGGGAGCCGAACCTCGGGAGCGTCTCGACGCTCGACGTCCCGCACACCATGGTGCAGGACCTCGCCGTGTGCGGCGACGGGATCGCCTACATCGCGGCGTCTGCGGTGACCGAGCCGCACGTGGTTCGGGTGCCCGTCGCTGGGGATGCGGCCGGCCAGGTGGAGGTCGTCGTCCCACCCCGCGACCTCGGCCTCGACCCCGCCTGGTTCGCCGTGCCCGAGGCGGTCGAGTTCCCGACCGGCGACGGCGTGACCGCCCATGCCCTCCTCTACCGGCCGACCAACCCGAACGTAGCGGGGCCAGCGGGAGAGCGACCGCCGCTGCTCGTGATGATCCACGGGGGTCCGACGTCCGCCGCTCGCCCGATGCTCCAGGTGGGCAAGCAGTACTGGACCAGCCGAGGCTTCGCCGTCGTCGACGTGAACTACCGCGGCTCGACCGGGTACGGCCGGGCCTACCGCAACCTCCTGCGAGGGCAGTGGGGCGTGGCCGACGTCGAGGACTGCGCGGCGGTGTCCCGCTTCCTTGCCGCGCGCGGTGACGTGGACCCGGATCGCTTGTGCATCCGAGGTGGTTCTGCCGGTGGCTTCACCACGCTCGCGGCGCTCGCCTTCACCGACGTGTTCGCTGCTGGCGCGAGCCACTACGGCGTGGCCGACCTCGGCGTGCTGGCCCAGGAGACCCACAAGTTCGAGAGTCGCTATCTGGATGGGCTCGTGGGGCCCTGGCCCGAGGCCCGCGCGGTGTACGAGGAGCGCTCGCCCATCTTCCACACCGACCAGATCGATCGACCACTGGCGGTCTTCCAGGGGCTCGACGACCCCGTCGTGCCCCCGAACCAGGCGGAGATGATCGTCGACGCCGTGCGAGCCAACGGCGTGCCCGTGACCTATGTGGCCTTCGAGGGGGAGCAGCACGGCTTCCGGCAGGCCAAGAACATCCGGGCCGCCCTCGACGGCGAGCTCGGCTTCTACGCTCAGGTTCTCGGCTTCGACCTACCCCCCACCAACCAATGTCTGTGAAGCAACACGTCCCGCTGTGCGGACGTGGGCGTTCACATACGTTGGTTGGTCGGTTGGGTTGGGGATGGTTGGTCGGGGCTCGTTGGTTGTTGGTTGGCGGGCCTTGGGGGTCCGGCGTCAGACTCAGCCCATGGCGCGCATCCTGGTCACCGAGAAGATCGCCGACTCCGGCCTCGACCGGCTTCGGGCGGCCGGCCATGAGGTCGACATCCAAGAGGGCCTGAGCCCGGAGGCGCTGCTCGAGGCGATCCCGGGGGCGCACGCCCTGATCATCCGATCGGCCACCACGGTCACGGCTGACGTGCTGGCCGCCGGGCGCGACCTCGTGGTCGTGGGACGGGCCGGGATCGGGCTCGACAACGTCGACACCGACGCGGCCACCGCCCAGGGCGTGATGGTGGTGAACGCGCCACAGTCGAACATCCTCACCACCGCCGAGCACACGATGGCGATGCTGCTCGCGCAGGCCCGGAACATCCCGCAGGCCCACGCGGCGCTCATCGCCGGGCGGTGGGAGCGCTCGAAGTGGGAGGGCGTGGAGGTCGCCGACAAGACGCTCGGCATCGTCGGCCTTGGCCGGATCGGCAAGCTCGTGGCGCAGCGGGCCTCTGCCTTCGGGATGAAGGTCGTGGCGCACGATCCCTTCGTCGCCCCCGAGCGAGCCCGTCAGCTCAACGTGGAGATGCTGAGCCTCGACGAGCTGGTCGCGGTGGCCGACTTCCTCACCCTGCACGTCGTGAAGACGCCCGAGACCCTCGGGATGATCGGCAAGGACCTGCTCGCCAAGGCCAAGCCCAACCTCCGCATCGTGAACGTGTCCCGTGGCGGAGTCATCGACGAGGACGCGCTCGCGGCCGCCATCGCCGCCGGACAGATCGCGGGCGCGGCCATCGACGTCTTCGCCACCGAGCCCACCACCTCATCTCCGCTGTTCGAGCTCCCCCAGGTCGTGGTCACCCCGCACCTTGGAGCGAGCACGGCGGAGGCTCAGGACAAGGCCGGGGAGACGATCGCCGAGCAGGTGGGCCTCGCGCTGGCCGGCGAGTTCGTGCCCTTCGCCGTCAACGTGAGCGCGGCCGAGGCATCCAGCACCGTGCGGCCCTACCTTCCGCTCGCGGAGCGGTTGGGCCAGATGTACGCGGCCCTCTCGGGCTCGGTCCCCGACGTGCTCGAGATCAGCTACGAGGGTCAGCTCGCGGACAGCGACACCCGCATCCTGACCCTGTCCGTGCTGAAGGGTGTGTTCGGGCGCGTGAGCGAGGAGCCCGTGAGCTACGTGAACGCCCCCCGGCTCGCTGCCGAGCGAGGCGTCGAGGTGCGTGAGTCCTCCAGCTCCACCTCACGTGACTACGTCAACCTCGTGTCGATCAGCGGCGGCGGCCACTCGATCGGCGGCACGCTCGCGGGGCTCCGCGGTGAGGCGCGCATCGTGATGGTCGACGACCACTCCGTCGACGTGCCGCCGGCGGAGAACATGCTCGTGGTGCGCAACGACGATGTTCCCGGCATGATCGCGGCGGTGACGGGCGTGCTCGGCGACGCCGGCCTCAACATCGACGACATGCACCTCGGGCGATCTCCCGAGGGTGCCGCCGCTCTCATGATCTTGGCCACCGCGCAGCCCGTCCCCGAGGACGTGCAGGCCGCGATCCGGGCCCTCCACGGTGTGGTCTCAGTGGTGGGTCTGTAACACGCGGCTGCGGGCGTCGCTGCGCTCCTGCCTCCGCCTGTCGGCTCGGCCGCACGTTGGCTAGGCCTCGCCGGTGACACGCGGCTGCGGGCGTCGCTGCGCTCCTGCCTCCGCCTGTCGGCTCGGCCGCACGTTGGCTAGGCCTCGCCGGTGACACGCGGCTGCGGGCGTCGCCGGTCGTGCGTCAGCGCTTGGCCACGCGGAGGCCATCGGCCTCCGCGGAGGCGCCGTCGAGGTAGCAGCGGTCCGGCTTGGTGCGCTCGTAGTTGAGCATCCCGGGCAGGTGGAAGATCTTGGAGGCCAGCTTGGCCTTGACCGGATGCGAGGTGGGGCACACGTCGCCGGTCGGCGCCACCCACGACGTCAGGGCCTTCTTGCGGGGTGCGGCGGTCTTCTTGGCGGCCTTCGTGGCCTTCTTCGCGGCCTTCGTCCCCTTGGTTGCCTTCTTGGCACCATTGGCACCCTTGGCGGCCTTCGGCGCCTTCTTCGTGGCCTTGGCGGCCCCAGGAGGGGTTGGGTTCGGGATCGGGGCGGCGACCGGAGCGGCGACCGGGGCGACGTCCGGAGCGACGACTGCCGGGGCCGGCTGCGGCGGGGTCGACGGTGCCACGGGCGTGGCTGGATCGACGGTGAGGCGCGGCCACGGATCGGTCGGGACGGAGGCAACGTCAGTCTGCGAGGAGGGGCGACCGCCGAGCATCTTGACGAGCGCGAACGCCAGCCCTCCCAGCAGCCCCAGCGTCAGCCCGATGCGGAACGAGCGTCGAATCACACGATCACCGTAGTTCGACCTTGACGGCGCGTCTGTCCCAGCGGGAGAATCGCAGGACATGCAGACCTCCTTCGCCTCCGACCTCCTGCTTCTTATGTAGGCGAGCGCCCACACTCGGCGCTCGCCCTGACGACCTCCTGCCCATGGCAGGGGGTTTTTTGTTGCCCCGACGCAGACCCATCCCGCATCCAGCACCACTGCACCACCTGAGAGGAACCCCCGATGGCCCCGGAACCTGTGACACCGAAGCGCATGCCCTTCGAGAAGTACCGGCCGTTCCTCCCGCTCGACCTTCCCGATCGGACCTGGCCCGATCAGCGGATCACGAAGGCGCCCCTGTGGTGCTCGGTCGATCTCCGTGACGGGAACCAGGCCCTGATCGACCCGATGGACCCTGCCCGCAAGCGGCGCATGTTCGACACGGTCGTGCACATGGGCTTCAAGGAGATCGAGGTGGGCTTCCCCTCCGCCAGCCAGCCCGACTTCGACTTCGTGCGCCAGCTCATCGAGGAAGACCTCGTCCCTGACGACGTCACCATCCAGGTGCTGACGCAGTGCCGGCCAGAGCTGATCGAGCGCACCTATGAGTGCCTCCAGGGCGCCAACAACGTGATCGTGCACTTCTACAACTCCACGTCGGTGCTGCAGCGTCGCGTCGTGTTCGGCCTCGACAAGGACGGCATCACGCAGATCGCCGTCGATGCCGCCAAGCTCTGCCGGAAGCTGGAGCCCACCCTCGTCGGCACCAACGTTCGCTACGAGTACAGCCCAGAGAGCTTCACTGGCACCGAGATCGACTACGCCATCGACATCTGCTCGGCCGTGTCGGATGTGATCGAGCCGAGCACTGATCGGAGGCTCATCCTCAACCTGCCGGCCACCGTCGAGATGTACACGCCGAACATCTACGGCGATGTCATCGAGTACTTCCATCGCAACGTGCCCAACCGCGACCGCATCTGCCTGTCGCTGCACCCGCACAACGATCGTGGCACCGGTGTGGCGGCGGCCGAGTTCGGGGTGATGGCGGGCGCCGATCGCGTGGAGGGCACGCTGTTCGGCAACGGTGAGCGGACGGGCAACGTGGACGTCGTCAACCTGGCCATGAACCTCTTCAGTCAGGGGGTCGACCCCGAGCTCGACATCTCCGACATCGACGCCGTCCGCCGGGTGGCGGAGTACTGCAACCGCCTCCCGGTCCCGGCACGGCACCCCTACGTCGGCGATCTCGTCTACACATCGTTCTCCGGGAGCCACCAAGACGCCATCAAGAAGGGCTTCACGGCGCTCGGCACGGACTACGAGTGGGGCGTCCCCTATCTCCCCATCGACCCCAAGCACGTCGGCCGCACCTACGAAGCCGTCATCCGAGTCAACAGCCAGTCCGGCAAGGGAGGCGTCGCCTACCTCATGCACGCCGAGCACGGGATGGATCTTCCGCGGCGACTCCAGATCGAGTTCTCGAAGACGATCCAGACGATCACCGAGGATACCGGCACCGACATCCCCTCGGCGGAGGTGTGGGCGGCGTTCGAGCGCACGTACCTCGACTCGGACGCGCCGGTGCAGCTGATCGCGCATGAGACGACGACCGGTGAGAAGGGCTCGACCGTCACGGCGCAGCTGTTGGTCGACGGCGAGCATCGGACCCTGCATGGCGAGGGCACCGGGCCGCTGGCCGCGTTCGTGGGCGCCATCCAGGCCGATCTCGGCATCGACCTGGAGGTGGTCGACTACAGCGAGCATGCCGTCAGCGCCGGCACCGACGCGCAGGCCGTCGCCTACGTGGAGACGCAGTCGGCAGATGGGGAGGTGCGCTGGGGCGTGGGCCTCGACGAGAGCATCCTCACCGCGTCACTGCGAGCGGTGGTGAGCGCCGTGAACCGCCATCGCGACCACGTGCGCGTCGTGGAGCCGCACCGGCCCTGAGGGCGCGCTCACGGGGACGACCGCCTTCGGTCGTCCCCGTGGGGCCCGCACCCGATCTCAGCTGACGGTGCTGCGGCGCCGGGCAACCTGTGCCAGGGCCTCGAAGAGGCCACCGAGGCAGAGGGTGGCGAACCCGACGACGAGGAGCACGGCGCTGAAGCCCGTTCGGGGCAGCTCGACGCCGAGCACCTCGGCGGGCTTGCGCTCAACCGTGATGACCTGCACGTTGGCGCCCGCTGTCGTGGTGGGGGCCAACGTGGTGGCGGCCACCGTGGTGGTGGGGGCCACCGTGGTGGTGGCGGCGACTGTCGTCGTCGTGGCGCCGACAGTCGTCGTGGTGGAGCCGACTGTCGTCGTGGTGGTCGTGGTCGGGATCACGCACGGACCAACCCAGAAGACCTTGCTCTTGGTGTCGTTCCCTTGGGTGGTTCCGTCGTCAGCCGTGATCGTCAGCTTCACGTGGTACCCCTGGTTCGGGTGTGGCGTGAAGCCAGCCAGGTTGCCGGTGAGATCGATCGTGAACTGCCCGTCGATCCCTTCTTCGCTGCCGCCGCCGGAGGCGTCGTCATCGTCGAGCACCCCGTTCACGTGGCGGATCACCTCATCGCCCGTGGGCGGCTGCACGGCGAACTCCATCGACACGGGCACCTCGGCCTCGTAGCCGTAGAAGTCCACTTGGAAGGTGCAGCTGACGTGGGGCTCGTTGTCGGAGTGCGAGTCAAAGGCCACGCCGTCGACCTTGATGGTGCCGTTGTTGCCTGGGGGGTCGGCGCTGACCGGTGCCAGCATGCCGATTCCCAGCATCGTCGCGCCGGCCACCGCGAGGGCTCGACCGAGGTGACGGGGGTGGATGCGAACCTGCATGGACGCCTCCTAGGGATCGTCTGCTCGTCTCACACTCAGCGTGCTCGTGCCGCCACCGGATCCCCAGTGTCGAACGGTGCCGGGGCGCAGGACCATGGTCCCGATCGCCGCGATCGCACCTACATCGCCCGCCTCGGCACACACGCGTCCCTCGCCGGGGTGGCCGCTACGCCAGACTCGACCACGTGGGTCGCCGCTCCGCTCTGCTCGTCCTCGCGATCCTGCTCGCGGGCACCGTTGGCGCTGTCGCGCTCGTCCGTGGCAGCGACGACAGGAGTCCGGAGCCGATCCCGTCGACCACCACCGCGGTCGAGGTGTCGACCACCACCACGATCGTCGGCAGTCCCGGGGCGGCTGGCGTCGGTGATCCCTACTTCCCGCTGGTGGGCAACGGCGGCTACGACGCCGCGCACTACACCCTGGAGCTCACCTGGCAGCCGCAGACGGGCACCATCGTCGGTGCCACCACGATCGAGGCCACCGCAACACAGGACCTGAGTCGCCTCGATCTCGATCTCGTCGGGCTCGTCGTCGCTTCGGTGAGCGTCGATGGCCACCCTGCACTGGTGGAGCGGCACGATCGCGAGCTGCAGATCACGCCGATGACTCCGTTGGCGCGCGGCCACCGCTTCACGACCGTCGTGCGCTACTCGGGGGTGCCGCAGACGGTCATCGACGGCAACGATCTGTTCCGCACCGGCTGGCACCAGGCCGGGCGGTCGGCGTTCGTGCTCTCCGAGCCGGCTGGCGCTGCCACCTTCTTCCCGGTGAACGATCATCCCTCCGACAAGGCGACCTACACCATCGAGGTGACGGCGCCCGCCGACCAGGTGGTGGTCGCGAACGGGCTGCTCGTGGGCGAGCCCATCTCGGTCGGAGCCGATCGCCGGTGGACCTACTCGGCCCGAGATCCCATGGCCAGCTACCTCGTGCAGATCGCCATCGGCGACTTCGAGCTGATCGATGGCGGCACGATCGGCGACGTGCAGATCCGGCACGCCTTCGCGCGAGGCGCTGTCACCGCCGTCACGACCGCGGCCTCGCGCACGAACGAGATGATCGACGTGCTCGACGACATCTACGGTCCGTTCCCGTTCGAGACCTATGGCGTGGTCGTCGTCGATGCACGGCTCGGGGCCGCCCTCGAGACGCAGACCCTGACGATCGTGGGGACCGACGTCGGCTCGACGAAGCGGGGGGCGGTGACCGTGCTCGTGCACGAGCTCGCCCACCAGTGGGTTGGCGACGCCGTGACGCCGTCGACCTGGAAGGACATCTGGCTCAACGAGGGCTTCGCCACCTACAGCGAGTGGCTCTGGATGGAGCGGACGGGCGGCGCGACCACCGCTCAATCAGCCCGAGCGGCAGCGTCGACGTCGGGCCTCGGTGTGCCGCCCGGAGATCCTGGTCCGCTGCGGCTCTTCACCCCGACCGTCTACAAGCGAGGTGCGATGACCCTTCAGGCGCTACGAGAGACGATCGGCGACGACGCCTTCTTCCGGCTGCTTCGCACCTGGGTCGACGAGCACCGATATGGCAACGCGTCGACGGCTGACTTCATCGCCCTCGCCCAGCACGTCAGTGGCCAACCGCTCGGCGACCTCTTCCAGCGCTGGCTCTACGAACAGGGCCTGCCCTCGTTCCCCTGAGGCCCAGGAGATCAGGCGGTGGGAAGCCAGGCGGGGCGGTGGCGTTCGAACTCGCTGATGGCCGCTTCGGTCCTGAGCGTGATGCCGATGTCGTCGAGGCCATGGAGGAACCGCTCGCGCGTGGCGTCGTCGAGTGGGAACTCCACCTCCAAGCCGATGGCCGGAGCCGACAGGGTGCGGCGGTCGACGTCGA
>Ga0326597_10010562_pt1 | contig 12284 bp, 12 predicted proteins | sample RVTome_12_FD_203789 | JGI IMG/M metagenome (GOLD analysis project Ga0326597, IMG submission 203789) | Soil microbial communities from uranium-contaminated site in the Upper Colorado River Basin, Wyoming, United States - RVT100D185 | ecosystem: Environmental > Terrestrial > Soil > Contaminated >... | reverse complement strand
CTCATTGAATACCCCGTGCTCAACGGTCAGCTCTTTTTCACTCGACAGAAAAAGCGTGAGCCGTGATCCGTGATCCGATCGCAAGATCCACGGGAAGAAGGTAGTCCATGAGCCGTACCCCTCAAGGGGGGGACTGAAAGGAATGATCCGAGAAAAGCGCCACTCGCGCTGAGCAGCAGCGAACAATCGACGAAGTGCTGGGTTCAGTCGATTCACGGATCACCAGTCACGGATCACGCTTTTCACGCAAGACTCATCACCGGCCACCCCTGCTTCACCGCATGCGCCCGCAGCGTCTCGTCGGGATCCACCGCGACCGGGTTTGTGACCCGCTCGAGCAACGGCAGGTCGTTCAGCGAGTCGCTGTAGAACCATGATTCGGAAAACCCGGCGAGCGGCGTATCGCGGCCAGCAAGCCAGGACTCCAGCCGCGCAACCTTGCCCTCGCGAAAACACGGTACGCCGGCGACGTTGCCGGTGAACCCGTCGTCCGTCTCTTCGGGCTCGGTCGCGACCAGGTGCCTGATGCCGAACTCGCGCGCGATCGGCGCGGTAACAAATCTGTTGGTGGCCGTAATGATCACCCGCAGGTCGCCGGCGTGGCGCGCCACCAGCTCGCGCGCGCTCGCGCGGATGATCGGCAGGATCCTGCGCGCCATGAACTCGCGACGCCAGGCGTCGAGCTGCGGGCGCGGATGGCGCGAGAGCGGCTTCAGCTGGAAGTCGAGGAACTCGTGGATGTCGAGCGTGCCGGCCTTGTACTGGTCGTAGAACGCCTGGTTGCGGGCCTCGTACACCTCGCGATCGAGCACGCCCTGCTCGATCAAAAACTGCGCCCACTCGAAATCGCTGTCGCCGGCAAGCAGCGTGTTGTCCAGGTCAAAAAGGGCGAGTTTCATTCAACTTCCGAATCAAAAAGGCGTGAATCGTGATCCGTGATCCGAGTAAACCGTCGACTGCGTCGAACCGTTTGCGCGGATGCAACCCGCGCCACGCTTCAGTCGAGTCACGAGTCACGGCTCACGAGTCACGGTTCTTGCCGGGTCGCGGCGCGGCCTGCAGCAGATCGCGCGCGAGCGCCACCGTCACCGGCCGCTTCGTTTCCAGCGAATGCCGGTCGAGCGCTTCCAGCGTCGCCAGCAGCGACGGCATGTCGCGACGCACGCGTTGCAGCAGATAAGCACACACGTCGTCGGCGAGCCCGAAGCCGCGCGCGGCCGCGTGGCGTCGCAGCGCCTGCGCCTTTTCCTCATCGGAGAGCGCATGCACCTCGTAGACGAGGCCCCACCCGAGCCGGGTGACGAGGTCAGCGCGCAGCTTCAACTGCATCGGCGGCGCATCCGCGGCTGCGACCAGCCTGCCACCGCCCTCGCGCAGCGCGTTATAGGCGTTGAACGATGCAATCTGCGCCGCGGCGTCGAGGCGTTCCACGTCGTCCACGGCGAGGCAGTCGATGCCGGCGCCCCCCCCCGAGAGCGGGGACGCGTCGCCACCCGCGGCATATACCGCATGCGCACCGGTCTCCCGCGCCGCCGCGATCACGCCCTTCAGCAGATGGCTGCGGCCGCTGCCCGGTGCGCCCCAGATACAGACGAAGCGGTCGGCGCCGGCCACCAGCCGGCGCAGGCTGTCCAGCAACTCGGCATTGCGCCCCGGAATGAAATTGTCCAGCGTGGGCGGCGCCGGCAGCGCGATGTCCAGTGCGAGCTGTCTCATCAGGCCTATTCGTGGTAGACGCCGCTCGCAAAATAGCTGCTGCGTACTTGCCGCAGCCACACCAGCAGCGCGGCGCTCGCCGGCAGCGCGAGCAGCACGCCGAAGAATCCGAAGAGCTGGCCGAACGCGAGCAGCGCGAAAATCACCGCGACCGGATGCAGCCCGATGCGCTCGCCCACCAGGCGCGGCACCAGCACGTAGCCTTCGAGCAGGTTTCCGACAACGAACACGGCCCAGACCCCGAATAGCGCCGTGGGCTCGCTGAACTGCAGCAGGCCGGTGAGCGTGGCTAGCGTCACCCCGATCACCACGCCCAGGTACGGCACGAACGTCACCAGCCCCGCGATCATCCCCACCGACAAAGCGAAGTCGAGGCCCGCCAGCCACAAGCCGGCGGTATAGTAGATGCCCATCAGCAGCATCACCATAAGTTGGCCGCGCAGGAACTGGCCGAGCACCTTGTCGATTTCGCGCAGGATCGTCGTGGCGGTGTCGTGCCAGCGGCGCGGAATGATCTCGTCGACGCTCTTCACCATCTGGTTCCAGTCGCGCAGAAAATAGAACAGCACGACCGGCACCAGCACCAAGTTCACCACGAACGCGAGCAGCGCGAGGCCCCCGGTCTTGATCGACGGCAGCAGCTTCATCGCGACCGCACGGATTTCCTCGACGTGCTCGAGCAGCCAATTCTTGATAAGCGCGACGTCGAGCCGAACCCCGAGGTGGCGTTCGGCGAGCGGCCCGAGCGCCGAGCGCACCCAGTCGACGTAGACCGGCATCTGCTCCGCGATCGCGCGCACCTGCTGCACCAGCAGCGGCAGCATCACCAGCAGCAGCACGACGAACGCCGCCAGCAGCAGCAGCAGGACCAGCACCACGCCCAGCGTGCGCGGCACTTTCCGGCGGCTCAGCCCGTCGACCAGCGGATTGCAGATGTACGCGAGCGTCGCGGCGAACAGGAACGGCGCGAGAATCGGGCTCAGCAGGTAGAGCGCCAGGGCGCCCGTGGCAGCCAGCGCGAGCCACCACAGGTAATTCAGGTCTTCAGAACGCCGGGGTTGTTCCATTTACGGTAAGATTCCGTCTGGCCGCGGAGGGCAAAGCAGGGGGTAACTGCCTGTTTCGGCAGGCATCCAAGCGCCTATCTTAGCTCATATGGCCGATCATCCCGTAATTGCGGGTGGTATCGGCCGCCTGCGGCGCCTGAATCGATCTTCCGGGATGCGCGCCTTGATCAAGAAAGCCAAGACCACAAAGCTCACCTACCGCAGCGCGGGCGTCGACATCGACGCCGGCGACGCGCTCGTCGAAAACATCAAGCCGTTCGCGCGGCGCACGATGCGCGAGGGCGTGCTCGCCGGCATCGGCGGCTTCGGCGCGCTGTTCGAGATCTCGCGCAATTACCGCGAGCCGGTGCTGGTTTCCAGCACCGACGGCGTCGGCACCAAGCTGAAGCTCGCATTCCAGTTGAAGCGCCATGACACGATTGGCATCGATCTGGTTGCAATGAGCGTCAACGACATCCTCACCAGCGGCGCCGAGCCGCTGTTCTTCCTTGACTACTACGCGTGCGGCAACCTCGACGTCGCGATCGCCACCGAGGTGGTCAAGGGCATCGCCGCCGGCTGCGAGATGGCGGGTTGCGCGCTGATCGGCGGCGAGACGGCAGAAATGCCGGGCATGTATGCGCCGGGCGACTACGATCTCGCCGGCTTCGCCGTCGGCATCGTGGAGAAGAGCGACGTGGTCGACGGGCTTACCATCGAGGAAGACGACGTGCTGCTCGGGCTCGCCTCGAGCGGCGCGCACTCGAACGGCTATTCGCTGATCCGCAAACTGATCGACGTGAAAGGCATCGACCTGTCAGCGGAGGTCGATGGCCGCGCGTTGAGCGACCTGGTACTTGAACCGACGCGGATCTACGTGAAATCCATCCTGAAGCTCATGCGCAGAGCGAACGTAAAGGGGCTCGCCCACATTACCGGCGGCGGGCTGATCGAGAACGTGCCGCGCATGCTCCCGGAAGCGCTGGCCGCGCACATCACGCGCAAATCGTGGCGCATGCCGCCGCTCTTCACGTGGCTGATGGAGCAGGGAGACATCGCCGAGAAAGAGATGCATCGCGTGTTCAACTGCGGCATCGGCATGGTGGTCGCGGTGAGCCCGGAAGAGGCGGCGACAGCCGAGTCCGAGCTCGCGCAAGCGGGCGAGACGGTGTGGCGCATCGGCACCGTCCGCGCCCGCCGCGACGGCGGGCCGCAGACCGTCATCGCCTGAACTGACCCGGCCGTGACGCGCATCGTCATTCTCATCTCCGGCCGCGGCAGCAACTTGGAGGCGATGCTCAAAGCTGGGCTTCCCTGCGAATTTGCCGCGGTGATCTGCAACAACCCGGACGCCAAGGGCATTGCGACAGCGCGCGCGCACAAGATTCCGACGGCAACCGTCGACCAACGCCAGTTCAACGACCGGGCGGTGTTCGACGCGGCGCTCGCCGCGGAGATCGACCGCCACACGCCCGACCTCGTCGTGCTCGCCGGCTTCATGCGCATTCTCACGGAGGGCTTCGTCGAACGCTACCGCGGGCGGCTGCTCAACATCCATCCGTCGCTGCTGCCCGCCTTCCCCGGGCTCGACACGCACCGCCGGGCGCTCGCCGCCGGCGTGCGCGTTCACGGCTGCACGGTGCACTTCGTCTCCCCGGTGCTCGACCACGGGCCGATCGTCATTCAGGCCGCGGTGCCGGTCCTGCCGGGCGACACGGAGGACGCGCTTGCCGCGCGGGTGCTTGCGCAGGAACACCGCATCTACCCGCAGGCCGTGCGCTGGTTCTGCGAGGGACGGCTCACGCTCACCGACGACGACCGGGTCGAGGTGCGCGGGGCGTGCGGCGCTGACGGCAAGCTGATCGCGCCGCCGCTCGACCACTAGGACTTTGTCGGACTTGGCCCCGACAAACTCCGAATTCCGACAGGCTGCTAGCGCGTCCGGCCAACGGCCGCACAACGCCTAAAGGCGAATTGAACAGGATTCACAGGATTGCTGAAAAACACTTGTTTGCTTTACTCCGATGATCCAGTCAATCCCGTGAATCTTGCCTGTTCGCAGCCTTTTGCTATGCGCTTTCGCACTGTCATCGCCGCCGTCGCCCTGCTGCTCGCCGGAGCCCCCGCCGCGCAGGCCGGTGCGGCGGAAACGGTGAGCGTGACGTACGACGTCATGCTGAACGGCCTGAACATCGCGCAAATGACCGAGCAGTTCGACGCGCGCGACGGGCGCTACCGCGCGGTGAGCGAGAGCACCCCGGTCGGCCCGTTCAAGCTGTTTCAGCGGCGGCCGGCGCGCTTCGTAAGCCACGGGCGCATCACCGAGCGCGGCCTGCAGCCGGATCGTTTCGAGGGCGCGCGCGGCGCGGACGACCCGCGGCGGGTCAGCGCGGAATTCGACTGGCCGGCGCGCCGCATCAGGCTCAATCACGACGGCCAGATCCAGAACCTCGACCTGCCCGCTGGCGCGCAAGACCGGCTGTCGATGATGTACCAGTTCATGTTCCTCGCCTACGACGGCGTGAGTGGGCTCGCTTTTCCGATGACCAACGGCCGCAAGCTCGGCCACTACCGCTACAGCGTCACGCCCGACGTCGAGATCGACACGCCGCTCGGGCGCATGTCGACGCTGCACCTCGTCAAGCTGCGCGAGCCGGACGACTCGGTGACCGAGATCTGGATCGCGCCGCGGCACGCTCACCTGCCGGTGAAGATGCTGGTGGTCGAGGACGGCTCGCGCTACGAGCAAATCGTAACCGGCGTCGAGACCAAGCCATGAACGCCCGCGCCGCCCGCCGGCTCACGGTCGCCGTCGTGCTCTCGGCGATCGGGCATGGCGTGCTCGTCGCGGGTGCGTGGCTGAGGGTGCCGGAAACCGTGCCGGAGCCGCCGCCGCTCGAAGCGCGCATCGTGAGCGCACCGCCGGCTCCCACGCCGGTCGCAAAGCCGAAACCGATTCCACCGCGCAAGGCCGCGCCGAAGCTGCCGCCCGCGCCGGTCTTGGCCTTTGCGGAACCGCTCGTGTTGCCGCCGGAACCGGAGCCGGCCCTTGAACTCGAGACATCCGCGACCGAGGCGCCGCCCGCGCCCGAGCCTGCGCCTGAGGCGGTCGCACTCGCCTCCCCGCCCGGTCCGAACCCGGCGCCACTGCGCAGCCTGCCGAAAAAAGGCCGTATCACTTACACGCTGTACCTGGGCGAGGACCAGCTTGCCGTCGGCCGCACGGTGCAGTCCTGGGAGGTCGAGGACGGCGCCTACCGGCTGGGCAGTTTCTCCGAGACGACCGGGATCATCGATCTGTTCCGCTCGCAGCGCTTGAATTATTTGAGCCAGGGCCGGATCACCCCGCGCGGCCTGAAGCCCGGCAAGTTCCTGATGAGCCGCACCCGCCGCGGCAAGACCGAGGAAGCGCAGGCGCGTTTCGACTGGGACGGCGGCACCATCGCGCTCGGCAAGACAGGCGAGCATCGCTCGGCCGCACTGCCCGACACGAGCCAGGACATGGTGAGCTTCATCTACCAGCTCGGGCTCGCGCCCCCTGCCCCGGGCCGCGTTTGGCTTCCGATCACCAACGGATCGCGCCTCGAAACCTACGAGCTCGAGGTGTTCGCCGAGGAGGAAATCCAGACGCCGCTCGGCACGCTGCGCGCACTGCCGGTGAAGCAGGTGCGCCGCCCCGACGACGAGAGCATCGAAGTCTGGCTCGCCACGGAGTACCGCTACCTTCCGGTGAAGATCCGCTTCTACGACCGCGAAGGCAGGCCGGCGGGCGAGCAGGTGGTGAACGAGATACGCCTCTCTGAGGAGTAGGACGGCGTGACCAGTGACTTATAGTGACCAGTGACCAGTGAGCGACACCACCGACATGCAACGCGTGATCCGTGAACGGTGATCCGACAACACCTGGCGCTTCGATGACGGCCCGCAGGAACCCGGGAGATTGCGCGCTTCAGTCGGTTCACGGCTCACGGATCACAGATCACGAATCGAAAATGAGATGAGCATCACGCGTCCACAACTTGCCGCCGCCACCGAAGCGCTCGGACTCGTGCTCAAGTTCGACCGTCCCGCGGACGCGGTGCTGTCGCATTACTTCCGCAGCCAGCGCGTGCTGGGTTCTCACGATCGCGCCTTCGTGGCGGAGTCGGTTTTCGGCGTGCTTCGCCGCAAGGGGCTGATCGACCACCTCGCTCCCGGCGCCGACGCGCGGCGCATCCTGCTCGCGTGGCTGGTTCGCGTCGGGGGCCGCAGCCAGCGCGAGTTCGGCGCGCTGCTCGACGACGGGGATGCCGAATGGCTCGCCCAAGTCCGCGCCGCGCGGCTGAAGGATCTGCCGTTCGAGGCGCAGGCGGAGCTGCCCGATTGGGTCATCGCGCGTCTGCGCGCGCAGATGGCGGACGCCGAAATCCTCGCGCTCGGCCGGGCGCTGCAGCAGGCGGCGCCGCTCGACCTGCGCGTGAACACCGTGCGCAGCGACCGCGATGCGGTGCTGCGCGAGCTGGCCGGCCCGGACACCGGGGCCGTGCCGACGCCGTACTCGCCGGTCGGCATCCGGCTCGCCGGTAAGCCTGCGCTCCAGAAGCACCCGCTGTTCCTGAATGGTTCCTTCGAGGTTCAGGACGAGGGCAGCCAGCTGCTGGGCTACCTCGTCGCCCCTACCCGCCATGACTTGGTGGTCGACTTCTGCGCCGGCACAGGCGGCAAGAGCCTGATGCTCGGCGCGCTGATGCACTCCATGGGGCGCGTCTACGCTTTCGACGTCTCCGAGCGGCGGCTCGCGCGCCTGAAGCCGCGCCTGAAGCGCTCGGGGCTCTCCAACCTGCACCCGCAGCTGATCCGCGACGAGAACGACGCCCGGGTCAAGCGCCTCGCCGGCAAGATCGACCGGGTGCTGGTGGACGCCCCGTGCAGCGGGCTCGGCACACTGCGGCGCAATCCCGATCTCAAGTGGCGGCAGTCGCCGGAGTCGGTGGCCGAGCTCGCTGCCAAACGGGCCGCAATCCTCAGCTCCGCGGCGCGCCTGCTCAAGCCCGGCGGCCGCATCGTGTACGCGACGTGCAGCCTGCTCGCAGAGGAAAACGACGCGATCGTCGATGCGTTCCTTGCCGCGCACGCGGAATTCACGGAACTCGACTGCGCGGAGCTGTTGCGCGCTGCGCGCATCCCGCTCGACACCGGAAGGCGGCTACGGTTGATGCCTCACGTCCACCGCACCGACGGCTTCTTTGCCGTCGCACTGGAACGAAAGGCCGCCGAAACCGCGCAAGTGCGGCCCTGACGTCGCGACTGCCCCCTCGCGATCGCCATGACCAGTTGCATGCCATTTCTTGACTTGGGTCAAAATCGGGCACCCGCCCCCGTGGTATTTTTTCCAATCAATCCAAAGAGGAGCAGGCGCATGCAACCCAGCCAGTGGTATGAACTGCGGGTCCAAGGCAGCATCGGGACCCGTGAAGGCACTGTCAGAGGCGTGCGCGAGGGCGTCGCGATAAGCGATGACGGGCACGTCTGCTCGACCGCTTCGCCATATGTCAAGCATTTCGCATCGGAGCAGGCGGCGATGGATTACCTCGGAAGGTGCACCGTCCCAGGCAAATCTCAATTCGAGATCGTCTTGTGCCGCGCCGCGTCATTCACTGAAAACACGCAACCACAACCAATCTGAGTTTTTGCTACAGCGATGGTCGGCGGCAGCGGCCACCCTTGACCTCCTGCCCCCGGCTGCGCAAGGAAGTCTGAATGAAAACATGTTATTAGGTTTATCCCACGATCCCTCCTGATCGCAGCAAAGCGGGAGAAAATCGCTTTGCCCGGATGGTGAACTCCAGTACACTCCAGCCGTCTAAATAAGCACATAGCGGGGAGGCACATGGACACAGGGGTTTTGTCGGGATTTTTCGATCTGCCGTGGTGGGGCTACGCCGTCTACGCCCTCGCCGTCACCCATATTACGATTGTGGCGGTCACGATCTATCTGCACCGCCATTCGGCCCACCGGGCGCTCGACCTGCACCCCGTTTCCAGTCACTTCTTCCGCTTCTGGCTGTGGCTCACCACCGGCATGGTGACGAAGGAATGGACCGCAATTCACCGCAAACACCACGCCAAGTGCGAAACGCCGGAAGATCCCCACAGCCCGCAGATCTTCGGCATCCGAAAGGTCCTGTTCCAGGGCACGGAGCTCTACCGCAAGGAATCGCTTAACAAGGAAACGCTGGAGCGTTACGGCCACGGAACGCCCGAGGACTGGATCGAGCGCAATCTTTACACGCGCCACTCGGTGCGCGGCATCGCGCTGCTGTTCATCCTCAACTTCGCCCTGTTCGGGTTCATCGGCATCACCATCTGGGCGGTGCAGATGATCTGGATCCCGTTCTTCGCAGCGGGCGTCATCAACGGCATCGGCCACTACTGGGGCTATCGCAACTTCCAGCCCGAGGATGCCAGCACCAACATTGTGCCGTGGGGCATCCTGATCGGCGGCGAGGAGCTGCACAACAACCACCACGCCTACGCCACCTCCGCACGGCTGTCGAGCCGCTGGTACGAATTCGACATCGGCTGGCTCTACATCCGCGTTCTCGAGACGCTCGGCCTCGCGCAGGTGAAGAAGGTCGCGCCTAAGCTGAAGCTCGACGCCGCCAAGGAACAGTGCGACCTGGCCACCCTGCAGGCGGTGATCACGCACCGTTACGAAGTGGTGGCCAAGTACGCAAGCTCGCTGCGCGTCACCTGCGCCGAGGAAGTGCGGAACCTCAGGGCTCGCGCCGTGAGCGTCGACCTTGCCGCGATCAAGCGCTGGCTGCACCTCGACAGCGCCGCGCTGCCCGCCGTGGAGCGCGCGAAGCTCGACGAAGTGCTGAGCGCGAGCCGCGTGCTGAACACTGTCTACACCATGCGCCAGGAGCTCACGGCGCTCTGGCAGCGCTCGACCGCGTCGAAAGAAGAGCTCGTACGCAGGCTCGACGACTGGTGTCGTCGCGCCGAAGCGAGCGGCATCGAGGCGCTGCAGCAGTTCTCACGGACGCTGCGCTGCTACGCCGTAGCCTGACGAAACAACGCAGGGACCAGATCCCGAACGCAGAAGAGCCCGCTTCATGCGGGCTTTTTCGTTAGCGCAACCGTCCGGCATTATCGGGCGATCGGGGGACCTTGGGACGTTCGTGCAAAAAGAAGCCCGCGTATTGCGCGGGCTTCTTTGCGACGGCGTTGACCGGCGCGACTCGCGTCCGGTCAAGCGGCGGGAGATAAAACGGCGGTGCCAGCCGTCCGTTTTATTTGATCTTGGCTTCCTTGTAGATCACATGCTTTCGCGCCACCGGATCGAACTTCCTGATTTCCATCTTCTCGCTCATGGTGCGCTTGTTCTTGGTCGTGGTGTAGAAGTGGCCAGTGCCGGCCGACGATTCGAGCTTGATCTTGTCACGCATGTTCGATCTCCTTAAATGCGTTCACCGCGCTCGCGCAATTCGGCGAGCACGACCTCGATGCCCTTCTTGTCGATGGTGCGCAGGCCGGCCTGCGACACCCGCAGGCTGACCCAGCGCTTCTCGCCTTCGACCCAGAAGCGGCGTTTCTGCAGGTTGGGCAAGAAACGGCGCCGCGTCTTGTTGTTGGCGTGGGAAACGTGGTTCCCGAGCATCGGCTTCTTGCCGGTTACTTGGCATACGCGTGCCATGACGCTGCTCCAGAGAATTCGGAAAAGGGCGAATAATACACGAAATTCAGCAGCTTGCTCAAGCTTTTCCCGGCCGCGGCGGGCGCGCCGCCGCGCCCGGCGAATGCAAAAACCCTTGTACGACAGGCTGCTAGACCTGAAATAAGCGAATACCGATCGAAATCGCTGTGATCAATTATCGTTTGCATGTCGCGTGCGTTTCATCGCCGCCAAATACCTCGCAGCGATTCGTCAAGTGCATAAAACTCGCTTCTTCTGAAGCCACAGGCACGTTCAGGCCCTTTGCTTCACGCGTATCTGCTGCCACGGGGAAAGTCATGCTCTGGGAACCGGTAGCGGTGCCCCTTTGTCGCAGCAGATCTCAGCGCGCTTTAAGCAGGCGCCATGCGTCTCAGCTTCTCCCACATCGCGAACAAGTCCCGCAACCACGGGTTGTAGGCCTGGATGCGATACACGATACGACGCCCGGTGCGCACGATCTGCGCCGGCACCAGTATGAGCGCGTGCAGAAAGCGACGAAACTCCATTTTCAGCAGCTCGAGACCTCGCTCGCGCTTTGGCAGCAGCAGCCCATACCACGCTTTGAGGTTCCAGGCCAATGCGGTGATCACCATATAGGCCCAGTTGCTCATCAGGTCGTCCACCGGCATGCGCATCGCATTGACCCCGTTCTTCAGCTGCTCGATGACGTTCTCCTGGTCGCAGCGTTGGTTGGCAAGCGCCACGATCGCTTCGGCAGAATACATGCTTTCGCGATGGTTGGTGAGGTAGAAGAAGTAGCGCATCTCATCGAACAGCACGGTTTCGCCCTTCTGCACACTGATGTTCTTGCGCAGTATCACCAGCCGATACTCACGCTCGCACTTGTGGGGCCGGTAAGTAATCTGCGCCACGCTCTCGCCCACCAGGACCTTGTTCTGGTAACCCTTGGCGCGCACGATGTTCTCCTTGACCCGCGCGCGCTTGGCTCGCGGCTCGGTGGCAATCTCGTAGCGCGGCAGCCGCACCAGGGGCGCAAACGCCTGCTCGGGCAGCGTCTGCGCGAGGGCGACCACCTTGGCATGTGCGTCCATGCCGAAGATGAACTTCACGCCTTGATCGTCCCAGCGATCCAATTCGCCGGTGAGCGTAAAGTCGGTGTCCCCGCGCAAGGTGATCGCTCCCGCGCGTTGCCCCACCCGGGCCAAGGCCCGATCGATCCACGGCACGCAGCCTTCGTGACTGACCTCATTGCCGGGACGGTTCACCAAGTAGAGCACTTCGCGCGTATTCGCCACACTGATCACCAGCGGCGCGTAGCCCCAGATGCCTTTGTAGGAAAGCCCCATGCCGCCTTTGCATTCGCCGTAGGTGCCGGCGATGGTGCCGTCGATGTCGATGAAGGCGTGCGACAAAAAGTGTTTCGGTTGGACCTCCCACACGCGCTCGCGCACAGTGTTGAACACTTCCATCAGCTCCTCAATAGAAGCGGCATCGAAGCGCCGGGTGAAATCCCCCGCGGTGGTCGGGTCGGGAATACGCTGGGCGTCCAGCCCATCGAGGAACGCTTCGTCGTTTCGCCGCAGCTCGATATCCTCCAAGCGCACGCCATCGAGCAACGCGTTGTAGGCGAGATTCAACACATGATCACTCTCGTGATAGGGCAAGTGGCGCTTGAGCAGAGGTACCCGCTCATTGATCTCGCGTGCCAGTCCCAGCTTGCTCACCATAAGATGAATGGCACCAATTCCTCCGCAATTCACGGCTCGGCTCTTGTCAGCCATTTCGTAGCGAATGTTGCGGCACGTGAGCATCGGCGAGGGCTGATCGCTCCACGCCCGTTCGGGATCCAAACGCCGCTCGAT
>Ga0326597_10010560_pt1 | contig 12285 bp, 13 predicted proteins | sample RVTome_12_FD_203789 | JGI IMG/M metagenome (GOLD analysis project Ga0326597, IMG submission 203789) | Soil microbial communities from uranium-contaminated site in the Upper Colorado River Basin, Wyoming, United States - RVT100D185 | ecosystem: Environmental > Terrestrial > Soil > Contaminated >... | reverse complement strand
TTGACCCCTTGCATACGCTCGCCACTCGCCGCCGTCAGCGTCGTCGGCGCAAAGCTCGGATCGACCTGCTTGCCGTAGTCGCCGCGAATACGCCGACGCAGCGCCTCTACGGACCGCGCCCCGCCGATGCGCGATAGGTCGGGCCCCAGCCGCCCGCCGGTAGCGTTGACCTGGTGGCATAGAGAACACGTTGCCTGAAAAATTTGCTCGCCGCGCGTGGGATCGCCATTCAGCGCCGCCTGTACCGGCGTGGCGATCGAGCGCAGATAGGCGATGATCTGCCGAACTTCCGAATCGCGCGTGCGCACACGGTCGATCGCGCGCATCGTCGTACCCGGGATTCCCTCGGTGATCGTGCGAAACACGCCGTCGTCGGTGCGCCCCAGCGCCCAGAGTTGCGTTAGATCGGGGCCGCGCACGCCGCGCGCATCCGTGCCGTGGCAATCGGCGCAGCGCAGGCGGTAGACGCCCATGCCGACGCGGATGTCCTCCACGTTGGCTGCCAAAGAGCTTGTCGGCGGAACGTCCTGCGGCAAGGCTTGGCCGCTCAACGCGGCGCAGCACAACGCCACAGCAATCGCTGCTGCATGTCGAACATTCGTCGCGATTCTTCGATCTTCATCGGAGGGCATGGCGATTTCCCCCAAGCGCAGAATTGTATTTTTCTTGATTCTACCTCGGTCGGGCTCCGGCTGAGTCGCTTCGCACGGAAAATCCTTCCCGCGTCCGGCGGGTCCCCGGCCAGACTGCCGATTCCGGACGCCTTAGATGCCGCCCGACCACTTCGCGGCACCGGTTAATACCTCAATATCCTCCGGCAGAGACAAAACGCGTCTGGCTCGTGCGAACGCTTGCCGTGAATGGCGTCGCGCAGCGTCCCTGAGTTGTGCATCGCCCATCGCAGCGAGCGAAGCAAACGCCTTTTGTAACCGTATCTGCACTTCGATCGCGCCCGCGCCGTCACGTGCAATACAGGTAAAGGCATCATCGAACATGTCATGTATCGAGAGCTCAGGAATCTGAACGAGAGCGCACTGACCATCGTCGCCATCACTGCGCTCCAGTGGCTCGATATATGCCGAGAACAGCCGCAGCAGCGTTCCTATCACGTCGATCGCCGTGCCCGGATCATTCACGGCCGGCGACAATGCGCGCGCCGCTATTTCTGACAAGGCTATTAACCCGAAACGAGGATCATCCTCGAAAACCCTACCGTCGCCGATTATGAAAGCCGCCGCGAGACGTGACTGAATATCCTCTGCTGCTTCTCCCCCCGTTACGGCGAAGTAACACAGTGGGATATCCGGCACTGCGAATGCCCCGGGCAACGCCACGACAGTTATGCGCAACGAATGTTTCTCCGCATACCGCTGCAGCGCCGCCACATCAACGCGCTGCACGTAGCCTATGGTGCTACAAAATACCGGATCGCCGGGCGCCTTCGATGGATCAGGAGCTACGCCGCCAAGATTTGGACTGCGTCTACGATTCTGCAGCGCCGAGGCGGCAGCCGCCTCGACCTTGTCGATGGTAGTTCCGAGGCGCCCGAGACGTGCAATCTTGTCGACCCAGTTGACGAACGTTAGTACGACCCAGGCAAAAACACTGAGCGTCAGCACAAACAGCGCGAAGTGACCAGCGCGCTCGTAGTAACCGTTTTGCAAAGCGACGAGCGCGACTATGCTGAAAATGAACGCCCCAACAAAAACCGATAGAGCATTTTTCGAGACATCATCGGAGATAATCAGCGGAAAAGACCGTGGCGTCGCGCTGCTAGTGGCGGAGGCATAGGCCGAAACCATCGATGCAACGGCAAAGGTTGCGATGACCAACATACTCGCAGCGACAATCGAAAGCAGGGTTTCGATCGAGTTCGGGGTTATCTCTGGGACGTATTCCGCAATGTCCATTTGATCGGCGATCCGCGCAAGGAATGCTCCAGCGACCGAGAAGATGCAGAACATCAGCGGTCTTATCCAGAGCCGCTCGCGTAGCCGGTTCACTAAAAAATGTATGCGGCCGTTCACCACTGTTCTCGTAGGTTTCAACCAGCCGACATGGCTCGTTGATTGATGCTTCCTTCGATCGAGCAGTATGACAGTATCGATAGGCAGGCACCTAGATGAAAGATCTGACGGGCAGAGCGTGCACGCGTGAAGGCGCAAGGACACCCGCCGTTAAACCGCGCATCGCGCAAGCTACGTGCCGGTGTCGCAATCACTCGGGACAGGACTGACCGGGCGATTCAGTGCTCAGCCTCCTGCGCGGCAGGCTCCGCTCCCGCCGGATGCGTCTCCTCCAGCGTGCCGCCGAGCGCAAACATCAAGACACTGTCACCACGCGGCGTTCCAGCAAAGCGATTCCCGGCCGAATAGACGACCACATATTGGACGCCATCCTGCTCGAACGTGCTGACCGGTGCGTTCATGCTGGCGCCGGTATCGAAAGTAGATCACAAGCGCATGAGCCCTGCCGCTGGACCCGCGTGACCGGCTCGTGGATACTCATCTGCGCTAGGGGAAAATGCGATGCCAATGATATTCCGTGTGCGACGCTGCCCACTGACGCCGATCGTTGCTAGCTGTCTCGTGTCCTGGTTCGGCTGGCAGCCCGCTGCCGACGCTGCCGTTACCAGGATCGTGGTCGATGCGGTCACGTCGCCGGCCTTCGACGGCGAGCCCTTCGGCACTGCCGGGCAGTACGAGACAATCACAGGCCGCGCCTATGGCGAACTCGATCCAAGCGACGCGCGCAATAGAATCATCCAGGACATCGAACTCGCACCGCGCAACGCGAACGGCAAGGTCGAGTACATGGCGACCTTCTACCTCGTCAAGCCAATCGATATGTCGAAAAGCAGCGGACTACTGTGGCAGTTCGTGCCTAATCGCGGCGGCCGAGTCACGCTTTCGGCGGAGCGTCGCGCTGACGGCGACATCGGCTTGAGCAGCGGCTGGCAAGGCGACAACCGCGGCGGTACGGCGCACGGCAACCCGGGCCGCGACTACGTCGTCGTGCCGATCGCGAAGAACCCGGACGGTTCGGCAATCACCGGGCGGGTCATGGGGCGGATCATCAATGCCGAGGGGCTCGCCTCGAGCCCGATCATCGTGCACTCCAACCCGCTGCCCTACGAGCCGGTGACGCTCGATACGGCCGCGGCGAGCCTCACGATCATCGAATCGGAAACGATCGACGGTGCCACGGGCGCCACGCGGGTAGTGCCGCGCAACGACTGGGCATGGGCCCGCTGTAGCAACGGTACAGATCCCGCTTTTCCCGGCACGCCCGATGCGACGGAGATTTGCGTACGCGGCGGCTTCGAACCGAACCGGGTCTATCAAATTGTATTCACGACCCAGGATCCACCCGTACTCGGCATGGGCTTTGCCGCATTTCGCGACGCCGGCTCGTTCTTCAAGCATGCGCACGCCGACGATTTCGGCATGGCGAATCCCGTCGCTGGCGAGGTCGATTGGGTGATCGCGCGCGGTAGCTCGCAGTCCGGCAACATGCTGCGACAGTACCTGCATCTGGGTTTCAACGAAGACGAATCACGCCGGCGCGTGCACGATGGCAGTTGGATCTGGATCGGAGGGCGGCGCGTCGCGCTGAACTTCCGCTTCGCCATGCCGGATGGAGTCCTGAAGCTCTACGAACCTGGCGGTGAAGGTACGATGTGGTGGTCGCGCTGGCCCGACTATGTCCGCGACCAACCGACCGGCGGCATCCTGGACCGCTGCAAGGCATCACGGACCTGCCCCAAGATCGTCGAGCACTTCGGCGCGGCGGAAATCTGGGCGCTCAAGTTCGGCCCCGGGCTCGTCGGCACCGACCCCAAGGCGGATGTTCCCTTGCCGGCGAACGTGCGCCGCTATTACCTCGCGAGCACGCGCCACGGCGGCGGCGATGGCAGCTTCAATATCGAGCCGCCCGCACCCCCGATCTGCCCGAGCTACGGCTACGGCAGAGGGCTGTTTCCCGATAATCCCGTGCCGCACACCGAAACGCGCAACGCGATCGCATTCCATCTGCGCAACTGGGTCATGCGCGACATCGAACCGCCGCCGAGCGTGTGGCCGCGCCTGCACGGCGAAAACGCGCAACTCGTTCCCGCAACGAAAGAAGCGATGGGTTTTCCGACCATTCCTGGCATACCGGATGGAGCGCCGACCGGCTTGATCAGCCCGGTGTTCGACTACGACTTCGGCCCCGAGTTCGACCACTACAATGCGACGGGGGTGCCGACGATCATCCCCCCAATCATCAAGCAAGTCCTGCCGATGGTCGTACCGCGCGTGGACACCGACGGCAACGAACTCGGCGGAGTACCCATCGTGCTACGCGATGCGCCTCTTGGCACCTATCTCGGCTGGAACATCACGGCCGACGGTTTTCATGCCGGCAAAATTTGCAACTACGCCGGCGGCATGATCCCATTTGCGAATACGAAAGCAGAGCGCGAAGCCACGGGCGACCCGCGCCTGTCGCTTGAGGAGCGCTATGGCACGCACGCCGGCTATGCGGCTGCGGTGCGCGAGGCCGCAGCGAACGCGCTCGCGCAGGGCTTCCTGCTGCCCACCGACGCCGAGGCATTAATCGCGCGAGCCGAGGCGAGCGACGTGCTGCAGCCCTAACACATCCGTGCTGCGCCGGCCCGGGGTTGGTCGTGTACGCGATCTGGGGTCATAATCGAAGCGAGTCAGGTTGACGCTGCCAACCCGGAGCTGCGTATGCGCATGAGAGCCATCGCCGCCGTCATCGCATTCGGTGCGTTGGCCGCCTCCGCATCCGCGCTCGCGCAGGGCGCGACTGAGATCGAAACGATTCTGTACAAAGCGGCGGATACGCTCGGCATGCTGCGAACATCGCGCGAAGTCGATCGGCTCGCGACGATGATCTACTCCGGAACAGGCACGCTGCTGGTTGACGGACAGACCTGCCTGCTAGACCGTTACCAAGCCAGCGTGCGTTATCCGATCCCCGGCGCCCAGCACACCTTTCCGGTCCCCGGCATGCGCGTCGATTTCACGTGCACGCTCGACGGCGGGGCATCGAATCGCCACGTTCAGGTCGTGGCGGGCGAACTCACATGGAACGAAACGACACCGGGTGTCGGCGCGCGGCTGGCGCCCGGGACGGTTCGCGAACGCTTGCTCCAGCTCTGGCTGCTCCCGCAAGGGCTCGTCAAGGCTGCCGTGAGCGCCGGCCCGCGCGTCACGGTGTCCAGCGAAGCCGGTATGCCGATTCTGACTTACCCGTTACCGGCGCCGCTAGACGACTCGCTCGTGAAAGTGACCTTCGATCCGGAAGTGTTCCTCTACCACACTATGCCGACAGGTCTCCGGCGCGGCTTTAGCCATCGGATTACGCGCGCCGAGACACTGTTCGATGGGGCGATGATCGAAGTCCAATACGCCGATTACCAAGACTGGAATGAAGACGACTATAAGGCCGACGTCTTGCTGCCGGGTCGCATCGTGCAACTGCGCGACGGACAGACCACGCTCGATCTGACGCTGACGCGGAGCAACACCTATAACCCCTACGTCATCATGCCCGTGCCCGCGAGTATCTCTACGGCAACAGCCCGGGCTGTCGCGGAGTAAATCGGAGACCGGAATGATGAAGAAAGAACTAAAAGAGGAATGACAACCATGCGCCGCGTTATTTACGCAAAGGCTCTAACACTAGCCATCGTCAGCTTTCCGTGGGTGGCGAGCCCCATCGCGGCGCATCACGCCGTTCAAGCTCAGTTCGACCAGGACAATGTCACTCAAATTACGGGCGTTTTGACCCGCGTGATGTGGATCAACCCGCACGTGCGCTGGTTCATGGATGTAGCCGATAAAAACGGCGGCGTGACGACGTGGAATATCTCCGGCGCCGGCCCGGGTGGATTTCGCAGCATTGGCATCAGCGGCCGCGACGTGTTCAAGACGGGCGAAACGTATACGGCAACGATTGCTCTTGCGCGAGACGGCTCGAACTTCGGCTACATCATCACGTTCGTGCTGCCGGACGGGCGCGAGATCGATCTCTGGCACCAATACCAAGCCGAAGGCGCGCGTTGAGCGTGCCGGCCGGAGCATGCAGCTGAGCGCCACTAGGCACTGAGGAGCACCGGAGCCAATGAGAGCACCTGTTCTGTTCTATGCCATCGCAGTCGCGTGTGTCATCGGGGTCGTCGCGACGTGCGTGCCGACCCCCGCAGACGGGCAGAACCGCGCGACACGCATAGAACCGGCGTCCATGCCGACACCGCGGACCGCTGCTGGCAAGCCGGACCTGACGGGACGCTGGGGCAGCGGTACCGGCGGCGGTGCCGGGGTCAAGGCGATCGAATCAGACGGCACCGAATTCGATTTCGACACCTTCGGCGAGTATCAAGCCGCATTGGCAGCCGGCACCGTCAGCGCCTCGGCGCGCATCCTCGGCCGCCAGCCGAACTATCGCCACGGCAATAACGTCTACGCCGAGCGCGACGGCGGCATGGCCCAGCGCTACGACGCGAATCCGCCGCTATACAAGCCCGAGTACTGGGAACGCGTGCGCTATCTGGACGTGAACGGCAACGTCGAGGACATGACATTTATCTGTTTGCCGGCAGGCGTACCACGCATGGGACCGCCGATCCGTGTCCTGCAATCGGCCACCGATATCGTGCTGCTCTATCAACACCGCAACATCTGGCGTGTCGTGCCCACCGACGGCCGGGCGCACGATCCGCTCAACGCCGAAGACCAGACCTTCATGGGCGATGCCGTCGGCCGCTGGGAAGGCGACACCTTGGTCATCGATGTCGTCGGCTTCAACGATCTCACGTGGCTCGGCTGGCCGGGCTGGTTTCACACGAACGAGATGCGCGTGGAGGAACGCTTCACACGGGCTGGCAATACGCTACGCTACGAGGTCACCGTCCACGATCCGGCGGTATTGATCGAGCCATGGGTCATGAACCCGCAAGTACTGCAACTCAATCAGAGTACGGCGCCTTATCTCGAGGATCCGCCATGTATCGATTTCGACTCATCCCATATGGTCACGCGGGAACGCGGCTAGACCGATATTCGGAAGTCATTGCCAGATGCCAGTCGCAGCTAACAATCCCTACGCGAGGCGCCGCGAGTTTGTAGGCGCCATTGTGTTTGCCGTTACGGCATGGCAGCTCTCACTACCAACCTGGGCGCAAGAAACTTACGTGCCACTCAGCGAGGAGCCGGGCCACGTCCCGGTACTCGAGAACGACATCGTACGTGCGGTGTACCTCGTCGTACCACCCGGCGAATCGACGCTGTATCACGAGCATACGACCGATATCGCAACGGTCACCTTGGAGGGCACCGATCTAGAGAATCAGATATGGATGCAAGAGCCGACGGTCACACAGCGTAACGCCGGGCGGGTCGCCTTTTCCGGGTATGCCGCCGAACCGTATATTCACCGTGTCGCCAATGTCGGCGACGGCACGTTCCGGATTGTTGCGGTCGAGATCTTTCCGCCGCCGGATCCGCAATTCGCCGGCGCTGCCGGCAGGCAAGCTCCTTTCGAGCAAGTTCTCGATAATGACCGCGTCAGCATCTGGCGAATCGCGCTCGCGCCCAGTCAGTCAAACGCCCTGTTCCGTATCGGCTTGCCGACCGTTCGAATCATCCAGACGGGCGGGACGCTCGCCGAGCGCATCAATCGCGGACTCTTGGAATCGCGGCCGGCGGCTCAAGGCGATATCCAATGGCTCGCGGCGGGAGATTCCGTGTCGATCAGCAACGTCGGTCAATCCGAGGTCGTGATCTATGACATGGAGATCAAATAAGCGCCCGCGGGTGCGCCTAGTTTACAGCGCATGCGCGTGAGGCGTATTCTGCGGCGACGACCTTCTGAACCATAAGAGCAAGGCACCACCATGCAGCGCAAGACGCTCATCTCGCTTGTTGGCGCGGTCGTTACGGCGACAGCACTCAGTGTTTTGCAACCTGCACGGTCGCAGGACGTCCGCATCTTCAACACCGTTAAGCAGAAGCTCGCCGCGGGCGGCAAAGTCGTCGGCGTTACCGTCGCGACGGGCGATCCGGAAATCTACTGCGCCGTCGCCAACGCGGGCTTCGATTTCGTCTGGATAGAGATGCAGCACAGCCCGCTGACGTACACGGACGCCGCACGCATGATCTGGGCCTGTCGCGACGCGCCGGCTATGCCTTTCATTCGCGTACCCACCGCGACCGAGGGCGACATTCAAAAGGCGACGGACATCGGCGCGTTGGGCATCATCGTCCCGATGGTCGACAGCATGGATGAGATCCGTGATGCCGTGACTTACGCACATTACCCGCCATTCGGTAAACGCAGCCAGGGCGGTGGGCAGCACAGCGCGCTATGGGGGAGCGATTATCGGGCGGCCGCGAACGACAACATCATGATCGTCGCGATGATCGAGCAACCGGCCGGCGTGGAAATCGTCGAGCAGGTCGCCAACCTCGAGGGCGTCGACGTCGTCTTTATCGCCAGCTCGGATCTCGGCAGCTTCACGGGGCGCCCGCAAGGGGATCCGGAGTACGAAGCGCTGGTTTCGAAGGTACGCGATGTAACCCTGACGGCCGGACGCACGGTCGGCGGACCGCTCGCGTGGATGACGACGCGTGCTGAGTATGCGTTCTTCCAGGCGCCGACCACGACCAGCCTGGTCCGCTCCGGCGCGCAGGCTGTCCTGCAGAATGCCAACCCGTGTTTCGGCGTGCCTAGTGGGGTCGCGCCGGTTCAGGGCGAGGATCCCTGTCCGTGACAGTGACAATCCCGCGACCCACGAACCTTATTATGGATTTCAACAAAAATAGATATGCCCTAACGCGAGGAGCCTGTCGGACTCAGGGCATCGTAGCGAGGGGAGCTGTATGAATCGGCAGATCGGAATATTAGCGCTCGCACTGGCCGGGCTGGTCATATCCGCGAGTATCGCCGCACAACACCCGCAGCCGCAGTCACCCGACTGGCCGGATTGGGCCTACGGTTATTTGACACCGCTCACGGCGGGCGATCCCGTCGCCCCACCCTGTCCGTTAGCGGCCATGCCGATGCAGTGTCGCCCCCCGGCCGAACCCGTCCCCGACGACGGCATCAAACACTCGCTGCCGGACACATCCCTTAAGTTCACCCGCAATGAAGCCTACGATGGGTACGGTCCGGCGGACTGGTACCCCGGTGATCATCCGCCGATGCCGGACATCATCGCGCATGGTAAGCAAAGCGCCGGCGTGCGCGCCTGCGCGCTTTGCCACTATCCCAACGGCCAAGGCAAGATGGAGAACGCCCACGTCGCGGGCTTGCCTGCCAACTACATCCTGCAGCAGCTCGAGGCCTTCGAAAACGGCAGCCGCAAGAACTCCGACGCGCGCAAGGTCAATACCAATGAAATGGCGCGGATGCCCGCGCAGCTCACGGACGAAGAGAAGCGGCAAATCGCCGAATACTTCTCGTCGATGCCGTTTCGCCCCTGGGTGCGTGTCGTCGAGACCGATATGGCGCCGCAAGTGATCGCTGAAGGCGGCCTGATGCTGCCGATCGAAGGAGCGCCGCCGATGCCGCTCGGCCAACGCATCATCGAAGTGCCCGAGGATCCCGAGCGCATGCACGTCATGCGCGACCCTCGCACCGGTTTTGTAACGTACGTCCCGGTCGGCAGTCTCGCCAAAGGCGAAGCGCTCGTAGTGACCGGCGGCGGCAAAACGATCCAGTGCGCCTTGTGCCATGGGCCGGGCCAAAAAGGTCTCGGCGACATTCCGGGCATCTCCGGACGCACTGCGAGCTACATGATGCGCCAGCTCTGGGACTTCAAGCAGGGCACCCGCAAGAGCCCCGGCATCATGGAGCAAATCGTGCAGAACCTGAGCGCGGAAGACATGCTCAATATCGTCGCGTATCTCGCCTCGCAGGAGCCATGAGCTACGCCAACCACGCTCGCAACGCCGGAGCTTACGATCGTCACTATTCGATGAAGAGCGATTTTGGGATCGATGCGGTCACGACCTGAGTCTGGTTGACTGCCTCGGCAACCGCGAAGTCGACGGCAAGGCTCGCAAGCGTGAACGCTTCACCGGGCTCGAGCCCCTGCTCTTCGACCAGAAAATCGACGGCTGCCATGACCGCGTTGCGCATCGCCCGGTCGAGATCGACGTCGATGCCGACGGACAAGTAGTGCGTCGGAGTCTCCGCTCGCGGTGCACTGAGCCCTGTGCCTTTGTGCAATACGAAGCGGAACACGCCCGTCGCCGATAACTCGAGCGCCGTGCCGCTGACTTCGCCGTCGCCCTGCACGGCGTGCGGATCGCCCGCGTAAAACAGTGCGCCCGTCCGGAACACGGGCAAATACAAGGTGGCGCCGGCCGTCAGTTGTTTGATGTCGAGGTTGCCGCCGTAGGGGCCGGGCGGTCGCGAACTTTGCACGCCCGCCACCGTCACGCCGGGCTGTCCGATCGCCGGCGCCCGCGGTGCGACGGCCATGATCCCCATGAACGGCGCGACGGGGATGCGCAGCTTGTCGCCGAGCAAGGCAACTTCACGGCCGTTGCTGATGCCGGTGCGAATCAAAGTTCTCGGACCCGCCGGAATATCTGCGCCGGTGTCACCGGGTCTCGCGCCCGGATAATCTTCACCGAGCGCGCCGCCGCGTGCGCTCGCGCTGTTGAACCCGTATGGGACGCGCGTGTTGACCTCGAGAATTTGCACCTCGAGCATGTCGCCGGGCGCCGCATCGGTGATCGCAATCGGACCGGTTAGCACATGCGCGCCGGTGCGGCCGTCGCGCGGGCGCCCGGGTCGCGAGGCCCAGAAGTCGCGGACGTCTTGGAGAATTTCATCGGGCGCAATACCGAAACCGCCAAGAAAGGTGACAGGATCTTCCTCCTGCGTTGAACCATGATGCGAGATTGTGTCGATACGGACCGTTTGACCTGATTGAATCGTCAATACGGGCGCTTTATCGGTCGGGATCCACCCCCAGCTAAGATTCTCGGGCTGTGCCTGCACATGAAACTCGGCGGGCACGACTTGTGCCGCCGCAGCCATCGACGCTATGCAGGCAACTGCAAGGCTGAGGACTCGAATCAATGTTCCAATTGCCACCGTATGCTCCCTTTTGGTCGTTGTTTGATCATCGTCCTGGCTCGACAGCAACTTATGCGTCGCATACCGCGAATTCGGCCTAACCGAACGAATGGCTCGTTACAATAACCCCATTACACGAATCACAGGAAGCCCCGTCATGGACGTCGCGTTCACAATGCTGTTGGTCAACGACATCGAGGCCGCCAAACGTTTCTACGTCGAGGTGCTCGGATTCAGCATCGTGCGCGACGGGTAACCGGCAACGCAACGGCGTTATTGACGTAGAGTATCGAGCGGTGCTCTCAGGGGTTTGGCTGCGAAATTCTCTTTCCAGAGCCTCGGCGTGAGCAGCCGGACATCCCTGGCCGGATGCGTGTCGATGCGCTGCAGAACATCGACGAGATAATCGTATGGATGGATCGCGTGCAAGCGGCAGGTGCTGATCAAGCTCTGGAAGATGCCGACGTAGCGGGCGCCGATCTCGGTCCAGCAGAACATCCAGTTTTTCCGTCCTATCGCGATCGGGCGAATGGCGCGCTCGATATGATTGGTATCGATGGCGACGTCGGCGTCGGCGAGAAACACGGACAGCTCAGCCCGGCGCTTGAGCGCATAGGACAGCGCCTTCGTCAGCGGATTGCTCGGCAGCAGGGCCTGATCGGCGAGGCGATCCTCGCACCAGCCGAAGAACGCCTCGACGACGGGCTTTGAGTGCTCGACGCGATACGCGAGCTTAGCGGCGCCTTTGAGCTCGGCTTCGACGATCTGCTTCTCTGCCTGATACAGCGTGCCGATCTGCTCGAGCGCTTCGGCAGCGAGCTTAGGCTCGGCGGGTTCGGCATCGCAAAAGTGCCGTCTGGCATGCGACCAACACTGAGCGTGCGTAAGATCCGTGGCCTGCGCGACGTAGTTCGCATAGGCCGAGTAGCCGTCCGAGAGCAAAGTGCCTGAGAAGTCGCCGAGCAAGGCCTTGACGTTCGGCGAGGCTCGCGACGCGAACCACGGGAACGCTACCTCGTCTTTCTCGCCGTACAGGGGCCAATAATAGGTCGTCTTCATCTTGCCCCGGCACTTGCGGCTCGCCTTGACCGGCGGTCGAGTCGCCCGGCGGAACCACCCCGCCAGGCTCTCACAGATCCGTACGTGAACCTCTCGATTCATACGGCTCCTGTTAACCAGTCGCTTGCG
>Ga0326597_10010559_pt1 | contig 12286 bp, 12 predicted proteins | sample RVTome_12_FD_203789 | JGI IMG/M metagenome (GOLD analysis project Ga0326597, IMG submission 203789) | Soil microbial communities from uranium-contaminated site in the Upper Colorado River Basin, Wyoming, United States - RVT100D185 | ecosystem: Environmental > Terrestrial > Soil > Contaminated >... | reverse complement strand
GAGCAGATCCCTCAGCCGCCTGATCGTACGGCTGTCCCGCTCCTCCATCAGTACCTCGGCGAGCGGCGTGACGATCTGCGTGCCGACCGCGTGGCAGAGGCGACTGAGGGGCTCCACGCCCTCGTCATCGACCGTGTGCAGGTGCGTCACGATGTGCCGCACCAGCGGTCCGGCGGTGAGCGTGTCGATCGTTGACTCGGCTGCCGAGCGCAAGGTCTCCCGGCCACCGGCCGTGGTCTCACGCACGATGGCGAACACGAGCGCGCGTGCCTCCTGAATCTCGCCGGCCTGCGTTCGCCGCTCGATCTCGGCGACCGCAAGCCGCGCCACATCGCGCCACGCCGCCGTATCGTGCTCGATCTGCAGCAAGTCCAGGAGCAGGTGCAGGTCGAGCTGCCGCAGCGCGCCATCGGACACCGTTGCCAGCCAACCCTGGACCCGTTCGGGCGGGTCATCCGACACGCGTTCGACGTCAATGGCGTGCGCCTTCGCGCCAGACAGCTCGTGCGCGTATTCGGATGAGACGTATTGTTCGTCGGAATACGAGGTCAGCATGGTCGCGGCAGATTGCCAGAGGGCTTCGAACCCTGTCTCCTGGCCGAGCCGGCTCTTTTCGGCCTCCTGTTTCGCAAGGTCGAGGAGGCGCTCCTTCCGGTCAACGTCCGGCACGAGCGCCTCGAACGCCTGCGCGAGCCGATCAGAGGCGCCGCCCGTGTTCACGACCGAGCCCGCCACAAACGAGGCGATCGTGTCATCCGTGATTCGGTCGACGACAGCCTCCGCGATCTTCGATTGCTCGGCTTCCGGCGACCGCATGTGATCGATCAGCGCGAGCAGCATCTCTGGCGTCAGCCTTGACGTTGCGTCCGCGGCCGTCTGGAGGACGGCGTCCTCTCCCTGGGCCTGGGGCCACTGCGATGTGGCGTCGAGCATCTTCTGGACGACTTGGAGCATGGCGGCCGATCGAGCGCTGACCGTGGCGTCCCCGCCGGTGTCAGTGTGCTGTATCCGTTCCAGAAGCCCGCCAAACTGCGCCGGGTCGCCCAGGGTTCCGAGCAGCGCAGACAGCGCGCCCTCGTCGAGCGGCCCATGCCCGGACTGGAGGCAGAAGTTGATGACCTGGTCCCATTCCGTTGAGTTGCCGCCAAGGCGTTCACGCAGAACCTCGGCGTAGTCGATCTCGTGGAGCCAGAAGTGGCCGCGGCCGGTGGCAGCCCATGCCGTGGCAATGCCGCCCTCCGCCCGGAGCTCCTCGGGGGCACGCGCGAGCAGCAGCAGCAGGGCGTGCCAGTCATGCGCATCGGCGCCCCGCTCGATCCGCAGCGCCGCGACCAAGTGGTGGTGCATGAGCCCGGCGACTTCGCCGATGGCCTGGTCGGCGCGTGCCGGCGCCTGACCGTCAATGACCAGGGTGTCGGGGAACACGGCGAGCGTGACGTCCCCAGCTGGAACCAGACGGGTGGCCGCCGCCGTGATGCGCGACAGTGAGGCCTGAACGGACGGGTGCGTCTCCGGGTAGAGAGATACCGACCGTGCGGCGGCCCTGCACGCCCGCGCGAAGTCTGCGAGGACCGCGGTCTGCTCGGCGGACATCGGGCTGGTGACCAGCGGCGGGGACATCGGGGTGTTGATTATACTGGGCGCTTCTTCATGAGCTGTATCGACCTGATCGCGAAAAAGCGCGATGACCTCGATGCGTTCGTCCACAACGACACTGCCTACGGTCGTGCTTCGGACACTCCCCCCCTCACGTCCGGTGACCGATCTGACAAAGTAGAACTAGGATGCCGAACTGATGAGTAGCGCCGGAATGTTCGAACGGGTCGAGGCAGCCGCGGAGTGCATTCGTCGGCGTTCGGGCGGCATGCCGGAGTTGGCACTGATCCTCGGGTCCGGACTTGCGGATTTCGCGGCGACTCTGAGCGGTGCCGTCGCGATACCGTATGCCGAGGTGCCGCACTGGCCCGCTTCCACTGTTGTCGGGCATCCTGGCCGTCTCGTCATAGGCGAGTCCGTCGGCAAGCCTGTCGCGGCACTGGCCGGCCGAGTGCACGCCTATGAGGGGCACTCTCCAGGCGCCATGGCGTTCGCCACGCGGGTCATGGGACGCCTCGGCGTGAAGCGACTTGTCCTGACGAATGCCGCCGGTGGCGTCAACACTGCCTTCTCCCAGGGCGCGCTGATGATCATCGACGACCATATCAACCTGCTCGGCTCGAACCCGCTCGCGGGTGAGAATGACGATCGCTTCGGGCCGCGGTTTCCCGACATGACCGAGGTCTACTCGAAGCGACTGCGCCGCATCGCCGACGAAGTGGCGGCGGCCAGGGGGGTGTCGGTGGTCCACGGGGTGTACGCGGCCCGCCTCGGACCGAGCTACGAAACGCCAGCGGAAATCCGCTATCTCCGTACGATCGGCGCGGACGCAGTCGGCATGTCGACGGTCCCAGAGGCGCTTGCGGCGCAGCACATGGGTCTCGAAGTGCTGGGCCTGTCGTGCATCACCAATATGGCGGCGGGGGTGTTGCCCGGGCCGCTCAGTCACGCCGACGTGCTCGAGACGACGGGGCGCGTGCGGGGAACGTTCATCACGCTGTTGGAGGGGATCATTGAGCGACTCTGACCTGATGTCTGCGGCACGCGACGCCCTGGCGTTTGCGCGCGCCGAGTTCTCGAAGTTCAAGGTGGGCGCCGCGCTCGAGACAGCGGATGGCACGATCGTCACCGGCTGCAACATCGAGACTGCCACTTACGGGCTGACCATGTGCGCCGAGCGTGTCGCGATGTTCAAGGCGCTGTCGGAAGGACACCACGCGTTTCGTCGCATTGTTATCGCGGCCAACGCGAAGGCCCCGGTGCCGCCCTGTGGGCCGTGCCGTCAGGTCTTGTGGGAGTTCGGCGGCGACATCGAGGTGATCCTCGCCAATCTGCGCCGCGAAACAGGCCGCCACAGACTCAGCGATCTGCTGCCGCTGCCATTCGATGCACGGTTGCTGGCCGAGTCCGACGAAGCCGATTAGATGTCATGAATGAACGAGAGGGGCTGAGTGCATACCCGCCCGAGCGCATGATTCGGCGCCGACGGGTTCCGCGAAACGATGGATCACAAAGCACGCAGAGAGAGCGGTGAGACTTCGATCGACGCCTCCAGGTTCGCCGCTGTCACGACAGTCACCTCAGGGTCGGCTAGTCCCACTCCTTCTCAACGCCGTGGCCTCGCGCCATGTCACCGTGCATCGGCGTCATGAACCCGAGCAGGCAACCGTTGGCGTTGTCGCGGAGACGGTGGCATCGCACTTTGACGGCGTCGCCCACCTTGACGTCTTCACGCGTGATGCCGTTCCTCTGGATCCCCAGGGGACCGGTGGCCTCGAGAGCCCAGATCGCCGGTTCACCGCGGGCGTCCTTGACCTCGAGGTACACCCAGGAGTGCGGATTGATGTAGAGGACTTCCGTGACTGTTCCTTCCAGGAACGTGAACTCGGAGACGGCGTAGTTTACGTGCGAGTGGTGTGCTCCGACCGGCAGGGAAAAAGTCACGGCACAGATGGTCGTAACGATCGCAAGGATGAGATATCTGACGCGCATGTTCTGTCTCCAGATGTTGGAAGCTGATCCAGCCATGTTCTACTGCGCTACCGGAGCGCCGACGCGGGGAGGCTTCGGGTACCCGTTCTGGTAGAGGCCGTTGTAGCGAACGGGGGCGCCCCGTTCGTCGATGATCCGCAGGGATTGGTGGAATACCCCTGGTTCTGGATATCCCTTCGGCACCGTCGCCTCGAGGATATAGAGACGGTCGTCGTGCATGTGAATCGCGTTGTAGGTACGGGAGCCGTCGGGGTTGTTGAGGTGAATCCAGCGTCCACCGATGTAGTCGACGACACTCCAGGCAAAGTAGGTGATCTGAGAGCCCCGCTCAATGATGTGCCACGTCGCGAGGTCGATGGCCCCGGCCTTGTCCAGCTTCGAGTAACCCGAGCCGGTCGGTCCGTCCGGTCCCGTGCCCACGCAGCTCATATGGGCGTCAGGCGGGCAGTTCTTGACGAGCTCCTGCTGAATCTCTTCGAGCCGTGTGTAGTCGATGACCGTCATCGAGTAGCGGCCTCCGCCCCGCTCGGCGGAATAGACGCGGCCGGGAAGCGGGGCTCCCTGCCCGGAAGTGTACGTAATCGACTCCACCGTCGGCTGGCCAGGGAAGTTGACGGAAAAGAAGTCCTCCGGGCTGGCGAACTCGATCCAGTCCTGGGCGGCTGCCGGCCGTGGCACCAGCAAGGTGAACGCTGCCAGTACGAATGGGATCAGGCGCATCTTCATCTCCTTCTGCAGCATCCGGCGCACGCCGTCTTGTAGTCGAGCCAACAGTACTCAGACCTTGGCCCAGGGTCAACACGCGCGCTCGGGAGGCCGGACGAGCGGTCTTCGGTGCGCACGGTGTACGGAGCGGGACCGCGCTTGCGGCACTGACCTGCGAACAGGGAGGCGTCAGATGGAGGTGCCACTGATATCATCGCATCCACATGTTGCCGACAATCGAGTGGAAGGGCGATTCGGTCGTGATGATCGACCAGCGGAAGCTGCCGTCTTCGGAGGTCTACGTCACGTGCAAGACGGCGTCCCAGGTGGCCAAGGCGATCAAGTCGATGATCATTCGCGGCGCGCCGGCCATTGGCGTGGCCGCGGCCATGGGCATCGCGCTCGGCATGCTGAAGAGCAAGGCGACCGGCACGAAGCAGTTCGCCACCGAGTTTCAGAAGACCTGCGACGTGATGGCCGCGACGAGGCCCACGGCGGTCAACCTGTTCTGGGCGATCGATTGCATGAAGCGGACGTTTGCGGAGGCTGCGCAGGCTGGGTGTTCGGTGGATGAGATCAGGCAGCGCCTCGATGCCGAAGCCCGCCGTATTCACGATGAGGATGTGGCGAGCTGTCGGGCGATGGGCGCGCACGGCGCCGCCCTCGTGCCCGACACGGCGAACATCCTGACGCATTGCAACGCCGGCGCGCTGGCGACGGCGGGGTATGGCACCGCGCTCGGCGTCATCCGGGCAGCCGTGGAACAGGGCAAGAAGGTGGCAGTGCTGGCCGATGAGACCCGCCCGTTTCTCCAGGGCGCCCGCCTCACCGCCTGGGAGCTGGTCAAGGACGGCATCGATACCACGGTCATTACCGACAACATGGCCGGCTCGATGATGCGCCTGGGCCACGTCGACCTCGTCGTCGTGGGCGCCGATCGGATTGCCGCCAACGGAGACGTCGCCAACAAGGTCGGCACATATGGCGTGGCGGTGCTCGCGAGGGAGCACCGCATCCCGTTCTATGTGGCGGCGCCCATTTCGACGGTGGACCTCGGCACGCCAGATGGCGGGCAGATCCCGATAGAGGAGCGCAGCGACCGCGAGGTGACGCACGTCGGCACGTCGAGGCTGACGCCGGAGGGCGCGCGGATCCGCAACCCCGCCTTCGATGTGACGCCGGCGAAGTACGTCACGGCCATCGTGACCGAACGCGGCATCGCGAGAGCTCCCTATGACGTGTCACTTCGCGATCTATGTCGTTCATCCTTCTGAGCGCTGGCTTCTCGGCTCCTGTGTATAGCAGTGGGCGAGCGGGGTGCACGGCATGATCGTGCTCGGCATCGAAACGTCGTGCGACGAGACGGCGGCTGCGGTCGTCGAAGAGACGGGCGATGTCCGGCACCCGTGGCGTGTTCGGTCGAGCATCATTGCCTCGCAGGTCGATATGCACAGGGAATGGGGCGGCATTGTTCCGGAGCTGTCGGCGCGGCAGCACGTGCGCGATATCTGCGGCGTGGTTGATCGCGCGCTCGCCGATGCGGGCGTGGGTGCGTACGACGCCGTTGCCGTCACGCAGGGGCCAGGCCTTGTGGGCTCGCTGCTCGTCGGGCTGTCGTTCGCCAAAGCGCTCGCCTGGGCGAAGTCGGTTCCGCTCATCCCCGTCCATCATCTGGCCGGCCACATCGAGTCGCTCGTGCTCGAGGGCGGCGAGATGCCGCTGCCTGCCGTCGTGCTCGTGGTGTCCGGAGGGCACACGAGCTTGTACCGTATCGAGAACCCCGGCGCGTATGAGCTACTCGGGCGCACCCGCGACGATGCGGCGGGGGAGGCGTTCGACAAGGTCGCCAAGCTCCTCGGACTGGCGTATCCGGGCGGTCCGGCGATCGATCGCGTCGCCGCCCAGGGCAATGACCGCGCGATCCCGTTCCCGAAAACACGACTGACTCATGCGGACCGCAACGCGCCGCACCTGCCGGGCCGCCGTGATTTCAGCTTCAGCGGTTTGAAAACGTCGGTGCTGCGGCACGTGACCACGCGACGTGTCGAGATCGGCCTGTCGGCGGACGCACCGTTGCCGCCGCAGCACATCGCTGACATCGCCGCCAGTTTTCAGCGGGTGGTGGTCGAGACGTTGCTCGACCGCCTGTTCGAGGCCGCGCGATCGTGCGGGGCGCGCAGCGTCGGCCTCGGGGGCGGTGTCTCCGCCAATAGCCGTCTTCGCGCGGACGCGGCCGCGAGGGGCGCGGCTGGCGACGTGCCCGTGTTTGTTCCGAGCCTGGCACTTTCGACCGACAATGCCGCGATGATCGCCGCCGCGGGCCTGCGCCGGTATCGCGCCGGCCTCGTGGGCGCGCTCGATCTCAACGCCGATGCGGCACTGACACTATGAGTTCCGGGTGGTGACATGGCCACACTGACAGAGTATTTGTGGTTCGAGACAAAGAGGCGCCAGGAATTCATCCGCATCACAGACGAGGTGGCGGACGTCGTCCGGAAGAGCGGCGTCGCAGAGGGCATGGTCCTCGTGTCTGCGATGCACATCACTGCGGGGGTGTATGTGAACGACTGGGAAGACGGGCTGATCAACGACTTCCAGGTCTGGCTCGAGAAGCTGGCGCCCGCAGGCCTCGACTATCAACACCATCAGACGGGCGAGGACAACGCGGACGCGCACCTGAAGCGCACCCTCATGGGTCACCAGGTGATCCTACCGATTACCAACGGGAGGCTCGATCTGGGGCCCTGGGAGCAGGTGTTCTACGCCGAGTTCGACGGCCGGCGGCGGAAGCGGGTCGTCGTGAAGGTCATGGGGGAATGACTCCAGGCCACGGAGGCACAGAGTCACGGAGACGAACCTTGATAGCCCTCGGTGGCTCCGTGGCCCGTATCCATGAACCCGAACGTGAACACGAACCGAGCAGTGAGAACAGAGAACCGTGAACGACACTCGTCAATATCCCGAGCGCCCGATCGTGGGGGTTGGCGCAGTGATTATCGACGCCGGAAAGGTTGTACTCGTCAGACGCCGGTACGAGCCGCTGGCCGGGCAGTGGAGTCTGCCGGGCGGGACGCTGGAACTTGGTGAGACGCTCGAGACAGGCGCCGCGCGCGAGATACGTGAGGAGACGGGCCTGTACGTCGAGGTGGGACCGATCATCGAGGTGTTCGATCGCATCATGCTGGATGACGAGCGCCGTGTCCGGTATCACTTCGTGCTCATCGACTATCTCTGTCGGCCGGTGGGCGGCGAGTTGCAGGCGGGTTCCGATGTCGACGCCGCCGTCCTGGTCGCCCCGGCATCCCTTCGCCCCTATCACCTCACAGCCAAGGCGAGCGCGGTGATCGCTCGCGCGCTCGAACTGGACCGCGAGACGACAACGTCGCAGCCCCGTTAGGACGTCGCGGAGCCTCGCGAACCCGATAACGGTTTCCGCCAGCGCCAAAAGCCGGGTTGGCCCTTCGACGTAAACACCGGAGCGCCGCCGAGCGTAAATCACCTACAGGCAGCGGTTGCCATCATCATGGCGGATCTGGTGTTCTTCTACGGCACGCTGATGACGCCCTTTCACAGGGCGGCGCGGCTTCGTGTCGACCAACATCTCGCCTATGTCGGCCGCGGCACGATTGCCGGGGCGCTGTTCGATCTCGGTATCTATCCAGCGGCGGTGCCGGCGTCGGATGCTAGAGTGTGGGGTGAGGTGTACCGGATGATGCATCCGGCCATCGTCCTCCAGGCTCTGGACGAGCTCGAGGGGTGCCGGGCCGACGAGCCGGAAAGCAGTCTGTACACGCGGGCGCTCACACCCGTGACGATGCAGGACGGATGCATCGTCGAAGCGTGGGCCTACTTTTACAATGCACCCCTTGGCCGTGCCGAGCGCATTCACTCCGGCGACTATTTAGAACATCTGAGAATACGATAGAGAGCGATGTCGTGGGGGATCTGATGGATCCGTCGCCGCGAGGGTCAGTATCGTTTCTTGAGCTGGCGCATCAGATCGAACTTCGCGGTGTCTGCGACCGCCATGACCGCCATCACGCCGGCCTGCACGGGATCGGTGACCACCAGGTCCGCGGCGTCGGGAACGCTCCCGGCCATGTTCAGCGAGATCACGTAGAGCCCGTTCTTCCGGACCTCTTCGACAGCCTCTGCGATTTCGCCGCCCATGATGGCGCCGGCCAGCACAAGGATGCGCACGCGGGGCAGGCGGACCACTGAACGGACCGCCGCCGCCAGTTCCTTTTCGCCCACCAGCGGGATCGTATCGACAGAGATGCGCTCGCCCCGGATGTTGTGGCGGTCGGCTTCCGACACGGCGCCCATCGCGACGAGTCCCACCTGTGCTCCGCCACCCATGACGATGATCCGCTTGCCGTAGATCTTGGCGAATGACGGCGTCTCCACCACGTCCGCGACGCCTGCGACATTTCGGAGATCCTTGAGGACGTCTTCGAGGGCGATCCCGTCCAGCGTGAACTCAAAGTACGTCGTTGAGTACGGCTCTCCGGTGTGGATATCGACGTACGTGATGTTGGAGCGGTGATCCGCGAGGACCTTCGTGAGCCCGTGCAGTATGCCGGGGCGGTCCGAGACAGTCGCGAGAATCCCGTACGCGGTCATGTGACCAGCGGCGAGTCCACCGAGGGCCGGCTTCAGCCGGCCCCGCGCGTGTCGAGGGCCGCCTTCACACGCTCCGGCGTAAAGGGGATCTGGCGCACGCGGGCTCCCGTGGCGTCGAAGATGGCGTTACCAATCGCCGCGGCGGTCACCGTGATCGACGTTTCGCCTGCCCCCGCTGCCTCCGCGTCTGGCCGGTTGATCAGCACGCTCTCGATGGCCGGGACCTCGTCGCCGAGGTACCACGGGCGGTACGTTTGCCAGTCGACCGACGTGACGCGCTCCGCGCTCCAGGTGACTTCTTCCCGCAACGCTCGACTCATGCCGTGGATGATTCCACCCTCGACCTGATTTCTCAGTCCGTTGGGGTTCGAAATCGGACCGCAATCGATCGCGGCCACGCACCGCCGCACGACGACCAGGCCCGTGTCCTGGTTCACTTCAACCTCCGCGACCACGCTGCAGTAGCCGTTGTCGCCTTCGTACAGGACGCAGGCGACGCCACGGCCGGTGACGACTCCCTGACCGGCGCGCGCGCGCGGCGACGGGCGCGTGTCCCAGCCCGCCTTGGCGGCCGCGGTTGTCAGCACCTCGCGCAACCGCGGGTCGCCCAGATGCCGCAGCCGGTACTGCACCGGATCGGCCTTGACGCTCGCGGCGATTTCGTCCAGGAAGGATTCATGAGCGAACGTATTCTGCAGGCGAGCCGGCGACCGCAGCGGCCCGGTGAAGAACGGGGATTCAACCACGCGCGACAGCACCCGTTCGCTGCGAATGGTGCCGGTGCCGCCGCACACACCGCCGCTACACCCGGTCACGTACGACGGCACGTCGTTGCCGCCGTTTTCATACTCGCGGGTGGGAGGCTCGGCCGCCCGTGGTGCCGGGAGCGCGGCGTCAAAGCCCACGAGAGAGCCGGTCACGACGTTGCCAGGACTGTTGCCGCCGGGACGCCCACCGCGCGAGACCGACCAGGATTCGTGGTCCCAGGAGACGATCGTCCCGTTCGCGTCGAGTCCGGCGCGCTGATCGAGTACGTACGCAAGCCCGTAGTTTTCCCAGGCCATCTCGTCCTGCCGCCTCAGTTGTACTCGGACCGGTCGGCCCACGGCCTGAGACATCAACGCCGCGTCGTACGACACCGTATCCGCGCCGTTGACGCCGTAGCAGCCAGGCCCGAGGCGGAAGACGATGCGGACGGTGTCGGGTTCGCGGCCGAGCACCATCGCCATGGTGCTCTGCAGCGCAAACACGTTCTGCGTCGACGACCAGACCGTCACACCATCGTTTCGCACGTCGGCTACCGCGCAGGCGGTGCCTATGGAGGCGTGCATCTGATACGGATACAGATACGTCGCTCGGACGATGCTGGCAGCCCCGGCGAGTTTAGCGTCCACGTCGCCCGAGTCGACGATGAGCGTGTCACGAGTGGCGGTCTGGCTCCGGAGTTGCTGGTGGAACGTCTGGTGATCCGGCAGAGGGGTGCCCTGGTTCCAGGCGACCTTCAGCTGGCGCGCCGCCCGCTCCGCCTGCCACGGTTTCTCGGCGACGACGCCGATGAAGTTGTCACGAACGACGACCCTGACCACTCCTGGCATCCCCTGAACCGACTGCTCGTCGACCGCGCCTACCGTGGCGCTGAACGTCGGGGGTCGCACGACGCGACCGTGCAGCATGTTCGGTACGCGCACGTTGTGTGCATACTCGAACTGCCCGGTCGCCATGGCGGGGATGTCAAGGCGCGGAATCGGTTGTCCCAGCACCGTCCACTCGCTGGCCGGCTTGCGTGTCGCCTCACGATTGAGCGGCACGCTGAACTGCCGTCCTCCAATCAACTCGCCGTACGAGACGCGTCTCGCGGCGCCGTTACGGACGATGACCGCGCCAGCTGCGGTCGTCAGCTGGTCGGCGGGCAGGCCCAGGCGGGCCGCACCCAGCTGGACGAGCGTCTCGCGGGCGGTCGCGCAGGCAAGCGCCAGATTGCTCTGGTTGAAGTTGGCGGGATGCGACTGCGCTCCCGATGTGGTGCCTTGATCCGGGGTGATGGACGTGTCGCACTGAAACAGTCGCACGCGGTCGATCGGCACGCTCAGTTCTTCGGCGACGAGCTGTGTCTGCGCGGTGAAGAGTCCAGTTCCGAGCTCACACTTGCCCGTGTAGGCCGTCACGCTGCCGTCGGCGTTGATCGCGATCCACGAGTCGAGATCGTTGCTGCCTGGCCCGTTGATGCCCTGGGCTGCTGCGCTGTCGGGCGCGATGCCGAGGTCGCCCGCCAGGCGCGCCGCGCTGAACGCGACGATCAGCGCGCCGGACGCTTTGACAAAGGCTCTGCGCGACAGGCCGGCGCTGGTCAGCGCCGCCAGCGCATCGGAGGTCATCGAGCGTGTCATGCCGTCCTCCCTTGCGCGTACCGCCTGATGGCGGCCATCATGCGCACGTGGGCGCCGCACCGGCAGAGCACCGTCGACATCGCCTCCCGGATCTGGGCGTCGCTGGCGTTCGGCGTCCGGTCGATCAGCGCCTTGGCGGTCATGATCACGCCATTGACGCAAAAGCCGCACTGCATCGCCTGTTCGTCGATGAACGCCTGCTGGATCGGATGAGGATTCTCAATCGAGCCGAGGCCTTCCAGAGTCGTGATGGCAGCGCCCGCGACCTTCTCGACCGGCGTGACGCAGGAGCGCGTCGCCTGGCCGTTCACGATCACCGTGCACGCGCCGCACTGCGACAGGCCGCATCCGAACTTCGGCCCGCGCAGCTCCAGGTCGTCGCTGAGCACGTATAGCAGGGGAGTGGCCGGATCGACGTCCACCGTCTGCATCCTGCCGTTGACCGTGAGGCTGATGACGCTCATACAGGAATCCTTTCGCGGCGAATGCTGTGCATGGTATCGCTAGCGGGGGCCCGCGTCCACCGATCTCTGAAGGTCCCGAACACCCGGCCCGAGGCGAGGTCGGAGCCCTCCGCGCGACCCGGCGACTGGCCGCTCCGTGGCAGGGCGTCGTGACAAACGTCACAATGTGGGGCATCGTTGCCCTCGCGTACGCACCATGGATGCAACGAGAGGCAGCGCCCGCGCCCCACGCCCCCGCTCGTTCGTTCGAAAGGGGCGGTCGGGCGAGCGGCCCGGTCAGGGATGACGAGATGACATCGCGCGTGCACGAGGTTGATGTGCTTCGGGTCGAGGCCCGGACGAGCGCGCGCCGGCTGGACGCCGCCGTCGTCGAGGAGCCGCTCGAGATTCGTCTGCACGGATCGCCGTTCGTCGTGACGATGCGAACGCCCGGCGCCGATCGGGAGCTGGCGACCGGGTTTCTGCTGTCGGAGCGGATCATCACCGGCGCTGATGATCTCGGCACGATTCGCCACTGTA
>Ga0326597_10010558_pt1 | contig 12286 bp, 16 predicted proteins | sample RVTome_12_FD_203789 | JGI IMG/M metagenome (GOLD analysis project Ga0326597, IMG submission 203789) | Soil microbial communities from uranium-contaminated site in the Upper Colorado River Basin, Wyoming, United States - RVT100D185 | ecosystem: Environmental > Terrestrial > Soil > Contaminated >... | reverse complement strand
GATTCGCTCGCCAATCAGGCCAAATGTATCTCTCTTGTCGGCTATCAGGTCTAATGCGGCTGTACCTTCTAACCAGCTATCCTGATTCATGATCAAGACATCTGTCTCAACCTCATCCATGCCCCGATTGACTGCACCCGTAAACCATCCCTTGTCGTCAGGTCTGATGACCTGAACGTTAGGCAGATTCAGTTGTAAAGGTTCGTCACTGTGATCGTCAATGACGATGACAGGTATTGATTGGGGAATGCTCCCCAGAAGTTGATCGATATGTTGATGTCCATTCCAAAATGGGATCAGTATAGTGAGTTCCATTTTTATGCCGCAGGTGGTGCAGGCAAGGCCTGCACCACCACTAGTTTTCCTGACAGGATCGATGATTATGAATACTAGCAAACAGCCACAGACAGCGAGCTGTCGGGGAAGTAAGAAGTATCCAGAGGATCCGGCCCCAGATGTCCACCAGGAGTGTGGCATACCAGGTTTTGGAACCGCACCAAAGTCCATGGAGCCCACGCTATGATACGGGGCTGGAACTCAAGTACCTGTTCCACGCAGGTATGGTCACTCTCAAGCCAGTGGAGGAATCGGCCGCCATCGCTGACGAAGAATCCTTTGCCTTCGGCATTCATTGGGACTTGAGTCATGTTGTTGTATTCGCCCATCAGGGTCTTGATGTTGCCAACAGCCCCTACGAGCAAATAGGCGTCCGAACTGGTCGGGCCAGTCTGTAATTCCCAATCATAAGATAGCAATGGGATCTCGAATCCATCCAGGGTGATCACACCATCACCGAACAGTCCACCCAGCAGCGTGTTGCGGAAAGTGCGGGCCTCGAGCGAATTCAAATTCGTTTCGGAATATTGCCCACCAGGGCAAACACGCCAGCATGTGTACTGATCAAGCAGGCACTCCAGGAAGTCCGTCGTTCCAACGAAGATCATGTCTCCCACTTGCATCCTTTGAGATGCCAGTGTCGGACTCCACTTGATCCGTTGCCGAACCTTCCGATAGGCTGAGTGCAGCACGTCGACAAAGCTGTGGGTGGGCAGTAAAGCGCGGACTCCACGACCATCAGTCCAGGTAGCGCCAGCGCCACCACTGAGAGGGTTGTGATTCCAATTGATCACAATACTGTCCATCAACTTGCACCGATTACCCTTATAATCGGTGTAACCTGTAGCGACGATTTGCTGCAAGCCATCGAACTGGCCTGCCGTAGCCTGATTGCCGATGATCGCCAGACTATGGATGTCTTGCTGGATAACATCCATGATCATGACGGCTCGGAATTCCTTGTCGCTGGTGACGGGCGTTCCATCTAGACGATATTGAGGCTGTCGCTCACACAGTTTGATGTGTTGCTTGGTGACATCATCAGTGGGACCACCGCGCCGGAGACGGGCGAAATCCTCATAGCGGAAAGAGCAAGTCTTCCATTCCACAGTGTTTGGATCATCGCAGGGATCTGCCAGCCAGCCGGTTCGTGTTCCGCCTTCTGCTGGCTGCGAGTAAGCGTAGAAGTCCTTCTCTATGATACATTGTTCCGTTCCGACCCAGCCGATCCAATCCAGGAATGGAGAGGCTCCTTGCCTGGAAAGGCTGATCAAGTCACTGTCGCCACAGAGATCAAAGATGCCACAGCACCCGTAGATCGTAGCAACGTTATTCGCGGGGATAGCCAGCGTATGCCGCTGTACTTCGGGCCGCGTTCGCTTCGCCTGTAAATGTGTGTAAACCATAGTTATTTCTCCCTTCACAAATGAGTTTTGCGAGTTAGCTTAGTCCTTCCAGGCAGCCAACGTTTCCGTGGCTTTGGTGGCAAAGCTCTCCAGGGTTCCTTCTTCCTCTTCCTCTCGAGCTTCTCGCGGCCTGTGCGTATTCCCTTTGACGAAGACCTGGCGAACGGGAATTTCTGATAACCAGTCCGCCTTTTTCTTGTCGTCATCACGCTCTAGCTGGCCAATGCGCTCATCCAGAGCATCCACGAGTTTCTCGACTGATTCGTTGAGCGAAGCGATTTGGGAATCCCTTTCTGCCAGGAGTGGGTTGATCATCTCGCGCAAGATTGAGGAAACGGATTCACCGAATGCGGGGGCACTGACAGCCGCTTCAGCAACCGCTCGAATGATTCCTTCATCCTCCATGTCCAATTCCACAATCTCGGTTACGACCTGACTCGTATCCGACTCATCTGTTTCGGGATCCGCAACTACTGGCGGTTCCACATTTTCACCCGCTTGCTGGCGAGCGATCTGACCATTCGCCACGATATCACGGTTGATCTCCCTGATTTTGTCTCGGAAGGATGCGGCGGCTTCTTCACCAATCAGTTTGACCAGTTCTGCAAAGTCTTGATCTGTCATAGGTTTACTCCTTGTTATTTTTTCACCAGTAAACCACGCAGCCGCACGTGTCTCTGGCGTCAGGGTAATGTACGTATTCACACCATCTACAAAGACGGGAATACGCATGCCATCGGCTTCAATAAATTCTCTTTCAAGAGGCATAAACTGAATGCTGCTCCCCCAATAGTCTGGGTCTTCCATGAATCCCTTTTCGGCGGCTCGACCCAGCTCCGTATCGTTGAATTCCCAAATGGCTCCATAACACCATTCATCCCTGAACAATCCCCCCGGAATGACGTGACCGACGACGATTTCATTCCAGTGATTTACATCGATCAGGGGCCAGGCAGAGGTCTCTCGAGCATGTTCAATGAATTTGTCGAACATCAAGGTAGAATCAATTTCCCCTACCCGATTTAGAACGGCCGTGTTCACAATTTGGGCCACACGCACCCGACCATTGTCTTGTCGAGAGATAGAGATAGTTCTGCCCTCGACAGATGTAAAAGTCGTCGTGACTTCTGACATCATGCCGAAGTTGATGGAATCACCCTCCATAACATCGACCGGCCACCGGAATAGCTTCCCATCTTTAGCTACCAGAACGAAGAATTCATCTGTTCCCTGCCTGTCTTCGACGTAGACATCGACGGGCCAGGGCCAGCCCTCGCTCATCCCGTCCATCTTATCAAGTTCGGACCAGACCCGATCCCATATTTGTGCGAGCGCCACAGCGCGGGTCTTCTCGCGATTTTCGGGCGGATTCTTACCCGCTAATTCATAGACAGCATCTGGGGCGGTTTCGTCCATCTGGTTATAGGCGCTGATGAGCTTGTTGGCAGCGGCCTTAACCGCAGCATCCCAATCTTCCTGAGGAACATCTGAGGGACGCGAGACTGCTGTAATACCATGTCCACCAGCAGCTGCGTGTACGGCTTTATCCACGAACATATCACTGTCATGCTCTTCTAGCCTGATCGGCAACATACAATGTGATTGTGCCTTTTCGTCACGTCCAGCGGCCGAATTCACGTCAATCAGGCAGGCGCTGCAATAAGCATCTGTGTCAGAATAGTTAGATGCAGCTCCGCTCCATTCATCCATACTGACAATGGCTCGATTGGTGGGATCGAAAATATCTCGAATCCGCTCGATGAACCGTTGTAAGGCATTCATTGTCCGCTTGACCTTTTCTGGATCTTCTGTCAATTTAGTCATTCGTTCTCTCCTTAAACGCAGGAATGCCGATGCTGTGGTCAACATCGGCATTCCTTTCGGGGGCCAAAAAACGCCACTTCTCTACAGATAGTGGCTCAAGGGCGCAACATTATTTCTTGAATGTTAGAGAAAAAATCGACGATTGTCAATCTGTCGTGATTAGTTCTTGAGTTTGAGCAATATCTCCCTCGCTATTTCCTTCTTTTTGCCGTTGATCTGACTTGTACCAACGCCGGATCTCGGCCGTGCGTGGATTGATTTCCAGGCGACGTTCCAGGATGTCAACAAATGAAAGACACAGATGTCTCAGACTTTGAAGGAACTTTGTATCATCCATTAAAAAATAACGCCATGTCCTACTAGGCAGGCTCATGGCGCAAATCAAACAATATCACGAGCCTGCCCTACCGGGCAGACTCGTGTGACAAAGGAGATAGAACAATGTTCTGCAAACATTTTAATTGTTTGTCAATCTGCTGTCAAGCAGTTTCGATTCTCTCCGGTCTATTCGTGCCTGTAATCTCCCTCACTCCCTCCGTTAATTCCGAGGGACTGATAGTCACATATCTGGCATTATTGTGTCTATATGCGGCCGACTTATCACAAAACTCCAACTTCCCAGCAGGCGTTACCTTGACAGGCATCTTTCGGCCATCAATATTCAGAAAGCCACTCTGGTCAACAGACACTCTAGACATTGCCGACCTCCTGCTTTTCCTGCATGAGCACCTGTAATTGTGTGAATGCTCTCTTATAGCTCTTGGAAGCCTTATTGACTCGTTTCTTCAATCGAATATCCCGGGGAAATTGCCCGGAGATAACAGAAAGTTTGTCCATCTTCTGTCTCATTTTCTGTATCCGGCCTGTTATGTAAAAACAATGAGTCCACTTGTGGCAGTTAATGCACAAAATGCCGACTTCATACAAGGTGTCAGTCTCCTTCACATGGTGAACTATTTTAGTGGTGGTGTTCTCCTCATAATCGCAATGTGGGCAAATTACTAACATCAGAATCCCCCAAAGCCTGGACCCTCAGTTTCGTAAAAGTTACATCCACATTTAAATCCCTTGCATTCGAGCATATTCCCCCTCGGCACCCATCCTGATGCTGCCCATTCAGTTGCGGTGTGGATTTGCAAGTGTAATCGTCCGCAATCCGCACAGTGCTGTTTTAACGGCGAATATAACCATATCAGGAATGGATCATCGACTCTGAACGTCTGCCCAAGATTGAAAATGAAGACGGCTGTACCCACCCATAAAGCCAGCCTATCGGCCGCCGACTTCTTCCCATCATCGCCATCATAAAATCCATCTACGATAGCAGTCCCAAATGATTGGGCCGACTTTCGCGCCTGGTCGATATCTGATTGAAGGGCATCCAATTGCTCAGTGGTCAATCCATCATTCAGGAAAAATGGATTGGTGAGGATAGCAGTGCCGGCATTGTATTGGGCAGCCTCGGCATTCGTTTGCCCCAGGGGATTCCCGGGATTCGACATGAGAACTGTCAGGGCGGCGTCGTAAAGTAACCGCTGGGCCTCATCCAGGAATTCTACTTCCTGAACTGTACCTAAAAAGAAGGCGAAGATCATGATAGCGATAGTGATTGCCTCCAGCCTATCCTCGAACTCTTCCTGGGTGATTTCCCCTTCAATGGCCAGGTCCACCAGCTCTTCGATCTCTTCCTGGTAGACAGATAGCTCATCCTCGATTTGTCTACGGATAGACAGCATGCTGACGAGCGATAGTACGCGATCCTGTTCCTGATTGGTTCTCAAGATGTCATCTACCAGCCGATATCGCCATTCAATACCATGCCCCAGGCGATCCCAGTCACTCTTCTCCATCCGTTCTTCACCACCCACATCTCGAATATATTGCCCGATCCAGTACAACTTCAACTTCTCTTTCATGTCATTCCTACTGTAAAGCGTGAGCAGGGATCATCCCCAGCACTCGCTGTCGATGAGGTTCTGGCATCTTTTCCATGTGATGCAGGCGGCGCTGTTGAGAGCGATAACCCGGAATATACTTGAGGGGGTGATGTTCAGTACCAAGTATCAAAATGTCATCTCTTCTGGCTATTCTCCGAGATCCATCAACCTCTGATTGCCAGGCGGATTCATTGGGCATAAGGACATCTAAAAGAGCATCTGCATTCCACAATGCAGCCTGGTAAGACATCTGGTAAGGAGTTTTGGGTGGGGTCTGGATGATCTGGAAACCGTGATATTTATCGAACGGCCGTGCCTGTCTCCTGGAAGAGCGATCGGCAGTAAGGTCAATGCGTAGTATCTTCTTCCCTCTCCCAATAGTCGAGACGTAATCGATCATAGCCCCAATACACTCGAGGTCTACCGGTTCTATCAACCAGAAATCCTCGAGCATTAAAATGAACCAGTCAGCCTCAAGGATCTGGAGCATCTGGATAAGTCCATTGGTCCATTTTTCGCGAGGATAGTTGTATGTATCCAGGGAATGAAAATGCATTTCTGGATATTTCTGTCTTGGTGGACTAAAACCATAGACATCTACGATTTGTCCCTGTCCCCAGAATTGCCGAAAACAGTAGAAGAATGGGCGCAAGCACCAGAGGTGATTGTCATTCGTCAAGACAATGACGGGTATGTTAAACATCAGCGGTCCCTTTCTTCCAGGCGAAGATCACATCTTCTTTTATGATGACGTGTCGATTGTGGCCTTCCTGTAAAGCTCTGATGACTTCTCCGATTTCCGGCCAATTGCCTCCCACAAAAAGACGGGCATCATCGATCATGATGACGTGCCCGGGATCTTCGCCGTGATTGATCGCCTCAATCTCAGCCATCACCGGACAAATTATTTCTGGTTGTGGATAGGACAAGTCCCGGCTCCAATGTGCATCCAACCAAAACATTGCCGGTTCTTTTATGAATGGGGCGATCTCCAACAGCTTTTCCGCTGAATTGCCAAATACAAACCTGACGTTGTTCAGATGCCAGTATTTTTGTATTGAGCCTATATAATATTCCCGGTCAACTTCAATTGTAACCACTACCCTAAAGTGAGAGGCTGCCCAGGCCGCCGTCCGTCCCACCTGTGTGCCAGTCTCTACAAAATAATTGATGTTATGGTCTCGCGCAATTTTTAGCGCCAACGTTTCAGGAATGCCTTTGTGATATAGTCCCATTATTATGCCCCCACTTGAAAACCAACCAGGTATCTAGCTGAACATACTTGCTGGCAGCCCGTCATCATGCGATCAACGATAGCAGTCAGGCCAGGAACATTGCGATGGTGATAATCGTGAAAGAGCATGTAACCAAATGGCTTCAGGTGTGGCCTCCATGCCTCTATGTCAGCGATTACTGCATCATCATGATGTGCACCATCCACAAAGACCAGATCGACCTGTAGAGGCCAATTTTGGCCTATATCCCACGAATTCCCGATAACCCGCTTCACGCGATTCTCTTTCCCAAACCCTGCTTCAGCCAGGTTCTGCATTGCCTGCGGCTGAAGTTTTTTATCAACCTCAAAAACGACGATTTTAGGGTGCGCCTCTAGCATGGCAACGGTGCTCGTCCCGACTCCGGCCCCGATATTAACAGCCACTGGATTTTGAACATTCAACATTTTGACCACTTTCTGGATGGCATCTACTTCTTCAACAGACAACATCCCGAATTTGCGTGCCAATTCCCTAGCATTCATAGTCTAAAATCTCCATCTCGGGACGCCAATGCTGCATGACCCATCTCAGGTTTATGACCCACCCCAGTTTTCTATCGAAGTATTTACGCCAATCACCAGAAACTCCACGGCGCATCAATTTGACATTGAGATCACGTTTCTCTTTATCTATGGTCTTATCGGCCAAGTCCGCAAACCATCGGTTCGTAAACTGCTGGCGGTGAACGGCATCAGGCAATCGCAGTGGATCATAAGGTAATGCCAATGAATGCAATAGCTTCTCCATTGTTTCAACTGCATTTTTAAGCAGGTCCTCATAGCGTATGGTCTGGATCAGATACTCTTGGCTTTGAGCTAGCTCTCTCCACCGTTTAACATATGAAGCCCAGGGCGGCAAACCATACTGCGTCCCTTTCACCATCCCGGAGATTACATCTCTTAAAGGTTTGTCATGATATAAAGATGCCGAAACGGCAATATCACGAGGATCTCGCACGATGTGAACAATCCGTTCTTCAAGAAGATGTTCAAGACATAATTGGTGCGGTCCTGGATTCAAGACGTTGGCATTGACGAACCAATAATGACCCTTTCGGACGACTATCGGTTCCGGGCGCTCCCAACCTTCCGAGGCTAATTCCTTATCATCTTCACTTGGATAACTGCCGCCAGCTGGACAATTCAGTATATCGGCCAGCAAGCGGGTGAGCCAGGTAGAACCGGATTTCGGATATGCCGCAACAAATATCGGTGTCCTATGCTGGTTCACGTCGCCGTCCTAAAAGGTACATTTTCCACGGCCGCTCATCCATGGCCCATTGCTTCCACTCAAAATGATTCAAATCCTTCGTCAAATTAGAGAAGTAGGAAGCATTGTCTATGCCGTAAAACTTATCTGCATACGCTATAAAAATCGTACCGAAGGATCTTACTGTTTCAACGATGGGTTGCCTCATACCGAGAGGAGATTCACTAAATGACATAGTAGCCAGAAAAACAGATGTTTCAGGATCAAAAGATTTCAGCTCTTTCTGAAGATCATCGACAGCAGAGCAACAGTCGTACAATTCAACTGGCACATCAAGGGCTCGCAGGTAATATCGCTGCAACGCAGAGACAACGGGCATATCAAAGATGATATATCGCCCATTGAATCCCATTTTTTGAACCAGTCTCATCATTCCCCCATACCCACCACCAAACTCAAAAACAAAGGGCATTTCCCACAGCCTTATCCCACTCGTCTCCTCCAATTTAGCCAGATGATAGGCATGTAGGATTCTAGTACCGCTACTCCCTGCATATTCCCGGAATGTCGCCGGCTGCCCCACTTCGTCTTCTTGAATCGCCCTCCGCCACATAGGCCAATCCGATCTACGCCGGAGATAGTTCATTTTGGGCATGATGTGGTCAGCCATTCCCCTGAGAAACATCACACGACAAACAGGATCCCAGGTCAAAAAGGCTTTCGGGTCCCTCATCAAAATATGATCGGCGATTTGATCAACAATCCTGGCCCAGGCATTGATTACCTGATTATCGTCACGAGCTACTTGCTGAATCAGAGAGATTTCACGCTTTAATTGTTCCAACCTCTCCTCTCCTGAAAGTTTCGCCGGCCCGCCGTTCCCGATGCCCACCATTTACTTGTTGCAGGTCGTTCCAGAGGATCAGGCCACGGCGAACATAGCTTCTGGATCCAACCGCAAAGTAGCCATCGAACATAGACCCGAAGTCTATTTGCGTTATCCTATCCCCATATTCCTTCCATATATCGTTGATGAATACCTTGGTATGGAGACCACAGCACCAGGCCACTACATCAATTTTCTTGTCCTTAATAGACCTGAGAATGGCCGGAACAAGGATATGCCTGCTCATGATTGCATTCCGTTTGGGTGGATTGATGAAGTCAACGTACTGGAAAAACATTTCGTCAATGCCACGCAAGTGATTGGGTCCTACGAAAAGGATACGTTTTTTCTGAAGCTCACGAACCAAAGGCCATAAATTCCCCTTCAGGCTTTGGTCAAGCAAAACGTCACCGCGATACCACCTAAGAGCTACGCCGCGATGTTCCAAGAATCCGCCTATACGATCCCCCAGCTTCCTATGAGCGATCCTGAGGGTAGCATGCATGTAAGGATTTTGATCATCCAGCACCTGGCGGAGACAATCAGAAAGATGTGTAGTGAAGGTACAACCATTGGAATTGTGCATACCAATGTATCTACCCCCAAAGATAGTGAACCATTCTCCATCACCATATCTTGCAAATGAGAATGGTTCGCCATTCTGCAATTTATCTACGAAATGATGAATGCCCAATGCCTTTAGAGACTGCGCCCAAGATTTATGGCTCATCGGCTTCTTCCCCAAATATGTAATCTGCCATCATTCCCCCGGGAGGTAGTGGGAGCGCACTTTCGATAACTCCCACCTGCATTGCACCCCCCAATGGCTCTATGACGTGCCTGAGGCATTTCCGGCAAAAGAACCAATGGTAGTATTGTTTCCTGAAATATTTCTCCTCCTCTCCTGCTGCTCTGTAGCGAATCCCACCGAACGTATAATCATGTTCGCAAGATTCAGATTTCCCCGAAGCCCGGCCGGACTCAAAGTAAAATTTCAATGACATTTTAACCTCCAAAGTTTAACTCCGAGAGTTTTTCTCTATCTAAGGTCTTCTGATAATTTCGGCATCGCCGCCCTCTAGAAGGGAATGGGTCGAATATCGAACCAAAATCAAGCATCGTCGTTGTTCGTCCAAAGTCCGGGTAAAGATTGGCAATGAGACAATTCGTGGCCATGGAGGCGCTAAAACCAATCACTTCTACCCCTGTTGTATGGCTGACTTCGCGGATAATCGTCTCTGTATGCTGGTTTCTTAGATAACAATTGACTTGAGGGATCTTAATCATTAAGGCTACCCCCAACACTTCATAACAGAACGTAGTTAAAAACCGGGGTCCAACGTAGATGAATCTTTTGGTACGCAGCACTTCTACAAGCGAACGCAACTCCCCACTCTTCAATGCATCAACAAAAATATTCCCGTCACACCACGTTTTGTCAGGGAGCCCGATAGACTCGAGATAAGATTGAACTCTAGATTCTCCAATTTCTCTCGATACGGCCGGAATGATGCCATGCAGAAAGGGTGTCTTTAATGACTCGCTCAACTCCTGCCCCATTTTCTTGAAATATTTGTGACCATCGCAATTTTCGCCCTCATCCCCGAGAATGGCGTGCCATTCCCCATCCCCGTAACGAGCGAAGGAAAAGGGTATGCCCTTCTTAAGATGAGCGACTAGAAAATCGAGCTTAAGTTTTTGAATGTTTATAAGGCCCTCGCTTGGAGACTTCCACATTTACGGGGGAGAGGAAAAGCGACAAGGCGATAGCATTGCGCTATTGATACATTTGTGCTAAGCTTCATATTATGAGATTGATGGCACAAGTAAAACTGCAACCGACGCCAGAACAGCGGGACATGCTTAAGATAACACTTGAAGAAGCTAACACCGCATGTAACTGGATTAGCAAATGCGCCTTTGACGAAAAGGTGTTCAAGCAGTTTGACATTCATCGGCTCGTCTATAAAGACGTTCGCGCCGACTTTAATCTCTCCGCTCAAATGGCGGTTCGCGCCATCGCTAAAGTTGCCGATAGCTACAAAATCAGTAAGAAAAAGCGATGCGGCTTTAAGAAGCATGGCTCTTTTCCTTACGATAACCGCATCCTGTCCTTCAACCTCGACAGGCGAGAAGTCTCTATCTGGACGGTAAGCGGCCGGCAGAAAATGTCGTTTCTGTGTAGCGACCGTGCATTCAAGTTGTTGCAAGGCAAGCGGGGAGAATCGGACCTGTGCTTTGTTCGTGGCGAGTTCTACCTGTTCGTGGCTTGCGAAGTGGAGACTCCTGAGCCAATCGATATCGACGGCGTTTTGGGCATCGACCTGGGGCTTGCCGCCATTGCCACTGATAGCGACGGCAACCAGTACAGCGGGGCACATGTTATCTCTATCCGCGAACGACGTTATCGGCAACGTAGACGGCTTCAAGCCAAAGGCACGAAGTCTGCTAAGCGTGTTCTCAAGCGGCTTTCCGGTCGTGAGCGGCGATTTATGACCCATGTAAATCACACCATCAGTAAGCAACTTGTGGAAAGAGCGCAATACACCGGCCGCGCTATCGCCCTGGAGGATTTGACAGGCATACGTGACCGGGTAAAGGCTCGGCGCTCGCAGAGACGCAAGTTGCACTCGTGGTCGTTTGCACAACTGGGGCGGTTTATCGGCTATAAGGCAGAACTGGCGGGCGTGCCGGTCGTCTTTATAGACCCGGCTTACACCAGTCAAACCTGCTCCAATTGCGGTCACGTCTCTCGCTCCAATCGTAAGTCTCAAGATTCTTTCCTCTGCGTTCAGTGTTCGTTCTCTGCCAATGCTGACGTTAACGCGGCTATGAACATCTCTGTTCTTGGCTGGGCAGTCCGTAACTCTGCCATACAACTCGCTCATTCGTGAGTAGGGTTAAAGCTCCCCGATTTATCAGGGAGATTAGTTACGCGATGCTGATGATTGGCTCATCATCAGATTGTGAGGCCGGCGGAGAGGCTGAATTTATAGGTTCAATGATCCAGCCATATCGGTTCTGCCGCACTTCCCCTACACGCTGCTGTTGATTGATGATATGTTGGGCGCGAATACGGAACGCTTCACTCTTCTCGATTCCAAAATCTATCCAGGTGCATCCCTCTGGTTTCTCTTCCCTTTTGTCGATCACAAAAAGACGCACCTCCCCATCTTTGAAGTAGCTCAAACTCAATGAGATACCTAACGGGTGCAAAAACTGCCTGTTACATTCCTGAAGCAACCCTGATGTTTTGAATTCTTCAAGGTCCATATACTGGTATTTCGGCATGCGATTTACCTCCGGATTTTTATGATACTGGTCGCCTTTTCTTCTTCGCCTTCTATTCCCAACCAGTGAGATAGCCACACAACTGAATCAAATGAATATCGCTGGGTAACCAGATCATCA
>Ga0326597_10010557_pt1 | contig 12289 bp, 10 predicted proteins | sample RVTome_12_FD_203789 | JGI IMG/M metagenome (GOLD analysis project Ga0326597, IMG submission 203789) | Soil microbial communities from uranium-contaminated site in the Upper Colorado River Basin, Wyoming, United States - RVT100D185 | ecosystem: Environmental > Terrestrial > Soil > Contaminated >... | reverse complement strand
ACGCCTTTGCCATGGTGTTCTTGGATCGCCAGAGAAACTCGTTTCATAGTATACACCATCGGGAGAAATGCTCTAGCCGATCAGCGGGAAGAGCTTAGTACTTTTTCTTGGGCATATTCCAAATATTCCGCGTAGCCACCCGGGAAGTCATCGATGCGCCCGTCTTCAAAATGCCAGATCCTGGTAGCAACTTCGTCGATGACATCATGGTCGTGGGTTACCAGCAGAACGGTCCCTTCGTACCGCTGCAAGGCGATGTTGAGGGCATTGATGGCTTCCAGGTCCAAGTGATTGGTCGGCTCGTCGAGCACCAGACAATTCGCTTTCTGCAGCATCAGCCGGCAGAAAATCAGGCGCGCGGACTCACCGCCCGAAAGCGCGTCCGTGGGCTTTAGAGCATCATCGCCGCTGAACAGCATCTGGCCCATCAGGCCACGCAACTCCTGCTGCGACGCTTCCGGATCGAACCAGCGCAGCCACTCGATGGCGGTCGTGCCCTTGGAGATGGATTCCGTGTGATCTTGTGCAAAGTAGCCCACGGCCGCTTCGTGCCCCCATGCCACGGCGCCGCCATCGATTGCAAACCGCTTCTCGGAGTCCTCAATGTATCCGGGGGCGTTTCGCAGCAACGATTTCAGCAAAGTGGATTTGCCCGCGCCATTCCGTCCTATGAGCGCAATTTTTTCCCCGCGGGCCACGCTCGCACTGAAACCACGGATCACCCGAAGATCGCCGTAGGATTTTTGCAGATCCTCAATCTCCAGCGGATGGCGCCCTGACGGCCGCTTCATTTCAAATCGAATGTAAGGCCGCTGGATGTTGGAGCGGGCCAGCTCGGCAGTTTGCAGCCGCTCGACCTCCTTCTTCCGCGAGGTCACTTGCGAGGAGCGCGTGCCGGCTGAAAAGCGCGCAATGAACTCATTCAACTGTGCGATCTTCTTTTCGCGCTGGGCGTTCTCGGCTTCGATGCGGGACCGGATCTGCGTCTTGGCAACCACCATGTCGTCGTATCCGCCCGTATACAGGATGACCGTTTCATAGTCGATGTCGGCGGTGTGCGTGCACACGCTGTTCAGAAAGTGGCGGTCGTGTGAAATCAGAATGAGTACGCCCTCGTAATTGTTCAGATAGCCCTGCAGCCAGTGTACCGAATCCAGATCGAGGTGATTGGTCGGCTCGTCGAGCAGCAGCGCGGACGGGCTGCCGAACAGTGCCTGCGCCAGCAGCACGCGAACCTTTTGCCCGCCCTGCAATTCGCCCATCGCGCGCTCCTGCAGCGCCGCTTCCACCCCCAAGCCATCGAGCAGCACAGCGGCATCGGACTCCGCCGTGTACCCTCCTTCTTCTCCCACAATGCCTTCGAGTTCGCCCAAGCGCATCCCGTCTTCATCCGTCAGCGACTCGTGGGGTTTGGCGTACAGCGCGTTTCTCTCTTCGAGGGCATTCCACAGCGGTTCGTTGCCCATGATGACGGCATCCACCACTCGGAAGGCGTCGAAGGCAAATTGGTCCTGCCGCAGGATGCCGAGCTTCTTCGGCCGTGTGACCGACCCCTTGGAAGGCTCAATCTCCCCAGTCAGGATTTTCATGAAGGTTGATTTGCCGGCGCCATTGGGGCCGGTAATCGCGTAGCGGCGGCCGGCAAAAAACGTGCACGTAACATCTTCGAATAGAATGGCGGCGCCGAAACGCATGGAGATGTTGTTCACGGAAAGCATGCAAATGTGTCCTTCATTGCCGGGAAATGACGCAATCCCGTCCTGATATTGTCGCGCAAGACTTACGGAGGAATTCTGAAGGCAGGAAACCCTCAACTCACCCATCAAGCCAGAGCCGCCGCGCCGCGCACCGCGGTTTCAAACGCACAGCAAGTATGGCACAGTTTGCCTGGCGGCTGCTTGTTGAAAACGATTGCTCTGGTCAGCGCGGGCTGGGCCGCAGGCCAAAAACATGTTGCAGGCTCTCGCGTCAAATGGCATAGTGGGGCCATCTTAGGATGGGCCGGATGATGGGCCGGACGGCAATTTCGTTCTCGGTGCAGAGCCGCCGTAATTGTGGCTGCTGCGTTATGAGTTCGGAGCGAACTCATGATCCGCAGCTCGCGGCTCAAGGCTGCGGGATGATCCATGGCAGCGCCCTTGGCTGGTTTGGCAAGTAAGGCTGGTTAGCAGTTCGCCCGGTGGCACTTCGAGGGAGGAAAATACATGGCCAAGAAACACAACAGTGATGCGAAAGACAGAGAGCTTCAGGACAAGAAATCCGTTAGCAGGCGAGACTTCGTCAGGACGGGAGCTGCCGCCGGTGTGGGCGCCGTTCTATCGATGTCGGGAACGGGCTTAGCGCAAGTTTCTCCCGCCGAGGCCATTCAGTGGAACTACGAGGCGGATATCGTCATCATCGGAGGCGGGTGCGTCGGGCTGCCGGCCGCCATTCGGGCGCGGGACCTGGGGGCATCCGTGATCGTCGTCGATCAAAACTTCGACCCCGGCGGGAAGATGCTGCATAGCGGCTCGCTGATCTCACTGGGGGGCGGCGATCCCCTGCAGTTGAGGGACATCAAGGGCGAAAGCGACAAGGAAGGGTTCGTCACGGCTCCCCCGCAACATACGGCGGCGGAGCTGACCGAGGATCCGGACTTCCTGTTCCGGGACCACACGGACTGGTCGGTGATGGACGCCGCGGCCCAAGCCCCTTATCGTTACAACGAGCGCGACCTGCACCGGGGCTACGCCGATAACTGCTACGCCACCCGGGAATTCCTGATGGCGAATTACGTCCGGATGGGACGCATCTCCGGCACGCACGGTAACGGCGCCATGTCGCGCGCCCGGCGGGCTGTTTGCTTCCTCATGGAAGGAGCCAAGACGGACATCAAAGCGGGAACGGTATCGAAAGAGGATGCCGGAATCGAGGGCGTGCGTTCGAGCCACTTTGCGCCCCGAGTGATGGGAGACGGGAGCAAAGTCGCCAGCAAGGGAGCACGCACGAACGGCGCGGCGCTCGCCAGGCCGCTGGAGTTCAGCGCCCGGGAAAAAGGCGCGCGCTTCCTGCTCAACTACCATATGGACGAAATCATTCGTGAGGGGCAGTTCTCAGGCCGGGTGATCGGGATCCGGGCCAGCTATTCGCCGCGCTTCGATCCGGGGACCGGCGCGCAGTTGGAGAGCCTCTGGAAGAACGGCAACATCGACGACCGCGCGGAGACGGTATTCATCAGGGCCCGCAAAGCGATCGTCATCGGCGCCGGAGGCCACACGGCCAATCCGCAGTTCCGCAGCATGTTCTACCCGGCGTTTCGGGATCCCGCGTTCGTGTCGAGCGGCTGGGCTCTTTTGGGACCCCGCGGCCAGGACGCCAGCGGCATTATCGCCGGAATGCGGGTTGGGGCGAACCTCGCGGGGATGCAGCAGAACCTCTCCTACGGCCCCACGTTCCATATCCCCGGAACACTGGCCACGCGCGATCCCTACACGGACATGCTGCCGGGCCACCCGACTTTCTCATTGCGGGGATCGACGGGAATCGTCCTGAGCCCCGAGCAATTCCAGCATCTGATCGTCGTAAACCAGGTCGGGAAGAGATTCTTCAACGAGCTTCTTGTCACGGTAAAGTCGGGTGGCGCCGCGTTTCCGGCCGGGCCCAACAAGGGGCAGCCCAGGAAGGGTCTCGACCACGTGCAGCTCGATTGGCGCAATGCCAGCGCCGAAAACATCCGGGCAACCTACTCCGAGCCCAACGCGATTCATGCCGCCCTGGCGATGAACGAGGGCTCGAAGGCGCCGGACTTCTTCTCGGGACCGATCTGGGCGATCTTCGACCGGGCCGCCGTGGAGCGCGACAAATGGAACATCGATCCACCCTTCACGTCCCCGACCAACGGCTTCTTCTTCCAAGCCGACACGATCGAGGAGCTGGCCGCCAAGATATACGCGGGCCATGAGTTCCAGAGGGTCCCGCTGTCTCACCTGAAGGAAACGGTCGCCAAGTGGAACTCGTACGTGGACAAGGGCTCGGATCCCGAGTTCGCGCGCGGGCCGGATGCGCCCATCTACAAGATCGACATGCCGCCGTTCTACGCGGCGACGCTCTATCCGGTCTGGCACGATTCCTACGGCGGTCTCCGGATCAACGGGCAGGCTCAGGTCATCGACATGCAGGGCGAGCCCATACCCGGCCTTTATTCCGGCGGAGAGTCGAGCGGCGGCGGCAACCAGCATGGCCTGGGCCGAGCCCTCGTCCACGGCTACATTGCAGGCACGAACGCCGCCAAGGAGCCGAGCTAGAAATCAGTTGTGAGTTGTAAGTTGTAAGTTCCTCAGTATGCTAGCTGACAACTAACAACTTGCAACTATCAACTAGTGACCTGAACATGGCTTCGCAAAGCGGGGTCCAGCCCCACCCAACGAGTGTGGTTGTATGGGATATCCCATCGGCTGTTGTGGCCGGCGAACGATTCCGGATGAAGGTCGGGATCAAGTGCTCTCTTGGGTCCGATGGCTCCCCTGGCTCCCATGACTCCGATGTCTGCCGGCTAACGGGCGGAGACTTCCGAATCTACGACCACCAGGGGGCGCAAGTCGCCGCGGGAAAGCTGTCCGGCGACCGCTGGCCCGGAACGACCGGCCTATATGTTGCGGAGGCCGAGATGGAAGCCCCGAAGGCGGAAGGCCTCTACACGTGGAGCGTCAAGGGCCCCCAGGGGGAAGGCTCGGACGCCGGTGTCCCGCACGCTGAAAGCTCCGTCGGCTTTGGAGTCCGAGTCGTTGCGCGTCCTGACTACCTGGTGGCGGTAGAGGCGGTCGACAAAGTCAGCCACAAGCCGATCCCGGGTGCGCATGTGGTGATGCACCCGTACCGGGCCGTCACCGACGAGCGCGGCATAGCCGAGGTGCGGGTGGCTAAAGGCGCCTACAAACTCTTCGTCTCGCAGACCAGGTATCTCACGTTCGGGCTGCCTGTCGAGGTGACGGTGGACATGACGGCCAGAGCGGAGCTGGACCTGGAGCCTGAGCGGGAACGCAACTGACCATTCCAACATCATCGAGTTCATGGGAACCCAAAGGACTCCGCCAGCCGCCGAGCTGGTACCCCGACAGGACCACGAACCGGCCCTACTGTATGAGACAGAAAAGCAGAAAGGGAATGCCAATCGAGCGACGCTGGCCGTAGCTCGCAAGATGATCGCGTATCTGCTTGCCGTAGATCGAGGACAACACAAAGCTGGCCGTTTTCAGCCTCACAGTTGAGTGGGGGGGGCGCTCAAAGCGCGGGCATGCCCAGAGCTTCGGCATAGGCCATGATTGTGCGGGGATAGTCTTTTCCGGAGCCGTAGTATCTTTGGAGCGCCTGCATCTTATCTTCCCGCCAGCCATGCTCGATGAGGAAATTCGCGGCGCTGAGGAGCGCGTCGTCGAACTCGAAGGGATTGACGAGCTCGTCGCCGTTGCCGTCTCTGCCCCATTTCAAGACGGATACAGGGAGGAACTGTGCCGGCCCCATGGCCCCGGCGTAGGAGCCGAGCACCGACAGGCAGTCCTTTTCCTGCCGCGCGCGGCAGTACGTGGCCAGCGCCACGAGGTTCTCAGCAGCCCATTTCCATTTCCGCTCCGCCTCGCTCTGGAGCAGGTACGTGTAATAGGCGTTGAAGACGATGTAGCGGCCGGAGTTCAGCCCCAGATTGCTTTCGAGGCGCAGGATCGACGTCAGCACTTCCTTGTCCACCCCATAGGTCTCTTCAGCCCGCCTCAGGGTGTCTGCATGCTCCGCCATGAACTGCCTGCCTCGCTCGACCGATGCCGGCGCCACGAGTGACGCGATGATTTTGTCCCAGTCGATCGTGCGCGGCTGGATCTCCCGCGGTGGATACTCCTTCACCCGCGGGTCGGCAAAGAACGCCTCGGCCTCGGCTCGCGAGAAACCATTCGTGACCATTTCGGAGAGGACGTACTCAACCCGTGGGTTTTCGTTGGGAGCCAGCGCCAGCGCCAGCGGCAAGATCAGCAATAGCATCGGCATGCGCCTTTCACGTGTATTTGCATTGATTGTACGCTTCCCCCGCCCTGGATTTCACGCGGAATCGAGCCCGGCGTTTTTTTCCACGTCCCTTAAAAAATTCATGCTGGGGTCTCGCTCTCCGCCGCATTTCCGCGCCGGAGCGCCCTGCCGCCGTATTCCCACTTGCCGGCTGGTTCACTAAGTACCCGTCTGTTTGCTATCCTATTATTGACTCTCTGACGCTGACGGTTCTTGCCACGAGGGCATGGACAGTCAATGGATGGTCGGATGAGCTCCTTGTAATGGCTGGAGTCCGGGCTGTTCGAGGTGACCTAATGCAAACCAATTCAACTATTGCCAAACTTGCGATAGCGGGAATTCTCGGAGCGGTGGCGGGCTGGATGCTGTGGCGCGCCCCGGACCCCATCCAGCTTGCGGCGGCCCCCGCGCCGTCGGTTGTGCAGCAAGTCGCAGCGTCCTCTCCGGTTCCCGCCGCGCCCGATGCCCCCGCGGACCCGGATACTTCGCTCGACGAGCGGAACAACATCGCGATTTACCAGAAGGTCAGTCCGTCCGTCGTCAACATTACCAGCACCACGATTCAGTACGATTTCTTCTTCCGGGTGTTCCCGGTTCAGGGCAGCGGCTCGGGCTTCCTAATTGACGACCAGGGAGACATTGTCACCAATTACCACGTCGTCAGCGGGGCGCGCTCGATCGAAGTGACGCTTTCGGACCGCACCCGGCATCCCGCCAAGCTGATCGGCCGCGACCAGCTCACCGACCTGGCCGTCATTCAGATCACCGACCGGAAAAACCTTCCTTTCGTCAAGCTCGGAGATTCGAACCACCTTCAGGTGGGGCAAAAAGTGCTGGCCATCGGGAACCCCTTTGGCTTTCAGGGGACGTTGACCACCGGGGTCATCAGCGCGCTCGGCCGGAGCATCGAGGATCAGGGCCGCGTGCTCGAAGACCTGATTCAGACCGACGCCGCCATCAATCCCGGCAACAGCGGCGGACCGTTGCTCAACTCCCGCGGCGAAGTCATTGGAGTAAACACCGCGATCATCGGCAGCGCAAACGTAGGGATCGGCTTCGCCCTTCCCGTTTCGCTGGTCAAAGAATCGCTCTCTGATCTTTTGAACGAGGGCCGCATCCGGCGCGGCTACCTCGGGGTCTTTGGCCGGGAATTGAATTCCTCCATCGCGCGCGTTCTGAATCTGCCGGTTTCTGAAGGCCTGCTCGTGTTCCAGGTGACCCGCGGCGGGCCGGCTGCCCGTGCCGGAATTCAGGCGGGCCGGCAGCTGGTTTTCCTCGGCAATGAGCAGTTTGTCATTGGCGGCGACATCATTGTGAGCCTCGACTCGACTCCCATTACCAGTAACCAGGACTTGAGCCAGTACGTTCTCCACAAACGCCCCGGGGACACCGTCGCGGTCACCTTGTACCGGGACAACGAGCGCATGACCGTCAACGTGGAGTTGGGCGAACGCCGCAGTCCGGATTAAACCAATCATCTTAGCCACCTATCCATGACAACTCCGCCTATCGATGCACCCGGTTCCCCCTCGGATGAGACCTCTCGCCTGGCTCGCCGGTGGACCAAGGCCCTGTGGAACGCCGGACTATGGCGACAGGTCTCGTGGCTGGGCGTCCCGGTCCTGCAATGGCCTACCGACCTCCTGCTGCTGCAGGAGTTGATGGCCAAGCTCCGGCCGCGCTATGTCGTTGAGACCGGGCTGCACCGCGGCGGGACGGCTGTCTTCTACGCCTCGATCCTGCGGCTGCTCGGGATCGACGGGCGAGTGATCTCCGTGGACATTCAGATTGCCCCGGAAGCCCGGAAGAATATTGAAGACTCCGCGTTTTGCAGCCAAATCACTTTGATCGAAGGCGACTCGAAATCCGACGCCGTGCAGCAGCAGATCGAAACCCTACTCCAGGGCGAGCCAAACGTGCTGGTGTGCCTCGACTCGGATCACTCCTACGGCCATACGCTGGCGGAGCTGCGGCGGTTTTCGCGCTATGTTCCGGTGGGCGGCTATCTGGTGCTGTTCGATACGATCTGCGAGGATCTGGCCGACACGCCCAACGGGGACGCCTCCTGGGTCGAGGACAGTCCGATGGCGGCCCTGCGGCAATTCCTGGCGGAAACCCCAAATTTCGTGACCGATCCGACCTGGGGCAAGTTCCTGGTTTCCTTTGCGCCGCAAGGGTTCCTCCTTCGCCGAAGCTAACCCTCCCTCGCTGCCGCTCCCGAGCCCTCCTGGAAATTGGATAGAACCGAATTTTGAAACCGAAATCGGGCCTGTTTCCGGGGCCGATTTCTGGCCGATTTCTGGTGGATGGATGGGGGGGAAGCGTGTTAAACTGGCTGCGACATGGGAAAACAGAAGAAAAGCAAAGCGGCTCCGGACCGTTCGAAATCTTCCCGGGCTCCCTACGGGCTGATCCTGGGGATAGTCGCCGTCGTGGCAGCGGCTGGCATCTACTTCTACACCGGCAGAGACACCTCGAGCAGTGCTATGCAGCAACTGCAGGAAGCGAATCCGGTTCCTTCGGACTATATTGCCAGGCATCCCAATTTGCGGAACCGCATGATTCTGCCGGCGATTCCTCATGAAACGCGGCCCGTGACACTGCCTCCGGAATCCTTTACCGATGACGAGGTCCGGCGGTCGTACCAGGCCGCCAAGGATCACCCGGAAGTCCTGGAGACAGTTGCCTGTTACTGCGGCTGCTACGGGAGCGCCGGACACCGCAATAACCTCGATTGCTACAGGGACAACCACGGCATCACCTGAGCGCTTTGCCGAGCGATTGCGCTGGAAGCGCAACAACAGCACCAGTTGGGAACTCCGATCGCCGACATTAAGCCGATCGTGGACGAGAAGTACGCCCCCCGGCTGCGCTAGAACCTGCGAACCTTGGCTGACACGTCTCCGCTCAGTTCCTCTCCGGTGATCTCCGTTTTCGGCAGTTCCAGAGTGAAGGAACCGGGCGAGGCGCATCGGCAGGCGCTGGAGTTGGGTACAGCTCTGGCGCAGGCGGGATTCTCTGTCGCCACCGGAGGGTATTCCGGCGTGATGGAGGCGGTCTCGCGTGGCGCCGCCGAAGCGGGCGGAAACGTCCTTGGGGTTGTTGCCCGGTCTCTTCCCGGGAAAGCCAACCCTTGGGTGCGGCAGGAAGTCGCAGTCGAAACCTGGGACCAGCGGTTGTTTCGATTGATCGCTCTCGGGGACGGTTACGTGGCTTGCCCGGGAGCCACTGGAACTTTGGTGGAACTGGCCGTGGCGTGGGAAATGATGTCGAAAGGCCAGTTGAGACGGAAACCCCTGGTTGCGTTGGGTCCCCTCTGGCGGCCCATCGTCGAGTCGATCGAAACCGCGGATGAGAAGACGCGTGGGTATGTTTCGCTCGCCGAATCAGTTCCCGCAGCCGTGCGAATCCTTGAGGTACAGCTTGCTCGCTGACCTCTTTAGCTGCTAGCGCGAGGCGCGTCTAAGGCCCAGTAGTACTAGTTTGGGTTCGTTTCGTAATTTTTTGTAATTTTCAGTCAGGAAGGAAGCTGCAAACAAAAGAATTATAATGCCTTATATGGCTTTCTGGCTCGCCGCAACAATGGGTATTAGTTTCAGACGGATCGACCGATCGCGGCACCGCACACCTCCTCTCCCCCCAAAGCATGCGTCCATTCGGACCACGAGGTCAAGAAGATTCTACCGCAAGTTTCGAAGGGCAGTGACGAGTGACAAGTGACAAGTGACGAGTGACGAGCAGAACAAGCGCAGTTAGCGGCGGGCGGAGAGGGCTCGGCGGAGTCCGTTGAGCATTTTTCGGAGTTCGGCCATCAACTTGACGGCTGTCTGCGCTTTGTCCTCCGTGCAATATTTCAGTTCAACGGAAATGATTATCTGAGTCTCCAGCTCAGCTAAAGAACCTTCCGCATGCGAGACAAATTGAATGAATTCGCCGGTGGTGTGACGGGCTTGGCCCTCGGCAATGTTTGAAGGAATCGAGACCGCAGCTCGCCGCATTTGAGAGACGAGGCCGAATTTTTCATCGGCGGGGAAAGGTCGGGTCAGCTCGTAGATTTCCTTAACAAGCAGAATCCCCTTCTGCCACACGAGCAGGTCTTTGTAGCTGTTCGGTTTCTGCTCGTCACTCGTCACTCATCACTCGTCACTGTCCCACCGGGACGCGCTGCTTGAGCTCTTCAAACCAGTTCAGGACCACGTTCAGTTGGGATAGGTTCGCGTCGCCGCCCTGGACCATGAGGAAGCGCTGGCCGTCGGGCGAAACATCATAGTTCCGTGCTTCGTTGCCGGAGACCAGCCGGAATCCTCCTGCCAGAACCACGCGGGGAGTGCCGGCTTGGAAGGCAGAAGAGGCCGCTCCATCACTGTCGCGGCTCTGATTGACGTCTACGGCCATGAGCTGCCCGTTGGGGGCGCTGGCGTAGAACAACTCCCTTCCGTTCCTGGCCCAGCGCGGCGCAACGCCTCCTTCGGTCGAAATCTGCCACTTTCCGCCGGGTCCGGGGAAGGGGCGAACGTAAACCTCCCGCCTCCCGGACTCCGGGGACAGATAGGCGATCCAGGAGCCGTCCGGGGAGATCATGGCCTGACCTTCATCGAATGGGGTCTTGAGGAAGACCTCGACGTTCCGCTCGCCCTGGAGATCAACAAAACCGAGGTCGGCCTGGCCCGTGGCGTTTACAGTACCAAAAGCCAGTCTCCCATCGGGTGAAATGGACTGCAGGCCAGGAGCGAGTTCATCGTTGGTGAGTTGCTCCTCCGAGCCGGCGCCGTCCGCCCGCCTCCAAAACAGTTGGCGAGGCCCGCCCCTGGTAGAAGAAAACCCGATCCGCTCTCCGTCCGGCATCCAGACCGGACCATTATTGTTCCCTTCAAACGTCAGGCGGGTCAACGCGCCGCGCGCGATGTCGTAAATCCAGATGTCGCTGGTCTGGCCCTGAATGTTGACGGCGATCTGCCTGCCGTCGGGAGAAAGCGTAGGTCTGAGGTAAGGGCGCGGCGGTGCTCCGAGCGGTTCGACGTTCCCGCCCCGATCCACCCACACCAGCGTACTCTCCGTCGCCCGCGCGCCGGCAAGATAAACGAGCGAGCCGGTTCGGGAAAAACCAAATTGCGCCACCCCGGATCCGTTTGGAAAGGTCGAGGAGGTCAAACTGGTCATGGCCCCTTCCAGGATCGGTGCGGGTGTTGCGGTGAGTTCCAGACGGTTTGCATCGAACGGTACTGCCATCACGGTTCCGGCTCGCTGATAGACCAGGTGCCCCGTGGGCGCATACCGGGGATAGGTCCCGCCCTCGATCAAGACACGTCGTTCCCCCGAGTCCAGATGCAGCGCCTCAATCCGGGCGTTGTCGAAATCATTGTTCGCTGCGCTCGTGAACAACAGGGTGTTGCCGCCCGGCAGGAATTCCGGCCAGCCGTGTGCTTCGCTCTTCGAGGAGTCCGGCTGGGTCAGGACAGTAGGCATCCCGCCAGCGGCGGGGACCCGAAAGAGACTTGGGCCGCTTCCCGCGTTATTGGTGGAAAAGACAATGGTGTCATCCGGTCCCCATGTGGCGCCCGAGACTAGGGGAGCGTCGCATAGGGTCAGGGGCGGTCCGCCACTCACGGCGACCTTCATCAGCTTCCCGGAAGCGAAAAAGCCGAGCCACTCACCGTCGGGCGAAAAGAAGGGATTAATGCCTCCTTCGGTGCCGGGAATGGCTTTCACCTCCTGGCTGTCCAGGCTCCGCAGATAGAGCTGCCCGTCCTCGGCAGTTCCTGTATATACAATATGCGAGCCTTGCGGCGAGATGGCGACAGAAGGCGAAAATTCCACGCGGACGCGGTCTCCGGGCGGTAGCTGTATTGCAAAGCGGGAAACAGGCTGGGAGGGTGGCGCTGGCCGATTCCAAATCGTGATGCCGACCGCAATAGCAGCAACAACCACACCCGTCAGGACAGACGGCATCGCCCGACGCCAAAGCGGGGAAGGGGGAGCAGACTTCACTGCTGGCGTCGTTTCTGTTGCAGGGGCGGAGAAGGACTCCTCGATCTGAATCTGGAGGTCGGCGGCGGAGCTGAGGCGGCGCTTGGGGTCCTTCTCCAGGCAGCGGCGGAGGACGAAGCGGACGTTGGGCGGCGTGGCTGCGGGGAGGGCGGTCCAGTCGGGTTCGCCTGCGAGGACGCGGGCGAGGATGTCCTGGATGGTATCGTCTGGAACCCCCGCTCCCTGAACGACATCAATATGTCGTTCAGGGTCGCGGCTCGGATTGACC
>Ga0326597_10010556_pt1 | contig 12290 bp, 11 predicted proteins | sample RVTome_12_FD_203789 | JGI IMG/M metagenome (GOLD analysis project Ga0326597, IMG submission 203789) | Soil microbial communities from uranium-contaminated site in the Upper Colorado River Basin, Wyoming, United States - RVT100D185 | ecosystem: Environmental > Terrestrial > Soil > Contaminated >... | reverse complement strand
ATTTCTTGATCTCTTCGTCCTCGATGATCCGCCCCTGGACCGTATCCACCAGGAACATCCGTCCCGGCTGCAGGCGGCCTTTGTGCTTGACCTCTTCCGGCTGCAGCGGCAGCACTCCGGTTTCCGATCCCAGGATCACCAGATCGTCGTGCGTCACCGTGTAGCGGCTGGGCCGGAGGCCGTTCCGGTCGAGCGTCCCCCCCACCATCCGGCCGTCCGTAAACACCATCGCCGCCGGGCCGTCCCACGGCTCCATCAGCGAGGCGTGATACTCGTAGAACGCCCGCTTGTACGGCGGCATGTGCGGATTCGTGCTCCATGCCTCCGGGATCACCAGCATCATCGCGTGCGGCAGGCTCCGCCCCGCCAGCAGCAGCAGCTCGATGGCGTTGTCGATCATCGCCGAGTCGCTGCCCTCCGGCTCGATGATCGGGAACAGCTTCCGCATGTCCTCCCCGAACAGCGGCGACCGAAGCTGGGATTCCCGCGCGTTCATCCAGTTCACGTTTCCCTTGAGCGTGTTGATCTCGCCGTTGTGCGCGATGTAGCGGAACGGATGCGCCAGCTCCCAGCTCGGAAACGTGTTCGTCGAGTACCGCTGGTGGATCAGCGCCAGGCTTGTCCGGAACGCGGTGTTGCGCAGGTCCTTGTAAAACGGCGCAATCTGCGTCGCCAGCAGCATCCCCTTGTAGACCACCGTCGATGCCGACATGCTGGGGATGTAGAATTTCTCGAGCCCTCGCTCCGGGCGCTTCCGGACCTCCGCCTGCATCCGCTTGCGGATCACGAACAGTTTCCGGTTGAGCGCCGCCTCGTCCAAGCCCGCCGCCCGTCCGATGAAGATCTGCCGGATTGCCGGCTGCGTTTCGATTCCCAGCCGCCCCAGCGAAGAATTGTCCGTCGGAACCGTGCGCCAGCCCAGAACCTTCTGCCCTTCCTCGGCAACGATTTCCTCCAGCAGCCGCTCGCTCTCGGCCCGCGCCGTTGCCTCCTGCGGCAGGAAGATCATCCCAACCCCGTAGCGCCCCGCCTCGGGGAGTCCGAAGCCCAGCCGGTCGCACTCGCGCCCATAGAACTCGTGTGGAATTTGCAGCAGGATGCCGGCTCCGTCGCCCGTCTTGTCGTCGCACCCGCAGGCGCCGCGATGCGTCAGGTTGATGAGCGCTTGCAAAGCTTTCTCGACGATCTCGTGCGACTTCCGCCCCCGGATGTCGGCCACGAACCCGATCCCGCAGGCGTCGTGCTCGAATGCCGGATCGTAAAGCCCCTGTTTTTTGGGCGTTCCTCTGTGGTTGTTCATCATGCTGCTCCGCCTGCTGTGCCTTCCCGCGGTCCCGCTGGGGCCAATCCTCCCAGCATATTGGATGAAGATACAGGGCTTGGCATCATAAGTCAACAAAAAAATAGAAAAATGTTGACATTAGCTGTTCTTATAGTAAGATTGGGTCTATGGACTTGGCGACGCTCAAATTATTCAGAGATATAGCCGACTCCGAGAGCTTCACGCGAGCCGCAAGGCTGAATGCCATCAGCCAGTCGGCCGCCAGCCAGCAGATGCAGCACCTGGAGGACCTTCTGGGCATCCGTCTGATCGAGCGCCGGAAGCGCCCTCTGACGCTCACTCCGGCCGGGGAAGTCTACCTCCGGGCGGCCCGCGACATGCTCCGCCGGTACGAGCAGTTGCAGACCAGCCTCGAGACCTTCAAGGACCAGATCAGCGGGCCCGTCCGCGTCGCGAGCATCTACTCCATCGGGCTCTACGACATGGCCCGCCATACGCGCGAGTTCATGCGTCTGTATCCCCAGGCGCAGGTCCATCTCGACTACCTCCGCACCGACGAGGTCTATGACGCAGTCCTCGAGGACAAGGCCGACATCGGTCTGCTGAGTTATCCCACCCCCGGCAAGGATTTGCAGATCATTCCCTGGCGGCGCGAGCAGATGATCGTCGCCGTCAACCGCGAGCATCCGCTGGCCGGCGAGAGCCACATGGAAGCCGCCCAGCTCGAAGGCCAGCCCTTCGTGGCTTTCGACGAGGACCTCTACATCCGAAAGGTGATTGACCGCTATCTCAAGGAAAACCGCGTCTCCGTTCGGCCTGTCATGGAGTTCGACACCATCGCCAATATCAAAGAGGCCGTCGGCATCGGCGAAGGCATCAGCATCCTGCCCGAGCCCACCGTCCGCCAGGACGTGAGCCTCGGCCGCCTGAGCGCCATCCCCTTGAACGGCGCCGAGCTCGTCCGCACCATCGGCATCATCCACCACCGCCGCAAGAAATTGAGTCCCGCCGCCATCCGCTTCCTCGAACTGTTGCAGCGAGAAGTAAAGGAATGAAGGAATAGGAACATACGCCACAGCGGCCATACGCTTCCAGGAGAAAACTGCATGCCCAAGAAGTTAGTTCGAGTCATGAATACTGCCTTCCGGGACGGATTGCAATCCTGCCTCGGCGCCCGCGCGCTGACCAAGGATTTCCTCCCCGCCGTTGAAGCCGCCCGCGCGGCCGGGATGGATCATTTTGAGTTCGGCGGCGGCGCCCGTTTTCAGGCTCTCTTCTTCTACTGCAACGAGAACGCCTTCGACATGATGGCCGCCTTCCGCCAGGCCGCGGGTCCCGCAGCCAACCTGCAGACGCTCGGCCGCGGCATCAGCGTGGTGGGCCTCGACAGCCAGCCCTCCGACATCATTGAGCTGCACGCCAAGCTCTTCCGGAAGCACGGCACCACGACGCTCCGCAACTTTGACGCCCTGAATGACGTCAATAATCTCGTCTACTCCGGCCAGATGATCCAGAAGCACGGCCTCCAGCACGAGATCTGCATCGCCATGATGGCTCTGCCTCCCGGGTGCAGCGGCGCCCATGATGCCGACTTTTACGGAAAAGTCCTGGACCGGATTCTCGCCGCCGGCGTGGGCTTCGATTCCGTGTGCTTCAAAGACGCCTCCGGAACGGCGACCCCGGCCGTCGTCTACGAGTCCATCCGCCAGGCGCGCAAAAAGCTCGGCCCGGATGTCCCCATCCGCATGCACACCCATGAGAGCGCGGGCGTTTCGGTCCTGTGCTACAAAGCCGCTTTGGACGCCGGCGCCGACGGCATCGACCTGTCCATGGCGCCCATGTCCGGCGGCAGCTCCCAGCCGGATATTCTCACCATGTGGCACGCTCTGCGCGGCACGGACTACGACCTCGGCATCTCCGTTGACAAAGTGCTGGAGGCTGAAAACGTGTTCAAGGAATGCATGAGCCGGTACGAGGTGCTCCCGGAGGCCGTGGCCGTCGAGCCCCTGATCCCTTGGTCGCCCATGCCGGGCGGCGCGCTGACCACCAACACTCAAATGCTGCGGGAGCTTGGCATTTTCAACAAGTATCCGAAGATCTTCGCCAAGATGGGCGACTGCATCCGCCGCGGCGGCTTCGGCACGTCCGTCACGCCCGTCTCGCAGTTCTATTTCCAGCAGGCGTTCAACAACTTCATGATGGGGGACTGGAAGCGGATTGCGGAAGGATACGGCAGGATGGTTCTCGGCTACTATGGCCGAACTCCGCTGCCGCCCGATCCGGAAGTCGTCGCCATCGCCGGCAAGCAGCTTCATCTGGAGCCGACCACCGAAGACCCCAGGGCCCTCGACGACCGCGACCCGAAGAAGGGCGTCCCGGCCGCTGCCAAGATGCTCACCGACGCCGGCATCACCGATCTCTCCGAAGAGAACATCTTCATCGCCGCCGCCTGCAAGGAGAAAGGCATCCAGTTCCTCAAAGGCGAGGGCAAGCTCAGCGTCCCCTACAAGAAAGAGCCGGTCAAGAAGGGGTAGCTCAGACTGAGTATCGACCTTTGGACTCTGAACGTTTTACAAGCCCTTGGCTACTTTAACTGTCTTGTGATTGGTACTGCTTTTATCTAGCCCAGGCCTTCAGGCCTGGGTTCGCGGGCAAGCCAGTTTTTCTTGGCAGCCCCGTTGACGGGGCTTTCGTTCACGCTTCGACTTGTTCCTCAGCGGCCAAGGTATACCGCCGAAGCCACCAAAGCGTCCAGGCCAGAACCAACAGCGTGAGGGTCTGGACCACAAGCATGAGCAGTGAGATATGCGTGTTGACCCAGTCAAACATGAAGCTCGCCCATCTCCCGATGTCGTAAGACAAAGCCACCATACTTTGTTATCATATGTCGAACGAGCAGGATGGGGAAACCAGATGAACGTATCGTTAACGCCAGAACTCGAACGCCTGGTCAATCAAAAGGTCGAAAGTGGGATGTACTCCTCCGCTGGCGAGGTGGTCCAGGAAGCTCTGCATCTTCTCAACCTGTGGGACGAGTTGCGGCAGCGAAAGCTGGAACAACTGCGGAAGGATATCGCCGTGGGCATCGCTCAGTTGGATCGCGGGGAGGCTCGCCCACTGAATCTGCCGGAGATGAAGCGCCGACTCCGTAAGCGCCTGCGCGACGCCCGGACAGCCAAAAAGTGAACCTCTTTCCCCAAGGGAACACAACTTCAGGATTCTTTCGGAGGACCTAATGGAACGTCGGTTTAGTCATCGGGTAAGTCAACTGTTGCTCGCAAGCGGACTGATCGCCGCTTTCGGTTTCGGTGCTTTCGGAACTCTCGCTCACGCCCAAGACGATCCCGGCACGGTTACGCCGCAGGACTATGTCCGCTGGCGCACCGAGCTGCGCAACTGGGGCCGCTGGGGGGCCAACGACCAGAAGGGCACCGCCAACCTGATCACTCCCGAGAAGGTCCGGTCCGCCGCCGCGCTCGTCAAATCCGGCATCGTCGTTTCGATGTCCCCCCCTGTCCCGCAGACGCCCGCCGCGGATGTCCCGGACGACCGCACCTTCAATCGCACGACCATCCGCTTGAGCCAGACGGGCACCGCCGACAATTACCAGGTCAGCTACCACGGCCTCGCCGTCGGCCACATGGACGCCTTCTGCCATTTTTTCTTTGAAAACCGCATGTATAACGGCTACTCGGCCTCGGACAACATTACCGAGGAGACCGGATGCAAGCAGGGCGACGTCATGGGCCGCCGCGACGGCATCACCACGCGCGCCGTGCTCTATGACATGCCCGCCTTGAAGGGCGTCGACTGGATCGAGCCCGGAACCCCCATCACCCGCGCCGATCTCGAAGCCTGGGAGCAGCAGTCCGGCGTCAAGGTCGGCCCCGGCGACGTCATTCTGCTCTACGTCGGCCGCTGGAAGCGCCGCGCCGCCGTCGGCCCCCACGCCGGCCAGGTCGCCGGATACTTTGCCGACACCATTCCTTTTTTCAAGGAGCGCGACATCGCCTTCGCCGGCCACGATTTCAACATTGACTGGAACCCCCGCCCCGGCTGGGGCCCCGAGCAGGGCATCTACGGCAATCCCATCCACGAAGCGCTGCTCGTCTGGCTCGGCGCCGGCATCGTCGAGAACCTCGATCTCGAGCGCGTCGTCGAGACCGCCCGCCGCCTCAACCGCTACGAGTTCCTGATCACTTTCGCCCCCATCCCCGTCGAAGGCGGCACCGGCTCGCCCGTCAACCCGCTGGCGATTTTTTAGCGTTCGATGCTCCGCATCCATTCGGAGAGCACCGAGAGTTTCGCGGTAGAATGAATGTGTGCCGGAACTCTGCCGCTTTTTCGGAATCATCATTCGCATGTACTCAGAACCAGAAGCGCCACACCACAGACCGCACTTTCACGCGTACTACCAAGAGAACGTTGCCATCTACAGTCTCGACACAGTGGAACTGATGGGAGGGGGTTTGCCGCGGCGGCAACAAAGGCTTGTAGAGGCCTGGGCGGAGTTGCATCAGCAGGAATTGCTGGCGGACTGGAAACGCCTGCAACAGGGAAGGCGGCCTTTGCCCATTAAGCCGTTGGATTAGGGAGTGATTCGTGGAGCATCCTATTTATCGCGTTCAAGCCTTCGAGATCGTCGGACCCTACACGTTGCGCCTTTCCTTCGACGACGACACCGAGCAGACGATTGATTTTCGTCCGGTTCTCGCCGGGGAACTCTACGGCCCGCTCCGGGATCTATCCCGCTTCAACCAAGTCACCATTGACCCGGAGGTCCATACTCTGGTCTGGCCGAACGGTGCTGACTTCGATCCCGCCACGCTCCACGACTGGCCGGTTTACGCGGATTCCTTAACCGCCCGCGCCCGCAAGTGGGAACTGGCAAGGGCCTGAAAGGGTCGAAGGCGGTTCCGGCTCGCCGGTCAACCCGCTGGCGATTTTTTGATGTTCGCGCTGACGAATGCCTGTGACTGACCTAAGACGGAGCGCCGAGTCGGTTCTGTTGGCTTTGGCGGTAGTGTCTCTTGCCGTCATTCCGATCCAAGCTCAATCCACAGACCTGCGCTGGTTCCATCCCGTCCCGCAGGGCAACCAGCCCGTTCCCCGCACCGACGCCACAATTATGGAAAACGGAGGCACGTTCCTTCTTTTCGGGGGGTTGGCTGAGTCTCCTCGAAATGACCTCTGGAGTTACTCTCTTGTCTCGAACACATGGACCGAGCTGAACCCGTCGGGCTCTCCCCCGCCCGCGCGGTTCGGCCATGCGGTCTTTAATGACATCGTCGCCCGCATCATGTTTATCTTCGGCGGCCAAGGCCGGGATGGCACTCTGCTCAATGACGTCTGGGGCTACGATTACCGGCGCGACCGCTGGATTGAGTTCGCTCCGGAAGGTCCCCCTCCGGCTCCTCGATACGGTCACACTTGGATCTACAGCTTTCTTTGGGCCAACAGAATGTCGCACGGGTTCACAGCGAGCGGGGAGGTGGACGATACCTGGATAGTACGTGGAAGCGGATTCACAGAAGTCAGTCCCGCCGCCGTCAGACCCCCGGCAAGGGGCTTTGCCGCTGCCGGTTTGGACGAAACGGCCGAGGTGACTCGGATGTTCCTGTTTGGTGGCTGCGCCCCCAACTTCGGCTTGTGCCCGCTGGGCGACTTCTGGTCCCTCAATCTCGATACGCATTCCTGGACAGCTCTCACGGCTGGCCCCTTGCCTTCTGCCCGCCAGAAGTCGTCACTGGTCTCGGACACGTCTCGATCCCGCCAGCTGATTCTGTTTGGCGGCTCCGGCGAAAACGGCCTCCTCGCCGACGCCTGGCAGTACAAACCGGCGAGCGACACCTGGACCCACCTCAGCCCGCGCGGGACTCCGCCTTCTCCGCGTGGGGGTCACGCAGGCGCCTTTGTCAGGTCGTATGGAGCCGTGTTCTTCGGCGGCAATACATCCGACGGACTTTCCAACGATATCTGGATTTTGGCCCCGGCCGCCGGCCCCGTTGTCAATGCAGCCAGCTTTCGATCCAACGAGCTTGTGCCGGGAAGTATTGTTTCTCTGTTCGGAACGGACCTCGCGACCACAACCGCGTCCGCGGTAGGATTGCCTCTACCCGACGTGCTGGCTGGAACTCGCGTCGAAGTAAATGAGTCCCCGGCCCCGCTATTCTATGTCTCTCCCACTCAGATCAATTTTCAGGTTCCCTGGAGGGTTGCTAGCGGGACCCTGGGTGTCATCAGGATAAACTTCTCCGATACGAACATGGCCATTACACCGACGGTTCCTGCTTCCCCTGGAATTTTTACTGTAGATCACAACGGCGAAGGACAGGGGGCGGTCCTGATCGCGGGAACGGGGTCCTTTGCCACTCCCGTGGGGGCACTGTCCAGGGGACTTCCTGCAGCTCGCGGTGAATACGTCGAAATCTACGCCACGGGACTCGGGGCTGTGGATCACGAGCCTCGGGATGGTGAGTTGTCTCCGCTGGATCCGCTTGCCCGGACTCTCTCGATTCCCTCAGTGACCATTGGCGGCGTTCCGGCCGAGGTCACATTCTCAGGGCTCGCTCCCGGACAAGTTGGCCTGTATCAGGTCAACGCACGGGTTCCCGACGACGCCCCGGCTGGAGACGCGGTGCCCCTCGTTCTGTCCATCGAAGGAGCAGTTTCCAACACTGTGACAATCGCCGTGCACGAATAGATCGAATGCTTGGAGATTCGCCCTCACTGCCCCTTCGCCCGGATCGCATCCGCGCGGCTCTTGACCTCGGCCGCCTCTCGGTCGCGGCCGCTTCGGAGCAGTACTGCGCTGATGTCGTCCAGAACCGGCGCCAGTTCCGGGGCATCCGGCCCGAGTTCTCTCTCCCGCAGCTCCAGCACGCGCCGGTACAGCGGCTCGGCCTCCGCGTATTTTCCCTGAACCGAATAGGAGCGTGCCAGCTCCCGGAGCGCACCCGTGATATTGGGATTCGTCCGCCCGAAGTAGCTTTCCAGGCCGGCAACCGCGCGCAGCAGAACCCGCTCCGCTCTCGGAGCCTGGTTGGATTCGTTGTAAACCTTGCCCAGGTTGTACAGCGTTCCTCCGAGCATCGGGCTGTCCGGCGCCAGCGCTTTCTCCTGCATCCCCAGGGCGCGCTCGAGCAGCGGCTGCGCTTCGGCGTACTGTCCCTGCCTCACCCGGAATCCTGCCAGCACCGCCAGAGCGTCCGCCACCTGGACGTCATTCGGCCCAAACTCTTTCTCTAAAAGAGAAACAGCCTGCTGGAAGAATCCCAGAGCCTCGTCATACTTCTCGCTCAGTTCGCAAGCAAACGCTACAGACAGCAACGTCGGCGCAACCGCGGGATCGTCCGCCCCGACAGCCTTTTCCTGAACGGCCAGAAGCCGCCGGAAGGTCGCTTCCGCCTCGGCGTTCTTGTGCTCGTTCGCATACGTAACGGCCAGCGCATGGAGGGGAAGAATCAACGCTCTGCTATCGGAACCGGCTTTCTCCGCTGCCTCGACGGCTTTGCGGTACTCCTCTTCGGCCCGCGCATAGGCCCGGGCGTGGGAGAACGAATTCCCCCGGTTCATCAGTCTCTCGATTCTTTCCTGCCGGGGTGTGCCGGGCTGTGACGGGATGGCTTCTTGCGCCCGCAACAATGCGGAGCATGCGATCACAAACAGGATGACAATCGACAGGGCCACGGCCTGCAGAACGGTGACCGACACGATCGTCCGGTTCATATCGCTGTTCCTGGCCCAGCGGCCCCGGCTCGCTTCTGCGGCCATGGGTTGTCGCCTCCTACGTAGATGTGCAGAATCTGTTCTCGTTTTTCAATCTGCGTAATCTGCGTAATCGGCGGATTCTTCCTTCTACGGAATCACGTTCCGCACGATGTCGTAGATCAGCCCCGTGACCGGGTTCATCACGATCACGTTCCCGGCGATCACCACGCGCCGGTAGCCGGTCGGGATCGCTGAAAGTTCCCGCTCCAGCGCCACCGGCAGCGGCTGGATTTTGTCCCGCAACCCCGGCGGCAGCGTGCCCTTCTCTCGCAACTGTTTTTCGAGGCCCGGCGGCAGCGTCTCGCGCTTCGCCAATCCCGGCGGCAGGTTGCTCCGGTTGGTTGAGAACCACCGCGTAATCACCGTCCTCTCCGCGGTCGTAAACACCGGCTCCGACGCCGGCAGAACCTCCCTCACCTTGTCGCCCGCCGTACGGTCGGCACGATCCGTCCGTTCCTCCGGCGGGCCGCCGCGCCCCTTGCCCTGCGCCCAGGCAACGCTGCTTCCCATTGCCAGCGCCAGCGCCGCCGCCCCCGCCAATTTCCAAAAGTTCGTCATGGTCCCCTCCCTCCGAAACACTCGTCACTCGTCACCCGTCACTGTCTTTCATCGGCTCTACTTACACCATAAGATGCCCTTGCAGTCCCTGATGAGCTAATTTTGTGGCCTCCTGGTTGTCCTCCGAGGGACCTCCCCCCATTCTGTCTCCTGTCTCCTGACTTCTGACTCCTTCTTCACGGATGCACGTCCTCCGTAAACCACTCGCCCGGAAGCTCGTGTCCCACGCCCTGCGCCTTGGCCCGCGCGACCACTTCCGCTCCGCACGCCGCGAACTGCAGGCTCATGCCGATGTTGTTGACGAAGCAGGTGACCTGCTCGGGGCTGGTGCGTCCCGGCGCAGTGCCCAGCAGCAGCTCGCCCAGCTCTTTCTGGTCGCCCCAGTCGATGACGCCGCCCTTGGCCTTGGCTCCGCCGCTCGCCAGCTCCGGCACCACCGTCCGGTCGCCGCCCGTAACGTAGCTCTCGGGCTCGGACCCCCGGTTGTGGATCAGCAGCACGTCGCAGCGTTCGAGCGTCGCCCGGTCGAACTCGAACGCCCGGATCGACGTCAGGAACATCCCCGGCTCGATCCACTCCTTGTCGAAGACCGGCTGCGCCGAGTTGGTCGAGCAGATCGCGATTTGCGCTCCCTTCACTGCCTCGGCCCCCGATGCCACCGGTTCGACCGTAAGCCCGAGCTTCGGCGTCCATTCTTTCGCAAAGCTCTCGCGGTGCTCCTGATTCGGGCTGAAGACCCGGATGCGCTTGATCTTGCGCACCGCGCACACGGCCTGCAGTTGCGCCCCGGCCTGGAACCCGGAGCCGAGCAAACCCACCGTGTCGGCGCCCGGCAGCGACAGGTGCTTGGCCCCGATGCCGTTCGCCGCTCCGACGCGGATGCGCTGCATCTCGCCGTCCGGGAAGACCGCCAGCAGCTCGCCCGTCTCCATGCTGAACAGCAGCACCAGCCCCACGTAGCGGTGTCCCGGCGCGCGCGGGTCTTTTTCCCGCCGCACCGTCCCGGCCCTCTTCGCCCACGTCAGAAAGTCCGAGTTCACCCGCCACGCCGCCACCTTCTTGCGCGGGTAAACCGACGGCATCGACTTGAACTCGTACACGCACCTTTCCGCCTCCTGCAGCGGCACCAGCATGTCGCGCCTCGTCGGCGAGATCGCCTCGCCCCGCGCAAAATCGCAGTAGGACGGCTCGAGCGCCGCGATTGCCGCCTCCATCGGCAGCAGTTTCACGATATCGTCATTGCTCAGCACCAACGCCATCGTTCACCCCTTCTCCCATCTTGTGTGTCATCCCGATCCCGCGCAGCGGGAGAGGGACCTGCACTTTTTTCTGTTTGTCTGAAACCCCTGATCCCGCCACGTAGAATTCTACCCTTGAATTGCCGCCCCCGCCCCGAAACTTTTCCCACCGTCCATCCGGCCCGCTCCTCCATGCCGGTCATCCTGAGCGCAGCGCAGGACCTGCTTGTTCTTCCCCACTCACCATTCACCACTCACCACTCACTTCTTCCGATTCCTGCTACAATCCACCTTGCGCAAGAGGTAGCCACGGCACGATGTTTGTGCCGTGATGGGTTTGTTCTTGACCGTTCTTTCGATCCACGGAGCCGCTCATGCCGCAACTGCACGTCCTCGGAATTTCCGGAAGCCTGCGCCGGGACTCTTACAACCGCAAGGCCCTGCAGGCCGCCAAGCGCTTCGCTGCCGACGCCGGAGCGGAAGTCTCCGAAGCCGACCTCAAGGAGTTGGCGCTCCCGATCTATGACGGCGACCTCGAGGCCCAAGGAATCCCCGACTCGGTCGTCCAGTTGAAGGCCGCAGTCGAGGCCGCCGACGTGATCCTGATCGCCTCGCCCGAATACAACCACTCCATCTCCGGCGCGCTCAAGAACGCCATTGACTGGCTCTCGCGCCGGAAAAATTCGCTCGACGGCAAAGTCGCCGCCGTCTTCGGCGCTTCGACCGGCGTTTTCGGAACCGCCCGCGGCCAGTATCATCTCCGCCAGACGCTCGCCTCGCTCAACGTCATGGTGATCCCTCAACCGCAGGTCTATATCGGCAGTGCCGCCGACGCCTTCGCTCCCGACGGCGCGTTCCAGAACCCCAAAACCGCCGACCTCCTCCACCGCCTCGTCACAAGGGCGGTGAAGGTGGCCGGACAGGTCAAGTCGTAACTGACCTGCGTTTCTGTATCGTGATCAGCGGGGTGTTATGCTACGTGTGAATCTCAAGAAGGTCCGCCAACACACTTTCTATGTACATCTTCATTCGCTGAACTTCTTGCTTGGCTGTGGTTATGTGGGTGGAAATCGAACTCCGTTCGTAGGTCGAACGCGCTACGGAAGCGGTTAACTCTTCTGCAAGTGAAACAGCATCTTCAGGTACCTTAATCGCTGTTCTTGGCAAACGGCGTGCCCGAAGAATATGCCGTACTTTCTGTTTCTGGGTCGGCTTGTTCTGTCCGGCTTCCAGCCTGAACCCTGAAGCTTGTGTTACTTCAGAATCTGGTGCAAGGTGATCGAGAACCTCCCGCAAGGTTTCACGCAACTCGTTAGCCGTGCCGCGAAAAGACAGCCGATCGCTTGAGTTGAGGTCGAGGATTGCCTGTTCGTAAGAAGCGGCGGCAGAGGGGATTAATCTGTTAAGCGTTTCGAGGATTCTGGTTTCGACTGCGGATAACG
>Ga0326597_10010555_pt1 | contig 12291 bp, 11 predicted proteins | sample RVTome_12_FD_203789 | JGI IMG/M metagenome (GOLD analysis project Ga0326597, IMG submission 203789) | Soil microbial communities from uranium-contaminated site in the Upper Colorado River Basin, Wyoming, United States - RVT100D185 | ecosystem: Environmental > Terrestrial > Soil > Contaminated >... | reverse complement strand
TATGTGATATTCATGGGTGTCGCCGCGCATCGCCGTGTCGTCGATCTGCTCAAGACGCGATTTGCGAATGAAGACATGGCGACGGCGCTCGCGGAGGCGCGCGACGACGCACTGCGCAAGCGCTTCGAGGCGGAGGCCGCCAACGCGTCCAAAACGGCATTCCTGGCGAATATGAGCCATGAGTTGCGCACCCCGTTGAACGCTATCCTGGGGTTCTCCGAGATCATCTCCACGGAATGCATGGGCCCCGTCGGCTCCCCGCGCTACCGCGAATATGCGACTGACATCAACAACTCGGGCGCGCACCTTCTGAGCCTCATCAACGATCTTCTCGACGTGGCCAAAATCGAATCCGGACGCATGGAAATCGAACCGCAGGAGCTGAACGTCAACCGCACGCTGCAAAGCGCGCTCAAGCTCGTCATTGTCAAGGCGAAACAGCGCAATCAGGACATCAGGATCGATGTGGAGTCGTCAACGCCGGGCCTCTACGCCGACGAGCGCGCTCTCACGCAGATCGTCATCAATCTGGTTTCCAACGCGGTCAAATTCACGCCGGAGTGCGGCAGGATCAGGGTCGTGACGCGCGCCGGACCCGATGGCGACTTCGAACTCATGGTCGAGGACAACGGTCCCGGTATCGCGCGCGAAAAGCTCGGGCAAATTTTCAAGCCGTTTTCCCAGATCGACAATCGCTATGATCAGCAGGGCGGCGGCACGGGCCTGGGGCTGGCCCTGGTCAAAGGCTTGGTGGAGCTTCACGGCGGTCGCACATGGATCGAAAGCGAGCAGGGCAAGGGGACGAAAGTCTTCGTGCATCTCCCGGCCGATACTCCCGCCCTGGCTGCGATTGCTTGAGTTGCGCGTGGCGCCTGCCCGCCAATACTCGCCGGCTCAGCAAATTTTAAGAAGTATTTCCTAAAGTTGCGCCGGAAGGGCCCGTGACGGGCAGTCGAGATTGGGGCAATGGCCGGATTCGGACGACGGCTGCGCGCGCAGGCCCTTGTCGATACGCGCATTCTCAAGGCGCAGATCGATTTCGTGGTCGAGGCGTTTCGGGCCACGATATACACGTCGCCGGCGTGGGCTCTCGCGCTCGCCGTGTTGTGCGGCGACATCCTGGGCGTGCTGGGCAACGTGCCGCTCTGGCGCTGCCTCGTGTTCGTCGGTTCGGTCCTGGGTTCCTCGATCGCGATCCACGCTCTTGTCAAAAGCTACGAAGCAAGCCGCGACGGGCCAACGGCGCCTGAGGACGTGCGGCGCTGGTTTGCGCGCTTCATCAATCTGCAATTGACGACGAGCTTCATCTGGGGCCTTGCCGCCTGGTGGCTGTGGGATCCGGGCAATAGTAGCAATCATATCTTCCTCGCCCTCGTCGAGGTCTGCGTCATCGCCGGCTTCCTGGTCAGCCGGAGCAGCCATATCGAGGTCTTCATGGCGAGCATCGGCCCTCTGGGAGTGCTGACGTTCGCGCGATTCGCGTTCGGCGACGGCCCGATCGATCTCACGATTGCTGCTCTGCTGCCGTTCTTCCTCCTGCAGATCGGCCATGACGGCAACGGCATGAGCCGCCGGGTCGATCGCGACACGCGGCTTCGCTTCGAGAACGAGACGTTGGCGCGCGAGCTCGAGGAAGCCCGCGACGAGGCGCTGCGCAAGCGCTTCGAGGCCGAGACGGCCAACGCGTCCAAGACGGCGTTCCTGGCCAATATGAGCCATGAGCTGCGGACGCCGCTGAACGCGATTCTCGGGTTTTCCGAAATCATCGCCAAGGAATGTCTCGGGCCCGTGGGGTCCCGGCGCTACAAGGAGTACGCGGGCGACATTCATACATCGGGTTCGCATCTTCTCAGCCTTATCAACGATCTTCTCGACGTGGCCAAGATCGAAGCGGGGCGCATGGAGTTGGAACCACAAATGCTGGAAACCGAGCGCACGCTGCAGGTCGCGCTCAAGCTGGTTTCCGTCCGCGCGAAGGAGCGCCACCAGCATTTGAGCGTTCTCGTCGAGCCGACGGCCCCGCCGCTCTACGCCGACGAACGCGCGATCAAGCAGATCGTCATCAATCTCGTTTCCAATTCGGTCAAATTCACACCCGAAGGCGGGCGGATCGCGGTGACGGCCCGCCGCGCCCCGGAAGGCGCCTTCGAACTGATCGTCGAGGACAATGGTCCGGGCATCGCCAAGGACAAGATCGATCATATCTTCAAGCCGTTCTCGCAGATCGACAACCGCTACGACCGGCAAGCCGGCGGGACGGGGTTGGGCTTGGCGCTGGTGCGGGGCCTCGCCGATCTCCATGGCGGGCGCGCTTGGATCGAGAGCGAAGAGGGCAAGGGTACGAAGGCCTTCGTCGTGCTTCCCGTCGGCAAGCGGCCCACGGTCGAGGAAGTTCCCGCCGCTTAAACGCGAAGGGCCGAGATCGCTCCTGGCCCTTGCCATGTGCGGCTTTCGCCGCCGTCACACTTGTCAAACGGCTTTGATGTGTATATATGAAGTACTTCGTACACATCGAGGCCGGTGAAAACGATGCGGACCAATATCGAGATCGACGACACGCTGTTGTCCCGCGCCATGACGGCATCGGGCCTGGCGACCAAGCGGGCCACGGTGGAAGAAGGTCTGCGTCTGCTGGTTCGCGTCCGCAGGCAGGCGAAGGCATTGGCGGGCCTTAGGGGGCTGGGATGGGAAGGCGATCTGGATGAGATGCGCCAAGGCCGCCGCCGGTGATCCTGGTCGACAGCTCCGTCTGGATCGCGCATCTAAGGGGCCGAACCACGCCGGCGACCGTCAAGCTGGAGGCCGCCGCGGCGCGGGAGCCGCTCCTGACCGGCGATCTCATTCTACTGGAAGTTCTTCAGGGTGCGCGTGACGAAACCCAGGCGGCGCGCATCGAGCGGGCGCTGCGCCAGTATGCGATCGTTCCGCTGCTGGACGCCGATCTGGCGTCTCGGGCCGCGCGCAATTACCGCAGGCTGAGAGCGCTCGGCGTTACCATTCGCAAGACAGCCGACATTATCATCGGGACTTTCTGTATCGAGCACCGTCACACGCTGCTGCACGACGATCGGGACTTCGCGCCGATGCAGAAACATCTGGGACTGAAAGTCCTCTGATAACCCTGAAATCGTCTTCGCCCCCAGTTCGAAAGCTCTTCATTTTCCCCGCGCTATACGTTCTCGATCGTCGGGCAAAGAAAGGACCCGGTCTTTCGATCGGACCCTTCTAACTTCCGACCGACTTCTGAATCACACCGAATAGTACATCTTGAACTCGACCGGATGGGGCGTGTGCTCGAACGTGTACACTTCGCCCATCTTGAGATCGATGTAGCTGTCGATGAAATCGTCGGTGAAGACGTTGCCCTTCTTGAGGAAGGCGCGATCCGCGTCGAGGCATTCGAGCGCCTGGCGCAAGCTGCCGCAGACGGTCGGCACGTCCTTCAATTCCTCGGGCGGCAGCGAATAGAGGTCCTTGTCCATCGGATCGCCCGGATGGATTTTGTTCGCGATGCCGTCGAGCCCCGCCATCAGCATGGCCGAATAGGCGAGATACGGGTTGGAGGCCGGATCGGGGAAGCGGCATTCGATACGCTTGGCCTTGGGCCCGGCGCCGAACGGGATGCGAATCGAGGCCGAACGATTGCGCGCCGAATAGGCAAGGAGCACGGGCGCTTCGAAGCCCGGAATAAGCCGCTTGTAGGAATTGGTGATCGAGTTCGTGAACGCGTTGACCGCCTTGGCGTGCTTGATGATCCCCCCGATGTAATAGAGGCAGGTGTCGGACAGATCGGCATAGCCCGAACCCGCGAAGAGCGGCCGGCCCTCGCGCCAGATCGATTGGTGCACATGCATGCCCGAACCGTTGTCGCCGTAAACGGGCTTGGGCATGAACGTAGCCGACTTGCCGTAGGCCGCCGCGACTTGGTGGATCACGTATTTGTAGATCTGCGTCGCATCGGCGCATCGCGTGAGCGGCTTGAACTTGAAGCCGAGCTCATGCTGGGCCGGTGCGACCTCGTGATGATGCTTTTCGGGCTCGATGCCCATCTCGCCCATCACCGCCAGCATTTCCGAACGGATGTCCTGCGCGGCGTCGACCGGCGGCACCGGGAAATAGCCGCCCTTGATGCCCGGGCGATGGCCGGTGTTGCCCATCTCGTATTCGGTGCCGGCGTTGTAGGGGCCTTCCATCGAGTCGATGTAGTAGAAGGCACGGTGCATCGACGTGTCGAAGCGTACATCGTCGAAGATGAAGAACTCCGCCTCCGGCCCGAAATAGGATGTGTCGCCCACGCCGCTCGATTGCAGGTATTTCTCCGCCAGCTTGGCGATTCCGCGCGGGCAGCGGTTGTAGGGCTGGCCCGTCATCGGCTCGAGAATGTCGCAGAAGACGGCGAGGGTCGTCTGCGCGAAGAACGGATCGATCACCGCGGTGGCGCAATCGGGCATCAACGTCATGTCGGATTCGTTGATCGCCTTCCACCCGGCGATCGACGAGCCGTCGAACATCATGCCGTTGTTGAAGAAGTCGTCGTCCACCAACGACAGATCGAAGGTGACGTGCTGCCATTTCCCCCTAGGGTCGGTGAAGCGCAAATCGACGAATTTGACTTCCTTGTCCTTGATCAGTCTCAGGACGGAATTTGCATCGGACATGGCCTTCGGTCTTCCTCTTCAGAACGGTTTCGTGGGTCGCGGGAAACAATGCTCCTCAGATGGCGTCCGCCCCGGTTTCCCCGGTCCGGATACGGATCGCCTCCTCGACATCGAGCACGAAGATCTTGCCGTCGCCGATGCGGCCCGTGCGCGCGGCTTTCTGGATGGCCTCGACCGCCGCTTCGACGCGATCGGCCGCGATGACGATTTCGATCTTCACTTTCGGCAGGAAATCCACGACGTATTCCGCGCCACGATAGAGCTCGGTGTGGCCCTTCTGGCGCCCGAAACCCTTGGCCTCGGTCACGGTGATGCCCTGGATCCCGACGTCCTGAAGCGCTTCCTTCACCTCGTCGAGCTTGAACGGTTTTATGATCGCTTCGATCTTCTTCATTTTCATCGATGTTCGCTCCTGGCCTGACGCGAACCGCCAAGCGAATTAACGAATTAGCAGGGCCTGTGCCATCCGCGAACCGCGCGATCCACATGGATTTTCGGGCATTTTTTACGACGGCCCGGTCGCCGATCGCGATAACTGTTCGTATCATAAGCAGGCCGCCTAATTTCTAGGCAGAAATCCCTGTTGCCGCGCGAATGACGCTTTGTCACTTTGCCGCTCATCGAGCCGAGGAAGCCGAGGCCATGACCGTCCGTCCGCTCAATCCCGTCTTCGCCGCCCAGGGCACCACCATCTTCACGGTGATGTCTGCGCTGGCGGCCGAGCACGGTGCGATCAATCTCGGCCAGGGCTTTCCCGACGAAGACGGGCCGCCCGCGATCCGCGAACGCGCCGCGCGCGCTCTGATGGAGGGGCCGAATCAATATCCGCCAATGCGTGGGCTGATCGATCTGCGCCGTGCCGTCGCCGCGCACAGCAAACGCTTCTATGGCCTTGCGTTCGATCCGGAGACCGAGGTGCTGGTGACGTCGGGCGCGACCGAAGCCCTGGCCGCCTGCGTGCTTGGGCTCGTCGGTCCGGGCGACGAGGCGATCGTGATCGAGCCCGCCTACGATTCCTATCGCCCGATGCTGGAGGCGGCCGGCGCGAGCGTGAAGGCGGTGCGTTTGGAACCGCCGGGCTGGAAACTGGACGCGGCCGCGCTCGAAGCCGCGTTCACTTCCAGGACCAAGCTCGCGATGATCAACACGCCGCTCAATCCGGCGGGCCGCGTGTTCGATCGCATGGAACTCGAAGTGCTGGCCGCGCTGCTCGAACGCCACGACGCCTTCGCGATCTGTGACGAGGTGTACGAGCATCTCGTATTCGACGATCGCGCGCATGTGCCGCTGATCGCTCTGCCCGGCATGCACGCGCGCTGCGTGCGCATCGGCTCGGCGGGGAAGATCTTCTCGCTCACGGGCTGGAAGGTCGGCTGGGTCGAGGGCCCCGCGCGCTTGGTCGACACGATCGCCAAGGCGCACCAGTTCCTCACCTTCACCACGCCGCCCGGCCTGCAATTGGGCGTGGCCTACGGGCTCGAAAACGAAATCGATTTCTCGCTTGGGCTCGCGGCAGCGCTACAGGCCAACCGCGATTTGCTCTCGGGCGCGCTCCAACGCCTTGGCTTCGAGATGCTGCCCTGCGAGGGGACCTATTTCCTCACCGCCTCGATCCGCAACGTCTCCAACGAACCCGATCGCGCCTTCTGCGAGCGCCTCGCGCGCGAGGCGGGCGTGGCCGCCATTCCGCTCAGCCCGTTTTTCGCCGAGAATGCGCCGACCCACCTCATCCGCTTCGCGTTTTGCAAGAAGCGCGCGCTGATCGAAGAGGCGGTGAAGCGTCTGGAAAGCTATTTCTCCGCCACGGGAACAGCGACGGCCAAAGCTCGAAGTCCCCTCCCCGCGTAGGGGGAGGGGATGTCATGCAAACCCTTGAACCTGCGTTCAGTTGGAAAAGTGACGTGACCGATCGCATCGATCCCAGAACTCCCGTCCTCGTCGGCGGCGGCCAGTTCACGCAGCGCACCGCGCGAGAGGGTAGGCTTCACGAGAGCCTCGATCCCATCGGCATGCTCGAGGAAGCCGCGCGCCGCGCGCTCGCCGACGCGGGTATTGGCGATCCGCGCGCGCTCGACACCGTTTCGGTCGTGCGCTTCACCGCGGACTCGTCGGAAACCGGGCGCCTGCCGCCGCGCATGTACCGCAATCCGCCACGCTCGTTGTCGAATCGCATCGGCGCGAGCCCGCGCCGTCTGTTCTACACGGCGGCGGGCGGCAACACGCCGCAATGGCTGGTCAACCGCACGGCGGAGGAAATCGCCAAAGGCGAATGCGAGGCGGTCCTGCTCGCCGGCGCCGAGGATCTTTCGACCATGCTGCGCGCGATCAAGCAGGATGTGGATCTGAAATGGGGCGAGGATACGGGTGACGATCCCGTCGACATCGGCGAGGCCCGCCGCGGCGTGAACGACATCGAGAAGGCGCACGGGCTGTATTTCCCCACCAACATCTATCCGATGTTCGAGAACGCCATTCGCGGCGCGCACGGCCGCTCGATCGCCGATCATCAGATTGCACTGGGGCGGCTGTTCTCGCGCTTCTCGAAGGTGGCGGCCGGCAATCCTTATTCCTGGTTTCCGGTCGCCCGTTCGGCCGAGGAAATCGCGACGCCCGGCGATAACAACCGCATCGTCGGTTTTCCCTATACGAAATACATGAACGCGGTCATCGAGGTGGACATGTCCGCGAGCGTGGTGATGATGAGCGTGGCCAAGGCGCGCGCGCTCGGCATTCCGGAAGCGAAATGGGTGTTCCTGCACGGATGCGGCGACGCGCACGATCTCTGGCACGTTTCCGATCGCGTGAATTTCCATTCCTCGCCGGCGATCCGCGCCATAGGGGCAAAGGCGTTCGCCATGGCCGGTATCGGCATCGCCGACGTGTCGTTCATCGATCTCTATTCGTGCTTTCCGAGCGCGGTCGAAATCGGCGCGCAGGAATTGGGCATCGCGGAAGACGACCCGCGCGGCCTCACCGTCACCGGCGGGCTGCCCTATTTCGGCGGGGCTGGGAACAATTACGTCATGCATTCCATCGTCACGACTATGGAACGCCTGCGCGCCAAACCCGGCACCTACGGCCTCGTCACCGCGAATGGCTGGTACGTCACCAAGCATTCCATCGGCCTCTATTCGACGGCGCCGACCGAAGGTCCGTGGGCACGCGAAGATCCGGCCGCCAACCAACGCGAATTGGATGCCATGGTGCATCCGGAATTCGCCGAGCGTCCGGAAGGCGATGGGACGGTCGAAACCTACACCGTCGTCACCGACCGCAAGGGACGTCGCTTCGGCATCGTCTTCGGGAGGCTCGCCGATGGCAGGCGCTTCCTCGCCAACACACCGGACGACGACGCGACGCTCGACTGGATGACGCGCGAGGAAATGCTGGGACGGCCGGGCAGGGTGACCGCGGGAGACATGACGAACGTGTTTCGGCTTGGGTGATGAGAATGGACACGCCATTCCCCCCTCCGCCCGCTCGCGCGGACACCTCCCCCGCGGGCGGGGGAGGAAGGATTTTTGAGGTGCGTGTACGCTTTTCCTCCCCCGTTTACGGGGGAGGTGTCGCCCGAAGGGCGACGGAGGGGGGATAGATGCCCCGCCTTTATCTCGTCCGGCACGGCAGGGCAGCGGCGTCCTATGCCGAGCACGTCGATCCCGGCCTCGACGCGCAGGGCGCACGCGAAGCCGACGAGGCGGCACGGAAACTCGCGCCGCTGGGCCCGCTCCCCATTTTGACGAGCCCGCTCGCGCGGGCACGTGAGACCGCCGCGCCGCTCGCCCGATTGTGGAAACGCGATCCGCGCGTGGAGCCCGCCGTCGCCGAAATCCCGTCGCCGGGAATGGAGCTTGGCGCGCGCACGACATGGCTGCGCGCCTTCATGGCCGGTTCCTGGGCGGCGGCCGATGCGGCGCTTGGCCGCTGGCGCGACGATGTCGTGAAGGTGCTCGTCCGCCAGACGGACGATGTCGTGATCTTCTCTCATTTCATCGCGATCAATGTCGCGGTCGGGGCCGCGACGGCGCGCGACGAAGTCGTGCTCTTTCTTCCGGCCAACGCTTCGATCACGATCCTGGAAACGGACGGCGCGGGACTCTCGCTGATCGAGAAGGGCCGCGAAGCGCAGACCAAGGTGAACTGATCCGATGGCCAAGGACATCCACGAAATGACGGCGACGGAGCTGTCCCAGGCTTACGGCGCCAAGGACCTGTCGCCGGTCGAGGTCGCCGAAACGTTGCTGGGCCGCATCGAGGCGCTGGACGCCGAAGTGAACGCCTTCTGCGTCGTCGATCCCGCGACCACGCTGGAGCAGGCGCGCGAATCCGAGGCGCGCTGGATGGAGGGCAAACCGCTTTCGCCGCTCGACGGCGTGCCGGTGGCGGTCAAGGACCTGCTCGTCACCAAGGGCTGGCCGACCCTGCGCGGCTCCAAGACCGTGGACCCGAAGGGACCGTGGACGCAGGACGCGCCCGCCGTGGCCAGGCTCAAGGAAGCCGGCGCCGTCATGCTCGGCAAGACGACGACGCCCGAATTCGGCTGGAAGGGCTCGACCGACAGCCCGCTCACCGGCGTGACGCGCAATCCCTGGAACCTGAAGAAGACGCCCGGCGGCTCCTCCGGCGGCTCGTCCGCGGCGCTGGCGGCGCGCATGGCCCCGCTGGCGCTCGGCACCGACGGCGGCGGTTCGATCCGCATCCCCGCCTGCTTCACGGGAATCTTCGGCATCAAGCCGAGCTTCGGGCGCGTGGCAGCCTATCCGCTCTCGCCCTTCGGCACGGTCGCCCATGTCGGGCCGATGACGCGCACCGTGCGCGACGCGGCCCTGATGATGAACGAACTGGCCAAGCCCGACGCGCGCGATTGGTTCAACGTGCCTTATGACGGAACGGATCATACGAAGGATTTGGAAGCCGGTTTGAAGGGCAAACGCATCGCGTTCTCCCCGCGGCTCGGTTACGCCGACAAGATCGTGCCGGAGGTCGAGAGGCTGGTCGCCGAAGCCGCCGAGCGTTTCGAGGACATAGGCGCCCATGTCGAACGGGCCGACCCCGATCTCGCCGACGCGCCGGGCGTCTTCCGCACGCTGTGGTGGGCGGGAGCCGGCTTCGCGCTGGGCGGCCTTCCCGAGGAGAAGAAGGCGCTGCTCGAAAAGCCGTTCCGCAAGATGGTGGAGGAGGGCGCCGAGATTTCTTTGCGCGACTATCTCGCCGCCAATGCCGCGCGCGGGACGATCGGATCGCGCCTGCGCGTCTGGATGGAGGATTACGATTTCCTGCTGACGCCAGCCGTCGCCACGCCCGCCTTCGACACCGGGCTGATCCTGCCCTTCGACGACGACGGCAATGCCTGGATGAGCTGGTCGCCTTTCAGCTATCCGATCAACCTCACGCAGCAGCCGGCCGCGAGCGTGCCCTGCGGCTTTACCAAGGACGGGTTGCCCGTCGGGCTTCAGATCGTCGGGCGCATGTTCGACGATGCCGGCGTGCTCCGCGCCGCGCGCGCCTACGAGACTGCGCATCCGCTCTACGACGAGGCGCCGCCGGGCTACTGACCGGTCATTCGGTGCAACGCCCGCGCGCCCGATCGCGTCAGGCTGACCGCGCGCGTGCCGGGCCGGCGCGCGATCCAGCCGCGCGCGACGAACGCCTCGCATAGAGCCGCACCTAGGCTGCCGCCGAGATGCGCCGTCCTTTCCGTCCAATCGAGGCAGGGAATGGCAAAACGCCGCCGCGCCTTCGCCGCCTTCTCGATATCGACGCCAAGTTGCGCGAAGACCGCCGCGCCGTTCGGCCCGAGGCCGACATCGTCGCCGTCCGGCTCAAGGGCTTTCGCCTTCACCAACCCTTCGTAGAGCGCGACGCCGAGCGTGCCAGCCAGATGGTCGTAGCACGTGCGCGCCTTGGCCAGCGCCGGCGTGATCCGATCGTCCTTTCCCGAGCGCGAGAGTGCAGCCAGGGACTCCAGCAATGTGGCGACCGACGCATTCGTCAGGCGGTAGATCGATTTGCGCCCCTCGCGATCGAACGCAACCAGATTCGATTGCTTCAAGACCGCCAGATGGTTCGAGACGAGGGATTGGGGCTTGCCCAGCTCCGCCACCAACTCGGCCACGGCGGCCGGACCCTCCATCAGCCGGTGCAGGATCTGCAGCCGCGTTTCCTCCGCCACCGCCTGGGCGACACCGATCTCGTTTCTCATTCACGTATCATCTTGGAATGATTCGTTATTGACATATCATCTTTGTCTGATATATCTTTGTCAAGACTTCGAAGCGAAGTGGGGACCGTGCCGACGCAACGCGACATCGAAAGCTTCGTCGAGGCCTTCGCGGAACATTGGCGAGACGAACGGGGCGGCTTCGCGCGGCTGATGCATCCCGGGGCGACGCTGCACGTCGCGGGCGGGCGGGAACCCCTGTCCTACGATGATGCCGAACGCTTCGTCGCAACCGTGAAGCAGGGCATCCCCGATATCGCGCTGCGCGTGCTGGGTTGGGCCGCCCGGGACTCCTCGGTTTTCACGGAATGGGAAATGACCGGCACGATCGGCGGCCGGCGCGTCGCGTGGCAGGGGATCAACCGCAACACGCTCGACGGCGCGAAGTCTCGTGACGCCGTGTCGCGCTGGGATCGCCACGCGCTCCTGGAGCAAATCGATCCCGGCCGTTCGCCGCTCGACCTGGCCGTCGAACTCGCGCGCCTGCAGACGAAGGCTTAAGCCGCGCGGGATTCACGCTAAGCTGGCCGCATGGCCGGACCACAAGTCCTCACCGTCGCCGAGATGGCCGCCGCCGATGCCTATGCGGCCGCCCATGGCGTGCCGCCGCTCGCCTTGATGGAAAACGCCGGCCGCGCGGTGGCAGGCGCCATCGCGGCCCGCTTCTCTCCGCGACCGACCGTCGTGCTCGCCGGACCAGGCAACAATGGCGGCGACGGTTTCGTAGCCGCGCGCCACTTGAAAGCGCGAGGCTGGGACGTCTGGGTCGAGACGCTAGGCGATCCCAAGGCCTACAAGGGCGAGGCGGCCGAGATGGCCAGGCGCTGGGACGGCGAGACGATGAGCGTCGCCGAAGGGAACCGCATGGCGGAACTCCTTGTCGACGCCATGTTCGGGGCCGGGCTATCGCGCCCGCTGGAAGGCGACGCCCTCCGTCTCGCCCGCGCTTCGGCGAAGATCCCGGGCCGCTTCGTCGCCGTGGATGTGCCGAGCGGCTTGCACGGCGATCTCGGCCGGCCGATTGCGGGCGAGGTCGTGCGCGCCGCGCTCACAGTCACTTTCTTCCGCAAGAAGCCCGCGCACCTGTTGATGCCGGGGCGCCTGCATTGCGGCGAAATCGTCGTCGCCGACATCGGCATCCCCGAAGCGGCCCTGGAGTCGATCTCGCACCGCACCTTCGAGAACATGCCCGCACTCTGGGGTACGTCGTTCCCGCGGCCCGATCCGGCGGGCCACAAATACGATCGTGGCCATGCGGTCATCGTCAGCGGTCCCGCCCATGCGACGGGTGCCGCGAGACTGGCGGCGCGCGGTGCGCTCCGCGTCGGCGCCGGCCTCGTCAGCGTGGCGAGCCCGCCGGAGGCGGTGCCAATCCACGCGGCGGCGCTTACCGCGGTCATGGTCAAGCCGTTC
>Ga0326597_10010554_pt1 | contig 12291 bp, 10 predicted proteins | sample RVTome_12_FD_203789 | JGI IMG/M metagenome (GOLD analysis project Ga0326597, IMG submission 203789) | Soil microbial communities from uranium-contaminated site in the Upper Colorado River Basin, Wyoming, United States - RVT100D185 | ecosystem: Environmental > Terrestrial > Soil > Contaminated >... | reverse complement strand
CGGTCAGGGCCGGACCTTGTCGCTGCCCGGGGGGTCGAAGACTCCCGGCGCCGCCCCCATGGCCGTCCAGCCACCGTCGACCACCAGCGTCTGGCCGGTCACGTGCGCCGCCTCGTCGGAGAGCAGATACGCGGCGGCACCGGCGACATCGGCGACCGAAGCCACGCGCTGATCGGGAGTGGCCAGGGTCCACGCCGCCTCCCAGGCCGGGTCCTCGGTCGTCCGCGGTGTCCGGGTGGCTCCCGGAGCGAGGGCGTTGACGGTGATCGCGTGGGGAGCGAGCTCGAGCGACAGGTTGCGCGCGAGCGCCTCGAGCGCCGCCTTGGTCATGCCGTAGGGAGCGAGCTGACGGATCGCCACGTGACCGGTCACCGAGGAGAGGAACAGGATCCGGCCCCCGCCGCCCTGCTCGCGGAAGCGGCGGGCCGCGGCCTGGGCGAGGAAGAAGGACCCGCGCAGGTTGACGGCGAGGAGGCGGTCGAAGCTCTCGGGCTCGTAGTCGACGAAGTCACCGTAGAGGGTGATTCCGGCGTTCGCCACCGCGAGGTCCAGGCGCCCGAAGCTCTCCACGGCGCGCCTCACCAGCTCGCGGGTGAGGCTCACCTCGGCGACGTCGCCGCCGGTGGGAAGGGCGCGGCCGCCCGCGGCCGAGATCTCCGCTGCCGCTTCCGCGGCCAGGGCCGGGTCGAGGTCGTTGAGGAGCACCGAGGCACCCTCGCCGGCGAGGCGGCGCGCGATCTCCCGCCCGATCCCCTGCCCCGCCCCCGTCACGATCGCCGCGCGGCCCGAGAATCGCATGGTCATGCCGACATCACCCGGCCACGGTCGAGCGCGATCACGCGCTTGCCCATGCGGTGGATCATCTCCCGATCGTGGGTGGCCACGAGGACGGTGGTGCCCCGCGCGTTGACCTCGAGGAACAGCCGCATGATGTCCTCCGCCATCTCGGGATCGAGGTTGCCGGTGGGCTCGTCGGCGAGCAGGAGCATGGGCTCGTTGATGAGGGCGCGGGCGATGGCGACGCGCTGCTGCTCGCCGCCGGAGAGCTGGAGAGGAAAGGCATGCATCTTGTGATGCAGGCCCACCGAGCGCAGAGCGGCGAAGGCCCGGCGCTTCTGCTCCCGCCCGGAGACTCCGAGAATGCGCGGCACGAACGCGACGTTTTCGAGGATCGTCTTCCGCTTGATGAGCTTGAAGTCCTGGAAGACGACGCCGATCGAGCGGCGCAGCTCCGGGATCTGGCCGAGGGGGATCGCGGTGATGTTGCGGCCGCCCACCAGGATCTGCCCCTGCGAGGGCAGCTCCTCCCGGAACACGAGCTTGAGGAAGGTCGTCTTTCCCGCGCCCGAGGGCCCGGTCAGGAAGCAGAAGTCTCCCTTCTCCACGTGGAGCGTGACGTCGGAGAGGGCCATCGACTCCCGGTCGTACTGCTTGTAGACGTGGAAGGCTTGTATCATCGAGGGCAGCGACCGCCGGCGATTATACGGTCCCGCGCCGGGCGGGCGCCCCACTCCCCATGAGCGCAGACCCTGCTTCGGCCCGAAACGGCCTCTTCCGACCTCACCCCTGGCTCGTCGGGGGGCACCGGCAGACGCTGGCCGGATACTGGGCGCGGCGTCGCCTTCGCTGGCGCCTCCCCGTCGAGGACGTCGTGGTCGACACCGCGGACAACGCCCGGCTCCTCCTCCGGGCGACCTGGCAGCGGGGACGAGCGGAGGGTTGCCCGGCCCTGGTGCTGGTCCACGGGCTCGGGGGCTCGGACGCGTCGGCGTACGTGGTGGCGACCGCTCAGCTCGCGCACGCGCGGGGGTGGCACGTCGTGCGCATGAACATGCGGGGATCGGGGGACGGCGAGCCCCTGTGCCCGCTTCTCTACAACGCCGGCCTCGCCACGGATCTGCTCGCCGTGCTCGAGGCGGTGGCGCCGCGAGCCTCCCGGGTGGACGTGGTGGGGTTCTCGCTGGGAGCGAACCTGGCCCTGCTCACGCTGGGTCGTCACCGCGACGCTCTCCCGAAGAAGGTGCATCGCGCGGCCGGTGTCTCGCCCCCCCTCGACCTGTCGCGGTGCGCCGACGCGCTCGAGCGCGGGGAGAACCGCCTGTACCAACACTACTTCATGCGCATGCTGAAGCAGGCGTACCGTCGCCGGCACCGCGCCCGACCCGACCTGTTCCCCGCCGGGCTCGAGGCAGGGGCGCGCACGATTCGCGAGTACGACGACCGGATCACCGCCCGCTTCGGCGGCTACGACGGGGTGGCCGACTACTATGCCCGCGCGAGCGCGGGACCCCACCTCACCGCGATCGAGCGGCCGGCGCTCGTCCTCGCCGCCGAGGACGACCCGATGATCCCGGTCGACTCGGTCGCGCGGTGGCCGCTGTCGTCCTCCGTGCGGCGTGAGATCACGTCGACGGGCGGCCACGTGGGCTTCGTGGCTCCGGCCGAGGCTCCCGGGTCTTTCTGGGCGCCGCAGCGGGTGCTCGATTTCCTCCAGGGCCAGGACGGCGCCGGAGCCGGCGTGCCGGTGAGGGGGACCGGGGCCGAGACGGCCGGCTAGGGACGCACGCTTCGCGGCGCGTCGAGTGCGCCGTCGCAGACGGAGCGCCCGCCCGACTCTCCGACCAGGGCCGGCCCGAGGACACTCCAGACGTTTTCGGCCCCACGCTTGTGGCCTTCGGCCGTGGGGTGGATGCCGTCCGCCTGGTTGAGCGCCACCTCACCGGCCACGCCCTCCAGGAAGAACGGAACGGGGATGGCGCCGGTCTTTTCCGCGACGGCGGAGTAGATCTCGCGGAAGCGGCGCCGATAGTCCTCCCCGTAGTTCGGCAGGGCCTCCATGGCCAGGAGGACCAGCCGCGGCGAGGGCTGCTGCTTCAGGGCGCGGTCGAAGATGGCCTCGATGTTGGCCCGGGTGGCCTCGGGGTCCTGGCCCCGGAGGCCGTCGTTGGCTCCCGTCTCGACCACCAGGACCGCGACCTTCTGCCGCATGAGCCAGTCCATGCGCCGCCGGGCACCCGCGGAAGTCTCGCCGCTGACGCCGGCGTTGACGACGCGGCAGCCCAGCCCGGCCGCGTCGATCTTCTTCTGCAGGATGGCGGGATAGGCCTCGGAGGGGTCGACGCCGAGCCCGGCGGTGAGGCTGGTGCCGACGATGAGGACGACGGGCCGAGGGTCGCCCGGAGTCGCGGGCGCCGCCTCATAGGCCGCGGGGCGAGCGGGCGGCTCCTCGCGCCGGGCCCCGTCGCGGCACCCCGCGAGCGACGCCACGGCGACGAAGGCCGCGGCGAGGAGCCAGGCGGCGTTTGCCGCTATGATGCCCACAGGGGGCCGGAACCGCTTCAATGTCGATCCTTCGCTGCGAGGCGCTGGCCAGGACGTACGACTCTGGCGGGCGCGAGATCACCGTTCTCAGAGATATCACGTTCGAGCTGGAGGAAGGCGGGCTCCTCGCCGTCACCGGACCCTCGGGGAGCGGCAAGAGCACGCTCCTCGGTCTTCTCGCCGGGCTCGACCGGCCCACGCGGGGACGGGTTGTCCTCGACGGACACGACCTCTCCCTTCTCTCCGAGGACGAGCGCGCCCGGCTGCGGGCGGAGAAGGTCGGCTTCATCTTCCAGTCCTTCCACCTCATTCCCACGCTGACCGCGCAGGAGAACGTCCAGGTCCCCCTCGAGCTGCGGGGCGAGGACGGGCGCGACCGCGCCCGTTCGCTGCTCGCCCGGGTGGGGCTCGCCGACCGCGGGCACCACTATCCGGCCCAGCTGTCCGGGGGGGAGCAGCAGCGCGTGGCGGTGGCCCGGGCCTTCGCCCACCGCCCCCGCATCCTCTTCGCCGACGAGCCCACGGGGAACCTCGACGCCACGAATGGCGCCAACATCATCGGCCTGCTCAGCGAGCTCAATCGGGAGCAGGGAACGACACTCGTGCTCGTGACGCACGACCTCGAGCTCGCCGCCCGGGCGCGGCGCGTCCTGCGTCTGCGCGACGGCGCCATCACCAAGGACTCGAGCGCGGCGACGGTGGATCCCGCGCTCGCGGCTTCCCTCCAGCCGTGAGCCGCCTCCGGTTCGTGCTCGCCCTCGCCTGGCGCGAGGGACGGTCTTCGCCGCGTCGGGGCCTGCTCCTCGTGGCGGCGGTGGCGATCGGGGTCGCGGCCCTGGTGGCCATCAACTCCTTCACCGACACCCTGCGCGCGTCCGTCCGCGGCGAGGCACGAGCGCTGCTCGGGGCCGACCTCGTCGTCTCCAGCTACCAGGCGTTCTCGGAGGGGACGGAGTCGCAGCTCGCTCGTCTGCGGGAAGCCGCCGGCGCCACGACCCGCCTCGCCCGAACGATCTCCTTCGGAGCGATGGCTCGCGCGACCCGGGGGGGCGCGACGCGCCTCGTGCAGGTCCAGGCCACGGACCCCGGCTACCCCTTCTACGGGACGATCGCGACGTCCCCTCCCGGCGAGTGGGAGAAGCTGGCGCAGACGGGAGGCGCCGTCGCCGACCCGTCTCTCCTCGTCTCGCTCGGAATCGAGGTCGGCGAGAGGCTCGTCCTCGGCGAGGCGACCTTCGTCCTGCGCGCGGTCGTCGACAACATGCCGGGCGACGTGGGGGTGCGCTCGGCTTTTGGGTCGCGCGTCTTCATCCCCAGGGACCGGGTGGGCGAGGCCTCCCTCCTCGGCAAGGGCGCCCGCGCCGGCCACCGCGCGTACCTGGCGATCCCCGGCGGAAGCGACGCCCAGAAGCTGGCCGAGCGCTTTCGCGCGACGTTCGCGGAGGATCGCGTGTCGCTGCGCACAGTGGAAGACGATCAGCGGCGGCTCAACGACTCCCTGTCTCGCCTCGGCAACTACCTCGGCCTGGTCGCCCTGGTGGCTCTCCTCCTCGGCGGTCTCGGGGTGGCGAGTGCCGTCCACGTGTTCATCAAGCGGCGCATGGAGTCGGTCGCGGTCCTGCGCTGCCTGGGAGCCGGGGCCGGCACCATCCTCGCCGTGTACCTCGTGCAGGCGACGGCGGTCGGCCTCCTCGGGAGCCTCGCCGGGGCGGCGCTGGGAATGGCCGTCCAGGTGGTCCTGCCCCGGGTCCTCCGCGACCTTCTCCCCGTCGACGTCGCCTGGGCTCCGTCGTGGCCCGCCGTCCTCGGCGGCGTCGCGGTCGGCGTGTGGGTCGGCTTCGTCTTCTCCCTGCTCCCTCTCCTCGCGGTGCGCCGGGTCTCGCCGCTCGCCGTGCTCCGGCACGACGACCCGGTGCCGGCGGTGACGCGACGCGACCCCGCGCGCCTGATCGCCGTGTTCGCCCTGGCCCTGAGCGTTGTGGTGCTCGCGGTGCTCCAGGCGGGTCGGGTCGGGCCCGGCCTCGGCTTCGCGGCCGGGGTCGGGGTGGCGGTGGGTGCGCTGTGGCTCGCGGCAACGGTGCTGATGTGGGCGCTGCGGCGGTTCCTCCCCCGGGGGCTCCCCTACCTCTACCGCCAGGGGCTCGCGAACCTCTACCGGCCTGCCAACCAGACCCGCATGGTCGTCCTCGCCCTCGGCTTCGGAGCCTTTCTCCTCGCCACCCTCCTCCTGGTGCAGCACAACCTGCTGCGCGACCTGCGGGTCGACGAGGGCGAATCCCGCCCGAACGTGGTCTTCTTCGACGTGCAGCCGGATCAGCGCGCGGACGTGGCGGCCCGGGTCCGTAAGGCGGCGCCGCTGCTCGGCGAGCCCGTGCCGATCGTCCCGATGCGCATCGACTCGATCAAGGGACGACCCGCCTCCGAAGCGCTCGCCTCGGAGGACGAGGCCGACCGCGCGGCGCGGTGGGCGCTGCGCCGCGAGTATCGCAGCAGCTACCGCGACGCGCCAAAGCCGTCCGACCACGTCGTGGCCGGAGAGTGGTGGTCGCCCGGGGCGTGGAAGGGGGCCGCCGGGGAGCCCGTGCCCATCGCGATGGACGCCGGGGTGGCGCGAGAGCTCGGGGTCGGGGTGGGAGACCCGATCGTGTGGGACGTCCAGGGCGTCCCCGTCGTCTCGAGCGTGGCGTGCCTGCGCGAGGTCGACTGGGCGCGTTTCGAGCCCAACTTCTTCGTGATCTTCCCGAGCGGCCCGCTCGACGAGGCACCCCAGAGCTACGTCCTGCTCTCGCGCGTGGAAGAACCCGCCCGCCGGGCGACCCTGCAGCGGGCGATCGTGGACGCGCACTCGAACGTGTCCACCCTCGATCTCACCCAGGTGCAGCGCGCAATCGAGACGATCCTCGACCGGGTCGTCCTCGCCATCCGCTTCATGGCGCTGTTCAGCCTCGCCGCGGGGGCGGTGGTGCTCGTCGGGGCGGTCGCCGCCAGCCGCTACCAGCGGGTGAGGGAGGGCGCGCTCCTGCGCACGCTCGGGGCGACGCGGTCGCAGCTGCTGCGGATCCTCCTTGCCGAGTACGCGGTGCTCGGAGCCCTCGCCGCGGCGACCGCCCTCGTGCTGTCGACCTTCGCCGGATACGCTCTCGTCCGCTTCGTGTTCGACGGCCGCTTCGCCGTTCCCGGCCCGTCCCTGCTCGCCCTGGTCTTCGGCGTCACCGTCCTGACGGTGGTGATCGGGCTCTCGGGCAGCACCGAGGTCTGGCGGCGCCCGCCCCTCGAGGTGCTCCGGGCGGAGTGACCCGATCGGCGCCGCGCGCCGGTCCGATCATCCCGAGGGCGCTACCGTCAGCTCGCGCGAGGGATCTCGCGTCCCGCCGGACTCCGCCGCCTGGACTTGCGCCGCGCGGTGTATCAACATGCCCGGCACTTGAGCCCCCGACTCTCCGTCCGCTTCGCCGGCGTGGCCCTCGTGAGCCTGGCGACGCTCCTGCTGGAGCTGACGCTCACCCGCCTCTTCTCGGCCACCATGTTCTACCACTTCGCCTTCCTGGCGATCTCCCTCGCTCTCTTCGGCTCGGGGGCGAGCGGCGTCTTCATCTACGTGGCGCGGCCGCCGCGCGACGAGGACGGGGCTTCCTCGCTCCTCGCCGTCTTCAGCGCGCTCTTCGCGGCGACCACCGTCGTCTCCCTCCTCGTCATCCTCGCCCACCCCCTCTCGCCGGCGCGGCCGAGCCTGGCGACGCTTGGGTCCCTCGGCTGGATCTACGGCGCCGCCGCCCTGCCGTTCTTCTTCTCCGGCTGCGTCATCACCCTCGCCATCAGCGTGTGGGCGAAGGAGATCAGCCGCCTCTACCTCTTCGACCTCGGCGGCGCCGCGGTGGGCTGCCTCGCCCTCGTTCCCGCGCTCTTTCTCCTCGGCGCGATCGACGCCGTGCTCCTCGCGGCGGTTCTCGCCGCCCTCGGAGGCCTCGTCCTCACCGGGAGGAAGTGGCTCCTCGGCGTGCTCGCCGCCACGCTCGGCCTCCTCGCCTTCAACCACGCGACCGACACGATCGCGCTCCGCCAGTCGAAGGGACTCTCGGAGGAGGGCATCGTCTTCTCGCGGTGGAACTCCTTCTCCCGCGTCACGGTGGCGGAGACCGCCGATCCCGACCGTCTCCTGATCTTCATCGACTCCGACGCCGCCACCGTTCTGTTCCGCGACGCCGGCGACACCAACCGTCATCCCGAGCTCCGCGACCGCATCGAGAGCCTCGCCTACCATCTCGGCGGCCGCGACCGGGTCCTGGTGATCGGACCCGGGGGCGGGGTGGACGTCATGATCGCCCGACAGCACGGGGCGAGCGACGTGACCGCGGTCGAGGTCAACCCGCTCGTCGCCCGCGACGTGATGAGCACGGAGCCCTTCCTCGGCTACTCCGGCCACCTCTACGAGCAGCCCGGGGTCCGGCTGGTGGTGGACGAGGGGCGCAGCTTCCTGCGACGCTCGCCCGACACCTACGACCTGATCGTGGCCTCGATGGTCGACACCTGGGCGGCGACCGCGGCCGGGGCCTTCGCCCTCAGCGAGAACAACCTCTACACGGTCGAGGCCTTCTCGGACTACCTCGACCGGCTCTCTCCCGAGGGCATCCTCAGCATGACGCGCTGGCGCGAGGAGCCGCCGGTTCAGCTCCTGCGGCTGGTGTCGCTGGGGCGCGCCGCGCTCGCGGCGCGGGGCGTCACCGACGCCGGGCGCCACTTCGCGATCGTGCGCGGCCCCGACGAGGGCATGCCCCTCACGACCGCGAACGTCCTCCTGAAGAAGACGCCCTTCTCCGAAGAGGAGATCGACCGCGTCCACGTCTTTGCCCGCCGCCTCGGGCTGGAGATCCTCTACACGCCTCGGGCGCTGCCGGCAAACGACCTCACGCGCCTCATCACGGCCCCGGACCCCGCCCGCGTCTGGGGGTCGCACCCGAGCGACGTCTCCCCCCCCACCGACAACAGTCCCTTCTTCTTCCAGACCGCGCGGCTCGGCCAGGTGTTCCAGAAGCGCTGGACGCAGGGCGAGTGGAGGCGCACGAACCTCGGGACCCTCGTCCTCTTCGGCCTGGTGGGCCTCACTCTCCTCGGGGTGGCCCTGTTCATCCTCGGTCCGCTCCTCCTCGTGCGGGGACGGCTCTTGGGGACACAGCGGCGGGGACGCCTCGGCTTCCTGCTCTACTTCGCCGCTCTCGGCGCGGGCTTCATCGTGGTCGAAGTCGTGCTCGTGCAGAAGTCCGTCCTCTTCCTCGGCCACCCCGCCTACGCGCTCACCGTCGTCCTCTTCGCCCTCCTCGTCTTCAGCGGCCTCGGGAGCCTCGTCTCCGGCCGAGTCCCGACGAGCGCGCTCCCCCGGGCGCTCCGCGCGATGGTCGTCGTGGTGGTCGTCCTGATCGGGCTCGCCGTGCTCGCCCTGCACCCGCTGTTCTACGGCCTCGTCCACCTTCCCGCGCCGTGGCGTGTCCTCATCACGGTGGCGGTCCTCGCTCCGCTCGGCCTGGCCCTGGGCATGCCCATGCCGACCGGCATCCGACTCCTCCACGAGCGGGCCCCGGCGCTCATCCCCTGGGCCTGGGGAGTCAACGGCGCGGCCTCGGTGCTCGGCTCGGTGGGAGCGATCGCCCTGGCCATGGTCTGGGGCTTCGACCATGCGCTCCTCGTCGCGGCGGCTCTGTACCTGGCGGGCCTCGCCTTCATGGCGCGGGCCCTGCGCGCGTCCGAAGGCTCCTAGGGGGCAGCGGCGGGAGCGGGCTTCGGGACCGTCACCTTCATCTCGACCCGCTCGGTGGCCTTGTCGCCGTCGACGGGGGTGAGGCTGATCTGGTCGACGACCTCCATCCCCGACGTGACCTCGCCGAAGACCGTGTACTGCCCCTCCAGGGAGGGTTGCGGCTGCAGGCAGACGAAGAACTGCGTGCCCGCGCTGTCGACGCTCGACGGCCGGCGCACCGCGGCCACCGTCCCGCGGACGAACGGTCGGTCGGAGAACTCCGCCTTCAGGAGGCCGAGGCCGCCCGTCCCGTACCGCGCCGCCTTTGCCGGATCTTTCGTCAGCGGATCGCCCCCCTGGATGATGCCGCCCATGATGATCCGATGAAAGGTCGTCCCGTCGTAGCCGCCGGAGCGGGCCGTCTCGAGGAACAGCGCCACGTGCTTCGGGGCGACCTCGGGCAGGAGCCTGATCGTGAAGCTGCCCTTCGGGGTCTGCACCACGGCTTCCGGGCCCGCGGGGTCCCCGCCGGGGGTGGCCGGGGCGTCCTGGGCGTTCGCGGGCGCGCCGAGCACGACGAGGGCGCAGGCGCACAGGCTCAGTCGTCTCAGGATCCTACTCATCCCACTCTCCCTCCTCGAGGAGCCGCTCGCGCTGCTCGAGACGTCGCTCCACCTCCTCGCGGTCGCCGAGGCTCGTCGCCCCCACTCCCTCCACCGCACAGGAGGCCGCGCACGCCGCGAAGGCGGCGGCGGCGAGCGGATCGCCCGACTCATGGTAGCGCACGAGAAAAGATGCGGCGAAGACGTCGCCGGCACCGGTCGGGTCGACCTCGGGCCGCGGGAGGCCCGGCACCTCGTACTCCCCCTGGCGGGACAGCAACGTCAAGCCCTTCCACCCCCGGGTGAGCGCCACCATCGGCACGTGCGAGAGGAGCGCTCGCGCTCCCGCCGCCGCTTCGGGAAGGTCCTGCTCGGACATGAACACCACGTGGACGCCGGCGAGGTCGCGCCCCGCCTCGGTCCACTCCCGCGGCCACACCTCCCCGTCCTCCTCGATGTCGCGGAGCCAGCCCTGGGCCACCGCGCCCACCGAGCCCGCCTCGAGCGCGGTGGCGCTGACGGCGCCCATCTCGCCGGCGACGGGGGAGAGGAGCAGGACATCGGGACGACGCCACTCGTCGGGAAGCAGCGCGAGGTCGATGTCGTCGGCCCGCGCGGTGACGGCCTGGTGACGGGTTCCGTCTGCCTCGTAGCGGTTGACGAAGTGGGTGGTGGCCGCCGAGCGACGCACGAACGCCGCGATGCCGGGCAGCTCGCGCTCGGGCTGAAAGTCGGGACCAGCGGCGGTCAGGATCCCCACCTCCCAGCCGAGGCGCTGCGCGGTGAGGGCTCCGTACGATGTCGAGCCCCCGAGGACGTCCCCGTCGGGACGGCGGTCGCGGGTCACGTGGCCGACGGCGAGAAGCCGCGGCATCCGCCGATCAGGCCCGCGCCTTCTCGAAGAGGCGCAGCTGCGACTGGTCGATCAACGACACCGCGACCGGGTAGCGTCCGGAGAAACAGGCGGTGCAGTGCCGCCGCCCCTGCGGGTCCTCGACCGCGGCGAGGAGCCCCTCGTGCGAGAGATACGCCAGGCTGTCCGCCTCGACGTAGCGACGGATCTCCTCGACGGTGTGGGAGGCGGCGATGAGCTCGGAGCGCAGCGGGGTGTCGATGCCGTAGTAGCAGGGGCCGGTGGTGGGCGGCGAGCTGATGCGCATGTGCACCTCGCGGGCGCCGGCCTCGCGCACCATCCTCACCAGCTTTCGCGACGTCGTCCCCCGCACGATCGAGTCGTCGATGAGGACCACGCGCCGGCCCTCGAGGACCTGCCGAACGGGGTTGAGCTTGATCTTCACTCCGACGGAGCGGATGGACTGGCGGGGCTGGATGAAGGTTCGCCCCACGTAGTGGTTTCGGATCAGGCCCCACTCGAAGGGGAGCTTGCTCTCCTGCGAGTACCCCAGCGCCGCTCCCATCCCGCTGTCGGGGATCGGCACCACCACGTCCGCGTCGGCGGGAGACTCCCGCGCGAGCTGGCGGCCGAGGAGCAGCCGCGACTGCAGGACGGTCCGGCCGAACACGAGGCTGTCCGGGCGCGCGAAGTACACGTGCTCGAAGACGCAGTGGGCGGAGGGCTCGGGGGGGAACGGCTTGAAGGAGCGCAGCCCGGTGGCGTCGACCACCACCAGCTCCCCGGGCTCGACGTCGCGCACGTACTCGGCGTCGATCAGGTCGAGCGCGCAGGTCTCGGAGGCGATGATCGTCGCCCCCTCCAGCCGGCCGATGACGAGCGGGCGGAAGCCCCACGGGTCCCGCGCCGCGACGAGCGCCCCCGGGGTCAGGAACAGCAGGGAGAAGGCCCCCATGACCTTCGAGAGGCTCGCCGCGATCGCGTCCTCGAGCCGCTCGCGGTGGCTGCGCGCGTAGAGATGGAGGACGACCTCGGTGTCGGACGTGGACTGGAAGATCGAGCCCGCCGCTTCGAGCTCGTGGCGGAGGATGGCGGCGTTGACGAGGTTGCCGTTGTGGGCGACGGCGATGGGCCCGCGGTGGCACTCGATGAGGTACGGCTGCGCGTTGGTGGCCAGGGTGTCCCCGGCGGTCGAGTAGCGCACGTGGCCCACCGCGCGGTCCCCGGGCAGGCTCGCCAGACGCGACTCGGTGAAGACGTCGTTGACGAGGCCCATCCCCTTCTCCATCCGGAGGGTGGTGCCCTCGCTGGCGACGATGCCCGCTGATTCCTGGCCCCGGTGCTGCAGGGAGTACAGGCCCATGTAGGTGAGGTGGGCCGCCTCGGGGTGACCGAACACGCCGAAGAGCCCGCAGTGGTCGTGAAAGTGGTCGTCCTCCACCGCTGCGCGGGGGGCGGTCGGGAACGGCGCGCGCTGCGGGCTCACACCCGAATGTTAGCCGATCCGCTCGCGGGGGGGGCCTGACCCTCCCCGGGGGCGCTAGAATCGAGAGCCTCGAGACCGCGGCGGGCCATGGAAACGAGCCTCATCCACCTCGCGATACCCCTGTTCTTCGCCCTCATCGGGATGGAGCTCGTCGCCGCCCGCGTCCTCGAGCGCGACGTCTACCGCTTCGCCGACTCGATCGCCGACCTCTCCTGCGGGATCGTCCAGCAGATCGCCGAGGTCTTCCTCAAGACGGCGCTGTTCGCCGGGTACCTCTGGCTGTTCGCCCATCACCGCC
>Ga0326597_10010553_pt1 | contig 12292 bp, 11 predicted proteins | sample RVTome_12_FD_203789 | JGI IMG/M metagenome (GOLD analysis project Ga0326597, IMG submission 203789) | Soil microbial communities from uranium-contaminated site in the Upper Colorado River Basin, Wyoming, United States - RVT100D185 | ecosystem: Environmental > Terrestrial > Soil > Contaminated >... | reverse complement strand
GAAATACAGCGCGATACGGCGCGCGGCGCGGAAAAGCCGGTGGCCGTGCAGACGCAACGCAAGCCGGTCGGCGGCCTCGCGCTGGGCAGACGGCTCCAGCTCCCGCCGGCGCCTGCGCATCGTGCGGCGCAACTCGGCCCTGGTTGCCATGGTCAGCGGCGCCGGCGGCGCGGTGCCGCGGCGAGTGGAAGTGGATGAAACAGGGTGGCGCCCCCGCCTGTGCCGTGCTGCCCCTTCGCCTTGAACCAGCGGTTCAAGTGTGGTGGCCTCAGAGACGCCTCAGGCTTTCCGGACTTGCGGACATGCACACTGGCGTCTGCATCTGGCCCCAAAGCTCTGCTTTAGGTTCTAAGGATTTTCCAGAACAGCACGAACACCGCAGGAAGCGCCAAACTCGAAACCTGGTGTCGGCCCTACTATAACTCCAATTCCCGCTGCTCCTGCAGCGCCACCTCGATTCTCTGCTGCAGGAATCTGATCTTCGCCTCGAAATCGTCGGTCATGCCGTCGTGGCGGCGCAGGTCGAGCAGTTCATGGGTGATGTTGAGCGCCGCCATCACCGCGCATCGCTCGAGACCGATCACTTTGCCTGTCGCATTGATCTCCCGCATCTTGCGGTCGAGGTACTCGGCTGCGGCCGCCAGGCTGCTGCGCTCGTTCTCGGGGCAGGCCACGGAGAACTGCTTGCCCAGCAGGCTGACGCTGATGCCCTCCTGAATCGCCTTCACGCCCTGCCCTCCAGTGCCTTGAGCTTGCCGATGATGGCCTCGATGCGCGTGCGGGCCAGCCGCGTCTTCTCCGCAAGCTGGGCGTTCTCCTTGGTGAGCGTGCGGTGTTCGGCCCGGAGTGCGTGGTTCTCCTCCTTCAGTCGCCTGCACACGCCCACCAGGGAGCTCACGCGCTCCTCGAGCTTCTGCATTTCCTCATCAAGCACGATCAAGCCGGCCTCGCTCAGGTACCGCTATTGATATTAGGTCCGCGACAGGGGAGGGTCAACGCTTTCGCGTTCAGCCGTCGATGGTAGAATGCCGCGCACTCTCGCCGGCAGGGCGGACTCGGCGCGGTTCTCCGCCGGCGGTTGAGGGCGCAGTCCGCGACGCGCGCACCAACAATTTCCGTCAACGCAGGCCCGCCACGAACATGCATCCCGGCATTCCCGAGCTACGCGACCTGGAGCAGCTGCTTGGCGCGAGCGGAAGCGCCGTCGGCGCAGCGCAGGCCCATGGCATTCTCACCGGGTTGACGTGCGCGACGGCCGGCGATGAGTTCGCCGGCAGCAGCGTGGGTCGCATCATCGATACCTTCGGGATCAACGCGGATTTCCAGGATCGGCTCCTCGACGTCCTGATGGACGTGCAGCAGGGTCTGCGCGAGCAGCTGGCCGGCCCCGGGTTCGAGTTCCAGCCCGTGACGCCTGACGACAGCGAGCCCGTTCCGGCCAGGGTCGAAGCGTTGGCGGACTGGTGCCGCGGGTTCATCCTCGGCCTGCTGGAGGGGGGTGTTGACGAGCCTGTGCGTCTGCCCGGTGACGCGGGGGAGGCCGCGCGCGACCTGGTGGAGCTCGGCGCCATGGGTGTGGAGCCGGGCCCCTTCGACAAGACCCACGAGCGGGCGATCGCAGAGGTCGAGGAATACGTTCGTGTCGCCGTGCAGCTCATATACGAGGAGCTTCACGCACACGGCCCGGACGATCCCCTCGACCATTGATCGCCGGGTGGTGTAGCCGGGCACCCGTGTGGGGCATAATCTCCCGCCCATGGACCTCAAACACTTTGCCAGCCGCCGCCGCGACCTGATGCGCCTGATGGGCGAGGGCGTGGCCATCATTCCCACGTCGCCGGTGCGCAGCCGCAACCGCGACGTGGACTATCCCTTCCGTCCGGACAGCGACTTCCACTACCTCACGCGCTTTCCCGAGCCGGAGGCCGTCGCGGTGCTGATTCCCGGGCGGGTGCACGGCGAGTACATTCTCTTCTGCCGCGAGAACGACCCAGACAAGGAGATCTGGGACGGGCGGCGCGCGGGCCTGCGCGGCGCGTGCGAGATCTACGGCGCCGCTGACGCCTTTCCCTTCGACGACATGGACGAGATCATGCCCGGGTTGCTGGAGAACCGGGAAAAGGTCTTCTGCACCATGGGCCGCTACCCCGAGTTCGACCACCGGCTGCTGCACTGGGTGAACGAGGTTCGCGGCAAGGCGCGCGCCGGGGTGAGCGCGCCCGGCGAGTTCGTCGACCTCGCGCACCTGCTGCACGAGATGCGCCTGCTCAAGCGCACCGAGGAGATCAAGCTGATGCGCAAGGCCTGCCGCCTGTCGGCGGCGGCGCATCGCCGGGCCATGCAGGCGTGCCGCCCCGGCATGATGGAGTTCGAGGTGCAGGCCGAGATCGAGTACGAGTTCAAGCGCGGCGGCAGCGCGTTTCCCGCCTATCCGCCGATCGTGGCCGGCGGCGCCAACGGCTGCATCCTGCACTACACCGAGAACAGCGCGGAGCTGCGCGACGGCGACCTGCTGCTCATCGACGCCGGGGCGGAGCTCGACTGCTACGCCTCCGACATCACCCGCACCTTCCCGGTGAACGGGCGCTTCAGCGCGGAGCAGAGGGCCGTGTACGACGTGGTGCTGGCCGCACAGGACGCCGCGATCGAGTCCATCCGGCCGGGCAACCATTGGAACGAGCCGCATGAGAAGGCGATCGAGGTGCTGGTGGACGGCCTGTGCGACCTTGGCCTGCTCAAGGGTGCACGCGGGGAGCTGATCGAGGAAGGACACTACCGCCGCTTCTATATGCACCGCACCGGGCACTGGCTCGGCCTGGACGTGCACGACGTGGGCGACTACAAGGTCGAGGACGAATGGCGCCTGCTCGAGCCGGGCATGGTGATGACCGTCGAGCCGGGCCTGTACATCGCCGCCGGCGGCGCGGACATCGACGCGCGCTGGTGGAACATCGGCATCCGCATCGAGGACGACGTACTGGTCACCAAGGACGGATACGAGGTCTTGAGCGCGGACGCGCCGAAGAGCGTCGAAGAGATCGAGGCGGTGATGGGAGGGTGAGAGCGGGGAAAGAGGACTGAGAGGGAAGGTCCGAGTTCCGAGGCCCGAGGTCCGCGTCGCGCCCGCCGCGGGCGCTCGGGAAGCGGGAAGCGTGAAACGTTGAACGGGAAACGCAAGGCGATTGAAGATCGAAGCCCAGAACGAAGCGTTACCGCTTGACACAAAATAACCGACCGAACACTCTGTGCTCGGACCTCGGACCTCGGACCTCGGACCTCGGACCTCGGACCTCGGACCTCGGACCTCGGACCTCGGACCTCGGACCTCGGACCTCGGACCTCGGACCTCGGAACCCACCCCCATGCCCCCGATCGCGGACACCCGGCCCCCGGCAGCCGAAACCGATGTCGTAATAGTCGGCGGCGGCCTGGCCGGGGCGAGCCTGGGCTGCGCGCTGGCCGGCACGGGGCTCAGGACCGCGGTGATCGAGGCGGTGCCGCGGGAGGCGGAGGGACAGCCGAGCTACGACGATCGCAGCGTCGCCCTGGCCTACGGCTCGAAGCGCATCTTTGCCGGCATGAACGTGTGGCCCGGCGTCGCCTCGCGCGGCGCGGCGCCCATAGAGCGCATACACGTCTCCGACCGCGGGCGGTTCGGGTTCACCCGGCTGGACCGGCGGCACGCCGGGCTGGAGGCGCTGGGTTACGTGGTGGAGACCCGCGTACTGGGCGCCGCCCTGTACCAGCGACTGGGCGCCGTCGAGGGACTGGAGCTGATCTGCCCGGCGGCGGTGACCGGCATCGCCCGCGACGCGGAAGGGATCACCGTGAGCATCGACGGGCCGCAAGCCGTGGGCGAGCGGCGCGGGCGGCTCCTGGTCCTCGCCGACGGCGGCCGTTCCGCGGCGCGGGAGCTGCTCGGCATCGAGGTGCGCAACCGCGACTACGGCCAGACCGCGTTGGTGGCGAACGTCACGCCGGGCCACGAGCACCGCAACACCGCCTATGAGCGCTTCACGGCCACCGGTCCGCTCGCGGTGCTGCCGATGACGCAGGGCCGCTGCTCGGTGGTCTGGACCGTGCGGCCGCCGGAGGCCGAGCACCTGCTCGCCTTGACCGACGCGGAGTTTCTGGGCGCGCTGCAGGACCGCTTCGGCGAGCGGCTCGGTGTGTTTCGCCAGGTCGGACGCCGCAATGCCTATCCGCTGTCCATGGCACGTGTCCACCCCACCGTTGTCGAGCGCGCGGCGCTCATCGGCAATGCCGCGCACGCCCTTCATCCGGTAGCCGGCCAGGGTTTCAATCTCGGCCTGCGCGACGTGGCGACGCTGGCCCAGATTCTTGCCGAAGCGGCCCGCGACGGCGACGACATCGGGTCAGAGAGGGTGCTCGGGCGCTATGCCCGCTGGCGTCGGCGCGACAACCAGGCAATGACCGCCTTTACAGACGGGCTGGTGCGGCTGTTCTCCAACGACCTGGCGCCGATCGCGGCGGTGCGCGACCTCGGCCTGCTCGCCGTGGACCTGTTTCCGCCCGCCAAGCGGGCCCTGCTGCGGCTGACCACCGGGATGTGGGGGCGGCAGCCGAGGCTGGGGAGGGGGTTGGAGCTTTAGGCGGGGGGTGGGGGCCGGGGGTCGGGAAAAGCGTCACTTGGGGAGTGATCGGCAATCGGTGAGCAGGGATCCGTCGCAACCCCCAACCCCTCCCGGCCGAATCCTGACTCTCAATCCTTTCGTCCCACCCACCTCCGCCTGTTACGCTATCGCGACCCCGACCCCGACCCCGACCACCCAACCCCGTGCCCTCCCCATTCCAATTCGACGTCACCGTTCTCGGCGCGGGTATCGTGGGGGCTACGCTGGCGTGTGCGCTCGGACGGTCCGGGCTGCGCGTCGCGCTGGTGGAGGCGCGGCCGCCGCCGGCTGCGGCGGGCGAGGACTGGGACCTGCGGGTGAGCGCGGTGACCCGGGCGACCGAGAGGGTGTTCGACCACCTCGGCGCATGGCCGGCCATGGCGCAGCGGCGGGTCAGCCCGTTCCGGGAGATGCGGGTGTGGGAGTCAGGGGGCGGCGAGGTGCATTTCGACAGCTCGGAGCTGGCGGAGCCGCACCTGGGCCATATCGTCGAGAATCGCGTGATCGTCGATGCGCTTCTGCAGCGCATCGACGATTTCGACACGGTCGCGGTCTTTCGCCCGGCGTCGGCGACGCGGATCATCGACGGCGCCGAGCGCGTGCGTCTGAACCTCGACGACGGAACGCGGCTCTCCACCCGCCTGCTGGTGGGCGCGGACGGCGCCGACTCGGCGGTGCGCCGCCACGCCGGCATTGCCATGCAGGGTTGGTCCTATGACCAGCGTGCGATCGTCGCGGTCGTGCGCACGGAGCGCCCGCATGCCGACACGGCGTGGCAGCGGTTCATGCCGAGCGGGCCGCTGGCGTTTCTTCCGCTGGCCGACGGACACTGCTCGATCGTGTGGAGCAGCGATGCGCCGCGCGCGGACGAGCTCATGGGCCTGGATGACGTTGCCTTTGCGCGCGCGCTGGAAGAGTCGTTCGAGTACCGTCTCGGCAGCGTCGAGGTCGTCTCACCGCGTGCGGCCTTTCCCCTTGCGCTGGGCCACGCGCGGGCCTACGTGGCGGCGCGGCTCGCGCTGGTCGGCGATGCCGCCCACACGGTGCATCCCCTGGCCGGCCAGGGCGCGAATCTCGGCGTGGCGGACGCGGCGGTGTTGGCCGAAGTGGTCGCGGACGCCGGCCGGCTGGGGCGCGATGCCGGATCGCGCGCCGTGCTGCGCCGCTACGAGCGTTGGCGCAAGGGCGAGACCCTGGTGATGCTGGGCGTGATGGACGGTTTCAAGCGCCTGTTCGGCAACGACCTGGCGCCGCTGCGCGCACTGCGCGGTGCAGGCCTGGCGGCGTTCGACGCCTCCGGTCCCCTGAAACGTCTGGTGATGCGGCGCGCGATGGGACTGGACGGGGATCTTCCCCGGCTTGCGCGGGGCGCGACCTTCGTCTGACGCCAGTCCACGACCGACTGGCGCATGAATTACCTGGCCCACCTCTATCTCGCCGGCGACGACCCGGGCCTCGTCCTGGGCAGCCTGCTCGGCGACTTTGTGAAGGGCCGCCTGGAGGGGCAGTACGACGAGCCAGTCATCCGCGGGATCCGTCTGCACCGGCACGTGGACACGTTCACGGATTCGCACCCCGTTCCGCGCGCCAGCCGAAATCGCTTCGCGCCGCCGTGGCGCCGTTTCGCCGGAGTGATCGTCGACGTCTGCTACGACCATTTCCTCGCACGGCACTGGCCGCGGTTCGCGGACACGCCGCTCGATGAATTCTCCTCCGGCGTGTATGGCATCCTTCGTGACAACCATCAGCGACTGCCGCCGCGGCTGCAGGTCTTCGCGCCCCGGCTGATACACGGCCACCTGCTTGGGTCCTACCGGGACCTCGAAGGCGTTGAGCGGGCCCTGCGGCGCCTCTCGCGGCGGCTCAGGCGGCCGGTCGATCTCTCGCTCGCGATGGGGCAGGTGCAGTCCCGATACGCAGGGCTGGAGGCCGACTTCCTGCAGTTCTTCCCCGAGGTCGTCCGCAGGGCCAGGGCCTGGCGCGCTGCCGCCGCGAAATGAGAGATCCGTTCATCTGCCGGAATTGACCGTCAGTCGAATACCGTCCTGTCCACAACCTGCCCCCGGCTTATCCCCAGCTTATTCACGGTTTATCCACAGGTTTGCGCCTTTTCCTTTTCCGGGCGTTGCGCCGGAAAGCTCGATCCTGTCTCGCCAGTCGGCCGTAGCCTCTTGAAGATCCGGCTTGTGCACTGCGAATTGTCGCGCGAGCGGGCCGTGCGCTACAGTGATCCCCGCTGGCGCAGGCTGGATGCGCCTAACTACTAAAAAGGCGCGCGGCGCCGGCCTGCACCGGCTCGAAGCGTGGAACGGACTTCAGGTGCGAGGGCCTCGAGTGGATGAGCGCGTATTGAGCATGCATGCACGGCCGGCGGCGGATGATTCCTCCGGAGGCGAATCGCGGCACGCCTGGCTCGACGGACTGGATACCGGCCACCACCGCAAGCGCGACGCTCTGCTCCTGAATCAACAGACCCTCGCCCGCAGCATCTCCGAGCTGCGGCTGGTCGCCAACACCATCGGTCTTGCCCTCGAAAACGATCGCCGGATGCGCTCTGAGCGTCCCTGGCTCGTGCTGGACCCCGCCCGGTCACGCGCCGCGTCGATGGTGGGCGCGAGCCTGCGCCACGCCCACCGCGATCTCGCTGACATGCTTCAGGACATGGAGACAGTCGTCGCGCGCGGATTCGTTCAGATGAATGAACTGTGCGAGGCGCTGGAACGCGTACGGGTCCTGAGCCTGACTGACGAGTTCACCGGCCTGCCCAACCGCCGCGCCTTCTACCAGAAGCTGGACGACGAGCTGAGCCGGGCCCGGCGGTACGGCAGCCCCATCGCCCTGGCCATGATCGATCTCGACCGGTTCAAGACGATCAACGATGCCCACGGCCACTCGGCGGGCGACACTGTTTTGACCTGCTACGCGAACCGCGTGCTGGCCGAAGTGCGGCATCACGATGTCGTCGCGCGATACGGCGGCGAGGAATTCGCGATCATGCTTCCCAACACGGGCGAGGAAGGCGCGTTGCGCGCGATCGAGAAACTGCGCGCGCTCGCGGCGAACACCAGTTGCGAGCTGCCCGGCGGCCGCTCGATCCCGGTGCCGAGCTTTTCCGCGGGCCTTACGGTCACCGACGGGGACGACGACATCGACACCCTGCTCGGCCGCGCCGACCGCGCGCTCTATCGCGCAAAGGGCCTGGGGCGCAACCGCGTCGAGGTGGAGCCGCGCGACGTCGACGCCGGCAGCGCCCACGCCTGAGCCGGGCCCAGCGCCGTCAGGATGTCCGGTGCGCGCCGCCGTTGGGGTAAGCTTTACCCATGTCCAGCAAGCTGCAGGCGAAGTGGGACGCTCGCTATACCGAGCGGACCCGTCCCCCCGACCCGTCACCCGTCCTTGCCGATTACGCGCACCTGCTCCCGGCGCAGGGGCGGGCGCTGGACCTCGCCTGCGGGCTGGGTGCCAATGCCCTGTTCCTCGCGCAACGCGGTCTCGAGACCCTCGCCTGGGACATCTCGCCGGTGGCCGTCGAGCGGGTGAGGGGATTCGCCAGCGAGCGCGGGGTGAGGATCGACGCGGCGGTGCGCGACGTCGTGGACGCGCCGCCGCCCCGCGGCGCATTCGACGTGATCGTCGTGTCGCATTTCCTCGAGCGCGGGGTCGCGCCCCGGTTGATCGACGCCATGCGCGACCGCGGCCTGCTGTTCTACCAGACCTTCGTCCGCGAGCAGGTGTCCGGGGCCGGCCCGTCCAATCCCTCGTACCGGCTTGGCGAGAATGAGCTGCTCGCGCTGTTCGGCTCTCTGCGCATCCTGCTCTACCGCGAGGAGGGCATGGTGGGAGACGTCTCGGCAGGTCTGCGCGACGTGGCCCAGCTTGTCGGCCAGAAGCGCGCGCCGTGACGCCGAAGCGACTCTCGGCGCGCGCCGGCGTGGAATGGTTCGCCTGCGGCTGGGGGCTGTTCCGGCTCGCGCCGCTCAACTGGCTGCTCCTCGGCGTGTCGCTTGCGGCGGTCAACGTCCTGCTCGCGCTGGTCCCTGTCTTGGGTCCCGTGCTGCTGCTGGTGGTCACGCCCGCTTTGTACGGCGGCATTGCGTTCGCCGCCCGTGAACAGACCGCGGGCGGCAGGCCGAGAGTCGAGCACCTGCTGGCGGCCGTGCGCGAGCCCCGTAGCCGCGCTCCGATGATCCGCCTCGGCGTCCACCTGCTGGCGGTCTATCTGCTGGCCCTGCTCATCGGCAGTTTCGTGCTGGGCGCCGTCGCCGGCATGTTGGACATCGAGCTCATCGAGGGGGAGATGCAGGCGGCGCCGCGCGCAGAGGACCTCACGAAGGATGCCCTGGTCCTGGTGATGGCCATGCTGGCGATCGTCGATGTCGTCGTGGCGGCGCTGTTCTTCTTTGCCATTCCGTTGGTGATGTTCCACAGCCTGGCGCCGGGGGCCGCAATCCAGGCGGGCATCAGAGCGGCGATCATGAACATCGGGCCGATGTTCGTTTTTCTGCTCATCAACGTCGGCCTGGGGGCGCTGGTGCTTGCCGGCGCACTGACGCTGCCCCCGCTGGCATTGGCCCTGGTCGTGGTGGTGTCGGTGAGCCTGGCGGCGTGGTACTGCGCATTTCAGTCGGTGTACGGCGACGGCGCTGCGCCGTCCACACTGGCGGCCTGACGCGCCTCATCGCCGATTTCCGTGCCTGCCCGGCGAAATCCTCCTATACTGGATTGCAAGGCCGTTGACGATTTGGTTCTCGGCAGCCTTTGCCGCGGTACACGGATGCGGCGACATCGATCGACACGCCCTGTGCACGGTCGGTGGAGCAAGGCGGAAACCGCGTTTTCGCCTTGTGAGACGAAAAACGACCAGGATGGCGGTTTTCAACCGATTGCAGGAGTTGCATTGTCTGCGCCTCGCCGCCGCCGTGTCGGGGCCTCCACCTGGAGGCATGGACGGTGGCCGCTGCGGTGAGGTCGGGGAGGAGAAACCAGTGAGCGAGGGCGCAACCTCTGCCGCGCCGGGGGACCTGCTCGTACATATCCGCGACCATCTCGAGGGTCTGAAGAACACCGCGGATGGTGCGAGCCTGTACAAGCTGATCGAGCGTGGGCTCGTGCGCTATGGCGGTCAGGAAGCCGGGATGGCGCAGGCGTTCGTAAACTTTCTCGACGGCCTTCTGACCCGGTACGTGAGCTCCGACGAGACCGATCCGGTCACCCGCGTGAAGGCGCGCCTGATTCAGCAGCGCCTCGCGCTGCGCCGCCTGCAATCAGCCGTGGAGTCGGTGCCTGAACTGCGGCCCCGTGCCGGCGCCGCGCACGGTGTCGGCCGCTGGTCCCGGGTGGCGGCCATGACCGGGAGCGCGGCGCCGGCCGGCGTTTCGCGGGACAATGGACCGGGCCACGGCGCAGGCGCCGTGACGCCCGACCTGGGCGCGGATCGGGACGCCGTGCCGCACGTTGTGCCGGCCACCGCCGGCGAAGATTTCGGTTCCGCGCCGGTCACGGACGAACCCGTCGAGCTGCCGTCCGAAGATCGCATGGAGGAACTGGAGCAGGTGCTGGCCGGCGAGGTGACCCGCACCCTGACCGCCGACAGCGAGTTCGGCACCCTGGTTGAGCAGGTCGAGCGCGAGGCCCCCATCGCACGGGCGCACGATATCCGGGATTTTTCCGATCTGCGTCAGGTGATGGTCCGCGGCATGGACGAGCTCATCCGTGAGCACGAGTCCCTCAAGCAGCGCCTCGCGCAGGCCGCGGGCTATCTCGAGAAGGCCGAAGGCGAGCGCCGCCGCCTGCAAGCCGATCTCAGCAAGGCGCGCAAGCACAGCATGCTCGACGACCTTACGGGCCTTCCGCGGCGCGACGTCTTTCTCCGCCAGCTGCGCGCGGAGATCGGCCGTGCGCGGCGTTACGGCTTCTCCCTGGCGGTGGCGCTGATCGATCTCGACGACCTGGCCGGGATCAACGAGCGCTATGGGCGCGAGGCGGGAGACAAGGTCCTGCGCTGCTACGCCGGTGAGATTCTGTCGCTGTTCCGCAGCTACGACCTGGTGGCCCGTTACGGCGGTGACGAGCTCGCCGTTCTGTTCCCCAACACGCAGAAGGACGGCGCGATGCAGGCCCTCGAGAAGGCGCGCAAGAACGCCGCCGAGACCTACATCAGCGCCAACGGCAGCAGCTTTCCGCTGCCCACGTTTTCCAGCGTCCTCACCATCTACGCCCCCGGAGAGCAGCCCGATACGCTGCTCAAGCGCGCGGACGAGGCCCTGGATCACGCCAAGCGCGAGGGGCGCGACCGGATCGTGGTCGCGCTGCCCGGAAACTGACCGGCTGAGCTGCGGCCGTCGCGCACTGCGCGGCGGCGCGTTATCATGCCGCCGCCGGGCCCCGGCGTCCGTCGCCAGCCGCCATTGCTCCGTCCACCCGTGGATTCACTTTCCCGTTCCGAGATCCGCGCCACGCGCCGCAGCGCGGAGCGTGGCGACGCCGTCGCGCAGTACAACCTGGGCGTTTGGCACCTGCGTGACGACCCCGCGGGACCCGATCCCGAGCGTGGCCGGCAGTGGTTGGAGGCGGCCGCCGCCCAGGGGCACGCCGGCGCCCATTGCGCCCTGGGCTACCTGCACCTGAGCGCAGGAAAGGGGAGGGAATATGACCCCGCGGCGGCCCGGCGACGCTTCGCCCAGGCAGCCGCGCAGGGGCACCCGGACGCCCAGTTCCGTCTGGCGGAGATGTGCGTAACCGGGTTCGCCGGCACGCCCGACGCGGCGAAGGCGCGCGAATGGTTCGCGAAATCCGCCCGGATGGGGCACACGCCGGCCCAGTGCCAGCTCGCCTATTGCCTGGAGCACGCCATCGGCGGGGCGAGGGATGTCGTTGCGGCAACCCGGTGGTACCAGGAGGCCGCGCGTCTGGGTGAAGGACGGGCGCTGGTCGCGTTGGGCACGCGCCACGCCCTCGGTCATACCCTGCCCCGGGATCCGGCGGCGGCCCTGGCCTGCTTCCTGGCTGCCGGAGATCACCCTGTCGCCGCCGCGGCTGCGGCGGGTCTGGAACGCGAGCTGGACGACGACGCCCGCCGCCGCGCACGGCGCCGGGGACCGCCCCGCGAGAATCAACCGCCGGATCCCGCGCTGATCGCCGCGCGCCGCGTCCCGGCGGCGCATGCGCTGAGCTGGCGACCGCGGGTGTCACTGGTGCGCGGATTGCTGGACGAGGAAGAGCGCGCGCACCTCATCGACGCCGCCCGGGGGCAGATCGATCCCGGGCGCGCGGGCGCGACGGCGGGCGCCGCCGCCCTCGGCGGGCCGGTGCGCGACGCCGTGGTGTGGAACGTGGAGCGGCGCATCGCCGAGCTCGTGTTCCTCGCCCCGGCGCTGGGGGACGCGTTCCGCATAGTGGGGCGCGTCGAGGGCTGGGAGGCGGTCCCCGGGGACGAACGGGCCGGTGGGCCGGGCGCACCGCAGACCCTGTTGAGCCTGGTGATCGTCCTTGCCGCCGACAGCCCAGGAGGCGCCCTGCTCGAGCTCGGCGGTGAGACGGGGCCGTCGCGGGTCGAGGCCGGCGACGCCCTGATCGTGTTCCACGCGCTGCCGGACGGACGCCCCGACCCGGCGGCGCGCTGCGTGGTGCTGCCCGCGGGAGGCCCGCTCCAGTGGCTG
>Ga0326597_10010552_pt1 | contig 12292 bp, 9 predicted proteins | sample RVTome_12_FD_203789 | JGI IMG/M metagenome (GOLD analysis project Ga0326597, IMG submission 203789) | Soil microbial communities from uranium-contaminated site in the Upper Colorado River Basin, Wyoming, United States - RVT100D185 | ecosystem: Environmental > Terrestrial > Soil > Contaminated >... | reverse complement strand
ACGACTCAAATGGAAACCGGCTCAGCCAGGTAGAGACCAATGCGGGCCGGACCGAGGAAACCACGTACACTTACGACCCGGTCAATCGCCTGGGGACCGTCACGTATCCGGACCGAACGGTTGAGTATGACTACAATCTAGCCGGCAACCGTACCCGAGAGCTCACCACCGGTGCCGAGGCCTCGGACAAGACCTTCCACTACGACACCATCAACCGACTCGAAAGCATCACCGACACCGCCACGGGCGCGGAGCTCACGCGATATGGCTACGACGCGAACGGCAATACGACTTCGAAGACGGCGGACGGTGTCACGACGACCTTCCACTTCGACATCCGAGACCAGCTCGGAGAGGTCCAGCAGGGAGCGAACATCCTCGGCCGGTATGGGTACGACTACGACGGCCGCAGGATCCTAAAGATCGGCGCCGATGGAAGGCGCCACTACACGTACGATCAACTAAGTGTCATCACCGAAGCCGACGAAACCAACGCCACCGTATCGAAATACGAGTTTGGCCCCGACCAGCTCCTGAGCCTCAACAATAGAAACGAAGGCAGAAGCTTCTTCCACCTCGACATTCTCGGTTCCACCGTCAATCTGTCGCAGCCGAATGGCTCGCCGCGACAGTCCATCTTCTACGACGCCTGGGGCATCGAGCGGGAACGTATCGGCACGAGCGCCAACAACTTCACCTTCACCGGTCACGAGCTCGATCAGGAAACCGGCCTCATCTACGCGAAGGCCAGGTTCTACGACCCGGATGTCGGAAGGTTCCTGAGTCAAGACAATCTTGTTGGACAGGCTGGCCAGCCGCCCAGCTTGAATCGCTACCAGTATGGTCTCGCGAACCCCTTGAGGTTTGTCGATTCGACGGGGTTCCAGTCAGAAAGCGTCGACGGAAAGGACGAAGAGTTTGATTTCGCTGCCGCATTTCGTGAAACCGACAGCAGGTTGGCAATCGAAGGACCCGTAAGTGAAGAGGGACTATTGTCATCGATTGTCGGTAAGTACGACGAGCTTAAGGAAAACTTCAAAGAATGGGCAGGTGCAAAACTGGAGGCAGCGGGACGGAGCTTGTTTCCCGGGCTACCACAAACGGAGCGGCAAAGAGTCGGACAGGACAACCTCAAGGCGTTCGAGGACCTCGACCCGAATCTCAGGGCTGCCGCCGAAGAGTCCGAGAGGAAAGTGAATCTCAATCCGGAGATTCGCGAGACGGCGGGCGAACTTGGGCGGAAGGCAGGTGAACTCGCACCAGAGGCTGCGGAAGAGCTTGTTCTCTCGGTGGGGCCAGGGATACTCGGGCGTGGCACTGGTGGTGTGCGAGCCATCACTGGGACTCGCGCAGCCGCGAAGCCAGGTCGATTCGCGGCAGCAAAAAGCGCGGCTGGACTTGCATATCGACGGCTTAGGGACAGGATCCGGTTTGGCAAGACGGCACGATTCAGCAATGTAAGGCCCGAGGCTGGCCACAGCTTCTTTGACGTAAGAAGCCTCAGGGAGCGGGGTGAAGCGATCGAGGCTGCACTTGGGAAGAACACTCCCATTCCGTTCAGGGCTTTTGACCGGGTGGACGTTGGCGGCGGCGCAACTAGCATTAAGTCTATCGACCTCACGCTTCCTTCATTACAAACAGCAAGCGGACTGCGTGGCACTCTGAGAAGAGCCGTTAACCAAGTGATTGATTTCCCCGGACAAACGATGAAAGCTGTGACGCTCAAGGCACCGGTAAGCCCGAGCCGACTGCAGATCGTTGTACAGTCGGGGAAAGCGAGCCGTGAGCAGGTTAGAATAATCCATGAGGCAGTCGAAATTGCACGTTCCAACAACATCGAAGTTATAGTGACGACAATACCGTGACCAAGGAAGCCGTCATTTACAAGCGAGGGGAGCGCTATTTCGTCCACGCTGATTCGAAAACTGAAACGGGGCTTTGGGTCGCATGCGAGCCCTTTTTGGCCGTTGATGAGATCACTGGCAGCGAAGCCCTTGAAGCCGCGATTATGGTCGCCTTGGAAAGTTCGAAGGATGGGCTTCCGCACCCTTCGGACTTTGATGCCATCGGGCTACCTCTATACGAACTTGCGGGCGTCAAAACCTGGAACGCCTTTTCAAGAGCGGCTACTGCCTGTCGTGTCGTGCGAGCTGATACTGGCGTAATCCAGGTCGTTCCAATGAAAAGAAGTGGCCAGGCGTTCGATTTGCAGGAACACGAAAAGATCGTGCTGCGGGAAGCGACTCCCGGGCAGTTGGGAGACGCGGTCCGCAAACTGCTCACTGGAAGTCAGTCGCGGGGCGCCACCACCCAGGGTGGATAAGGGCATGTCTTGTATGGCCGGTGCTCGGCTGGTAAGCTGCTCCCCTGAATCACGTCGAACATCGGAGGACTGAGAAGACAGGCGCAGAGGTCATTGCCGTAGTAGAGTCCATATAGGTGGTCGTTGCAGCCGCTCAACTCCAGAAGTCTGTTGGCGAAATCAAAGAATCTTGCTTCCGTCGCGAGCCAAGGCCCGTTTTGCTCACGGTCGTCGTTTAGGTAAATGTAACTTTTCGCGTCTCCCGACGTGATGTAGTAGCCGCCATCGTCAACACCCTGGTGGAGGTTGGGAATAGGGGTCATGCCGGCTGCTACCAAGAAGGGTTCGAGGAACTTGATTATTGGGACGGCGCCGCCTTCGGCGATCAGTTCGGCATCCAGGTGAAATGCTCGAAATGTTGTCACGAGCGGCTCTTCCTTCCAGGATTTCGGGAGTCTAAGGTTGTTCGAATCGGGGGGGAATACGAGATCCCCGAATAGATCTCCGTTTTTGACTGCACGCTGCGTGAGAAGGTCAACATGTTCAGCTGGTGCATACTTGTAGAATCCCAAGGATTCCAGTTCGGTCACCGTTTTGCGCATACTCTTGAACTGTGTACCTTTCCGGAATGGCCACAAGGGAGTTAAGCAGCAACTTCGTGGAGCGGTCGGGTAATCATATCAAATTGGCGTTGGACTGGGATGGAATGTTGTAACGGCGATTAGGATTGTCAAGCTCGACGCCCGCGCTTACTTGATCGCAGCGACCAGGGTGGACGTCAGATGCACAGGCCGGCTTTCGTGAACACTTGGGCGGGCTGGGCGCGGTCGTGGCCTTGGGGGAGGATCGCGCGACCCACGGTGCCCGAGTCGCCCTTCGGGTCACGCCCTTGTGCAGATCCACACCGCCCGTGCTCCCGTCCGCCCCCTCAACGGGGCTTCGGAGTGTCGGGTTTCGATCGTCCTGTTTACTTTACAGCTGACGCGGCTAGGACAGGCCGGAACTTGTAGGCATATCGAACGAGCGAGTACGTACAAACGGCCCCAGGTAGCCGAGAAGCCCCAGTAAAAACCGTCTATGAAGTCTTCAATCTCCGTGCCGCCAACTGGTCGAAGCGTTCAGCCGAGGTTCGAATGAGCTCGCACTGCTCGCCTAGGGGCTCCATCGACTTTCGCCGAGTTTGTGAGATCTTTTCTTACTGGCACGCCCGCGGCCTTCAGGTAAGTGATCGATTCTGCCGGAACCAGGGTTCGGGTTTTCGACGGCCTTTCTTTCGCTTCATGCCTGGAATTACGATCTTTTGACCTAGCCAAGAATCGCGCTCGCTCCATCTGAAGACCTTCGAGGCGCCGTCCTGGATCGACATCACTACATGGTCCTTCGGAACATCGTGGGTGGTGTGCCCAAGGTTTACCTTGCAGAGAATCTGACCGTAAAAGTGGACCGCGAGCTGAAGTTCTCCGTTGATCGTATCGATGAAAATGGCGTGTTTGAGATTCCGTCCATTCAGGACCGGTGCGTATCCCGGTTTGCTAGCGTAAATGTCTTCAACGCTGACTTTGGGAAGAAGGACATCTTCATACGTACCGTAGAGCACGAGCTCTCGCCATGGGTTGAAACTCGGGTCGAGTGCGACGGTGTAAGCTCTCTCTGCCAAGAACTCGACGGCCATCTTGACTACCAAGCGCTTGAAAACCTTTTCGTCTGGCGCAGGAGGCGTGTTTACCTTGATCAGTCCCAACCTCTTTCGAGCTTTGACGATTAGAGGAAAGCCTTCGGCAGCTCCCTCTAGAGGACTGCCTATCCTGGTGTTGCAACCTAAGCATACTTTATCGGTCACCACGTAACCGTCCAGGCTTTCCTGGATCGTGTGTTCGGGTGGACCTCCGGGGAAGTGAGTAAGGCACCAGATACACTGAGCCATAACTTCATAATAAACCTGGATCTAGGATGATCCAAGAGAAGCGCTACCCCTGTTCTGGTTGCCCTCGGGCCGTTACCGGCAGCCTCTTGAGGAGCGGAGAAACCATTCTCGTGAGGGCCAAGGAGCGCACGCACTCCCCCACAGCCCAATACTTGCCTCCCCCCGGCCCATCTGGACGACGTTCGAATACAGGGGTCCCACCCACACGGTCATCGAGACCGATCCGCGTAACTTCAAGACCACGACCGAGATGGACGGGTTCGACCGAGTGCACAAGATCACCCAGGAGACCGGAACCGAAGACCTCGTCACCACCCACTTCTACGATGGAAACGGCAATCTCCGGGAGACGCGAGACGCCGAGAACCGGGCCACGCGGTTCGTGTACGACGGTCTGAATCGGCTCCGCCGCATCGAGCATCCGCTGGGTTTCGTCTCCCGGATGGACTACGACGGGGAAGGGAACAAGACCGAGGAGTCCGATCGCCGGAACGTCACCACGACCTTTGGCTACGACAACCTCGGGCGCCTGACCCGGAGCGAGGCGGTGGCGAGCATTACCGGGGTGCCTTCCATCACCACGATCAGTTACGACGACGTCGCGGTGACCCGCACCGAGACCGACGCCCGTAACTTCGCGGCGGTCTTCGAAATAGACGGCCAGGAACGGGTCGTCCAGATGACCGATCCCGATGGTTTTGAGCAGAACTTCATCTATGACGGCGTCAACAAACGCACGGAAAAGGACAAGCGGGGCTTCGTGACCGAGTTCGAGTACGACGGTTTGAACCGGCTCACCAAGGTCATCGACCCACTGCTCCAGGAGATGACGACGGTCTACCGAGACGCCGAGCGCCAGGTGGTCGAAACCGATAAGCGCGGCATCGTCCAGACGACTCAGCTCGATGCCCTGGGGCGCCTGGTCTCGGTCACCCGCTCCGGCGTCACGCTCGAGCAGCACGAGTACGACGGCAACAACAACCGGATCGAGAGCACCGACGCCAATGGGAACGTGACGATTTTCGCCTACGACGGGGCCAACCGCCTCCTCGCCCGGACCGATGGTTTCGACTCAGAAGACGAAACGAAGACCACGTTCACCTACGACAGGGTAGGAAACCTCCTCACGGAAAAAGACGGACGCGTGACCGGCAAGCCGTTCGACGTCCGCAACACCTATGACGACCTCAACCGTCTGCGCTTTGTGGAAGACGGAGAGGGGAATGTTACCGAATTCGAATACGACGGGGAGGGGAACCGGACGGCGCAGATTGAGCCCGAAGGCCAGAGGGCGGAGTTCGACTATGGGGAGCTGAACGAGCTCATCGAGGTCCGCATGGCTGACACCGGTGTTTTTGACTACGACTACGATGAGAACAGAAACCGCATCCGTCAGACCGACGGCGAGACGCACGTCGTGGGGTTCACCTACGACAAGCTCAATCGACTGGATCTCATGATCCAGGACCCGGACGGGTTCCACCTCATCACCGATCACGATTACGACGCGAACGGCAACGAGACGAAGCTCACCGATCCCAAGGGGCAGGTGGTGGATTTCGAGTACGACGAGCTCAACCGGCTGGAGAAGAAGATCTACCACCTGACCGCGGAGGATTTTGCTCTATTCACGAGGACGCACGAGATCACGTTCCACTACGATCCGAACGACAACCTGGAGGAAATCGACGAGCTCAAGTCATCCGGAACGGATCCGCCCGCGGTGATATCGAGCTTCAAGACCTACGACGACCTCGATCGCCTGGAGAGCGAGACGGATGTCTTTGGGAAGGCGTTGGTATTGGGTTATGACGATCAGGGGAACCGGACATCACTGACCGACCCCGACGGCAACATCACCGAATACCGCTTCGACGCCCTCAACCGCCTGGAGACTGTCACCATCGCAGGCGGCATCACTACCTACCGTTACTTCCCGGACGGCCTCAAGAAAAGCGTCACTAACCCCAACAGCACGGTCTCTATGTTCGACTACGACGCCGCCGACCGGATGACCTTCATCCAGCACCTGGGCCCGGCAGGGACGATTTCCGCGTATGAGTACACCTATGACTCAAACGGAAACCGCCTGAGCCAGATTGAAACGAACGCCGGCAGAACCGAGGAAACGAAGTACACATATGATACGGTCAATCGACTGGAGACCGTCTCCTACCCGGACCGCACGGTCGCGTACGAGTACGACCAAGCCGGAAACCGTACCCGAGAACTCACCACGGGCGCCGAGACCTCCGACGAGACCTTCCACTACGACGCCATCAACCGGCTCGCGCGCATCACCGACACCGTCACCGGCGCCGAGCTCACCCGATACGCCTACGACGCGAACGGCAATACGATTTCGAAGACGGCGGGTGGTGTCACAACGAACTTCCTCTTCGACATCCGAGACCAGCTTGGTGAGGTCCAGCAGGGAACGAACATCCTCGGCCGCTACGGCTACGACTACGACGGCCGGAGGATCCTCAAGATCGGCGCCGACGGGAGACGTCACTACACCTACGACCAACTGAGCGTCGTCACCGAAGCCGACGAAACCAACGCCACCGTCTCGAAATACGAGTTCGGCCCCGACCAGCTTCTGAGTCTTAACAATAGAAATGAAGGAAGAAGCTTCTTCCACCTCGACATTCTCGGTTCCACCGTCAATCTGTCGCAGCCGAATGACTCGCCGCGACAGTCCATCTTCTACGACGCCTGGGGCATCGAGCGGGAACGTATCGGCACGAGCGCCAACAACCTCACGTTCACCGGCCATGAGAAGGATGAAGAGACCGGCCTCATCTACGCCAAGGCCCGGTTCTATGACCCCGACGTGGGGAGGTTCCTGACGCAGGATGACGTACTTGGTCAGGCGAATAGCCCACCGAGCCTTCATCGCTACTTCTATGCGAATCAGAACCCTCTGTTTTTCATCGATCTAGACGGTCGTCAATCCCTCGCCGAAATAGCGCGCCGCGAGAAGGAACGGCAAAAGAGTGTGGAGGCAACCAAAGAACTCGGCAATGTCGGAATCGGGAGCGGAGTAGCGGCCTTTGACCCGAAGAGTGAGCCGAGAGAGGCTAATAGGTCAGACCTTACGCCAAGGACACTTGAGGAGCAGAAAACGATTGGGTTCCGCCCCGACACGGTAGATGAAACGACGGTAACCGAAGATTTAGGTATCGAGTCAACGGGGGATCCGTTCATTGATGCTGAACTCAAGCGGAGGAAAGAGTTCAACGATGCCAGACGAAGCATCGGTACAGTTGGTGAGACAGCCGGGAAAATAGGTATATCGCTAGCGGCGGGAACCGCGGACGATGTAACTGTGCTCCTTACTGGGCGGGATCTCAATGAAGAAGAAGCAAGTCGTTTCCTGGCGGCAGCTGGAGTCATACTGCCAGGGCTCTCCGGTGCGGAGCTTCGTGGCGGAAAGCAACTTGCGGAAGCCGTTACGACCCAGTTACGCAAGAATGAAAAAACCGGTGAAACCATTACTGAAATCATAGTCAAATTTCGTTCCAAGGGAGACGCTGAGGAATTTGCCCGGCAGCTGGCTAACCAGGAACAGCGACTGAATCGGAAAAGCACTGAGGAAATCAGGCAGGCCATAGAAGAAACCAAGAAGGGGGGGAGGCCGCCTGAGGCAAGTGCGGCAACTAGACAATTTAGACGAGGGAATCCTGATATTCCGTCTGGCAAGGTTGTTACCCATGAACCTGATTGTTGCCTTGGCGGCGACGCCGTGAAAGACGTCACTGGCGTGGGTGGAAGGGCGGAGAATAGCTCGATTGGTAGTCAGAACAGACACAGAAGAGATCCCATCCTCGAAGTACTTGAGCAGGCGGGGGAGGATGCAAGAGTTGTGTTCAAGTTTGTGATTGAAGGGGGCAGCAAGTAGAAATGTTTGAGAAACGTTTCACTCTAACGAGTGCGCCGGAGACAAAAAGTCGATCGGCTATCGGTTTGCTTAGGGACGTGAATCGTGCGATCCCGCCTCCAGGAATGTACAACGACGGCTTGCTTGCTGTTCTTGATGAATCGACGAGTAGGAATCTGCTAGGTGCGTGGCGATGGTTAGTAGGGCCGGATTGCACCGCCCTCATGACCACAGGATTCGGCGATGTTTACTACTGGGATGAGACAAAAGGGACCATCTACTTTCTCAACGTACAGTACGCTGTGACCGACTTCGTCGACCGGAGTATAGCTTGGGTCTTGGACCATTTTTTTGCGATTCCCGATATCCACGAGGCTGTGTTCCGAGCAAACTTGTTCGAAGACCTAGTGAAAAGGCAAAGACCTCTCATTTATCATGAATGTTTCATATTAACTCCTTGGCAGATGCTTGGCGGAGATGAAGCAGTGGACGAGTTTGAGATAGGGAAATGCAGCGTTTACTTAGAGCTCGTGGGGCAAGCCAGAGCCAACTTGGCTTCCGAATGAAATGCAGACGAGGAGCGGCTCCGTGCTCGGGCTCCGGCCGTGTGGCGCTGGCGCAACTGATGAGCGCCCGCCGTCCTCCGCAACCTGCGCGCGAAGCCGGTCATTCTTAGTTTGATGAAGCCTTCGTGCACGCCGCTTGCAAGAGCGTGATCGATGCGGCAAGTGGCGCGCCCTCCGGCTCACTGCTTGGAATAAGGAAGAGGCGATGCGGTCGGAAAGTCTGTACCGGACTTCCCACTCGCATCGCCTCGGCTTTGGATCCGTGAACGGTGGATCAATCACCCCCGCCCACCCTTTAAGTGCGGGGTGGGCAAAGGGCGTGCCGCGCCTCCCCCGCCTTGGTTTCCCCCCTTGGATCCCCCCTTCCGAGGCGCCCCCTCCAATTAAGGAATCCCCAAGGGGGGACACGTGCGCCGGGATAAACCGGCAGAGAGGAGCAGATGAAAGAGCTGTACACCGAAGGGCTAGCCACCCACGGTGACCCCGAGTCATGCGCCGGTCGTCGCAAGGCGGCAGGTGAAGCGTTGACAGGGGCACACGTAGGCAGGGTATTGAGCCGCGAAATCACTTCGTCTCGGGGCCAACGTCGTGTTTCCAGGCGGAAGGCAACATCGTCCACCCGCGTTAGGGCGAGCGAGTGGACGGCCCGGCGCGGTCGAAGACCCCTGGCATGCGAGGAACCTCTCTGTGCGAGAACCGGGAGATCCCCTGACCGCCCGCGGGTGGCGCCACGGGCCGCATCGGAAAGGCCGAAGGTCGTACGCCGATGATGAACGGTGAGGGGAAGTCAGACAGGCCCGTAGTACCGACGAAGTCGCCGAACAAAGTCGGCCGACCGGCGGCGGAGGCGATGGAGGGAAGGGGCCTGGCCAAGGGAAACACGAGCCAGCAAAACGCGCCCCGGACACAGCGCCGGACAAGCGCGTCCAGTGCGCTGGAGCGTGTACGCCAAGCAGCAAGGAAGGACAGGAAGGCAAGGTTCACCTCGCTCTTCCACCATGTCACGGTCGACCGCCTGCGGGAAGCGTTCTTCGCACTCAAGAAGGACGCGGCGCCCGGGGTGGATGGAGTGACGTGGGAGCAGTATCACGCGGGGCTCGAGGGCAACCTGGGAGACCTGCATGGGAGGCTCAACCGGGGAGCGTACCGAGCGAGGCCCTCTCGAAGAAGCTACATCCCGAAGGCGGACGGGCGGCAGAGGCCGCTCGGCATTGCCTCGCTGGAGGACAAGCTCGTCCAGCGAGCCGTCGTCGAGGTGCTCAACGCCATCTACGAGGTGGACTTTCTCGGCTTCTCTTACGGGTTTCGGCCCGGGCGCAGCCAGCACGATGCGCTGGACGCGCTCGCGGCCGCAATCCTGCGGAGAAAGGTGAACTGGGTGCTCGATGCCGACATTCGCGGGTTCTTTGACGCCATCTCCCATGAATGGTTAGTGCGGTTCGTCGAGCATCGGATTGGGGACCACGGATGCTGCGACTCATCCAAAAGTGGCTGAGCGCAGGGGTGATGGAAGAAGGTCGATGGGTGGAGAGCCGGGAAGGAACGCCGCAAGGAGCGACGGCATCGCCGCTGCTCGCGAACCTGTACCTGCACTAAGTCTTCGACCTCTGGGTCCAGCAGTGGAGGAAAAAGCGAGCCCGTGGCGACGTTGTAGTCACGAGATACGCCGACGACTTCATCGTTGGATTCCAGCACTGTGGCGACGCTGAGCGGTTCCTCGAGGAGCTGCGCGAGCGCTTGCGCAAGTTCTCGCTGGAGCTGCATCCGGACAAGACGCGCCTGATTGAGTTCGGACGCTACGCGGCCGAGCGGAGACAGGGGCGGGGAGAACGGAAGCCGCAGACGTTCAGCTTCCTGGGCTTCGCGCATAGTTGCGGGAGGTCGAAAACGGGGAGGTTCGTCTTGGTGCGGCGGACGATGCGGAAGCGGATGCGGGCCAAGCTGCGGGAGCTGAAAGTGGAGCTCAAGCGACGCCGGCATCAGCCCATTCCCGAACAGGGCGCGTACATCCAGAGCGTGGCGCGCGGATACTACGCGTACCACGGGGTGCCCACGAATGTGGTCTCCCTCCGGTCGTTTCGAACGGCGGTCGAGAAGCTGTGGCGGCAATCGCTCCAGCGTCGGAGCCAGACCGGTCGGATGACCTGGGCTCGTATGCACGTGCTTACCCAACGCTGGGTGCCCCGGCCCCACATCCTGCATCCCTGGCCTGACGAGCGGTTCGACGTCAGAACCCAAGGCAAGAGCCGAGTGCGGTAGCACCGCCCGCTCGGATCTGTGCGGGGGGCGGCCCGCAAGGGCCGTCCCTACCGCGATCCATCCCGGCCACGCCCGGTAATGAGTGCCTCGCTGCGCTCGGCGCGGTCGTGGCCTTGGGGGAGGATCGCGCGACCCACGGTTCCGGGTCGCCCTTCGGGGCACGCCCTTTGCAGATCCACCCCGCGGTTGTATCCCGTCCGCCCCCTCAAGGGGGCTCCCATCGCTATGAAGACGCCGCTTTAGCTGTGGGCTTTGACCGAGGACGCCTGCTGAATAGGGAAGGCTATTAAACGATTGTGACCTTCGAGTGAGGGCCTTGGAGACTCTTGATCAAGCCAGCGCTGTGCAGCTTGCGGATCATATCGTCGATCTCTTGACGGTCGTACTTACCTGTATCTGCCAACATTTTTTGAACGACGTCGGTTCGACGCACGTCTCGACTGCCGTCGAGGCAGTGAATTATCTTGAGAGCGAGCGCCCGCGGACGCTTTTTGCTACCCTTTGAGTAGTTACGAAACGTTTGATGCACAAAGCGTTCGAAGCGAATGGTGTACGGGTGATCTGAGCAAAGCTGATTGAGCAGTTTTAGGAGACCAGATTCCTGTTTGTACTGGTTGCGTTTTTTACCGGCTAAGTCAGCTATGATCGGCGTCTCGGAGCTCTGCTTGGCGGCGCCGTGGGTGGAGACATAGAGTGCTCTTGGGATGTCTTGTGCTTCGGAGAAGCCAAACTCGAGCGACACGTTCGCGTTGCCGCTGCTTGCGTCGAAGACGGCAAAACTGGATTGAAGTAGGCGCTCCTTGATGTTGGCTAAGAGGTCTTCAGCTTCTTGTCCGTCCTGCCGTCCAATAATCACGAAGGAAAGCGGATATTTTTTCCGAAGCTGATCTATACAACGCTCGTACTTCGGCCGGACTGTTTTCCAGGGACACCCTATGAAGATCTGATTAGGAACTTCCTCGATACCGACGCGAGCCGGACGTCGCCCAGACATACTCTGGCGAGATGTTTTCTTCCTTCGCTTCGCGGGCACGTTGTAATTGTACTAGGTAGGATTGCACGTTTCATTGGATGAGGCAAGGCGTGGGCGCCCCCTTGAGGGGGCAGAGGGGAGCGGCGCCGGCGCGCATCCCAAGATCTTCTCATTCGCCCGCCCCAAGTTCCCGAGCGAAGCGAGGGCTTGTACATAACGCGCGCGTTAGGTAAAGGCCGCATCGAGTGCGGTGCCCGGAGGAGGGAGTCGGACCAGGGCAAGGTCCGATAAGGGCGCCCTTATCGGACAGCGATGCAAGGGACGTGACCGAAGCTTAGTTGATGGCATCTTAGCGAAGGGCGCGGGCCTTGCTCCGCTGCGTGAG